>Ga0335074_10013382_pt1 | contig 11530 bp, 10 predicted proteins | sample Lox_Sample_23_FD_206715 | JGI IMG/M metagenome (GOLD analysis project Ga0335074, IMG submission 206715) | Soil microbial communities from Loxahatchee National Wildlife Refuge, Florida, United States - Lox_Sample_2.3 | ecosystem: Environmental > Terrestrial > Soil > Wetlands | place: USA...
CGGGATCGTCGGCGCCGGCGTGGCCGGGCTGACCACCGCGAAGGTGCTCAAGCAGGGCGGGCACGAAGTCATCGTCTACGACAAGGCGCCCGACGTCGGCGGCGTGTGGAGCCGCACCCGGCGGTACCCGGGCCTGACCACGCAGAGCCCGAAGGCTCAGTACTCGCTTTCCGACTTCCCGATGCCGCGGGACTATCCCGAGTGGCCATCCGGCGCGCAGGTGCAGGCGTATCTCGCGGCGTACGCCGCCTATTCCGGCCTCGACGACGCCCTGCGCCTGTCCACCGAGGTGACGTCGGCCGCTCCGGCACCGGGCGGCGGCTGGACCGTCACCGCCGGCGGCACGGCCGAGGGCGTCGACAAGCTCGTGGTGGCTAACGGGATTTTCTGCGAGCCGGCCGTGCCCCGCTATCCGGGCGAGGCCGAGTTCACCGCGGCCGGCGGCCAGGTGCTCGCCGGCACCGAGCTGCACGACCAAGAGCAGGCCCGGGACAAACGGGTCCTGGTCGTGGGCTACGGCAAATCGGCCTGCGACGTGACCGTGCCGGTCAGCCAGGTGGCGGCCAGCACCGACGTGATCGCACGGCACCTACTGTGGAAGGTGCCGCGCCGCATCGGCGGCTTCCTCAACTTCAAGATGCTGCTGCTGACCCGGATGGGTGAGGCCCTGTTCAAGTACCTGCGCCCCCGCGGCGTCGAGAAGTTCCTGCACGGCCCGGGAAACGGCGTCCGCGGCCGGATGGTCAACTCGATCGGCTCGGCGTCGGTTCGCCAGTTCGGGCTCAAGCGGCTCAAGCTCGTGCCGCCCGGGCAGATGGAGGACATCGTGCGCGGGGCGATCGGCCTGTCTACCGAGGGCTTCTTCGAGGGCGTCGCGGCCGGCCGCATCGTCGTGCGTCCCAACCGGACCATCGTCCGGCTGCTCGCCGACGGCGGCGAGCCGGCCGCCGAGCTGGACGACGGCACCCGGATCCCGGCCGACCTCGTCGTCTGCGCCACGGGGTTCACCCAGGGTGTGCCGTTCCTGCCTGCAGACGTGATGCGACGGGTGCTCGATGAGCGCGGCAATTTCATGCTGTACCGGCAGATCCGCCCGGTCGGCGTGCCCGGCTTGTATTTCAACGGGTACAACTCCTCGTTCTTCAGCCCGCTTAACGCCGAGATGGCCGCGGTCTGGATCGCCGCTGACCTGGCCGGCGTGGTCCCGCTTCCCGAGCCGGCGGCGATGCGGCGTCAGGTGATCGACCAGCTCGCCTTCATGGACGCCGCGACGGACACTCATCACTGCCACGGCGGGAAGATCATCCCGTTTTCCCTGCACAACGTCGATGAAGTGCTCGGCGATCTCGGCGTGAACATCAGCGCGCGGGTACGAGCCTGGCACTGGCTGGTGCCGGTCGACCCGGCCGCATACCGTCGCATCGCCCCGGCGGTCATCAGCCGGCTGCCGCACGTCCAGGCGGCACCCGTGATGGCAGCGGCACCGGAAACAGCACCCGACAGGTCACCGGTCCGGCAGCCCTAGTCCGCAAGCGCCAGCAGGGCGGCGACGGCGCTCTCGGCCTCGAGGGTGACAGGGAGGGCGACGGGATCGGGTGGCACGGTGGGCAAGATGCCGTCGGCTTCGTATCGGGCGATCAGGCGCGGGTCGATGTACGAGCCGCGGGCCACGGCCGGCGTGTCGCCGAGCAAGTTCGCCACCTCGCGGACGCTGGCGGCGATGGTGCGCTTGCGGCCCGTGGGCGTCGCCGCGGGCCCGGCGTTCGCCAGGGCCAGCGCCATCAGCACGGTGGCGTTCCAGGTGCGGAATTCTTTGGCGGTGAAGTGGCCGCCTGCCCGCCCGGCGATGTAGTTGTCCACGTCACGGGAGTGCAGGGCGCGCCAGCGGCCGTCCTGCTGGTAGGACCACAGGGTGTCGGAGCCGTTGTCGCTGCGGGCCAGCGCCCTGATGGTGGACCGGACGAGGTCGTCCTTGATGACGATCGTCCGCTCCTTGCCCCACTTGGCGGTGTAGTCGAACACGATGCCGTCGCGAGTGAAGCGTACGTGCTGCTTCCTGAGGGTGGTGGCGCCGTAGTGGTGGTCGAGGTCGGCGTACCTTTCCTCGCCGATGCGGAACAGCCCGAGGTCGATCAGCCGGACCACGCTGGCCACGACCCGATCGTGGGTCAGGCCGCGGTGCCTCAGGTCCTGCGCGGCGGCCGCGCGCAGCCCGGGCAGCGCGCCGGCGAACCTGAGCATGTGCCCGAACTTCTGGGCGTCGCGCTGCTCCCGCCAGAGCTGGTGGTAGAGGTACTGGAGCCGGCCCTTGCTGTCGGTGCCCGTGGCCTGGATGTGGCCGAGCGGGTCCGGCGAGATCCAGACGTCCGCCCAGGCGGGCGGGATCCGCAGCGCCCGGATCCGGTCCAGCGTCGCCGCGTCGCTGATCTCGGCGCCGGCCTGGTCCAGGTACCGGAAGCCGTCCCCGGCCCTGACCCGGGTGATGCCGGGACCGTGCGGGTCGCTGCGTACCAGGCCGGGGACGGCGGCGGCTAGCGGCGGTGCTTCCTCGCTCATGAGGACCCAGCGTAAGCGGACGCGGTCAGATGGGCATGCGACCGCAGATCACGGGTAGGACCGCCCGCGGGGACAACTCACGAGTTCGGCGCGAACGGAGGAGTCATGGCCACCGACAAGCAGAAGCAAGCGGCCCGCCAGAACCTCGAAAAGGCCAGGGAGGCGCAGAGCGCCCGGGCGCACGGCGCGGACGTCCCGCGTAGCAGCGAGGGCCTGAGCACCGCGGAAAAGGACGAGCTGGGCAGCCAGGAGTTCGCGTTTCCCGCGGAGCGCAAGGAGCCGCTCACCGACGCCCGGCACGTGCGCAACGCGATCGCGCGGTTCGACCAGGTCGAGGGCGTGAGCGACAAGGAAAGGGACCAGGCGTGGAAGCGGATCCTGGCCGCCGCCAAGCGCTACGACGTCGAGGTGTCCGAGTCCGACTGGCGGGAGCTGTCCAAGGGCGGCAAGGACCGCAAGCGGTAGCCGGCCGCTCGCGGCACGCCGGCGGCGGCGACCGCAGCGGGTGCTGAGACGATACGACTGTGTGAGTCCCGACAGCGAGGGAGTGGTCCGTGAGCACAACAGAAGTTACGTCCATGCCCGGCCTCGACACCGTTTCCGACCTGGCGGCACAGCTGCGGGTCGACTCGATCCGCTGCTCCACCAGTGCCGGGTCAGGCCATCCGACCTCCAGCATGTCGGCCGCCGACCTGCTCGCCGTGCTGGTCGCCCGGCACCTGCGCTACAACTGGGACGACCCGGCGTTGCCCGTCAACGACCACCTCATCTTCTCCAAGGGCCACGCCTCCCCGCTGCTGTACTCGGTGTTCCGGGCCGTCGGCGTCGTCTCTGAAGACGAGCTCATCAACGGGTACCGCCGCTTCGGGCAGCGCCTCGAGGGTCACCCCACCCCGATCCTGCCCTGGGTGGACGTGGCCACCGGCTCGCTCGGCCAGGGCCTGCCCGACGGCGTCGGGGTCGCGCTCGCCGGCAAGTACCTGGACAAGCTGCCGTACCGGATCTGGGTGCTGTGCGGGGACAGCGAGCTCGCCGAGGGGTCCATCTGGGAGGCGCTGGACAAGGCGTCCCACTACCAGCTGTCCAACATGATCATCATGATGGACATCAACCGGCTCGGCCAGAGCGGCCCGACCGACCTTGGCTGGGACATCGAGGCCTACGCGGCCCGCGTCGCGGCGTTCGGCGCCCGGGTGATCGCTATCGACGGCCACGATCTGGCCGACATCGACGCGGCCTTCTCCGCCGCAGAAGCCGCGACCTCGGGCGACCAGCCGACGGTGATCCTCGCCAAGACGATCAAGGGCAAGGGCTTCTCCGAGGTCGAGAACAAGGAAGGCTGGCACGGCCGGCCGTTCCCGCCGGACATGGCCGAACGGGCGATCGCTGAGCTCGGCGGCGTGCGGAACCTGACCGTCCGCGGGCCGCTCCCGGAACCGGCTGCCGGAGCAGACGCTGGCGCGGCAGCCACCGCGCCAGCCGGCGCCACCCTGCCGGACTACGCCGTCGGCGAGAAGGTGGCCACCCGCAAGGCCTACGGCGACGCGCTCGTCGCGCTCGGCGCCGCGGACCCGAAGGTGGTCGCGCTCGACGGAGAGGTCAAGAACTCCACGTTCGCCCTCGAGTTCGCCACGGCCTACCCCGAGCGCTACTTCGAGATGTACATCGCGGAACAGCAGATGGTCGCCGCCGCCACCGGCCTCGCCGTCCGCGGCTACAAGCCGTTCGCCTCCACGTTCGCCGCGTTCTTCACCCGGGCCTACGACTTCATCAGGATGGGCGCCATCTCCGGCACGAACGTGCGGCTGGCCGGCTCGCACGCCGGTGTCGAGATCGGTGCCGACGGCCCGTCTCAGATGGCCCTCGAGGACCTGGCGATGATGCGGGCGGTGCACGGCTCCACGGTGCTGTACCCGGCCGACGGCACCAGCACCGCCGTGCTGGTCAAGGCGATGGCCGCCACGCCGGGCATCAGCTACATGCGCACCACCCGCGGCGCCTACCCCGGCCTGTACCCGTCGGGGGAGACCTTCCCCATCGGCGGCTCCAAGGTGCTCCGCTCTGGCGAGCAGGACGCGGTTACCCTGGTCGGCGCCGGCGTCACGCTGCACGAGTGCCTGGGCGCCGCCGAGCAGCTGGCCGCGGAGGGCATCCACGCCCGGGTCATCGACTGCTATTCGGTCAAGCCGATCGACACGGCCACCCTCACGGCGGCGGCACAAGCCACCGGCGGCTGCTTCGTGATCGCCGAAGACCACCACCCGGAAGGAGGTCTCGGCGAAGCGGTCACCAGCGCCCTGGTCGCGGCCGGGCAGGAGAACCTGACGATCGTCCACCTCGCCGTCAGGGAGATGCCCGGCTCCGGGTCCGGCGCCGAGCTGCTCGCCTGGGCCGGCATCGACGCCGAGAACATCGCCGCGGCCGCCCGGGAGCTGGCCGGCGGATAACGCGGCGGAGCTAGTCCTGCGAGATGTCAAACGCGGCGAGCTTCCGCAAGCGGGCCACGATGTCCTCATGGACCTGGCCGGGCGACCGGGTACCGTCGACGGCGAACATCCACTCCCGGCCCGCGTAGTACTCCAGCAGCGGGATGGTCTTCTCCCTGTAGACCTGCAGCCGGTGGGCGATGACCTCTTCACTGTCGTCGGAGCCCCGGCCGCGGGCCAGCAGGCGGCGGATCAGTTCCTCGTCGGGTACGTCCAAGTGGACGGCGGCCTGAACCTCGACGCCGAGCGGGTGCGCGACTTCAAATGCCGCTTTCGCCTGGTCCACAGTGCGGGGGAAGCCGTCAAGCACATAACCGCCGGACTCGGCCGCCGCGACGACCGGCTTGCGCAGCATGTCCAGGACCACGCTGTCCGGGACCAGGTCCCCGGCGTCGACGTAGGCCTTGATCGTCTGCCCGATCGAAGTCTGGTCCCTGACGTGCTGGCGCAGCAGATCGCCGCTGGAGATGTGCGCGATGTTGAACCGTTCTGCCAGCCGCTCGGCCTGGGTTCCCTTCCCGGCGCCGGGCGCTCCGATCAGCAGCAGCCGCATCGGTCACCTCGTCTTTCGTCACGGATGAGCTTACGCGCCCGGCCCGAGGGCACGCCGGCATCACGGCTGGCATCTCCGGCTACTCCCCGCGTCGTATCCCGGAGCTCTGCGGTATCCCCGCCGAGCAGAAGGAAGTCGCTTCTGCCGCACGACGACACCACCGCCGCCGGCAGGCAGCATCGACCCCATGACGACGACATCAGAGCCGTGCACGGCGATCGAGGCCCTCGGGCTGGGTAAGGCGTTCGGCGCCGTCAAGGCGGTCGACGGGCTCGACCTGTCCGTGCCTAGCGGCGGCGTGTTCGCCCTGCTCGGGCCGAACGGCGCGGGCAAGACCACCACGATCCGCATCCTCGCCACCCTGACCAGGCCGGATGTGGGCACCGCGCGAGTGCTCGGGCACGACGTCACCAGCGAGCCGCACGCGGTGCGCGCCGGGATCTGCCTCACCGGCCAGTTCGCCACCATCGACGCGAGCCTCACCGGCACCGAGAACCTCCTACTGCAAGGACGCCTACTCGGGCTCACGCGCCGGGCGGCCAGGGCGCGGGCAGCGGAGCTGCTGGACGCGTTCGGGCTGCCGGACGCCGCCGGGCGTCCGGTGCGCACCTATTCCGGCGGCCTGCAGCGCCGCCTCGACATCGCCGCCAGCCTGGTGGTCGCGCCGGCGCTGCTGTTCCTCGACGAGCCCACGACCGGGCTTGACCCGTACAGCCGCATCCAGGTGTGGCAGGCAGTCCGCTGGCTGGTCACCCAGGGCACGACCGTCCTGCTGACCACGCAGTACCTAGATGAGGCGGACCGGCTGGCGGACCGGATCGCGGTCATCGACCATGGCAAGGTCGTCGCGGAAGGCACGCCTGGGGAGCTCAAGTCCTCGGTGGGTTCCGGCGTACTGCGCGTCGAGCTGGCGGACGCCCGCGACTCCGTTCTCGCCCGGCAGGTCCTTGGCGACGCGCTCGGCGTGCCCGTCACCCAGAGCGCGGACCCGGCGGTCCTGACCGCCAGGATCGACGGCCCGTCCGCGTCCGACGCCGCCGCCCGCGGTCTGGCGCTGCTGTCTCGCGAGTGGACCGAGGTAGCCGGCTTCTCACTCGGCCAGCCGAGCCTCGACGAGGTTTTCCTCGCGCTGACCGGCCACAGCGCCGCCCAGCCGGCGGATGTCGAGGAGCCGGCATGACCGCCGTCATCGCGCCGCCGGCGCTGACCGTCGCCAGCCACTCCACCGTGCCGCGCCCGCGGGTGCTGCGGAACACGCTCACCATGGCGTGGCGGGCGATGCTGCACATCAGGCGTGAGCCCGAGCTGGCGACCGACGCGGTCTTCATCCCGGTGCTCTTCACGCTGTTCTTCACGTACCTGTTCGGCGGCGCGCTGTCCGGCTCGCCCCGCGAGTACCTGCGGTTCCTGCTGCCGGGAACGCTGGTGCTGACGGTCCTGCTCATCACGGTCACCGCGGGCGTGAGCCTGAACACCGACCGCGCCAGGGGCACGCTTGACCGGTTCAGGTCGATGCCGATCTGGCAGCCTTCCGTGGTCGTCGGCGGCCTGATCGGGGACATGGCACGGTACGTGCTCGCGACCTGCCTGGTCCTCGGGATGGGGCTGCTGATGGGCTACCGGCCGGCGGGCGGCGCGGGCGGCGCCGCGCTCGCGGTGGCGCTCATCCTGGTCTTCGCCTTCAGCGTGTCATGGATCTGGACCGCCCTCGGCCTCGCGCTCAGGTCGGCGCAGGCGGTCACCGTCATCAGCTTCGCGGTCCAGCTGCCGCTGACGTTCGCGAGCAACGTGTTCGTCAACCCCGCCACGCTGCCCGGCTGGCTCCGCGCCTTCGTGGACGTGAACCCCGTCAGCCACCTCGTCACTGCCGAGCGCGCCCTGATGGCGGGGACGTGGGCAGCGGGCCAGGTCGGCTGGGTGCTGCTGGCGTCCGCCGCCCTGACCGCCGTCTTCGGCCCGCTGACCATGCGGCTGTACCGGGCCGGCCAGCGTGGGAGCTAATTGACCTGGACCGCATAGACAACCGTATTACTGAGGTAGGACCCCAGACTGGGGTCGAAAATGCCGCCGCAGGTGATGAGGCGCAATTCCGCGTCGGGGGTCGGACCGTACACGGCGAGCGTGGGGAAATGATCCTTGGCGTACGATCGCACTGCCGTCACGCGGAAAAGCGCCAGCGACCCGTCCGCCCGCCGCACGTAGACGCGGTCGCCAGGGAGCAGTTGCGACAGGCGGAAGAAGATCCCGGGCCCGACATGAGAGTCGATATGCCCTGCGATGACCGCCGGCCCGATGGCGCCGGGCCGCGCACCGCCGGTGTACCAGCCCGCGACCGCCGTCGATGCCGGCACCTGCAGCGTGCCGGCAGCCGTCACGCCGAGGTCGACCAGCTTGGTCTGGACGCCGATGGCGGGAATCGTCAGCGCGACGGGCAGCGGGACCCCAGCGCCCTGCGGGCGGGCGATGGCGGCGATCGGCCCCACCGGAGCAGGAATGGGGGCGGCGGCGGGATTCCACTCCGGCGCCGCCGGATGGCGGGCCGTCACCAGCCCGGCGGCGCCCGCGCCCACGAGGACCAGGCCTGCCGCGAGCGTGACCGTGGCGAGAATCTTTCTCTTGTTCAGCGGCCACAGCCGGATTGTCCTGCGGCCGATGACGATGGGGTGGCGCTCAAGCCAGAGCCGCAGCGTGGTGGCGATGACCGTCGGCCATGACGGCTCGGGGCGATGGGTCCGCCCCGGCGGGCCCGTGCCGCGGTACTCCATTTCCGCCCCCTTGTCCTGCCGTCAGGCAAGACCCCGACCCCAACGGTAGGAAACCACATGGCCTGGCATTTTTTGCCTATATGGCCATTTATCGATCCGGGCAAATCCGCACCCAGGGACAAAAGGCGACAAAAACGAATCGAACCGCACTCATCACTTTCCACCAATTAGCAATACTGCCTGATTAAGGCCGCTTTTGTGTGATCGGCTATCCTGCGACCGCTCAGGGTCGCGCCGCGGGACAAAGGGGGGTGGCCGATGTGACTACCGAGAACCATCGGCCCGTTCCGGGCCGGGTGCCCGTGATCCGCCCGGTGCGGCCAGTCCGCCCTGCCCGCCCGGAGCCCTCGTGGGCCCGTGTGCTGCTCACCACGGTGGAGCTGTGGGCGTCGCGGCGGCTGCGTCACCCCGCTTTCCTGCGCCGGCTTGTGCTGGCGATGGCCGCGGTCGCGGTAGTCGCGGTGGCCAGCTGGCAGCTCGCGGGCGTCTTCTCCGGGTCCGCGTCCGCGCCGCGGGCCGTGCGACCGTCCGTCTCCGAGCGTGCGGCCCCGCCGCGCGCCGTCTCCCCCGGACCAGCCGCGGTGGCGCAGTCCGCGGCCGTCGCATGGATTACCAGCCAGGTCAGCGGCACCGCGGTCATCGGCTGCTACCCCGCCATGTGCGCCTCGCTCGAGGCGCGGGGAGTTAGCGCGGGCCGGCTGGTGCCGCTGGGGTCCGGCATGACCGGCGTGCTCAGGGCGGACGTGATAGCGACTATCCCGGCGGCCGGCGAAGCCGGCAGCATGCTGGTGAACCAGTACGCCCCCGTGCTGATCGCGAGCTTCGGCTCTGGCAGCTCGCGGATCGAGGTCCGCGCCGTGGCGCGGACGGGAGCGGTGGCCTATCAGTCCGCCTCGCGGGCCGACCTGGCCGCCCGCAAGAGCGCGGGCGCTCAGCTGATCAGGAACCCGCGCCTGAAGTTCACCGCGGCCGATACCGCGCAACTGCAGGCGGGGGAAGTGGATTCTCGCCTGCTCGCGACGCTCGCGGCGCTGTCGACTCAGTTCACGCTCCGCGTGACGGCGTTCGGCGATTCCGCTCCGGGCGGTCCGCAGTTCTACAGGGAAGTCAGTGTCGCCAGTGCTGGCGGCAACGGCGCCGCCAGGCTCGCGGCGGCGCTGGCCATGGTCAGCGAGCAGGAAAGCCCGTATCAGCCCGCGCACTTCGCGATCGTCCGCTCTGGCACCGGCCAGGCCGCGCTGACCATCGAGTTCGCCTCGCCGAGCCCGCTCGGGCTGCTCTCGATGGTGCTGACCGCTGACGTGCATCCGGATAAGGGGTGATGAGCATGAAGCTGCCACGGCGCCTTGTCCGGCTGGCCGCGATTCCCGTGCTGCTCATGAGCTGCGTCGCCATTATCGCGGCCGCGTCACCCGCCGCGTCCGCGGCGCCGCTGGCCGCCACCGCCGCGCAGGACGGCTGGGTCCGGATCGCCCACCTGTCCCCTCAGGCGCCCGCCATGGACATCTACCTGTACCCGTTCGGCGATCCCGCGCATCCGACCGTGCTGAGGGACGTCAGCTACGGCGATGTCTCCGCCTACATGACGCTTGCCCCCGGTGAGTACACGGTGGCGATGCGCGGCCTCGACGCGCCTGCGACCAGCCATCCGGCGCTGGTCTCGAGCTTCATGGTCGGCGCCAAGACGGCGTACACGGTTGCCGCTCTCGGCCCCGATCCTGGCCTGCGCGTCGTGGTGCTGCAGGATCAGACGACCGCGCCGAAGGGACAGGCACTCGTCAGGGTCCTCCAGGCATCGCTCAAGGAGGACCACGTCTCGGTCAGCTATGGAGCCACGGTCCTCGCGACGCAGCTCGCCTTCGGCTCCGCTACGCCGTACGCAGCGGTCGCGGCGGGCGCGCATTCGGTGAGGCTCGCCGCGTCAGGTGACGACGTGACCACGACGTCGCTCCAGCTGACCGCCGATACGGTGCACACCATCGTCGTGCTTGACGATCCGTCTGGGCTGACGATCGATGACCTGACCGACGCGGTGGGCAGCCAGCTGATGCCCAGCGGCGGGGCCGCCACCGGTTTCGGCGGCACCGCGCTGCAGCCGCCCGCGGATCTCGCGCCGTGGCTGCTGCTGACGCTGGCTGGCGGGCTGCTCATCGCCGCGGGCGCTGCGGGGCTCGGCTGGCCACGCCGCCGCGCCGTGATTCAGCGGTGAGGCGAAGGCCTACTGCGGGCCGTAGCCGGCGTTGGCCAGCATCCGGCGCAGATCGCTGACCATCTGAACGTCGATGTCCTTGCCGGCCGGGGGGTCGAGGAATTCCAGCTCGTTCCCTAGCTTGACGGCGACCTTGCCGTCATGGCGCACGGTGACCGTGCCGACCGTTTCCAGCAGGTCGAACACCGAGCGCCACTCGATATTGTGACTTGTCGGATGCGCGAAGATCTGCCGCAGCGTGTCCCGGTGCCGGCCATCAAGATGTTCTGGCGTTGCCATACCCAGACCCTAGCCTGCCGTCCCGCTTCGCGCGTACCGGCCGGGGCTGGTGCCGAGAACATGCCTGAAATGGCGGGTCAGGTGCGACTGGTCGTAGAAGCCGGCTTCGGCCGCGGCCAGGCTAGGCGGCACACCGTCGAGCAGCAGCCCCCGCGCCAGATCGATCCGGCGGCTGGTCATGTACTGATGCGGGCTGATCCCGAACTGCCTGCTGAACTGCCTGACCAGGTGCGCCGGGTGGGCGTGCAGGGCATCCGACGCCTCCCTGAGCGTCATCGACTCGCGGAAGCGGGCGTCGATCAGGCCGCGCAGCTCATCAGCCACGTCGGAGCTGGCCTGTGCGTCGCCGGGCAGGCGGCGCCGGCTCAGGTGCCAGCCGAGCCGTTCGGCGATGAAAGCCAGGCGGCTCTCCGCCTCGAACTCCTCACCCGGCTCGCCGAGTACGCGGTGCAGCTGGTGAATGCGCTGCCGCAGCATCGCGTCGGCCAGCACAGGCTGGTCGACGGCCTGGCCGATGAGGCTCGCGGGCAGGCTCGAGAGATCGAGGTAGACGACCCGCTTGCGGAAGCCCGCGGTGGTGGCGGCGCGCCCGTTATGCGGGATGTGCGGGGGGAGCAGCGTGACGGCCTGGTCCATGGCGCCGTGCTCGTGGCGGTGCAGGTCGTACCTGATCTTGCCGTCG
>Ga0335074_10013383_pt1 | contig 11530 bp, 11 predicted proteins | sample Lox_Sample_23_FD_206715 | JGI IMG/M metagenome (GOLD analysis project Ga0335074, IMG submission 206715) | Soil microbial communities from Loxahatchee National Wildlife Refuge, Florida, United States - Lox_Sample_2.3 | ecosystem: Environmental > Terrestrial > Soil > Wetlands | place: USA...
CTCGGCCGCGTAGCCGCCGTCCTGGGTGCGCGGATACTCGTAGGATCGGGCGCCGAGAAGGACGAAGTGCCCGGCGCTCAGCCATTCCAGGAAGGCCAGGTCCTCCGCAAGCGCCTCGGGGTCGCCGGCCGGAGCGGTTGCTTTCAGCTCGGCGGTGCAGCGCGCCAGTTGCGCGGCCATGGCCTCGAAGTCGCCGACCGCCAGGCGCACGTCCGCGAGGGTGGCGCGCAGGCCCGCCTCGATATGTGGCGCCTGATCCTCGCCGAGCGGCTCCAGCCAGACCTGGATCACCGAGCGCAGGCCCGGACCGTGCCGGAACAACGGGTGGAACATCGCCAGCACCTCGCCGCCGGCGTCGACCAGCTCGGCCATGACGCTGTCGACGAGGAACGGCGCGTCCGGCTGGACGATTTCCACCAGATCGGCGCCGAGCTCGCGGCCGTCGGCGGCCCGCGCGGAGCGGATGCGGATGGCGGTCTCGGGCGCGGGCGTCGCCTGCGCGAACGTCCAGAGCTCCGCCGCCTCGCGGGCGAGGTCCGACAGCGAGGCGCCGACCATCTCGTCGGCGCGATAGTCGGCGGCGAAAGCGGCGACGAAGGCTGCGCCTTCCGGGGGCGGCGACGCCGGCTTTCCGGGCAGCGCGGCCAGAAAGGCCGCCAGAAGCGGAGCACGCGCGTCGGCGGCCGCGGCGTGGGTCTTGGAGAGCATGGCGAGCTGGACCCTAGACTGCGTCGCGCATTTGCGCACCGGCCCGCGACGGGCGTTTGACATGGAGGCGTTCGGCGAGGGCCGTTCGACGGAGACCCCAACGTCGCGCCGCCGGAACTGGGGGGTTGTTCCGGCGGCGCGCGGTCCGGCGGTAGGGGGAAGGCCGGGCCGATTCCGGGCCAAGTCTGTCGGTTGGGGGAGCTTGGCCGGCGGTCCTGTGCGCGATCAGCGCGGACCGGGCCTTTAGATAGGGAGCGATCGTCAACCTGGAAGGGCCGCGGCTTCATTCTTTGGCGACGCGGCGCCCTGCGCGACGCCGAAGCTGCGCGGGTCGCCGTCCGCCGAGAGCACGACAGCGATCCAGCGCGAGCCTTCGAACTGCGCCAGCACGACCATCACCAACAGCGTCAGCGGCGTGGAGAGGAACATGCCGGTCGGCCCCCAGAGTGCGCCCCAGAACGCCAGGGACAGCAGCACCATCACCGGATCGATGTTGAGCGCGCGCCCCTGCATGCGCGGCATCAGGATGTTGCCGACGAGGAACGCCAGGCTGAACAAGCCGCCGCCAAGCAGGACGCCCGGCCAGGCGCTGCTGAACTCCAGGAACGCGAAGAGGGTCGGCGCCAGAATGCCGACGGCCGCGCCGACGATCGGGATGTAGCCGATCACGAAGATCAGGAACGCCCAGAACGACGCGCTCTCCAGCCCCACCGCCAGCATCATGGCGAAGGAGCCGAGGGCGATGAAGGCGCCGCATACGGTCTGGACGTACAGGTAGCGCTCCAGCGAGTCGCGGATGCGGACGAACACCTGCAACGCCTCGTGGCGGCCCACCCGCTCTCGGAACAGCCGCACGATCTTGCGCTCGAACCCGCCGCGAGCCGCCAGCAGGAAGCCGAGGTAGATCAGCACGAAGGCGCCGAAGGTGACCAGAGTCTGAACCTCGGCCGCGACCGCCGGGATGTAGCTCGTCGGGTTCAGGCTGGCGATCAGCGCGCTCACCGTGCGGGGCACGGCCAGGTGCCCCTTGGTGGCGATGCCGTGCAGCACCGCATTGAGCCGCGCCTGGTAGCCGAACAGCTTGGTGACGAACCCCGCACCGCGCGAGGCGACCACGAACACGATCGCCACGAAGGCGACGCTGCAGGTGACCACCGCGGCGCCCAGCGAGGCCCCGGCGCCCAGTCCCGGCATGCGGGCCTGGAGGTCGCGCGCCAGGGCGTCGACCATCAACATCAGGAATACCGCCAGCGCCAGCGGCGTGAGGATCGGCGCCAGCCAGTTGAGCGCCACGCCCGCCAGGATCACCGCGGTGACCACCTGGGCGTTGCGAGCGGTGTTGTCTGGCTTGGCCGCGAGCATGGCGGGACTGTCCCTGCCGCCGCGCGCCAGGTCAATGAGGGCGATTTCGTCGTCGTCCCGGCCGTAGCGCCAGCGGAAGAGCCGGGATCTCCCTAGCTCCAGGGCTGAGGAGGAGATCCCGGATGAGTCCGCGGAGCCTGTCCTCGGGCCGACCCCTGGTCGGTCCCGGGGGCGGCTCTCCGGGATGACACCGGTCGGTGATTGAAGGGGGCCGTGGAGCGCTCAGTTGGGCACGGCGCTCAGGCGGTTGTAGACCACCCGGAACTCGAGGGTGGTGACGCCGACCGCTTTCGGGTCGCGCTGGCGCAGCAGCAGCCACTCGTTGCGGGTCCGCGAGCCGCCGGCGTATTTGATGTCGAGGGCCTTGTAGAGCGGCTTGTCGGCCGGCGAGACGTTGGCCTCCTCCCAGGTGATCGGATAGATCAGGTAGTCGCCGACCGGCAGCCGCAGCCGGCAGACCCCGTTGCGTCCCGGCGCGACGGAGATGCCGTCGGGCCCCGGCGCGACCTTCAGGTAGACCTTCACGATGAAGACCCGCTCCTGGACCTTCAGGGTGTAGAGCGAGAGCCTTTCGTCCTCCCCAAAGCCTCGTATCGGCTTGCCGCAGGCGAAGTCGGGCGACTGCTCGGCGTGGGCCAGGGGGACCGACGGCAAGGGACCCAGACTCGACAGCAGCGCCACAATTCCGGCGACCGCCGGCGCCCTCGTCAAAACGCCCATCGCTTCCTCCGCCCAACCGGACGACTTGGCGTTCCACGCGCGTTCCAGCGGCATTCCGGCGCGGGAGGTCTGACAAGCCGTAGGGCCGAGAGCGCGGCCGACAGGCGATCGAAGGGCCGCCTTCGACAACCCGGCCGGGGGCGGCGGAGTGCGCCAGGTTACAGGGCGGCGGGCGGCGTTTGCAAAACCGCGTGCAATCCCACCTTCGGCAGATATTCGCGCAAGCAATCCGTCTCGCCGGCGCTGGCGATCGCGCCGACATAGCCGTCCGGCCGGATCAGGAACCAGTCGCCGGGATCGGGGTCGTAGGCCTGCGCGATGTCGCCGAATACATCGCGCAGTTCTCCCCGCTCGCCCACGCGTCGCACCGCTAGGTCCTTGCACGCGGGGACGGGCGGCGCGTCGCCGGCGAATCCGAGCAGGGTGAACTGCGGCCCGCGCAGCACCTCGAACAGGCGCGTCGGCTGTCCGCCCGCGCCCTTGCAACGGGCGTCGGGCGCCCGGTCGCCGGCGCGCAAGCGGCCTTCGCGCCGGCGTCGCTCGACACTCAGCGCCGAGTCCGCGTAACCCAGCTCCAGCTCGTGGTTCTCGCGCCCGCGCCGCATGTCGCCGCGATCCTGCGCCGCTTGTAACAGCCGAGTGGAGAGCCCCAGCACGCCGAGCGCCACGGGTCGGCGCTCCGCCTCGTAGGTGTCGAGCAGCGCCATCGGGGCGCGGCCGTCCGCCGCCCCGGCCAGTCGCCAGCCCAGGGCGTAGGCGTCCTGGACGCTGGTGTTCAGTCCCTGACCGCCGGTGGGCGGATGCACGTGGGCGGCGTCGCCCGCCAGCAGCACCCGCCCCACCCGATAGGCGTCGGCGGCCCGCGCGTTGATGCCGAAGGTCGAGCGCCAACGCGCGCCGCGCACCACGATGTCGGACCGACCGGTGCGCGCCGCGACCAGGGCGACAAGGCCGGCGTCTGAGAGGTCGACCTCCCCGTCCGCCGGCAGGCCCGTCTGCAGCTGGAAGAGGTCCGTGCCGGCCAGCGGGCAGAGCCCCAGCCGCTCGGCGCCCTTGTCGACATTCCACGTATGCCAGACGTCGCGGGACAATCCCTCCACTGCGAGATCGGCGACGAGCCCGCGCCCAGGCGTGGTCCTTCCCGGAAAACCGACCCCCAGCGCGCGCCGGACGAAGCTGCCGCCGCCGTCGGCGCCGACCAGGAAGCGTACGCGCAGCGTCTCGACTCCGCTCGCCGACGACAGCTGCGCCGTCACCCCTTCCGCGTCCTGATCGATGCCGGTCAGCTCGCAGCCGAATTGGGGCGCGGCGCCCAGTTCGGCCAATCGCTCGCGCAACACGCCCTCGGTCAGGTTCTGCGCCAGCATCAGCGGCTCGCGGTAGGGGATGGCCGGCGTCGCCGGCTGGCGCTCGAACATCGGCGCGTCGGTAAAGCCGCCGTCCCGATAGGTGCGCGTCGGCGGATATGGCCCCCCGAGCGCCGCCATTCGGTCGAGCACGCCCATGTCCTCGAACACCTCCTGGGTGCGCGGCTGGATGCCCTTGCCACGCGACCCCGGAAACGGCGTCTCCGCCTTGTCGACGATGCGAAACGGCACATTGCGACGCGCCAGCTCGATGGCCAGCGTTAGGCCGGCGGCGCCCGCGCCGGCGATGAGGACAAGAGGTTCGGCGGGGTGGGACATGGCGGTCTCTCGAACGACGTTAGAGAAGCTCTCTAACACTGTTAGAGACGTGCGGGAAGTGCTAAGCGCGCACCATGAGCAAGACGGTCCCGGTCGGGCGAGAGCCGGTGGTGCGCGCGGCGCTGAAGCTGCTGGACGAGGTCGGGCTGGACGGCCTGACGCTGCGCGGCGTCGCCGCCGAACTCGGCCTTACAGCGCCGACCCTCTACTGGCGCTTCAAGAACAAACAGGACCTGGTCGACGAGATGGCGACGCAGGTGCTGATCGATCTGCGCGGCGGTCCGGGCGCGGAGGACGTGCCCGAGAGCTGGCCGGAGCTGACCCGCAGCTTCGCCCGCGACCTGCGCGCCGCCCTGCTGACGCGCCGCGACGGCGCTCGGATGGTGGCCGGCACCCGCCTGCGCGACCCGGGGGTGTTCAAGTCGATGGAGGCGGCGCTCCGCGTCTTCGCCGCGGCCGGGATCCCCCCGCTGGAGGCCGCGGTGTTCCTGAAGACGGTCAACGACTTCGTGCTCGGCTTCACCATCGAGCAGCAGGCCGTCGTTTCCGCCAGCGGCGCGCGCACGCCCGGCTACGAACTGGACGCCCGCGAGGCCGCGATCGACCCCGAACTCTACCCCCTGTCGCGCCGCGTCGGCTCGGTGCTGCTCGACAACTTCGACGCCAGTTTTGACCGCGGCGTCGACTATCTCGTCGCCGGCCTGAGGGCCGAGACGGAGTCCGGGCAGCCGCTAAGTTGTTGAGTTTTGGAGCGGGCGATGCGATTCGGGGTGGCTGCCGCGAGGTACGGCGCCGGCAAATTCGTGAGTTCTCTTTCTTGGCGATTGTAACCGAACGGCGGTAAGGTTTCGCGTTTGAGCGTAGAGGAGAGTGGGTCTTGAAGGTCAGCCGCTTGGCGCTCGGGGCCGCGATTCTCGGCGCCGCCCACCTGCTCGGGGCATCCCACGCCTGGGCCGATCCGATCGGCGGGGCCCGCGTGGCGGCGGCGGCGAATTCGGAAGGCCTCGAGGGTTCGGCGGCGTCTCCGTCCCAGACGCCGACGCTTGACGCCAACGGCGGCGCCCAGCGTTCCGCAGACGTCACCCTCTACCTCACCGCCGATCCGCTCCACACCGATCTGATCATCCCGCGATCGGCGTTCGCCCATGCGCCGTCGCTCATCAAGACCGTTGTCGACCGGACGGGCGACCGGCCCTGGATCCTAATTGGCTGGGGACCCTACTGGTTCGGGCTCGAGCAACGGGGCGGTCCCTTCCACGGCCAGCCGTGGTTGGGGGTAAACGCCGTTTTCACGACGTTCGTGCCGCAGCCGACATCGCGCCTTAGAGTGGTGGCGCTCGACGCGCCAGGCCCAGCGCCGGGGGATACTTCCGTCTCGATGATGGCGGTGCGGATCTCGCCGGAAGGGCTGGACCGCGCGATCCAGCGGATCAACGCCACATTCTCGGTCGGGCCCGACGGCGGGCCGGTAGCGTCCGATGATCGCGGCGCTCCGCCAGGCGTCTCAATCTACAAAAGCCATGAAATCTATCACCTGACCCACGAGTGCAATCACTGGGTCTCCGCGGTGCTTCGGGCCGGCGGCATCCGCGACGCGGCGCTGCTCGATTTGGTGCCACAGTCGCTCAACCTCGATCTGAAGATGAGTGGCGCCAAATCGGTGAGGCGGGCCTCGACGGCCAAGCCCAGCCCGGCGAGCTGAACGACCGGTTCGAGCTAAAGCCCGGGCAGAATCATCCCGGTTCGCCGCACGTATTCGTCGTAGGCCGCATCGCCGAGTTCAGCGCTCAAGAAGCGTTCCTCGAGCCGAGCCTTCATCCAGAGTCCGGCTACGAACAGCACCAGGCCAATCTCCGATGGCGCCTTCGCTTCGACGATGGCTGTGGCTGAGGCGGCGATGATAAGGCCGGTGTAGATCGGGTGGCGGACCAGGGCGTAGGGTCCGGTGTCGACGAGCCGGTGGTCTTGCTTTCGGGTAACAAGCCACGACCAGTCCCGGCCCAAGTGGATCCGCGCCCACCAGGCGAGGACGAACCCTGAAGCCGCCACGCCGACCAGGCCCCAGTTCAGCCCCTGCGGCAGGCGCCAAAGCCTCGGCCCGAGGCTGAGGTGGAACGTCGGGAGCGTCAGTAGCGCAAAGCCGACGTAGATGATCACCGACTGTAGCTGTTGAGCGCCCCGCGGCGGCGCCGCCACTGTGGCCCTCGACCAGGCGCTCGCCGCGATCCAGGAGACGAACCAGACGGCCCAGAGGCAGAGGACCCCGGTCGGTGGAGACATATGGCGGCCCGCAGCGTTTCAGGACGCCGTTTCGAGCGCCGCGCTGGCCGGCTCCGGCGGGGCGGCGGCTCTAGCGTCCGGGCTGGCGCGTGAGAGAAGTCTGTAGGCCTGGCCGTCGTTCTCCGGGGCGCGGACATAGGCGTAGACGCGCTCGAACTGCGGGTGCTCAGTCTTCATCAGCCTGTCCCAGAAGCGGAAGTACAGTCCGTAGTTGGTTCGACCGATCGCGTGGTGAATGTCGTGGTGAGTCGTGCCGCACCACCAGCCGAAAAAACGGTCCGTGACGAGAAGAGGCGGGAAGAGCTCGATGCCGGAATGGATCGCCACATCATGGACGATCATCACGATGTAGAAGAAGATCAGTGTCGTGAACGTGCAAGGGAAGAAAAGAACGTAAAGGATCGGGAACGCCGCGTGCACCAGCGACTCCCCGACAGCGAAGGAATGCGCGGTCAGCACGGTGGGGTTGCGCGATCGATGGTGCTCCCAGTGCATCAGCCGAAACAGCGGCGGCCAATGCATCAACCAGTGCATCCAGTAGAAGTAGGCATCGTGGACGACGATGATCAACGGGAAGCTCAGGGCTTCTTCCCAAAGCGGCAGTTTGACGTCGAAGGTCAGGATGTATCCGACCGCAAGCGCGCCTACCCTCACAACGATCTGGGCGGCGTTGTAGATCACGAAGGCGCGCGTAGAGTTGAAGAGCTCGCGACCCATCTGTGCGGGCTTGGCAAGCTGACCGCGGACCCGGAACCTGTAGCTGCCAACGGCCCTCAGCCGCAGCAGCAGCGCGAGGTAGAGGCCGCAAGAGAGCAGAAAGATGCCGTATTCCGCGAGGCTGAGGTCCCGCATGTGCACGAGGTTGTGCGCCAGCATCTTCGACAGAGGCATCGGGCGATAGTGAAGCAGACCGAACACGTCGTACCCCATGGCTCCCTAGCGCTCGGAGAGGCGATCCGAGCCGAGGCGTAGCTTGCAGCCGGCCACGCCCAGGTCAAGCGCCCGACGCGGGCCCTGTTTCTCGAGACCCGGCTCTGGCTCATACGGTGGGCGAATCGTCATAGGGAGGTTCTTGGTGGCTGGACCGGGCGTGCTTCCGCCTCACTATCCGACAGTGGCCGCCGAGCACGCAGACCTGGTTTCGCACGTGGCGGGACTCATATTAGCCCTGTTTGGCGGCGGCGTGATGCTGGGCGTTACGCTTGGAGCATGGCAGACCGGGGAGATCGCCGCGGTTTCTGTCTACGTCGCGTGCCTTGTCCTGATGATGTCGCTGTCGGCGGCCTACAACTTCGCCAACGGGCCGCTGCGTCCGTTGCTGCGCCGCCTCGACCACTGCGGGATTTTCTTGATGATTGCGGGCTCCTACACACCTTTCACGACGCACAACCTCACAGGCGCCTGGTCCTTTGGAATGACAACCGCGGTCTGGTTGGTCGCCCTGCTCGGCATTTGCGGCAAGCTCTTCCTGCCCGATCTCGGCAACCGGTGCTGGGTGAGCGTCTATCTTGCAATGGGATGGCTCGTGCTCGTGGCGCTAAGGCCATTGATCGCGGGCACGGCGCGGTTGCCGCTGTATCTACTTGCGCTCGCGGGCGTGCTCTACACATCGGGACTTCTCTTCTGCCTGAGCAACAAGCTCGAGTTCAGGCGAGCGATCTGGCACGCGCATGTGGTGGCTGCGGCGGGCGCGCACTGGACGGCGGTCCTGTTGGGCGTGGTGCTGGCCGAGGCGCGGTAGATGGCCAATGCTTGCTGGAACGGGGCGGCTCGGTGAGGTGCGAGAAGGTTGCGCGTCACCGGTAAAGCTCGCGGGGCCTCTTGGGCGCTCTGTAATCAGCCAGAGCGGAACCGAGGCTTGTGAGGCGTACGCGCCTCGTCGCAACCCGTTGTTTTGGCGGTGATATTTGGAGCGGGCGATGAGATTCGAACTCACGACCCCAACCTTGGCAAGGTTGTGCTCTACCCCTGAGCTACGCCCGCGCTCCTCGTCGAGGGAGGGGCTTATTGCAGAGAGGTCCGGTGTTGGCAAGGCGGTTCGCCGGGGCGGATTGACGCCGTCTTGATCGGCGCTTCTTGATTGCGGCGCGGGGCGGCCCCATCTGGGTACTTGTGGTAATTTGTACTGTCGCCGCCCTATCCGTTAAACGCCCGCCCGCGGCTGGCGGGACCGTAGTTTGCGGTGAATCTACGGTGCGCCACAGGCGCGGAGGCCTGAAAGAACGGTACGTTTACGGTGACGGAACGGGCCAGAACGGCGCGGACGGGTCTCAGGGGTCAGAACCCCAGGCGGAGCGGCTTCATGCGGCGCTTGCTGGTGTGGCCCTTGGGGGCTTCGCCGGTGTCTTCCGGGAACTCGCCGCGGAAGTAGTAGCGCTGCCAGGCCTCCTTCATCGCCGACGGATCGCGACGGAACAGGGCTTTGTTGAAGTCGTCGCGCTGCCGGCGCCAGGCTTCGTACTGGTCGCGCAGGACGTCGTCGGCTTCCAGGCGCCGCTGCAGCAGGTCGAAGCGGTCGAGTTCGCGGTCCTGGGCGAGGGTGATGAAGCAGAACGGCTCGCCTTTGGCGAACTTCACCCGGCCGGGGCGGGTGAAGTGCCAGTTCATGGTGAAGGGGAACGGCACCCAGTCGGTCTCAACGAGACCCACCAGGGGCTGGACGCCGTCCTTGATGTGGTTGGGCGGGCCCATCACCCACATCGACCAGTTCTCCGGCGAGCGGAACAGATAGCCGGCATGCAAGGTGAGGACGCCGTGGCTGAAGTGCGACTTGGCGAAGTCGTGGAAGTCGGGGAACGGATGGTCGGGGGTCAGCACGAGATCCTGGGTATGGGTCCCGCCATTCCATTCGGCGGTGAAGCCCACCGGACAGAGCAGCTCCCAGCCGGTGGTGTTGGCCATGGAGAGCGGCAGGCAGCGATACGGATGGCGGTCGGCGAAGCGGTCCATCCAGGCGCGCTGCGGTCGCCCGGGCACGATCTCCGGCGGGCGCTGGGTCATCGGATAGCATTCGAGGGTGGGCATGTTCGCGCCTTGCGGGATTTGAACCGGGTCGGTTGGCTCTCTAGGGCCGGATGCGGCAAGGTAGAACCACGAAAAGCACGAACGTGCGCTGTGCTGCGGTGAAGCCGCAATATGAACCACGGAAATCACGGAAAGCACGGACGTGTTGAGTGGCCTCGAGTCCGTGTCCTCCGTGTTTTCCGTGGCTAAACTCGGCGGCTTCGGCGCGCCGATTGCGCGTTTCGTGGTTCAAAATAGACGAATGAAGACCCGCGCCGATCTCTTCGCCTTCTTCGACGCTCACGCCATCGCCCATCGCACCCTGGAGCATCCGGCCGTGTTCCGGGTCGGCGAGGGCGACGAGGTGAAGGCCGGCCTGCCGGGCGGACACACCAAGAACCTGTTCCTGAAGGACGCCAAGGGTCAGCTGTGGCTGGTGTCGGCCCTGCAGGACGCCCGGATCGACCTGAAGGCGCTGCCGGCCGCGATCGGCGCGGCGCGGCTGTCGTTCGGCTCGGCCGAACTGATGGCCGAGACGCTGGGCGTGACGCCCGGTTCGGTCACCGCCTTCGGCCTGATCAACGACGCGGGCCGCCGGGTGCGCTTCGTGCTCGACGCGGGGCTGGCCAGCGCCGATCCGGTCAACTTCCATCCGCTGGAGAACACCGCCACCACGGCGGTCTCGCAAGCGCACTTCCGTCGCTTCCTGGCCGCCCTGGGGGTCGAACCCAAGATCGTCGATTTCAGCCGCGTCGGGACCGGATGAGGCGCGATCCGGCGTTGCGGGCGACGGCGTCCGCGCCCATGTTTGGGGCCGTCGAAACGAGGAGACCGGGCGTATGTCCCTGATCGGAGAGGCGCAGGGCGCCGCACCCGCCGACCTGATCAAGGAAGGCACGGACGCCGGCTTCGCCAAGGACGTCGTCGAGGCCTCGCGCCAGCAGCCGGTGATCGTTGACTTCTGGGCGACCTGGTGCGGACCCTGCAAGACGCTCGGGCCGGCCCTGGAGCGCGCCGTGCTGGCCGCGAAGGGCAAGGTGAAGCTGGTCAAGATCGATATCGACCGCAACCCCGTCTACGCCGGCCAGCTGCGCGTGCAGTCGATCCCGACGGTCTACGCCTTCGTCGACGGGCGTCCGATCGACGGCTTCATGGGCGCCGTGCCGGAGAGCCAGATCAAGGCCTTCATCGACCGCCTGGCGAAGGCGGGCGACGGTGGCGGCTCGGAAATCGACGCGCTGCTCGCCGTCGCCAAGGAGGCGCTCGACCTCGGCGACACGGGCGGCGCGGCCCAGGCCTACGCCCAGGTTCTGCAGGCGGAGCCGGAGAACCTCGTGGCCATCGGCGGGCTCGCCCGCTGCTACCTCGCCAGCGGCGACGCCGAGCGCGCCGCCGAGATCGCCGCCATGGCGCCGCCGGACGCCAAGAACGCCGACCTGGAGAGCGTACGCGCGACCCTGGCGCTGGCTGAGAGCGCGCCATCGGAGACGGCCGAATTCGAGGCGCGGCTCGCCAGAAATCCCGCCGACCACGACGCGCGGCTGGAACTGGCGAAGGCGCTCGCCGGCCGCGGCCAGCTGAAGGAGGCCTCCGACCAGCTGCTGGCCATCATCGAGCAGGACCGGGACTGGAACGACGGGGCGGCGCGCAAGCAACTGCTCACCGTGTTCGAGGCCGCTGGACTCGGCTCCGACGTCGCCAAGCAGGGCCGCCGGCGTCTCTCGGCACTGCTGTTCAGCTAGGCGCGCGCGTGCCGGCGGGCTACCATCGGG
>Ga0335074_10013386_pt1 | contig 11529 bp, 15 predicted proteins | sample Lox_Sample_23_FD_206715 | JGI IMG/M metagenome (GOLD analysis project Ga0335074, IMG submission 206715) | Soil microbial communities from Loxahatchee National Wildlife Refuge, Florida, United States - Lox_Sample_2.3 | ecosystem: Environmental > Terrestrial > Soil > Wetlands | place: USA...
CCGGGAGGCAGGCCGCGCCCGGGAGGCAGGCCGCGCCCGGGAGGCAGGCCGCGCCCGGGAGGCAGGCCGCGCCCGGGACCGCCGCCCGCGACCTGTCAGACCACCGCGCCGTCGTCCCCGTCGTCCGGGCCGCCTGGGCCCGGCTCGTTCATCCGCAGCACGAGGATGGCGAACCCGGCGACGAATGCCGCGACGGCGCAGAACGCCGCGAATCCCGGCACCGTCCAGCCCGCCGCCGTCGCCACGACTAGGTAGCCGGGCCCGCCGAACAGCGCCACCCAGGCCCCCTTGGCCACGGGGTCCAGCTTGGGCAGCGGCGGCGGGGGCGGGGGGATGAAGTGATCGTCGTCATCGCCGGCGGGCGCGGACAGCCCGCCACCTACCGGATCCCTGGCTCCCCGCACGAGCCGCGGGACCGGCATCGCGTGCGGTTCGTGCGTCCCCGACTCGGCGTCGGACCCGGCCGCGGGCACCCGGCCGACCTCGACCCCGGATACCCCGGCGTCCCCGAGCACCGGATCACCCTCGCGCTCCGGCCAGGGGACGGGCTCCTCCGCGGTCAGGGGGACGTCATACTGGGCGACGAGATCACGCCAGACAGCGTCCTCGTCGCTAGCCCCGCTGTCCGTGTTATCCCGGTCCGCCACGTCCCCACCGCGTCAGAAATCGAAGTCTGCCACCAACGATAGCCGCCCGCGGACCGGTGCCGGGAGGGATAAACGATCCCTATCCGGTGTGATCCTGCACGAACTTCAGGCTGCCCTCGAAGATGGCCTCGGCGTCGTTGTCGAGCGTCGCGACGTGATAGCTGTCGGCTAGCTCGCGGACCGTGACGAGGCCCTCGGGCACGCCGGCCAGCAGCACGCGCATGCTGGCGGGCCCGACGACGTGATCGACGGCGCTGCGGTAGACCAGGACCGGCTGGGTCACCTCGTTCAGGTGCTTGGTGGTGATGCTCCACAGCCCGGGCAGCGACGCGGCCGCCGCGACGGGCACCTTGTCGTAGCCGACCTCCTTGATGCCGGGCTTCTTGATATCGCTCGCGATCCCCGGCACCGACTTCAGCACGTACTTGAGCACCGGCGCCACCGTGAGCAGCTTGTTGTCCGCGGCCAGCGACGGGTTGACGACCACCAGCCCGCGCACCGCGCTGCCGTGCACCTCGGCCAGCCGGAACGCCAGGCACCCGCCCATGGAAATGCCGAACACGAAGGTCTGCTCGCACCGCGCGGCCAGCGTCGTGAACGCGGCGTCCACCGCGCCGTACCAGTCCTGCCAGCCGGTGCGCGCCATATCCTGCCAGGTGGTGCCGTGCCCGGGCAGCCGGGGCAGGCTGACCGACAGGCCCTGTCCGGCCAGGTAATCCGCCCAGGAGCGGACCGTCTGCGGGCTGCCGGTGAAGCCGTGGCACAGCAGCACGCCGACCGGGCCCCCCGCGTGCTCGAACGGCTCCGCGCCCGGCAGCAAGGTACCTGAATGCTCTGGTGACATGGGTGCATCGTCGCATGGGACGATGGGACCGCCTTCTACTGGGTGACCCAAGACCTGGAGCCACCTGGGAACGGAGATCGTACTGCGTAAAGGGCTAGGCTTCCCGCGGCCTGTAGATGTCGGAGCGGTGCTCGATAGCGATGACGGTGACCAAGCGCTTCTGGTCGTCAATCCGGTAGATGACGCGATAAGCTCCCCGGCGAGCACTGTGAAGTCCCGCAAGTCCGAGCTTCAGCGGCTTGCCGACGCGGTGTGGGTCGGCGGCCAGCGAGCCGTACAGGAACTCCACCACAGCAGTCGCGACCTTCTCCGGAAGTCTGGTCAGTGCGCGGCGCGACGCCGCAGTCCACGCGACCCCGAAATTGCTCCCGCTCACCGGCCGGAGATCAGGTGCAAGGCATCGTCTTTGGTTAGCACAGGCGCGTCAGCGGTGGCCAGTTCAGCGAGGCTTTCCCGGATATCGTCCAGCAATGCGGCGCTGTCCATGACGTCGAGTGTCTCTTCGAGCGATTCCAGATCTTCGATGCTCATAACGACTGCGGCAGGGTGGCCGTGCCGGGTGATGATGACGCGGCCGTGCTCTCGCTGCAAGCGATCTACGACTTCGGACAGGCGGTTCTTGACGTCGGCGAGCGGCATCTGCTCCGACACTGACATGGCCATAAGTTTAGCTAAATTAGTGACTGACCGCCACGCGTCCCACTGGTTCACCGGCGATGTGGACTGACCGGGGACATGGGACGATGGGAGCGTGTTCTACTGGGTGACGAAATATACGCTCGGGTTGACCCTGCGGATTGTCTTCCGGCCCCGCGTGTCCGGGGTCAAGAACGTTCCCCGGCGGGGCCCGGTCATCCTGGCCAGCAACCACCTCTCGTTCTCCGATCATTTCTTCGGGCCGATCCCCGTGCCGCGGAAGGTGATCTTCCTGGCCAAGGCCGAGTACTTCACCAGGCCCGGGCTGATGGGGCTGATCAGCAAGGCGTTCTTCGCCGGCGTCGGCCAGATCCCGATCGACCGGGGCGGGGGACCGGCGAGCGAGGAGGCGATCCGCACCGGGCTGCGCGTCCTGGCGGCCGGTAAGGTCCTCGGCATCTACCCGGAGGGGACCAGGAGCCCGGACGGCCGGCTGTACCGCGGCAAGACCGGGGTCGCCCGGCTCGCGGTCGAGTCGGGCGCCCCCGTGGTCCCCGTGGCCATGATCGACACCTTCGAGTTCCAGCCGCCCAGCACCATCTGGCCGAACCCCAGGATCCGGCCCGGCGTGAAGTTCGGCGAGCCGCTCGACTTCTCCCGCTACCGCGGCCAGCCGACCGACGCTGCGCTGCTGCGGAGCATCACCGACGAGATCATGCAGGCGATCGCCAAGTTGTCCGGCCAGGAGTACGTCGACATGGACGCCCGCCGGGCCAAGGCCGAGCTCGCCAAGGGGCGCTCCATCGGGCAAGACGCCCCCCGCGATAACGACGGCGAGAACGGGGGAGCGCCCTAGTTTCGCCGGGCTCCTCTCGCAGCCATCCGCGCGGTGCCCCGGGCCACTAAGGTTGGTGCCATGCGAGTGGGAGTCCTCACCGGCGGCGGCGACTGCCCCGGTCTGAACGCAGTGATCCGCGCCGTGGTCCGCAAGGGCGTGCAGGAATACGGCCTAGAGTTCGTCGGGTTCCGCGACGGGTGGCGCGGGCCGCTCGAAGGCGACACGATGCCCCTGGACATCCAGGCGGTCCGCGGCATCCTGCCGCTCGGCGGCACGATCCTCGGCTCGTCCCGGACCAACCCGCTGAAGAGCACGGGCGGCGGCCGCAACGGCATCGAGCGGATCAAGGACAACCTGGCCGGCCTCGGCGTCGACGCGCTGGTCGTCATCGGCGGCGAGGACACCCTCGGCGTCGCCACCGTGCTCGGCGAGCAGGGAGTTCCCGTCGTCGGGGTGCCGAAGACCATCGACAACGACCTGGGCGCCACCGACTACACCTTCGGCTTCGACACGGCCGTGAACATCGCCATGGAGGCGATCGACCGGCTGCACACGACGGCGGAGAGCCATCACCGGGCGCTGATCGTCGAGGTGATGGGCCGGCACGCGGGCTGGATCGCGCTGCACGCGGGCCTGGCGGGCGGCGCGAACGTGATCCTCATCCCGGAGCGGCCGTTCGACATCGAGCGCGTCTGCGCCTACGTCCAGCACCGGTTCCAGACCAGGTTCGCGCCGATCGTGGTCGTCGCCGAGGGCGCCCACCCGCTCAGCGAGGAGCTGTCCACCTCCACCCAGCAGCTCGACTCGTTCGGCCACGTCCGGCTCGGCGGCGTGGGGCAGATGCTGGCCGACGAGATCGAGAAGCGGACCGGCAAGGAAGCCCGCTGCACGGTGCTCGGTCACATCCAGCGCGGCGGCACGCCGACCGCGTTCGACCGGGTCCTGGCCACCAGGTTCGGCGTCCACGCCGTCCAGGCGGTGCACGACGAGGCGTTCGGGGTCATGGTCGCGCTGCGCGGTACCGAGATCGTCCGGGTGCCGCTCGCCGAGGCCACCAGCCAGCTGAAGCTGGTCCCCCCGCACCGCTACGCCGAGGCCGAGACCTTCTTCGGCTGATCCGCGGTGCGGAACAGCCGGCCGGTGGCGCTGCCGCGGGCGGTCCGGACCGCGACGATGATCCAGGCGGCCAGCAGCAGGCCGTACAGGATGACCGAGGCCCAGCGCAGGGCCTCATCGCCGCTGCGGGCGGCCAGGGCGATGGTGCCGGTGACGCAGGTGCCGACCGGGAAGGTGAAGCTCCACCAGGTCAACGCGAACGGCAGCCCGCGGCGGGCGGTCCGCAGCGTGATCGCGGTGGCCAGCGCCAGCCACAGCATGGCGAACCCCCACACCGGCACCCCGTACAGCAGGCCGAACACCGCGGCGCCCGCGGCGTAGGGGGCGCGCATCACCCCGGCGGCCTGGGTGCCCATGTTCCCGGCCGCGGTGACGGACTGGCCGAGCGGGCCGAGCACGATCCAGAGCATGGGCACCATGGCCGCAGGCAGGGTCTTGTCGGAGATCTGCCGGCCCCAGATCTGGGGGATGATGATCACCGAGGCGATCAGGCTGATGCCGAACATGGCGTAGCAGGCCAGCAGCAGCGTCTCCCGGCCCTGGCCGGGCGGCAGGTGGGGGATGAGCAGGGCGCCGGTGGCGGCGGAGACCATCGGCGGGACCACGGGCATCAGCCAGCCGCCGAACGCCGCGTCCGGCCCGGGGACGGCCATCGGCAGGCGCGCCCCGGCCACCGCGACGATGCCTGAGCTGGTCCTCGTCCACGACTGGCCAGCACCCGCTTCCTTATCAGCCCGGCCAGGAGCTGGCCGGAGGCTTGGCGCGTGTGGTGCCGCCCGCATTTTCCGCTGAGCTGCCGTACTGTGGGGACATGGCGGGCAGCCCGGCACTCGTCCGGCCAGCGACGTCCGCGGACGTGAAGAAGCTGGCGGCCGTCTTGGCGGGGGCATTTTATGACGACCCGCCGCTGATCTGGCTGCTGCCTGATCCGGCCAGACGGCTCGGTCGTATCACCCGCATGTTCGCGACCGTCATCGGGATCGAGTCGCTCCGGTACGGCGGCGTCGACATAGCTTATGGCGGTGAGACGATCCTTGGCGGTGCGATCTGGCTGCCGCCGGGCCACTGGCAGCCGGGCTTCCGCGAGCAGTTCCGGGCGGTGCCAAATCATGCCCGGGTACTGGCCGGGGCATGGGGCCGGGCAGCCCGGTATGGGCACGCTCTGGAGGACGCCCACCCGAAGGAACCGCACTGGTACCTGAAGGCGATCGGCATCGATCCTGCCTGGCAGGGCCGTGGAGTGGCGGGCCTGCTGCTGCGATCGCGGCTGAACCGCTGCGACCAGGACGGGCAGCCTGCCTATCTGGAAGCGAGCAAGCCGGACGGCCTCTCTGTGTACGAGCATTTCGGTTTCCGGCGCGTCGGTAACCTCGACATGCCCGAGGGCGCGCCGGCCGTGACGGCCATGTGGCGCGCGCCAGCCACCTAGCCGCTGGCGCCAGGTCCCGCCCCGGTGTCCGGCGGCCCTTCCTGACGGTCCGGAGCGCAGACTCGCCCGACGAACCAGGCCGCCTGGGCCAGGGCGCTGGCGGCGGCGGCTGTGATGTCGGGCTGCAGGGCGAAGTCGTGCCACAAGCCCGGCCACCGGCTGTAGGTGACGTCCACGCCGGCGGCCGCGGCGCGGACCGCCAGGTTCCCGGCGTCGGGCGCCAGCAGGTCGTCGGTGCCGCACTGGATCAGCAGCGGAGGCAGGCCGTCGAGGTTGGCGTGGAGCGGCGAGACCATGGGCTGCGCCCGGTCTGCCACCGGCGCGTACGCCTGCGCGCATGCCTCAAGCCAGGCCGGGCTGAGCACCACGTCCCTGCGCACCAGTTCAGGTACCGCCGCCCGGTCAGCGGTCAGATCCAGCCACGGCGACAGCAGGATGCACCCGGCCAGGCGCGCTGCACCATCGGGTGTGCCGGGCCAGGCCAGGGCGGCGCCTAGGGCAAGCCCGCCGCCAGCCGAGTCGCCCGACACTACTACGGCGCCCGCGACGGCCTCGCCCAGCGCGGCGCTCACCACCGCGCGAGCGTCATCCACGGCAGCGGGGAAAGGGTGCTCGGGCGCCAGCCGGTACTCGGGCAGGACCACGCGGCATCCCGCCCGTGCGCTCAGGTGCGCCGCCCAGTCCCGGGCCTCCGCGGGAGATCCCACGCAGTAGCCACCGCCGTGGAAGTGGACGACGGTGACCGCGGCGGTGCCGCTGGCGGGCGTGGTTGCCTGGCCGGGGCTGCCGGAGCGTGCGCGCGGGCGGACCAGGCCGGCCGTGACGACTTCGACCGGGACCCCGTTCCACGCCTTCTTCGTGACCGATGTGCCACGCGGCAGCGGCCATGGCCCCATGAGCATGTCCAGCCGCCGCCGCTGAACCTCCCAGGGCAGGCGCGGGTTATGTACCCGGCGGCTGACCAGCCGCGCGCCCAGGCGCACCAGCACCGGTGGTACGACATACGGGGACACCCCGCCCACACTACGGCCCCAACACGGCGGGCCCCGTCCCCTGCAGGGAAGGGGCCCGCCGTTTCGGCGTTCGGATAAGACGTTTTTCTGGTAGGAGCGGAACGTCGCCACCGACACCGCCACGCACGCCACCGCGAGCACGGCGAGTCCGCCGGCGCGGACGCCGATCGCCCCCCAGTCCGGGTGGGCGCTGACCGCGGACCGCCCGATCTGGACGACCCAGTTGAGCGGGTTGCGCGACGCGATGGCCTGCATCCAGCCCGGCATCAGCCGGGTCTGCATGAACGCCGAGGACAGGAACATCAGCGGCAGCATGAAGAACGTGTACACGCCGATGATCGCCTCGCGCGAGCGCAGCAGCATGCCGGTGGCGTTGGACAGCGCGCCGAACACCACGCCGACCAGGATCGAGGCGGCGACCATCACGGCCACCCCGGCGACCCCGCCGTGGTACCGCGCCCCGCCGGCCAGGCCGAGCCCCACGATGATCAGGGACTGCACGGTCGTGCTGACCGCCTGCTCGACCACGCTGGCGTTCATGATCCCGATCCGGCTGGCCGGGGAGGCGAGGAACCGGTTCAGCGTGCCCCGGTCGATCTCCTCGATCATGGACATGCCCGCCCACATGTTGTTGGCCATCGCGTTCATCGCGATCAGCCCGGGCACCAGGTAGTCCAGGTAGGTGCCGTGGTAGGCGAAGCCGGGGATGTCGATGACCTTGCGGAACAGCTGCCCGAACAGGAACAGCCAGATCACCGGCTGCACGACGCTGAACGCGAGCACCCACGGCTGCCGGACCAGGGCGTGCAGCTTCCGGCCGGTCAGGTACCAGGTGTGCGCCATCGCCGTGCCGAACGCCGTCGCGTTCGGTGTCAGGTGGTTGATAGGCGCCGCCCCTGTAGGTGCCGATCCGAGTTGCACGGTAGCCATTACTTGCTCGCCTCCACCAGTTCGCGCTGGTCCACTGATCCGTTACGCTCCGCTGTCCCGGACTCGCTGTAGCGCCGCCCGGTGTGCCGCAGGTACACGTCGTCCAGCGACGGCCTGGCCACGGCCACCGAAGCCGCGTTGATCCCGGCCCGCTGCAACGCCGCGAGCACGACCGGGACAGCGGCTGCGCCGTCGTCGCTCCGCGCGGACACGTTCCGCCCGGCGATGACCACGTCGCGCACCTCGCGCAGGGCGCCCAGGACGCCGCGGACCAGGCCCGCGTCCGCGTCCGCGGGCAGTTCGACCTGCACCACGTCACCGCGCAGCTCGCCCTTGAGCTCCTCAGGCTCTCCGGTGGTGACCACCCGGCCGCGGTCCACGATCGCGAGCCGGTCGGCCAGCCGGTCGGCTTCCTCCAGGTAGTGCGTGGTCAGCAGCACCGTCAGCCCGTCCCGCGAGGCCAGCCGCGCGATCTCCTGCCACATGGCGGCCCTGGACTCCGGGTCCAGGCCGGTGGTCGGCTCGTCGAGGAACAGCACCGCGGGCCGGTGCATCAGGCCGAGCGCGACGTCGAGCCGGCGCTGCATGCCGCCGGAGTACGTCTTGACCAGGCGCCCCGCCGCCTCGGTCAGCCCGAAATGCGCCAGCAGTTCGTCCGCGCGGGCCCGGACCGAGCCGCCGCGCATCCCGTACAGCCGCCCCTGCAGGATCAGGTTCTCCCGGCCGGCGGCGGTCGGGTCGGCGCCGGAACGCTGCGCGACGACGCCGATGACCTGCCGCACCTGCCCCGGCCGGGCGAGCACGTCGATGCCCTCGACGCGCGCCGTCCCCGCGTCCGGCCGGGCCAGCGAGGTGAGGATCTTGACCGTGGTGGTCTTGCCCGCGCCGTTCGGCCCGAGCAGCCCGAAGATCATGCCGCGCGGGACGATCAGGTCAAGCCCGTCCAGCGCCCGGATGCCGTGCTTGGTGCCGCGCACGGCGTAGGTTTTGACTAGCTGACGTGCCTCGATGGCACGGTCGGTAGAACTCATCGCGTTTCTCCTACGGTGATTGCGTCGTGACGCTCCAGCCCCGCGAGGAGAAACCCGGCTACTCTTATGAGTGGGACCTCGGGTTCCGCGTGGTCGCGGGATCGGTCTGAGGTTGACGGCCCCGGCTCCAGGTGTTGCCGCACCAGGCCGGGGTCGTTTGCTTAGGACTGCGTGGCTGCGTCTCCTTCCTGCGCCGCCGCTTGCGGCCCCGTTCCTTCCTGCGCGGCCCCCTGCCGCGCCTGCCCGAAGAGCGGGAGCAGGTCCTCGGGGAACTCGCCCGTCTCGCGGAAGCGGCGCCAGACGTCCAGGCCGGGAAACGTGCCGTCGGTGAACTCCTTCAGCAGCCCCCGCACCCACTCCGCCTCGGCCTGGCGCAGCGCCAGGTGGTACTCCGACTCGATCAGGAACAGCCGTGGCAGCCCGGCGCCCCACGTCACCATCCCCGCCTGGTGCTCGGCGATCACCGCGTCCAGCGCCTCCAGCCGCTGCCGCAGCAGGTCGGCCACCTCGTCGGGCCCCAGGACGGCGGCCTCGCCGAGCGCCGCCTCGAACCTGGTGTACTCGCGCTCGGGGACGCTGAGCAGTTCCCGCAGCCAGTCCGTCAGCTCGGCCCGCCCCGCCTCGGTGATCTGGTACGTGGTCCGTTCGGGCTGCCTGCCCTCCCGCCCGACGTTCACGGCCTCGATAAAGCCGTACTTCTCCAGGTTCTGCACCACCGTGTAGAACGAACCCCAGTTGATCTTGATGGCCTGGTCCTTGCCGCGACCGCGCAGCTCCGACGCCATCTCGTACGGGTACATCGGCCGCTCCGACAGCAACGTGAGCAGCGACAACGCCATCAGGTTGCCGACTTTCCGCCGCTCTGCCATCCAGCTCACCTCGTGTCCGAGTCCTCGCCTCAGAGTCCTCGCCTCAGAGTCCTCGCCTCAGGAGACTCGCTCCCAAGTACTCGTAACCGAGTATTACGCACGCGAGCTTTCCCCGCAACCCTTAAACCTCAAGATCTTTCTTTCGGCATGGTCATGCCCGCCGTCTGGCATCCGATCGTCACCGCACACGGCAACAACTGGTACGCCTTCATCCACGTGACCACCGCTAGCACCGCCTGGCTGGCGGCGGCCCTCGGCATCGCGTTCATCGACCTGGGCCTGCTGACCGCCCCGTGGCTGCTGCGCCGCTACGGCGCCCTCGCGCAGTCGCTGCTCCCCCCGCCCGGACCGCCTGACTCCCGGAACAACCGGTCTCCAGAACGGATTCGTGTTCCGCGTTCCGGCCGACCGCTTTATGGCGGTCGGCCGGAACGTTACCACCGGGCTCGTCGCGCTGCCGGGATGTGTACCGGCTCATTCCGCCCTTGTCGTGGTGGTGGACGGGGCATCCCAGCGCTGCCATGAGGCGAAAGACTCATAATCGGGGGTGCGCGCGCCGTCGTGTTGTTCGCGGGCCGAGTCGATGGCCACCCGTCCCGGGCCGCAGACCCGCAACCAGATTCTGCTGGAGCGCCAGATAGCGCGCCGCACGTGCCGGCCCGGGACGTAGGCGAACTCCAGGTGCAGAGACAAGCTCACCGTATCTTCCCAGTACAGCAGGGACGAGGGTGACACCAGGACGTTCTGGTCGTCGGCCAGGTCGCGGATGTAAGCGTCACCCGATGCGTGCAGCAGCACCAGGCCCTGGCGCCCGGCCACACGCACGTTCAGCAGGTAGCCTCCCATCGGGTATTCGCGCTCGGCCATCATCGTGGAGTAGCAGACAACAGAGGACTCCCACCGGTACCTCACCGTCCCGGTCGCGCACAGAAAGCGGCCCGGGCGCACGCAGACCAGCTGGCCACGCCGCAGCGGCAGCGCGATAACCTCGCCCGCGCGGTTCTCCGCTACCCCGATATGCCCGGGTCCGTGTGCCTCGATCAGGCCCGAGCTCCGGCCGCGGGACGAGCGCGGGACGGCCAGCGTCGCGGCCGGGTCGGTCCACAGCAGTACGTGCGGGGAAAAATAGATCCAGTCGCCCGCGGCCAGCTCGAATTCGGCGACGGGAACATACCTCCCGTTGATCTGGCACCGGATGGTGCCGCAGCTCAGCCGGGTCGTGCTCGGGATCATCGGCTGCCGCATCCAGCCCGATTCGCTCACCGCGGGCCTGACGTCGAACGGAGCCCCGCACAGCGGGCAGCCGACCGCGGCCTCCCCCGGCTCGCTGTGCTGCCTGCAGTACCGGCACAGATAGCCGGTCACCGGCGGCACCGGATCTGGCTGTCAGGCCTGAGCTGGCGGCTCGGCCGGACTAGAGCCACCGGACGCCTTGGGGGCCGGGGTGATCTTGGCCAGCCAGCACAGCGGGCACAGCACGTTCGGCCGTCCGTGCCGGCCCTTCTCGTGCTCCGACGCGAAGTACGCCGCGCCGGCAAAGAGCACCAAGTTGAGGCCTCCGCCGAAGGGAAGGCCCGGGACTCTCGGTATGGGGCGAGGCATCGCAGTTCACCTATCCATCGATACGGGCGGCGCGATCGGGGCCGATCGCAGGCAGCCGACCCGAGGCCGGCCCCTTCCAGTGTGACACCATCAGGCCCGGATCGAGTGCCGGGCCTGGCGGCGCCGTCCGCGCACCCCATGTGGTCGGCCAGCCTCTCAGACGGCGGCCAAGCCGGGACGCTCGGGCAGCCAGCCGGTCAGCAATTCCCGGCCGCGCCGCCGCCGGTCGGACAGGAAGGCGTTCACAAGGGTCCGGCTGGCGTACCCGTACACCGCGTCCTGCCTGCTGATCCGCCGCCATGACACGAACATCCTGGCCAGCGTGGTCCGGGTCAGGTCCTCGGCCGCGTGCCAGTCGCCGCAGAGCAGGAACGCGGTCCGCCGCAGCCGTGGCGCGGCACCGACCGCGAACTCGGTGAACTCCTCCGCCGCACTCACCCGGCCTCCGCTCGCCGCCAGACCCGACGTCTACTAGATGCCCGATTCCCCCAATAGGTTGCACGCCGTCCCCGCCCGAACGGTACCCGTGTCCAAATTCTTCCGGCTTCGCGCCGCGGGGTGTCCTGTCCGGGCG
>Ga0335074_10013387_pt1 | contig 11528 bp, 8 predicted proteins | sample Lox_Sample_23_FD_206715 | JGI IMG/M metagenome (GOLD analysis project Ga0335074, IMG submission 206715) | Soil microbial communities from Loxahatchee National Wildlife Refuge, Florida, United States - Lox_Sample_2.3 | ecosystem: Environmental > Terrestrial > Soil > Wetlands | place: USA: Florida...
CGCATCATCATGCGCAAACCGCCTTTAGCCGCGCAATACGGGGCGTTGGTCGGCATGGTCAGCTCTTCGTGAACCGAGCTGATGTTGATGATTCGGCCGCCGCGCTGCTGATGCACCATCTGCTTTGCGGCCACTTGCGAGCATAGCCAGGGGCCGGTGAGATCGACCGAGATGACCTTGTTCCACACCTCGAGCGGCGTTTCGAGAAAGGGATGTTTCTCTTCCACGCCGGCGTTGTTGATCAACACGTCGAGCGTCCCAAAATGCACGACGGCCTGCTTCACCAGATCCTCGACATCCTCGGGCTTTGAAATATCGGCGGCGACGGCACACGCACGGCCGCCAAAGTTTTCGATTTCATCGACCAGCGTTTGCGCCGGAGCGGCATCGCCGTGATAATCGACGACGACACGCGCCCCTTCCCGCGCTAAGCGTAACGCGATCGCTTTGCCGATACCGGTATCGCCGCCGGTGACGATGGCGACTTTATCGGGTAGGCGCATACGGTTTCTCCGTGAGCGGCAGGCGGGCAAGCGACGGACCGAACGCGAGACCCAAACCCCAGTCCAGCGCTACACGAGTCCGGCTCTTAGCACCGCTCAAGCGTCCAAGATAGTAGGCGCGCCACAGCAACCATGCCGCCACGCCGGTCAACATACGATTGCCCGGCAATTGCACCAGTGCGTGACGATTGCCGAGCGACGCCATCTGTCCGATTTTTTCGTAGCGCAAGGGACGCGTGCGCTTCCCTTGCAGTCGCGCGAGTACGTTGCGCGCTGCGAGCGGCCCCTCGCGCGTCGCGTTTTGCGCGAGCGGCGCGTACGATCCACCCCGCGGCTTAGGGATCGCCGCGCAATCACCGATCGCCCACAGGTGCGGATGGTCGGGAACCGAGCAGTCGCGTTCCGTCCGGATCGCGCCCTCATCCGTTACCTCTAGACCGAGCCGCTCGACGAATGCGGCCGGCTTCGATCCCGCGCACCAGACGATCGTCCGCGCCTCATACCGGTCGCCGCCCTTGAGCGTCAACCCGGCAGCGTCGACACTTTCGACGTCACAGTTAGTGCGGATCTCAACGCCCTCTTCGCGCAATCGGCGCGCCGCGTATTTGCCGAATGCTTCGGGAAGTTCGGGCAGGAGGTGCTGCTGCGCTTGAACGAGCGTGATGCTAAGGATGCTTGGATCGATCGACGGATAGAAGCGCAGCAGCGCGCGCAGGTACGAGGCCGTCTCTCCGGCCGCCTCGACGCCGGTGAACCCGCCGCCCACAACGACGACGTGCAGCAGACGTTCGCGTTCCACCACGTCGTGGCTCTGCGCCGCAACCTCCAGGACGCCAACGAGCGAATTACGTAGCCGTTGCGCATCGTCGACGGTCCGCAGCGGAAACGTAAAGCGCTCGACTCCGGGGACACCGAGTGTCGAGGGTGTCGAACCGAGCGCAAGCACCAGCTCATCGTACGCGAGCGTCGTCGTCTCGTTCGTCAGCGGATGCTGCAGCGCGATAGTTCGCTTGGACTCATCGACGGCGAGCACGTCTCCCAGCTCGAATTGCACGTGCCGGAGCGCAGCCCGGAAGGGCTGGGTGATATGGCGCGTTTCAACCGAACCGGTTGCGGCCTCTGGGAGTAGCGGGGTGAAGAGCATATAGTTGTGCCGGTCGACCAGCACGATCTCGAGGTCGCGCACGCGCTTGCGCCGCCGCGACAGTTCTCGAGCGGCGGAGAGACCCGCAAAACCGCCCCCGAGGACCACCACGCGCGGCATCAGGCTCGCCTCCGCAGCAGTACGAGTCCTGCGAGCGCAGCGGCGCTCAACACGGCTGTAACGGTCGCGACCGTGCGCCTTCGAGAGCGCGGCGAACCCGCGCGGGGATCGGCCATGTATTTTCGTTCAGGGAACGGCTGCGTCACCGCCATGCCGCGCTGGTCGAGGGCGAGTTTGATCACTTGCGCGGGATGCAGTGCAAGCCGGTCGGTCATTTGGGCGATTTGCTCTCGACAACTGAAGCCGTCGGCGACCACGATCGTTTGCTGCGCTGCCTCGCGCACGTTGGGCAGTAAGACGCGCTCACCGGCAGCCACCGATACGTCGTAGTGACCAGCCTCAAACCCGAAGGCGCCGGCCATGCCGCAGCAGCCCGAGTCCAAGATCTGATAATCGAGACCGCTGCGTTCGAACAGGCGCTTCTCGGCGCTCGTATCCAGAATCGCTTTGTGGTGACAGTGCTGGTGCACGATCGCCTTACCATCGAGTTTGGGCGGGCGATACTCCGGCGCGTACTTTTCGAGAAACTCCGAAAAGAGATAGGTCTGTTTGGCCAGCCGTTCCGCATCCTTGTCGTTCCCGAGTAGATCCGACATCTCGTCACGGAACACCGACACGCAGCTGGGCTCGAGGCCGACGAGCGGCGTGCCCGCGCGAATCTCCTCGCGCAACGCTTCGAGGATACCCTCGAGCATCTTTCGCGCAAGATGCAGCATGCCGTAGTCGTAGAGCGGGCGTCCGCAACATAGCGCGACACCGGGAATCGTTACCTGGAAGCCGGCATCTTCTAACACCTCAACCGCGGCGATCGCCGTCGAGGGATGAAAGTGATTGTTCCAGGTGTCCGGCCATAGGATGACTCTCTTCTTGCCGACGTTGCGAGGTGCGCGCGCCGCGAACCACGCACGAAAGGTCTGCGCAGCGAAGCGCGGAATCCGCCGCCGCTGATCCATCCGCGCCGCACGTTTGAGCAAACCGCCCAGGAGCGGGGCACCGGCAAGTGCGTTCACCGCGACCGGCGCCAGCGCGGCAATCCGCGCCCAGAACATCATCAGTCCAAAGGCGTACGCATTGCGCGGCCGCACTCCGCCCGCGTAGTAGTGCGAGAGAAATTCGGCCTTGTAGGTCGCCATGTCCACGTTGACCGGACATTCACCCTTGCACCCCTTGCACGCAAGGCACAGGTCGAGCGCCTCTTTGACCGCGCGATCGTGCCAGGTCTTGCCCGACGGATCGCCGCGCATCATCTCGAAAAGCAACCGCGCGCGGCCTCGCGTCGAGTGCTGCTCCTCGCGTGTAACCATGTAACTCGGGCACATCGTGCCGCCATCGTGCTTGCGGCAAACGCCCGCGCCCACGCAACGATTCGCCGCATAGGCAAAGCTGCCGCGCTCTCCCTTGAGGTGGAAGTTCGTCGGCGGATCCCAGGGTTCGTAGTCGACGCCCCAGCGCAAGTTCTGGTCGAGTTTATTTGGATGGACCACTTTGCCGGGGTTCATCTTGTCGTCGGGATCCCAAATGGTCTTGAATTCCCAAAATGCCCGAACGATGTCGTCGCCGTACATGATCGGCAACAGCTCGCCGCGCGATTGTCCGTCACCATGTTCGCCGGATAGCGAGCCGCCGTGGTCCACGCAGAGTTTCGCTGCCTCGTGCACGAAGCGACGGTACGTCTGAATCCCTTCCTTGGTGAAGAGATCGAAATCGATTCTACAGTGGACGCAACCTTGACCGAAGTGACCGTACACCGCGGGATGATAGCCGTAACGCGAAAAAAGCTTCTGCAGCTCGCGCAGGTAACTGCTCAAGCGATCCGGCGGCACGGCCGAATCCTCCCAGCCCGGATACGTGTCGGGCTGTCCGGGAACTTTTGCCGTTATGCCAAGCGCGGAGTCGCGAACCTTCCACATCTCCTGCATTTTGCCGGGATCTGCGACGATCGTATGCGTGACCGAACGGTCCTTTGCGAAGACCGCCGCCAATAGTTCGTGCGCCTTCGTCTCCACCTCAGCTGCGCTATCGGCACCAAACTCAACCATAAGCCACGCGTTGCCGTCGGGAAAATTCGATCGTTCGGCGGTCGATTGGTGTTTGGTCTGCAAGAGCGCGAAGATACTGTCGTCCATCCCTTCGAGCGCGATGGGACCGAATCTGTCGCAGAAGGGGACCCAGGCCGCGGCACTCACGAGGTCAGGAAATCCGAGAATCGTCAAGGCGCGGTGCGGCGGGCTGTGCACCAAACGGCATTTGGCCTCGAGGATCGTCACGCACGTGCCCTCGGTTCCGACCAGCGCCCGCGCTACGTTGAACCCGTTTTCAGGAAGCAATTGATCGATGGGATATCCGGACACACGGCGAACGAGCTTGGGAAACCGTTCGCGGATACGATCCGCGTAGCGATCGCGAAGGTCGCGCAACTTGGCGTAAATCTCGCCGCGCCGTCCGCCCGCGCTGATGATCGCTTCCAATTCGTCTTCTGATGTTGGTCCGACGCGCATCCGCACGCCGTCGTAGGTGATGATCTCCATCTCCTCGATGTTCGCTTCGGTTTTGCCGGCCATTTGCGCATGCATCCCGCATGAGTTATTACCGATCATGCCGCCCAGCGTGTTGTGGTTGTGCGTGGCGGGGTCGGGACCAAAGGTCAAGTTTCGCTTTTCAGCGAGATTGCGAAGGTCGTCCAGCACGCAGCCCGGCTGCACTCGCGCGAATTTGTTGTCGTAGTCGAGCTCGAGGATCGCGTTCATGTACTTGCTGAAGTCCATGACCACGGCGGCGTTGGTAGCTTCCCCGGCTAAACTCGTTCCGCCCCCGCGATTTACCACCGGCATGCCGTGTTTGCGGGCAATCGCCAAGGCGCGCTCGACGTCGCTTGCATCTTTGGGAAGTATCACGCCCAGCGGTATCTGGCGATAATTCGACGCATCGGTAGCATACAGCGCGCGCGAACCGCGATCGAACCGCACTTCGCCGTGAATGGACGAGCGCAACTCCCGCTCGGCGCCGTCGTTAAGGACCTTGATCATGGCTCTTCCTATAGCGCAAAGCGCTGCGCATCGGCGCGACGCAATTGCAATCCGATGCCTGGACGGGAGGGATCGGGGTAAAGCGCACCGTCGATGGGCTCGCTTACCCCGTCGAAAAACATGCGCTCGATGCGCGCATGATCGTAGAAGTACTCCATGTGACGCAACATCTTGCAGCCAAGGGCAGCATGAAGCTGCGCGTGGGGCGCGCAGTGCGTCGAGAGCGGCATCATCGCGCTCTGGCACAGTCCGTCGACGGCGAGCAGCCCGCTGAAGCCGCCGCAGCGGGTCGCATCGGCCTGCAAGCAATCCACAGTCTTGGCCTGCAGCATGCGCCAGAAATGCGCCGGCTCGTAGCCGTACTCGCCCGCGGCGACGTCCATGCCGGCCGGTGCGCGTTCGCGCACCTCACAGAGACCTTCGAAATCCTGGTGGTAGACCGGTTCCTCGAACCACGTGACGCCGAGCTGCGCGAACGCGTCGGCGAAGTGCAACGCTTGTTTACGCGAATACGCGCCGTTCGCGTCGACAAAGAGTTCGGTTCGAGCGCCGATCGCGCGACGAGCCTCGGATACGCGGGCGACGTCGGCTGACGGATCGCTGCCGACCTTCATCTTTACGCGCCCGATGCCGGCCTCAACCCACGAGGCCAACTGCTCGCGCAAGCGCTCGGCAGAGTACGAGGTAAAGCCCCCGCTTCCATACACGGGTGCCGCCTCGCGAGCAGCACCGATCAGCGCGTACGCAGGCGCATCGAGTATTTTCCCCTTGAGATCCCACAGTGCAATGTCGACTGCGGAGATGGCCATCGCTGCGACGCCGTCGCGACCCATGTTCCGCACCGCTGCCTGCATATCGGCAAACCGTCGTCCGATCGCGAACGCATCCGCGTTCTCGAGTACCGCACGCAGCTCGCGGTGAACGATCGTCGCGGTGGCCTCGTCGGCGTAAGTGTAGCCCATGCCCGTCTGTCCGGCGGCGTGAATCTCGACCAGGACCAGCGTCGTGGCGTCCCAGCGCGCGGTACCGTCAGATTCGGGACCGCCCTCGGTCGGCACGCGATATGCCGTTACGTCGATACCTTCTATAGCTCCGTCCGAGCGCCGCGCAACGGCAACGCTCATGAGCGTTCCCTACTCGGCACGACGCCGGCGATAATGCTCTTGATCGTTTCCTTGATGACCGACGCTTCATCCGGATCGCCCTTTACCAGCGCTGAGAAATATTTGTGCGCCTCCTCGAAGGTGATGTGCGGCGGCAGCTGCGCTATGTTCGCCGAAACTTTCGCATCGATCACAACCGGGCGATCGGCGGCGAATGCGCGGTCCCACGCCGCATCGACGTCCTCCGGCCGCTCTACGCGAATACCGAGAAAGCCCAGCTGTTCGGCGTACTTCGCGTAGTTGAACGGCGGTAGATCTTGCGAGGGCGAAAACTTCGGATCACCCTCCATGATCCGCATCTCCCAGGTGACCTGGTTGAGATCGTCGTTGTCCAGAACGAGGAACACGATCCGTGGGTCGCTCCAGCGCTTCCAATATTTTGCAACCGTCAGCAGCTCGGCGTTGCCGTTCATCTGCATCGCACCGTCACCGGTACAGGCAACGGCGACGCGATCCGGAAAGGCAAACTTCGCGGCGATCGCGTACGGGACCGCCGACCCCATCGTCGCGAGGCCACCGGAGAGCGAGCCCTTCATCGTGCCGCGCATCATCACATTGCGGGCGTACCAATTGGTCGCGGTGCCGGCATCACCGGTAACGATTGCATCGTGCGGAATACGCTCGCTCAAGCTTACGAATAGCAGCTGCGGATTGATGGGATCGGCGCTGACCTTTGCGCGAGCCAGCTCTTGCTCGGTCCACTTCTGCTTCGCCTTGGCAATTCGATCGGGCCACGAGCGATCCGTCTTCTGTGCGAGCAGCGGCAAAAGCTCGAACAGCGTTGCAGCAGCGTCGCCGACTAAATTGAGCTCGGTCGGATAGCGCAGGCCAAGGTTCTTCGGATCGATATCGATCTGAATGCCCCGCGCCTGCCCTTCCTTCGGCAAAAACTCGGAGTACGGAAACGACGTTCCGACCATCAGCAGCGTATCGCAGTTCTCCATCAGCTCGAAACTCGGTGCGGTCCCGAGCAGGCCGATCGTGCCGGTCACATAAGGCAACTCGTCGGAAACAGCGGCCTTTCCCAGCAGGGCTTTAGCGACACCGGCGTTCAAACGTTCGGCGACGGCCATTATCTCGTCGCGCGCTCCAAGAGCGCCCGCACCTACGAGCATCGCCACGCGCTCGCCTGCATTGAGAATTGCTGCCGCAGCTTGCAAATCCGTCGCACGAGGAAGGACGACCGGCGCGCAGTAGCCGGCGCTCGAATGCAGCGTGTTGTGCATGCGCGCCGGCTTTTCATATCTCTCTTCTTGAATGTTCTTGGGCAGCACGATGGCCGCGACGCCGGAATAGCCGATTGCCGTTCGAAACGCGCGATCGACGATGTGCCGCACTGCCATCGGGCTCGATACGGTGTAGACGTAGTCGGCGACGTCTTCGAAAAGTTGCTGCAGGTCGACTTCTTGCTGATACGAGCCGCCTAATGCCGTCGTTGCAGCCTGACCGACGATCGCAACCACGGGAACATGGTCCATCTTCGCGTCATAGAGGCCGTTGAGCAGATGAATTGCGCCGGGGCCCGAGGTCGCTAGGCAAACGCCGACTTGCCCGGTAAATTTCGCATGCCCACAGGCCATAAACGCGGCCATTTCTTCGTGCCGAACCTGAATGAAGTCGATCTTATCCTTGATTCGCCCGAATGCACCCATCACGCCGTTGATGCCATCGCCTGGGTAGCCGTAGACGCGCGTGACGCCCCACTCGATTAGGCGCTGCATCAGAAAGTCGCTCGTATTCACATAACGTTCTTTACCCGTCAGCGTGTCGTTCCAATACTGCGCAAGAATATGAGCAACGCGCCAAGACCGAAGAACCAGGCCACAAAGCCCTCGGCAACCGGTCCCGCGTGCGCAAGCGACATGCCGCCGGCATTTTCGTTCGCGGCGGGCGGCGCTTGGGTTTGCAAGCTGTTCACGTAGCGCGCAATATCGTCGACGTCTGCGTCGCTAAGCAAGTCAGGGCCAAAACGCGGCATGATTTCCGGGCCGGCTCGAATTGCCTCAGCCACTTGGAACACTGTCGCGTTCATGAGCGATGGAGCAACGTTGTTGGATCCTACCGACGCACCGTCGCCCGCAGCGCCGTGACACGCGGCGCAGTTCTCCGCGAAGAGCTTGCGTCCGTGCACGGCGTTTCCACCGCTCACTTGCGGCAGCGAGCGGTCGGGGTGCGCATCGAACGAGAGCACGTAATTTGTAATCGCAGTCATCTCCGGAAATGTAAAGCGCGGCAACTCGTGAATCTCGTCGAGATAGGGAACCGAGGCGGGCATACGCCCGGTGTCGAGCATGAGGTGAATGTCGGAGGCCGGCTTCCCGATGAGACCCGGTGCAACGTTGCTACCCTGTCCGACGTCTCCGTGACAGGATGCGCAATTCGTGAGGTAAAGCGCCTTACCGGTAACGGCAAGCGCAAGCGTGAGCGCGATCACAGCGATTGCACGTAGGCCGCGACGTCACGGACTTGCTGTTCGGTGAGCACTTGCGGATAGAGCTTGGGCATCGGCGGTTCGGGGTCTTCGATCCACGAGACCGTGCCGCCGAAATCCATGCGCTCTTTTTCGTTGCGCAGTGACGGACCGACCGCTCCACCCTCCAATCCCGTTGCACCATGGCACGTCGAGCAATTCGTCGCAAAGATTTTTGCGCCGGCAGTCGCGTCGCCGCCGAGCGTCGTCGCCGTGCCGGCGCTCGTGTTACTCTTCGCCACGGTCGCCGGCGTACAGCCGCAGAGCGGCACGGCGACGAACGCCAAGCAGACGATGAGCCGGCTAAAGAGCGAACACATATAACGTTCCCCCGAGCGGCATCTTCCGGAAGAGTGGAGACAGTCGCAACGCGACGACGCCACCGAAGCCGCTTTGCACAGCGACATACTGCTTGCCGTCGACCATGTAACTCACCGGCTGTCCGACAAAACCGGAGCGCGCGTGAAATTGCCAGAGCACCTTCCCCGACCGCGCGTCGAACGCGATGAACTTTCCATCGGGCGTACCGCTGAACACGAGGCCGCCGTCAGTTGACAGCGTACCGTCGGTCCACGGCAACCTCGTCTCGTGATCCCATAAACGCTTTCCCGTCGTCACATCGAAAGCTTGAAGTGCGCCTAGGCCGCGCGTGTCGGGATCGGGCACGACGGCGGATCCCTCGTTGGTCTGCAATGCACCGGCATGAAATGCGGCCGGCGGTTTTTGCGCGCTGAGATGCATGCAGGTGTGCATAGTAGGGACGAACGCCTCGTGGGTGAGCGCGTCGTAGCTGAAGCTCCACCAGTTGTCGCCGCCGAAAAATGCCGGACAGGTGAAGATCATCTTGCCTAACGCCGGCTTGAGCGCCGCATCGACGATGCCCGTGCGCGTACGACGGTCGTACCCCTTTACCGAGAGCGTCTTCGTAAATGGCGTCATTGAGATCAGCGTACCGTTGGTACGATCGATGACGTACAACCAACCGTTACGTGCCGCTTGATAGAGAATCTTACGCGGCTTCCCGCCTATGGTGACGTTGGCGAGCACGGGGGTCGCGGTAGCGTCGTAGTCCCACGGATCGTTCGGGGTCTCTTGGAAGTACCACTTGAGTTTGCCGTCGTCGGGGTCGAGCGCGAGAATCGAATCCGAGAAGAGGTTTTTACCAGGGTGCTGCACCCACAACCACGGCGACGGGTTGCCGGTCCCGACGTAGTACGTGTTGCTCTGGGGATCGTAACTGCCGGTCATCCACGGATCGGCGCCGCCGTGCAGATACGTATTTCCCGGCCACGTCTCGCCGCCGGGCTGACCGGGCGACGGGACCGTATAGAAACGCCAAAGCTCCTTGCCGGTGTTTGCGTCGAGACAAAAGAGCACGCCGCGCGAGCCATACTCGCCGCCTCCGTCACCAATCAAAATCTTTCCATTAACGGCAAGCGGCGCGCCCGTCATCGCGTAGCCGATGCCCGGTGGGTTCATCGTGACGTTCCACACAACGTGCCCATTTCGCCCATCTAGCGCGATAACGTGGTTGTCGAGCGTAGCCATATAGACGTTGTCGCCGTAGAGGGCGACACCGCGGTTGACCATGTCGCAGCAGACCGTCCGCAATGCGGTCTTCGGAATGTCCTTATCGTGATCGTATTCCCACAGCAACGTACCGGTGACCGCATCGAGGGCGTACACGCGATCCATCGGCGTCGTGACGATCATGGTACGGCCGTTGACGATTGGCGGCGCTTCGTATCCGTCGGGAATCGACACGTGGTGTGTGAACACAACGTGCAGACTCGCGACATTTGAGGCGTTGATCTGGCGGTATGGCACGTGCGCCTGAGATGAGTAGGTGCGCAGGTACATGAGCCAGCCCGGATCGGCGGCGGCATTGCGCAGACGCGCCTGTGTCACGGTATCCCAGGCGGCTCTGCCGCTACACGCGCTGAGCAGAATGGACATCACGAGCAGTGCGGCTTTCACGGTCCCAGTGTCGCCTTCGAATCGATCGCTGCCGCTGCCGTCAACGGCGCAGCGCCGGACGCATGACCGTGCACCTTGAGCAAGAATGCCATGATATCGAGATATTCCGCCGGTCGCAGTCCGCCGGCATTACCCACCGGCATCGACGCGGTCATGTAGCTGAACACATACGACACGGACTCCCACTGCAGATTCCCTTGCGTGTCCCCAAGCGGCGGACCGAAGTTACCCTCGAGCCGCGCGCCGTGGCACTCCGCGCAGTTTTCGTAGAACGCAATCTGGCCGTGTTGCGCTTGCTCTGCCGTAAACGATGGAACGGATGACTGCGTGGGAGCGTGCGTAGGGACGGTAACGGGATTCGGCGGCGCCTTCTCCAGTATGGGCGGCTGCGTCGGCGTGGCCGTCACCGCGGCTCCAAGCAGCAACACAAGTAACGCGAGCGATTTCACGCCACCTCACCCTCGAGCCGGTCGGCGATGCTCTCGCGTCGCGCCCAGACGCCTAGCGCTGCAACCAACGTCACGAAGATCACCAGGCCGCCCCCAATCCACATGATGGCTGCGCCATTGCGTTGATCGTCGAGCGCCGCGCGTGCCGTCATCATCGACGCATAGTGATCGTACAGTGGTGCACGCGCAGCGCCCAGCGCGAACGCCAGAAGTGCGCCCTGCGGCAGCGCGAGCATCAAGTAGAACAGCCGAACGGGGAAGGGCTGCGGCGAAAGCGGCGGCGGCGCAAGCACTGGAAGCCAGAACAGAGTACCGACGAATACCAACATTGCATGCTCGGCCACGTGTACCAATGGATGCTCCAGGGCAGCTTCATACAATGGCGAGAAGTGCATGAACCACAGGTACCCGGTGAAGAGGGCGAAGGCGACGACGGGATGGGCCAGCACATGCAGCGGCCGCGTGGCAGTGATGAAGGCCGCCGTCCCGCGTTTTCCGGCGATGGCGCGAAACGCGTCGAACGGCTTCGCCGTCAAGACGAAGAACGGTACGACGAAGAGCAACACCAAGTGCTGCACCATGTGCCACGCAAATGACTGATCTGCTAGCCGGTCGAATACAGGCGCGAGAACCGCGACGCCCGCCAAGATCGATGCTCCCAGCGCCGCCGTCCTCA
>Ga0335074_10013388_pt1 | contig 11528 bp, 10 predicted proteins | sample Lox_Sample_23_FD_206715 | JGI IMG/M metagenome (GOLD analysis project Ga0335074, IMG submission 206715) | Soil microbial communities from Loxahatchee National Wildlife Refuge, Florida, United States - Lox_Sample_2.3 | ecosystem: Environmental > Terrestrial > Soil > Wetlands | place: USA...
CACCGGACCAGACAAGGAGCACGACCATGCTCATCGCCACCATCATCAGGGTCGTCATGCGCTTCCTGCGCAGCAGGCAAAACCCAGCCCCCGAGCCGCGACACAACAACCCCAGAGCATCAACGGCCAGGCAGAACGAGGAATAGTGAGCTGCAACGTCCCGGCGGCCAGAAACCCCAAGGAACTGGCGACCGCGCGATGTTCGGCCCCGAGACGGCAGAGCCGGGACTGCGCTGCAACGGAGGTGTTAGCCGTCGTGACTGCCGAGCTGGTCGCCGGGTGACGCACCCTGGTCGCTGGCCCCGCCGGCCTCGGGCGCCTCCACTGAGCGCGGGCCCAGGGGACCAAGGTCACGTCGCCGGACGCCGCGGCGGTGTTGCACTGCCGCCCGTTCGGTGTGGCCGACGTCAGCGTCGCGGCAGGGTTCCCGCCGACATCCGGCCGGCGGAACCTCCCGGCGGCGACTTGGCCCCAGGCGTCAAGGATCGCTGCGGGACCCGGCCGGGTCCGACGCCGCGGGTTCTCGTGTCCTCGCGCTGCGCTCCCCCGGTTTGCTTGCCACCCTTGACCTCTCATATGAAGGCGCCAAGTTCCGCTCCTACGGGCAGCTGACGTCAGGTGGCCGCCCCGAAACAAGGCCGGGGAGCAGAGCCTCGGCGGCTGTGGTGGGGCGGCACTCCCCTTGGGGGGACGGCGGGCGGGATGATGGTGAAGTGCCGGGTGGACGGGACAGCCAACAGCAGCGCAGCTCGGAGCGGCTCCTGGAGCGCGAGGAGGCGTTGTCGGCGCTATCCCGGGTGGCAGAAGCTGCTCGGGCGGGCCGCGGCCACGCGCTCTTCGTGGCGGGCGAGGCCGGGCTCGGCAAGACCGAGGTGCTCCGCCGGGCCCGCGCCGAGGGGCGGTGGACCTCGGTCGGCCAGTCCGCGGGCAGCCCGATGGAGAGCGGGCTGGCCTTCTCCTACCTGGGCCAGGCCTTGGAGGATCTCGGTTTCGCTGGCCTGGTGAGCGGGGCGCCCGGCAGTTCAGCGACCGACCTGCGGGTGCGGCTGTTCACGGCGGCGAGGGACTGGCTGGTCGAGCAAGCGGCGGACGGCCCCGTCCTGCTGGCCCTCGACGACCTGCATTGGGCCGACGAGGACTCCCTGGCGCTGCTGTCGTTCCTGTGCCGACGCCTGGCCAAGGCCGCGGTCGCCATCGTGGCCACACTGCGGCCGTGGCCGGATGGGGCGGCCGTCCTGGCCGGCGACCTGGCCGGGGCGGGTATAGCGGAGCTGCAGAGCCTGGCTCCGCTGAGCGATGGCGCCGCGCGTTCCCTGTATCTGGCGAAGGCACCGGAGGGCCGGGACCCCGCTCAGGTTGACGTTGTGGTGCGCCTGGCCGCGGGGAACCCCCTGTTGGTCGGCGAAGCGGCACTGGCGGCCGGCCCGGTCGCCGAACCGGGAGCACAGGCCACACCGCAGGTGATAGACGCCATGCGCCAGGCACTTCTGCTGTCGTCGTTCGGTGCCCTGGCCGAGGATGCGCGCGGCTGCGCCCAGGCCGGGGCCGTGCTCGGCAGCCCCTTTCGCCTGGGCCTGGTAGAGGAGGTGAGCGGTCTCGGCCACGACGCCGCGGATGATGGCATCGGCGCGCTCTTCGCCGCCGGCTTGCTGCACGGCGCTGGGGCCGGGCGGGCCGCCTTCCGCCACGACCTGGTGGCCGAGGCCATCTACGGCGACATGGACGAGGGCAGGCGTCGCCGGTTCCACGAGCGGGCGTGGCGCGCGCTGGCGAAACGGGGGGAGACCGCGCTGGCCACGGCCCACGCCCTTCCCGCCGACCTGGCGGGCCTGCCCGAGGCCGCTCAGGTGGCCCACCAGGCCGGCAGCGAGGCGTTGAGCTCAGGGGCGGTCAGCTCGGCGGTGGAGCTGTTGAAGATGGCCGAGACGCTGGGTGGCTCCACCGCGGATGCCGCCGTGGCCACTGAGTTGGGCGAGGCCCTGGTCACCTCCGGCCACCCGGCAGAAGCATTGCTGGCCTGCGAGCGGGCCCTGTCGGTGACCGGGGCCGCGGCCGAGATCCGTCTCCGGGCGCTCGGCCTGCTAGGACGGGCCGCCCTGCTCTGCGGTGACCAGCAACGGGCGTCGGCGGCCACGGAGGCCGTCTTGGAGTTGGCGGCCGATAAGGACGCCGAGGCCTTCGTCGCCTTCGCCAGTGACGAAGTGTGGCGCATCGCCTGCTTCGTCGGCCTACCCCCGGCGCTTGCACGCCTGGAAGATCTCTACCATCAAGCGGTGGGCCTCGGGGCTCGCTCGACGAGGGATCTTCTGGGGTTGCGGGCCTACCTGGCCGTCCAGGCGGGACAGAGCTACGACCTGGGGCCACTGGAAAGAACAGCCCGGACCGTGGTCGAAAGCCCGAGGAGGGCGGACCCGTCGGCACCCTGGAACCCTGCCGCCCTCTTCGTGCTGGCCAGCGGCTGGGTAGAAGACTTGGATGCTGGAGAGCGGCTTTACCGGTCGGCAACCCAACGGGTCGGCACCGAGGAGCCGATCGTGTTCGACAACGCAGTGGCTCTTACCTACGCGGAAGGGCTTCTGTGGCAGGGCCGGCTGAGCGAGGCGCAGGCCGTGGTGGACGGTGCCGCGCACACCGGCGAGGTGATCGCCTTCGGTACCGGCATCGAGCTCCATTCCCGGGCCGTCCTCGCTTTGGAGGCGGGCCGAGTCGAGGAGGCAGCCGACCTGCTGAGCAGGTTCCAGGTCAGCGCCGAGGCCAGCGGGCGCTGGCTCCTGGCGTGCTGGGGGCTCCACACTGAGGGCCTGATCCTGGTGACGTCGGGCCGGGTGGAAAAGGCAGCCGTCGCCTACCGGAGCCTGGCCGAGATGGCTTCGGCGGTCGGCTTGCGGCATCCCTGCGTGGTGCCCTGGGCCGGTACCGCCCTGGCCGCCTTCCACCGGTCCGGGAACCGAGACGAAGTGGCGGCCCTGGTGGAGTGGTTGGAAGACTCGTCGGCGGACTCGCCCTGCCGGTGGCCACGGGCCATGGCTGCTCTGGGGAAGGGCCTGCTCGCCGAGGACGCGGGTGACCACGCCGCTGCCGACCGGGCCTTCGAGGAAGCGCTCGGTCTGCTCCGCTCGGTTCGTCTCCCCCTCGAGTTGGGGCAGGTAGCGCTCGCCTACGGCGCTGTCCTGCGCCGGCGGGGCCAGCGCCGGAAGGCCAGAGCGGTGGTGGCCGAGGCCGCCGAACTGGCGGCCAGGTGCGGGTCGGCCCTGCTGGCCGGGCAGGCCCGGGACGAGCAGGCCCGCCTGGGCGCCAGACGGTCCCGGCGGGGACCCGAAGGTCTGACCGAGGCGGAGGGCAAGGTAGCCGTCCTGGCCTCCCGCGGCGCCTCAAACTCGGAGATCGCCGCCTCGCTGGTGGTGTCGGTGCGCACTGTGGAGGCCCACCTGAGCAGCGTGTACGCCAAGCTCGGCCTCAGATCCCGCCGTCAGCTCATGATCCGCTTCCCCGACGGCGCTGACCTGACGGTGGGATCTACCGAAGACGCGGAATCTCGACAGCACTCCCGGCGGCGGCCTTAGCTCTACGTGGTAACCCTGATGCGCGAGCACCCTGCGGCCAGCAGACTTAGCTGACATGAGCTCGGCTCCTGACGACAAGACCCAGAGCGGGGCCGCATCGCATCTTCCCGATGCCGCCTTCGCCAAGCGCCGCCCGAGCACGATGACAGCGGTCCTGCAGGTGCGTCTGGGTGCGGACACGCCCTTCGAGGGCATCGTCGAGGTGGGCACCGGCGGCCCTCGTGCCTTTCATGGCTGGCTGGAGCTCATGGGCCTGGTAGAGGAGGCCAGAGCCGCACCTTAGGGATCTGTGGTTTCACGGGTGCGACCTGTAGCCCCAGAGCTCATCATCGATACCGGAAGGCAACCGCCGTCAGGGAGGACTCGATGCCGGCCGTGACCAGCACACTCAGCCAATCCACTACCACGTGCCGGCTACGGGGCGGGCAGGCCGGACTGGTCCCCTCGAAGACCCGGCACGCCGGAGAGCGGCACGCCTGGGCCCAGGTGCTCGCCGAGCGGGCCCGCATCGCCAGGGAGATCCACGACATCCTGGCCTACACCCTGGGAAGCCTGTCCGTCCAGCTCGACGCCGCCGAGGCCGTCCTATGTGAGGGTGGCGATGCCGACCAGGGCCGCCACCTGGTCGGGGAGGCCAGGCGCCTCGCCGCCGAGGGCCTGGAGGAGACCAGCCGGGCCGTCGCTGCGCTTCGCGCCGAGCCGGTAGCCCTGCCCGAAGCCCTGGCCGCCTTGGCCAAAGGCAATGGCCGGATCAGCCAGACGGTGAGCGGCAGCCCCCGAAAACTTCGCCCCGGTGCAGGCCTCGCCATCTACCGCACGGCCCAGGAGGCACTGGCCAACGCCTGCAAGCACGCCCCCGGGGCTCCGGTGGCCATAACGCTGTCCTTCGAGGACCAGACGGCCTCGCTCCGGGTCACCAACCCCGCACGGGGCTCTGCGGACGGCCACCCCTCCCCCCTGGCCGCCACGGGCGGAGGCTACGGCCTGTACGGGCTGAAGGAGCGAGCCGAGCTCCTGGGAGGGACCCTGCGCGCCGGACCAAGCGAAGGCGACTGGGTGGTCCAGCTGCGGGTGCCGGCATGAGCGCTCCCAGCGCCACCCGGGCCCCCGCCCCTCCCTCGGGCGTGCATCCCCCGGGCGCCGCCGCGACCATGAACCTCGGCTACACCCCCGGCGGCGAGACCGGCGGCCGGATCCGGGTTGTGGTGGCCGATGATCAGCGGGCGGTCCTGGACGGACTGGCCCTGATGCTCGGCCTGATGCCGGGCATCACCGTCGCCGCGGTCGCCGCCGACGGCGCCCAGGCGCTGGCCGCGGCCGCCCGGCACCATCCGGACGTGGTCCTGGTCGACCTGCACATGCCGGTCATGGACGGGATCGAGGCCACCCGGCGGCTGACCGCCGAGCACCCCGGCACCGCGGTCGTGGTGCTGACCACCTACGCCGACGACGCCTCGGTCCTGGAAGCGCTGCGCGCTGGCGCCCGCGGCTTCCTGACCAAGAACGCCGGGCGCGCCGACATCGCCCGGGCCATCCAGGCCGCGGCCAGCGGCCAGTCGATCCTCGACGCGGCGGTCCAGGCCATCGTGCTGGGAGCGGCCGCATCGGGCCCGGCCCGGCCCGCGCCCGCTGTCGAACTGCCCGATGGGCTGACCAGCCGGGAGGGTGACGTCCTCATGCTGATCGGGCAGGGCCTGAGCAACAGCGAGATCGCCGCCGCGCTGTTCCTCAGTGCCAATACGGTCAAGACCCACGTCAACCGGGTCTTCGCCAAAACCAGGTCGACGACCCGGGCGCAGGCGATCCGCTACGCCTACGATCACGGGCTCGCCGGCGCCAGCCCTGCCGCCTGCTCGCCCCGGTGACACCTGACAGCTGGCAGCGAAGCAGCGCAAGCGCCAACGCGCGATCTTCCTATCAGGCCGCCGCTTACGTGACCGGGACCTTGCAGCGGGAGCTCAGCCAAGGCCGCAACGTTTGGAGTACTGGAACCGTTAACGTGGACATCTTCTTCGGCGAGGGGCGCATCGCCACCAACCGCCGCGACGGGCAGGAACTGTCCGTGCTGTGCCACAGGATCCTCCAGGCTGCCTTGGTTTGAATCTAAACATCCTGGTCGTCCATGCGTCCTCGCCGGCCAGGCGTGGGCGGACCGGCTGACCGCCGAGGACAGGCGCGGCCTGATCTTCGCTGTTCTGGGCGCGTGTTGTGCCCTTCGATGAGGTCAGGCTCGACATGACATGGGCCGCCGTCTACGCCTGCACGGCGCCGCTCCGGCCGCCTCGCCGAAGACGCGGTGACAGCCGGATCCGGCCCGGCGCAAGGGCGGCGGCCCGGCGAGTACCTGCGGGCCGAGCGGCCCGACTGCGCCTACCTCAAGGAAGTGTTCCCGGCACCTGCGCGAGGTGTTCTTATTCAGGCCGAACTGTGAGAAGCCTTACAGCGGCCGCGGCGTCAGCAGGGTCCTGGCACGCTGAACCGGGCCGCGGGCACCACCGCCTCGATCAGCCCGCACACCTTTAGCCGCTCCCTGTTCACCCGGCTCAAGGCCCGGGGGATCGACGGTGCGCTCATCCGCCCTATAGCGGCTACGCCACCCGCCGTTCCCTGGAGATCTACTCCCGCCTCGCCCTCGCCCAGCAGCGCTGCGACGTCGTCAGCGACTTGCCTCTGACCAGCGCCATCACGCTTGTCTCGGCCTCGTGACATGTTTGCCGGCACGTCGCTCGCGAGTTCAGCGCAGGTGAAGTTACGTCAGTGGGACTCAGGCCGTCAGCAGGTGCTGCGCCGGGAATTCCGCCAGGTTCGCCATATGGGCCATGCCGGCGATCGTGCATGTCCTCCGGCTGCGCCGTGCTGGCGATGGCTGGCCCGTCGCGCGTTAGAGCGATCGAGTTCCCGCTTCGCTGACTGTCCCTGCTGCCCTTTGCCCGATGCCGCCATGCCCAGTAGGCCAACGCGATCAGCACCAGCGCGCCTGCCGTGATCGCGGCGATCATGCCCGCGGTTGCCTCCACGCGGGCATACGCGCTGCCCGCGAGATAACCGAGCAGGGTATACCCAGCACCCCACACCAGTCCGCCGGCCGCATTATAAGCCAGGAACTGCCGGTAGCGGATGCCGCCCGCTCCGGCGAACGTTGGTACCAGGGCGCGCAGGAAAGAGACGAAGCGGCCGAGGAAAACCGCGGCCCGGCCGCGGTCACGGATGAAGCCGCGTGCCCGGTCGATCTTCTCCCGGTGCCGGCGCGCCGGACGGGTCTCCAGCAGTGCGGGACCGAACCGGCGGCCCACCTCATAACCCGCCGAGTCGCCCAGGATCGCGGCGCCCACCACGATCATCATGAGCGCCCATAGCTGGACGCCGTTGTGCCTGCTGGCGATCACCCCGCCAAGCACCGCTACAGTCTCGCCGGGCAGGACAAAGCCGACAAAGAGTCCATCTTCGGCGAAGACCAGCAGCGCGACGATCGCATACACGCCGGGGCCGGATAGGGTCTGCAGCCAGCTGGTGATGGCACCCATCGCTGTCCTCCAAACACATCAGAGCGTGAATCAGCGCCTGGCAGGCTCCGTGTCCTGCCGGGCGTCTCGTCGGGTAACCCGCAGGTGTGTCACCACGGGCGTCCCGGCGATCTCGGCTCCGGTGCCCCAGCGGCGGGCTGTCATCGGATCCGCGCGACCGTGTGCGGGCTGGGCTCGGCAGCGTCGTCCGGGCCGAGGTGCCGGGCCCGCAGGGCGAGCCCGGCGGTGCGGGTGACCACCATCGCGATGGCCATGAACAGCAGCGCGTCGGTCAGCGCGGCGCTGGTGACGGCATGCTGGGCCATCCAGGTGTCCAGCTGGTGACCGAACCAGTGCACCGAGCCGTAGGAGAACGCGGTACGCGCGCCGATCACCACGACCCACAGCACGGCGTAGGCCCACCCGGCCCGGCTGACCGGCTTGTGCGTGGCGGGGCTGCGGTAGACGGTCATCAGCGCGATGGCCGCCAGCCCGATGGCCAGGCCGGCGGCGGCCAGGGCCAGCTCGAGGGTCAGGCCGGTGCCAGTGGTGGTGACGGCCTTGACGAAGATCGCAACCGCGACCGCAGAGGTGACGAACGGCCGCAGGATGCGGAACCAGCCGATCTTGCGGTGGCTGCCGAGGTCGGCCTCCAAGACGACCAGCAGCACGATCGCGTTGAGGATCAGGGCATCTTTCATGACGGACTCCACAAGTCGAGGGACATATCCCGACCCTCGCCCGCAAGGCCCGGCGGTGTCGTCGCCGCACGCGGCGACACCCGGGGTGATCCCGGGGTGATCCGCCGCCCCGGATCTGGACCCAGACCTCACCCCCGGCGGTGACGGCACAAGCCCCCGATGCCCCGTACCGTCCGGTCAATGACGCCGGCCGGCCAGGCCGGCACCGGACAAGACAAGGAGCACGACCATGCTCATCGCCACCATCATCAGGGTCGTCATGCGCTTCCTGCGCAACAGGCAAAACCCAGCCCCCGAGCCGCGACACAACAACCCCAGAGCATGAAAACGCCCACGCCGGGTGGCCCGGGAGGGGGATCGCATCTCCCGGGCCACCGGCGCCTGCACCCCGTCCACCCCGGCCGCCATGCCCGCCCCAGACAACATCCGGACGGTCAGCGGCGGTAACCCGGCAAAATCTCCAGGCCGCCACCGCGGAGACCCCGGATGGGAGGCAGGCCTTGTTCCGGGAGCGCGCAGGAAAATCCAGCTCCCATTTGCGCTACCACTGCCGCCGTATCGAGGCGGGCAGTGAATAGTTTCTCCTGGTGGGCGCAACTGGGTTCGAACCAGTGACCCCTCGCTTGTAAGGCGAGTGCTCTACCGCTGAGCTATGCACCCGAAGTAACTGGCGACACAACGATTTGCGCCAGCTGTGACCCCGGCTAGCGTACCTGCTGCGGGATCAGGACAGCTTAATCGTCGGCCCGACGAATCACGCAAACCCAATCCAGCCCCGGCGCTCAGCTGGGGCCAGCGCCCGACCGAGCGCGCGGCGACGACGGCAACGTCCGGCACCACACCTTCCTCCCGCACTCCCCCGCGCACGCCAGCGCGCGTGCCGTCAGGCACGCGCGCTGGCAGGCTGCCGATCACGACTTGGTGGCGGAGAACTCCACCGCAGCGGCGGATTGCGCCGTCTCCTCGTGCGCGGCGGCGGGGAGCACCTGGCGCGCCCGCGCCGGAAGGAAGATCAGGGCCACGAACGCGGCGGCGGCGGTTGCCCCGGCGGCCACCAGGGAGCCCTGGTGCAGCCCGGTCATGAAGGCCTGGCGTGCGGCGGACGCGGCCACCTCGCGCAGCCCGGGCGGCAGGTGCCCAGCCACGGCCAGCCCGGCGGCGACCGACTGCCCGGCCGTCGAGGCCACCCGGGACGGCACCCCGAGCCCGGTGAGCGCGGCCACCACGTGGCTGCCGTAGGCCGAGCTCAGCACCGAGCCGACGACCGCAACCCCGAGCGTGCCGCCCACCTCTCGGGTGGTGTCGTTCACGGCCGAGCCCGCACCGGCCTTGTCAGGCGGCAGGGCGCCCATGATGGCCTCGGTGGCCGGGCTTGCGGTCAGGCCGAGGCCGGCCGCCATGAGGACCATCGCGACGATGATCCGGCCCCAGTAGGCGGAGTCGACGGCCACGGTGGCCGCGACCAGGAAGCCGGCACTCATCAGCAGCATCCCGCCGGTCACCACGGCCTTGGTCCCCACCCGCTTCATCACCGCGATGGCGGCCGGCGAGAACGCGCCGGTCACGATCGCGAACGGCAGTGTCGCCACGCCCGCGCGCAGCGGGTCGTAGCCCCGCACCAGCTGGAAGTACTGGGTGATCATGAAGATGAACCCGAACAGGCCGAAGAACGCCAGCGCGATCGAGACACTGCCCGCGGTGAACCGGGGGTTGCGGAACAACCGCACGTTGAGCATCGGGTCCGGGCGGCGCAGCTGGCTGACGACGAACAACGTCAGCAGCGCCGCTGCTCCGGCAAACCCGCCCAGCGTCGCAACCGACAGCCAGCCATGGCTCGGCGCCTCGATGACCGTGTAAGTCAGCAGGCCGATGCCCGCGACCGAGAGCACCGCACCCGCCGGGTCGAACCGGCCCGCGTTCGGGTCGCGCGACTCGGGCAGCAGCCACGCACCGGCGGCCAGCGCGATCGCCACGATCGGCACATTGATCAGGAACACCGAGCTCCAGGCGAAGTGCCGCAGCAGCAGGCCGCCGGACACCGGGCCGATGGCTACGGCCAGGCCGGACACGGCGGACCAGATACCGATCGCGGTGGCCCGCTCGCGGGCGACGGTGAACACGTTGGTCAGCAGGGCCAGCGTGGCCGGGTAGATCAGCGCGGCGGCCACGCCCATGGCGCCGCGGGCGGCTATCAGCTCACCGGTGCTGCGGGACAGCGCCGCGGCCACCGAAAACACCGCGAATAGCGCCAGGCCGACCTGGAGCCAGCGCCGCCGGCCGAATCGGTCACCCATGTTCCCGCCGACGAGCAGCAACCCGGCGAACATGAGGGTGTAGGCGTCCACAACCCACTGCAGGTCCTGGGTTGACGCCGACAGCTTCCGGCTGATAGTCGGCAGCGCTACGTTGACGATCGTGTTGTCGACCACGACCAGCAGCACGCTGAGGCACAGGACCGCGAGGATCCACCAGCGTCGGCGGCTGTCCGGTCCCGCTTGCGGAAGGGTGCGCGTTGCCATCGGAACCTCCTTGTAGAACGTTGTGCTATAATTATGTAACATCGTTCTACAGATGTCAAACGGGACCGCTTTGCCAGGAGGGACAACGATGAGTGCCGCGAACCCGGAGGCCGGGCGGCGGTCACGGACGCCGAGCGCGAACATGGAGCGGGAGCTGGTATCAGCCGCGGAGGCGGTGCTGGTCCGTGACGGGCCGGGCGGAGTGACGGTCCGCGCCGTCGCCGCCCAGGCTGGTATAGCCCCCATGGGCGTCTACAACCGGCTCGGCGGCAAGGAAGGGCTGGTCGACGCCTTGCTGATCATGGGCTTCGACCGGCTGCGCGCCTCGGTGGAGGCCGGGAACGAGCCGGACATGCTGGAGCGGCTGCGCGCCTGCGGCCTGCGCTACCGCGAGTTCGCGCTGGCCAACCGCCACTTCTACGCGATCATGTTCGAGGACGCCATCCCGCATGAGCACTCATCGGACGAAGTGGCCGAGCACGCGGCAGCGGCGTTCGGCGCGCTGGTGCGGAACGTGGAGTCCGCCGCGGCAGCAGGCCGGATCGCGGCGGCGGATCCCCGGGAGGTCGCACAGCAGGTCTGGAGCGCGGTGCACGGCGCCGTCGCCCTGGAACTGAAGGGCCTGGTGCTGACGCCGGATCCCGAGACGACCTACCGGGCCGCCCTCGACACCATGCTCCGCGGCCTTGCGGTCTGACTCAAGGGGGTGTTCCGTGTGGCCGACGACGGCTGCCGCCGGCCGGCACCTCCCGGCGCGGTCAGCCGATCCGGGCGGGCTTGCCGGCCCGGCCCAGGACGCGCGCCAGTGCTAGTTCTACCTCTTCGGCCAAGCCCGGGGTCTCGCCGAAGCCCGGATCCGCATCCGGCACCGGGCCCGGCTCCACACCGGAGCCGACGCCAGGCACACCGGACGCCGCGCCCGGCTCCGCCCTGGACACCAAGCCCGGCTGTATACCTTCAGCCGCCAAACGGCCGGAAGCGGGCGCCGCGCCGGCCACCGGACCCACCTGGCCCGCTGGACCCGCACCCGCGGAGCCACCAGGCTCCCGGACGTAACCGCAATCGCGGCATTCGACCTCACCGAGCCGGCGCACCAGGTGCACGCTGGAGCACACCGGGCACCGGTCGAGCTCGCCGGACCAGTCCACCGACGACTGGCAGGCTGGGCAGATCAGCACCTGGCGGTCGGCCCGGACCCCTCGTTTCCAGGGACTCTCCCCCCGGTCCGGGTCGACCTGCCGT
>Ga0335074_10013389_pt1 | contig 11528 bp, 14 predicted proteins | sample Lox_Sample_23_FD_206715 | JGI IMG/M metagenome (GOLD analysis project Ga0335074, IMG submission 206715) | Soil microbial communities from Loxahatchee National Wildlife Refuge, Florida, United States - Lox_Sample_2.3 | ecosystem: Environmental > Terrestrial > Soil > Wetlands | place: USA...
TGCGTCCGCGCGGGGCGCCGCTTGCGAGCGCCCGCCGCCCGCGAGCGCCCGCCGCCCGCCGCCCGCCGCCCGCCGCCGCGAGCGCGCCCGCCGCCCGCCGCCCGCGAGCGCCAGCCGCCCGCGAGCGCCCGCTGTCCGAGCGCGCCCGCCGCCCGCGAGCGCCCGCTGTCCGAGCGCGCCCACCGCCCGAGCGCGCCCGCCACCAGTGCCCGGCTAGCTGCCCAGTAGCCGGGCCTTCGCCGCCGCGAACTCGGCGTCTCTCAGCGAACCCTGCGCGTGCAGACTGCTGAGCTGCGCCAACTGGTCAGACACCGAAGGCTGCCCGCCCTGCTCCTCCGGCTGAGTCTGCTGCCCGTGCTGCTCGTCCTGGTCCATCGCGCTCTGCTCTCCGCGACGCTTGCCGACAACATACGCCCCGCCACCGACAACGGCCGCTCGCAGCAAGGGCCGGCGCCGGACGAACATGAGGTCAGACCTCCTGGCCGTCGGGCAGCGAGAGCCCGAGCGCAACCATGATCTCAGGCGCGGCCGAGATGGCCTTTGGTCCGCCTACCTGCGGCGCGACCGCACGCAGTACGCCGAGAATGTCCCGCGGCGTCGCCCCGGCGTCAATCGCGTTCGAGACCTGCCACATGTAAGACGCAGGCGGTGAGTCGAGTGCGACCAGCGCCGCGATCTTCACGAGCGCGAAGCTGCGCGGGTCGAGCCCGCTGTTCTCCCGCGCGCCCTCGCGCAGTTCGAGTGCTTCGCCGAGCACCGCGAGGTCGCCGAGCGCCAGTCCGGAAAGCGCGTCACGGGTCTGGGTGTCTACGTCCACGTTCATGGTTGAGTTCATGCCCTAACCGTCCCGCGCCAGGGAACGTGCCGCACCACCCCGCGCGGGTGATAGCGGAGAGTAGACGTGGGGTTGCGGCCGCTAGCGGCAGGCGATGTCGGTGACGGCGAAGCCCTGGGCGCCGCGCTGCACGACCGTGAGGATCGGGGTCTTCGCCCGCGGCCTGACTACGATCAGGGCCGTCGATCCGCCGGCGACGAGCGTCGGCCTCCTGGCGACAGAGAACGACCATCCCCCCGCGCCCAGGCGCCCGGTCTCGCACAGCACAGGGTCGTAGTTCAGCGCGGGGGCCGCAATGGCCAGTTGCCTGAAGTAGGACCTGCCGGCCAGGATTCCGCTGCCGCTCAGGTGCAGAAGTTCGGTTTTGACGGGAACACCGGTAAGCAGGGCCTGGACGTAGGTGGCGTACAAGCCGGAAGGCGCGTTACGTGCAGCCGGGGTGACCTGGCCGTACGCGGCGGAGACGCAGGTAATGCCGGTGATTGCCGCCGTCTTCGGCGTCGTGCTGACCACGTTGTACTTGACTTGCCTGGCGGTGCGCCACCTGGTGAGCACGACCGCCTGCCCGCCGAGAACTCCCACCCATTCGTAGTCCATGGCGACCGCGCTGAGATCGTGCTCGGCGCAGCCGACCGGGTTGGTGCGGCTGGCCGCGGCGGTCTGGAGTATCGGTGTGTACCAGCCGGTGGCGTAGGTCTTGACCAGCGTGTTCACCGACTCGGGACCGTGGATTTCGGCGAGAGCATAGGCGTGATAGAAGGCGCGGACGTGGGCGATGGTCTTGGTTCGCACCGGTGAGGCGACCGTCGGCACGGTATGCCCGTAGCCACGAGGTACCGCGACGAGCAGCACGCTGACGACGCCCGCGGCGAAGACGACCACGATCGTCGCCGCGGCACGGGCACGGTAGCGGCGCCGGCGGCCGCGTCGTTTGATGGCGGCCAGATCGATGGGTGGTGGCTCGACCCCGTCGACCGCGCTCCGCAGCGCGGTGACGAGCTCGTAGCCGACGTCGGTGCTCACGGCATGCTCCTGTGGTTCGCGCCAATCTCTTCCGCTCTGGTTTCCCCGGTACCGCCCAGATCGCTCGCGGTCATGATGGCTCGCAGCTTGGCCAGCCCCCGTGAGGTCTGGCTCTTCACGGCACCGACCGAGCAGTCGAGTGCCGCTGCGGTCTCAGCTTCGGAAAGCTCCTCGAAATAACGCAGCACGAGCACGGTCCGCATGCGAGGCGGCAATGCCCGCAGCGACCGCATGATGAGGTCGCGTGACTCGGTGAGGTCGGCCTGGCTGGTGTGGTCAGGTATCACGATCGTCGTGTCAAGGCACTGCTCGATCACGTGCCGCTTCGACCGCCACCTGTCGTTGGCCAGGTTGACCATGATCCGCCTGACATAGGCGTCGGGACTGCCTGCCGTCCTTACCCTGTGCCAGTGCTGATACGTGCGCTCGAGGGCATTCTGCAGTAAATCCTCAGCCTGGCCGCGCTCGCCAGTCAGGAGGAACGCGACCCGGAACATGGTGGCCTGGCGGGCGAGCACGAACTCCTCGAAGGCGGCATCGCTTACCTCGCGGCTTCCCTCGCGCACGTCAGTATGACGGGATATCGGCGTGCGGGGTTGCCTGGGCCGGCTAAGAAACGCTGACGGATCTTGCGGCGTTCGGCGGTGGCCCTGGCGACGCAAATCGCCCATAACGCCGAGGTCGCAGCATCGTTGGCCTCTCGATGCTGTTCGTAGCGGGTATCTGGCGACAACGTTGGCTCGCCGATGCTGTAGGAGCGACGTCAGATTTCCATCGTTGTCGTTGGGCACCGGACTGGCTACGACATCAGCGAGTCAACGATGCTGTGGGTGGCCCTGGGCTGCCCTCCGGCTGGGCTGGTGGGCCGCTGGGCTGGTGGGCGCCGGGCTGGCGGCGTGACGCGGGGCAACGCGGCGTGACGCGGGGCAACGCGGCGTGGCGCGGGGCAACGCGGCGTGCTCGCCGGCGCCCGAGATACTTGGCTGGTGAGTGATCAGGAACAGGAGTGGCTGCCGGCCGGCCGGATGACGAGCGGGATCGTACGGCGCGGGGACAGGATCTGGCGGCCGATGGGCCCCTGGTCGCCGGCCGTGCACGAGTACCTCAGGTACCTGGAAGAGGCGGGGTTTGGCGGGGCGCCGCGCGTGCTCGGCGTCGACGGCGACCTCGAAGTGCTTAGCTACCTGCCAGGCGAGGTTGCCGCCGACCCCCACTGGCAGCCAGGACACGGGCACCACCTGCCGGAATTCGCCACCACGGACGAGGCACTCAGCGGCGCGGCGCGCCTGATACGCGAACTGCACGAGGCCGCGTCCGGCTTCAGGCCCGTCCGGACCGGGTACCGGTTCCACCCGCATCCGCCGCTGCCAGGCGAGATCGTCTGCCATGGCGACCTCGGCCCGTGGAACACCGTCTACCATGAGGGGCTCCCCACAGGGTTCATCGACTGGGACGGCGCGGGACCGGCGACTCCGCTGGCCGACCTCGCCGCCGCGGCCTGGGTGTTCGTGCCGCTCGCTCCGGCGGCTCAGCTCGCGGAGGCTGGCTTCGCTGGCGGGGAACGCGACGCGCTCCGCCGCATGGCCGGGCGGCTCGCTCTCTTCGCCAGCGCGTACGGACTCGCCGATCCCCGTGCGATTCTGCCCGAGCTGCCTAATGGCCTGCTCATCAGCGTCGAGAACATCAGGTACCTGGCACCTGACGCGGCCGGAGCCGCGGACAAGCTTGTGCATACCGCCGGGCAGCTCAGGTTTATCCACAGCATGATGCCGGTGCTCGCCAGTGCCATGGAACGGCTGTAACGTCTCCCCCATGACGGTGAAGCTCGTGGTCTTGTACACCCAGCCGGACGACGCAGAGGCGTTCGACAAGCATTACTTTGACACGCACATGCCGCTAGTCGACGCCATGCCAGGGGTCGAGCGGGTAGAGACCGGCAAGTTCAGCGCTGCCCTCGACGGCGGAGAGCAGGCCTTTTACCGGTACGCCGAGCTGTACTTCGCTGACGACGCGGCGATGTCCGGTGCCTTCGGGTCGGCCGAAGGCCAGGCGACGGCGGCAGACTACGGCGCGATCGCGCCGCCTGGCTCGAGGATGTTCCTCGCGAACGTCGACTGAACGTCGACTAAACAGGTGCTTTTCCCGCGAGCGGTCGCAGGCTTACCGTAGTGGGACGATGCATGACGTGAACGCACCTTCAGGCCCGGCGGCGCGGTATTTCCTCACCGAGCCCGCTCGCGGGCTCGCGGACCTGGCGTCGCTGCCGCTGGCAGCGCCTTGGCTGGCGCGAGCGCCAGCCGGCGACGGGCACGGCGTGCTCGTGCTGCCTGGTTTCATGGCCTCTGACCAGAGCACCGTGCCGCTGCGCCGCTACGCGCGGCGGCTAGGTTACGCGGCGCGTGGCTGGAACCTGGGCCGTAACCTCGGCCCGACCGACACGGTGCTCGACGAGCTGCCGAGGGCGCTTGCCGAGCTGGCCGGGCAGACCGGCGGTCCTGTGTCTGTCATCGGGTGGAGCCTCGGCGGCATCTACGCGCGGGAACTGGCCAGGCAGGAGGCGGCCCTGGTCAGACAGGTGATCACGCTCGGCAGCCCGTTCGCGCTGACCGATCCGGCGCAGAGCCGTGCCGACGGTGCTTACCGGCGGCGCGGGCACCTGCATGCCAGCGGAGGCCGGATCCCGACGCGCGAGCAGATCATCCGCCCGATCCCTGTCCCTTCGACGGCCGTGTACTCGCGAAGGGACGGGATCGTAGCCTGGCCGGCCTGCATCGGGACGGAGACCGAACTGCACGCGAACGTCGAGGTCCGCTGCAGTCACCTTGGCTTCGGCGTCGACCCGGCGACCCTGTGGATGATCGCCGACCGGCTGGCCTTGCCCGCCGGGAACCAGCCACGATTCCGCCCACCGCCTTTCCTGCGCGCGATGTACCCGAGGATGTGACATGCGGCAGCTCACCGGACTAGACGCGGCGTTCCTTGCCCTGGAGACAGCCAACGCGACAGGCCATATCGGCGGAGTCAGCGTGGTCGACCCTAAGGACGCGCCGAAACCGGTGACGCTGGCCAGGCTCACCGAAGTGCTCAGCGAGCGCCTCTCGCTGATCCCCGTGCTGCGCCGCAAGCTGCTCAACGTGCCGCTCGGTCTCGACCAGCCGTACTGGATCGACGATCCCGACTTTGACATCGAATACCACGTGCGCGAGATCGCGTTGCCGAGGCCAGGCTCGTACGCGCAGCTCACCGAGCAGGTCAGCCGCCTGCACGCGCGCCCACTGGACCGCGGGAAACCGCTCTGGGAGATTTACCTCATCACCGGACTCGCCAAAAAGAAAATCGCTGTATACACCAAAATTCACCATTCGGCAGTCGACGGCGTGTCTGGTGCCGAATTGCTGACCGTATTGTTCGACCTTTCCCCTGAAGGCCGCGAACTGCCCGAGGACGATGGCTACAAGCCAGAGCCGCCGCCCACGCCGGTGACGCTGGCAGCGCACGCGGCCGCCCGGCTGGCCTGGCGGCCCGTTCAGACCGTGCGGATGATGAACGAGGTCATCAAGATCCTGCCGACGCTGACTCCGGCGGTCGGCGCCGTCGTCGGCGGAATGCTCGGGCTGAACCGCGGCGACGGCGAAGTGATCCAGACCTCGCCTGGCCGGGCGCCGGTGACGCCGTTCAACCGGCCAATCACCCCGCACCGCAGGTTCGCGTTCCGCAGCGTGGACCTCGACACGGTGAAGATGGTGAAGAACGCGTTCGGGGTCTCGGTCAACGACGTGGTCATGGCGATGAGCGCCGGAGCGCTGCGCCGGTGGCTGGCCGATCATGAGGCGCTGCCAGACTCGCCGCTGATCGCGATGATCCCGGTGTCCGTCAGGGATCCAGATAGCAAGGGCGCACTGGGTAACAAGGTCTCGGCGATGCTGGCCGCGCTGCCAACTCACCTAGCCGATCCCGCCGAGCGGCTCGACGTGGCCCACGCCGCGACCAAGATCGCCAAGTCCCAGCAGGCCGCGATACCGCAGGGACTCGTCGATCAGATCAGCGACTTCGCGCCGCCCGCCCTGACCGCGCGGGCCGCGCGCGTGGTATTCGCGACCGGCGTGCTGCACCGGCTCCCGCCCTTCAACCTGTGCGTTTCCAACGTGCCAGGGCCGAACATTCCCGTCTACATGTGCGGTGCCAGGTTGCTCGCTCATTACCCTGTGTCGGTCATCACCGACGGCCAGGGGCTCAACATCACCGTGCTCGGGTACCTGGGCCAGCTTCATTTCGGATTGCTGTCCTGCCGGGAGCTGGTGCCTGACCTCGACCAGCTCGCCGGATACCTGGTGGATGAGCTTGAGTTGCTGGTGAAGGCGGCGGGGGAGCGGACAGGGTAGCCGTACCGGATCCGCCGTTCATGGGACAATCGGCTGGACATCGGTATTCGCGCTGCCGGCAGGAGGACCTCGCGTGGCCGTGACCGACGAGGCCATCGAGAAGATCAAGGCCATGATCGTCTCCGGTACGCTGCGCGCCGGGGACCGGCTGCCCAAGGAAGCCGACCTCGCCGCGGAACTCGGGCTCTCGCGCAGTTCGCTGCGCGAGGCGGTCAAGGCACTGTCGCTGGTTAACATCCTTGACGTGCGGCAAGGCGATGGCACGTACGTCACCAGCCTCGAGCCGACGCTCCTGCTCGAGGCGCTGAGCTTCATCGTCGACTTCCATCGCGACACCACCGTTCTTGAACTGCTTCAGGTCAGGCGGATACTTGAGCCCGCGGCGACTGCCATGGCAGCCGAACGCGCCTCAGACGACGAGATCGATGACCTGAGGAAACTGCTCGACAGCCTCGGCACGGAGTCGGCGATCGAAGACCTCGTCGCCAACGACCTGGAGTTTCACCGCCGCATCGCGGCCAGTTCAGGCAACTCGGTGCTGAGCTCCCTGGTGGAGTCCATGTCAGCGCCGACGACGCGAGCCCGGATCTGGCGCGGCCTCACGCAGGCCGGCGTCGGGGCAAGGACCCTCGCCGAGCACCGTGCGATCCTCGACGCGATGGCTTCGCGCGACCCTGAAGCGGCGCGGTCCTGGGCGACTGTCCACATCGCCGCCGTCGAGCAGTGGCTAAGGACCGTGCTGTAACTCCGGGTCCCTGAGCCCGTAAAGGCGGCACCGCCACAGCCCCGATCGGCAGCCCGTACCGAGCGGAGTCAAGCGCCTGCCTGGCATGGGAAGGATACCCGTGAGGAGCCGCTGCTCGGCCAGCCCGACCCCGTAGTGCGGCGCCGTGTCAAATGCCCTGACACCCGCATCCCAGGCGGCGGACAGGGTCGAGGCGGCATCGTCCCCTGACACTGGAGCGAACAGCCCGCCAAGCGGGGCGGTCCCAAGCACAAGCTCGGTGACCCGTACCCCACCAGACCCGACCGATACCCAAGGAAGCGTGTCCTCCCGGCTCATGCTCGCAGGATCTCAGCCGTCCACGCTGCCCCGGAAGGGAAGGAGTAATCCACCAGCGACTCGGCTCGCATCTCGGTCGAGGCGCCGGGCAAGGAAGGCGCGACGTACCTGCCGTTCAAGACGACAGCGGGGTCAAGGAAGTGCTCGTGCAGGTGATCGATCCACTCGATCGACCGCCCCTCCATCGTCCCGGAGACCGCTACGTAGTCGAACATCGACAGGTGCCGCACGATCTCGCAAAGACCCACGCCGCCCGCGTGCGGGCAGACCGGCACGCCGAACTTGGCCGCGAGCAGTAGGTTGGCCAGGTTCTCATTCACCCCGGCGACCCGGCAGGCGTCGATTTGCATCACGTCGATCGCCTGGGCCTGCAGCAGTTGCTTGAAGATCACCCGGTTGGCCACGTGCTCCCCGGTCGCGACCCGCAGCGGGCTGATCCCTCGCCTGATCGCCGCCGTCCCGAGGATGTCGTCAGGCGCCGTCGGCTCCTCGATCCAGGACGGCTCGAACGGTGCGAGCGCCCGCATCCAGGAGATCGCGGTCGGCACGTCCCACACCTGGTTGGCGTCTACCGCGATGGCAACGTCAGGGCCCACAGCGGCGCGCGCGACCTCAAGCCGCCGGAGGTCGTCGGAAAGCGACGCCCCGACCTTGAGCTTGACCTGCCAGAACCCGGCCTCGACCGCGGCACGGCACAACTCGGCGAGCTGGGCATCCGAATACCCGAGCCAGCCTGGCGTGGTCGTGTACGCGGGGTACCCGTTCCGCTGAAGCTCGGCGACCCGCGACGCCTTGCCAGAGGCGCCGCGCCGCAGCAAGGCAAGTGCCTCGTCAGGGGTAAGAGCGTCGGCCAGGTACCTGAAGTCGACCATGTCCACGATCTGCTCGGGCGACAGCGTTGCCAGGTACAGCCAGAGCGGCAGCCCTGCTCGCCGCGCGGCGAGGTCCCAGCAGGCGTTCAGCACGGCGCCGATCGCCATGTGCACGACCCCGCATTCAGGTCCCAGCCAGCGCAACGGCGAGTCCCCGATCATCTGCCTCGACAGCCCGCCGAGGTCTGACAGCACGGAGTCAAGCTCGCGCCCGGCGAGGAAAGGCTCGAGGTCCTGCACCGCCTTGAGCTGTATGTCGTTGCCGCGCCCGATCGTGAACACGTAGCTGTACCCGGCCAGGCCGTCAGCGGAGTCGGTGCGCACGATCAGATAGGCCGATGAGTAGTCTGGGTTCGGGTTCATCGCGTCGGAGCCGTCAAGCTGACGCGACGTCGGGAACCGCACGTCGAAGGTCTCGAATCCGGTAATGCGCACGCTCATTCCGCCGTCGCCTCGCCCCCCACGATCCTGGCCAGGATCAGCACGACCAGGATCACGCTGCCTGTCACCGCCTCGATCCAGTAATTCGACACCTGTGACAGGTCAAGTATGTTCTGCACCAGCCCGAGCAGCAGCACCCCTGACGCCGCGCCGACCATGTTCCCCCGCCCGCCCTTGAGGCTCACGCCGCCGATCACCGCTGCCGCGAAGACAGGGGAAATGATGCCCTCCTGATAACCCTGCTGGCCGGTCACGGCGCTGACCCGTCCCGCTTCCATCAGCGCGCCGAGCACGCTACCCGCGCCGTGACGCCGTATCGCCTGCGAAGTACCATCGGTCCTCCTGTGATCCAGGCAAGCGGATTGCCAAGAAAATAGATCCGATGTACGTATGCTGTCAATGGCGATTTAGCGGGATGCTAGCTTCGTGCTCCAATCGATACGGCTCTAGTCATCCGATCTATGTGCGTGCGGCTGGCCTGACCCGCAGGCCGTCCATGCCGCCATCGACCGCGAGCGAGGCGCCGGTTACCGAACTGGCGAGCGGGCTGGCCAGGTACGCGATCGCGGCGGCGACCTCCTCGGCGCTCACGAGCCTGCCCATGGGCTGGCGGGCGTTGAGCGCGGCGCGCTCGGCTTCCGGGTCGTCGGCCTGCGCGAGCAGCCGGCCTATCCACGGCGTGTCGGCCGTTCCCGGGTTCACGCAGTTGACCCTGATGCCCTCGCGCACGTGGTCGGCGGCCATGGCGAGGGTGAGGGAAAGCACCGCGCCCTTGCTTGCCGAGTACAGCGTGCGTTCCGGCAGGCCGGCGGTCGCGGCGATCGAGCAGGTATTGACGACCGCGGCCTGGCCGTGAGCAAGGACGGCTGCCCGCAGGAACGGCAGCGCGGCGCGGGTAACGCGGACGATGCCGAGCACGTTGACGTCGAGCACCTGGCGCCATTCGTCGTCGTCGTTGGCCTCGATGGTGCCGATCGCGCCGATGCCCGCGTTGTTGACGACGATGTCGATCCCGCCGAGCACCTGCGCCGCCCCGGCCACGGCGGTCCGCACTTGCGCGTCGTCGGTGACGTCTGCGCCGATCGCGGTCAGTTCGCCGGCGATCTCATCGGGGATGGCGCGGTCGAGAATGACCACGCGGGCGCCGCGCCCGGTCAGCAGTCGCGCCGTCGCGAGCCCGATCCCTGAGGCACCCCCCGTGATGATCGCGGTACGGCCGGCGAATTCGCTCATAGGGTGCCTCCTGTGATCAGTTCGGTCTGATGTACCCGATCGTCAGCAAGATATTGGCATAAAGCGCGCCATCGCCCGTAGCCACGCAAACGGCCAGGTCAGGCTGCCGGCAGGCGGCATAGAACTCGTGACGGCCCAGGGGCTGGAGCGGCAGTTCCCCGCCGAGCAGTTCCGAGTACCGGCTGAAGACGAGCGGCGTGCTGCCGTCGTCTGGCCGCATGACGGCCGCGGCCTCGACAGGGACGGCAGCGAGTACCGGCTCGAGCACTTGCTCGACCGTGACCAGGCCGGGACGCAGGTTCAGGTGAATGAGCGCGGCGCCCGGATGCACGTTCGTGCTGTGCGAGTAGTTCGCGTCGGCGATCAGCACGCGGGCGCCGTGCCCGGCCGCGCCGAGCGCGGCCAGGAGAGGCGGATGGATCAAGGGGAACCGGAGCACGGCTCCTTATATCACCAGGTTTCGGCGTTCGGCAATGTTTCGGCGGTCCCAACGTCTGGAATCGTGCGCTAAGCAGGATCGCAGGCAGTTGCGACGCCGACGGCAACAGCAACGGAGTTCCTCCGATGCGGTTCACTGGGCAGCGGCAACGGCAACGATGGCCCGGCGATGCTGTTCCTGCGACAACAAAGTTCCACCGTTGCGCTAGCCGCGCGCGGTCGAACAGCATCGCCGGGCCATGGATGCGGCTCCTCAGAAGTGACGCCGTGGCTCCCTCGTGCCGCCGGGCTCCGGCCCGGCCCGCCCGGCCCGCGGCGGGCGTCCGGCGGCTATATCACCAGGTTTCCGTGTTCGGCAATCCGCGGAGACCGGGGAGTGGCACCAGGTTGCCGTTCTTGATCCAGCCGTTGAAGGCGTTATGGGTGTAGCCGCCCACGACAAGAATGAAGCGGCCTGACGGATCCTCGGCCAGGAACCGGAGGCCGCCCTTGCGGATCGTCAGCAAGACCCTGGTCATCTTGCCGGTCACGGCATTGATGCTGACGACTCGCGAACCAGCGCGGTTGTCGAGCCCGCCGAGGGTGACGGTCTTGCCTGAAGGACTCAAGATGGCAGCCACGGGCGAGGGAACGTCCTGGTACCCGCTGAACACCACGTGCCCGCTGTCCAGATTGCCCCCCTGCCAGGCCGGGCTGACGGAAACCATTTCGGTGCCACCGCTGACGCGCCCGAAGGCGGCAAGCTCCCTGCCACGGTCGGCGAAGGAGAGCGACAAGGACTGCAGTTCACCGCCGCCTGGCGCGTCGGCCGTCCAGACGGCCTGGCGGCCGGTCCTCGTGTTGATGACCAGTACCCGGTAGCCGGATACGTAGTCGGAGACGGCGAGTTCCGAGCCGTCTGGCGATGCCCCAAGGTCCATCGGCACCTGGTGAGCGAGGGTGCCTCCCGGCATCAGCTTGAGTGCGCTGACGTGTCCTGAACGGCTGACGGTCAACTCGTAGATCTTGCTGCCGGTCACTCGGTGAGGATGGTTCTTGGTGGCAGTCGAGCACGCCATGAAGAACGTCGTGCTCGAAGGGCTTCCGCCGGCCGCGACCGCGCTGACCGGAAAAGGCGACGGCGCCGGGCACTTGAACGTTCCGGCGATCGCTCCGGTCGCCGTCGACCTGATCGTGTTGACCGGCGGGCGGGTCGTGCCGTTCCCAGGGGTCTGCTCGAAGTAGTAGGCAGGGATGCGGGC
>Ga0335074_10013390_pt1 | contig 11527 bp, 7 predicted proteins | sample Lox_Sample_23_FD_206715 | JGI IMG/M metagenome (GOLD analysis project Ga0335074, IMG submission 206715) | Soil microbial communities from Loxahatchee National Wildlife Refuge, Florida, United States - Lox_Sample_2.3 | ecosystem: Environmental > Terrestrial > Soil > Wetlands | place: USA: Florida...
TGCCCGCCGACTTGCGATCCCCACGGCCGCGATGGCTGTAGTCGCCGTCGTGGCTGCCTGTGGCTCGTCGCCGAGTTCGTCAAACTCGGCGTCGAGCGCGCTCACGCCCAACAAGAAGCCGATCACCCTGATGTTCGGGTCAAGCGGAACTGCCGAGACCGCAGCCGACGATGCAGCGGGCAAAGCTTTCACGAAGCAGACCGGGATAAAGGTCAACGTCCTTCCGTCCGCGAACCTCACCCAGCAGCTCGCCCAGGACTTCGCGGGCAACACGCCGCCTAACTTGTTCTATCTCGATCCCACCTCGCTCCAGGAGTACGCGTCCAAGGGTGCGCTGTATCCCTACGCTCAGAGCCTGTCGAACATCGGCGACTTCTACCCGTCGCTGAAGTCGGCGTTCACCTACAGCGGGAAGTTGTACTGCGCGCCCAAGGACAGCTCAACCCTCTCGCTGTACATCAACAACGCTGACTGGAAGGCGGCGGGGCTCACCTCGGCCGACTACCCGCAGAACTGGACGCAGCTGGCTGCCGTGGCCAAGAAGCTCACCACGCACGGCAGGGTCGGGCTCGTCACAGACCCGAGCGAGTCACGGCTCGACGTGTTCTTGTACCAGGCAGGCGGCAGCGTCCTCAACGCATCGGGGACCAAAGTAGTTCTCGACAGCGCGGCGAACGTGAAGGCGCTGACCTTTGTGCAGAGCATGCTCAAGGCCCACATCATGGCCTTCCCGTCGCAGCTCAGCGAGTCCGACGAGATACCGGCACTCGGCGAGAACAAGACAGCGATGATCATCAGCGGCCCGTGGATGGAAGGGGAGATGTCGCTCGACTACCCGAAGGTCTCCTACAGCGTGCACCCGCTGCCGGCCGGCCCGACCGGGACAAAGGGCACGCTCGTGTTCACCAATTGCTGGGGAGTGCCGAAGATCAACGACAACCTTGGCGGGACGATCGAGTTCGTCAAGTTCCTGACCACCACCGCCCAGCAGCAGCGGTTCACCAAGGCGTTCGGCGTCCTGCCGTCGCTGCAGACCCTCAGCAGCTGGTTCGAAACCGCGTTCCCGCAGAACGCGCCGGAACTTGCGGCCAACGCCTATGCCCACCCCGACATCAACATTGCCGGGGACACCAACGCGCTCAACTCCTTCAACTCGGCTCTGGCAGAGCTCGCCACCCAGAGCCCGAGCAGCATCCTGTCCGCGGCTCAGACGAACCTGCAGGCCGTGGTCAATCAGGACAAGGCCTGACACACCTGCCCGCCGGGCGCTTCCCCCGCTAGCTCGGAGGGGAAGCGCCCGCCGGCGCCACTAGGTCGCGCTGTCCAGCTGACCGTCAGGTTCCGCCGGGCCGTCGTGGCGGCCAGAGCACACCTTGCGCCGAGAGGATTCACTAGTGTTCGTCGTCCCGCAGGGGCAGCGCGGTGCCAGGCTACTGCGCCCCCGTCCTGGTGAAGGCTGGCGTGACCAGCTAGCGGGCTGGCTGTTCTGCCTGCCCGCGCTGGTCCTGGTCGTGCTTTTCCTGGTTATTCCGATCGGGCTGGCCGCATGGGTCAGCGTGAGCAACTGGGACGGCATCGGCAGCCCGCTTGCCGCTGGCGTGCACTGGATTGGCTTCGCCAACTACAAGGCCACACTGACTGAGCCCGGACTCGCCCAGCAGCTATTTGGCGAGAGCATCAGGAACACCTTCTACTACGCGCTGTTCGTGGTTCCCATCCAGACATTCCTGGCCCTGATGCTCGCCGTGGTGGTCAGCAGGAAAGGGCTGGTCGCCAGGAGCTTCTTCCGGACGGCCTACTATTTCCCGTCGATCACCAGCTCGGTCGCCATAGCTGTCGTTTTCGCATTCCTGTTCAGCGGGACCGGCACCATCAACGCTGTACTCAGCTTTATCGGCGTGCACGGGCCCAACTGGTTCACCGATCCCAGCGGACTCATCCAGGACCTGCTCGGCGCCTTCGGCGTGCGGAACGGGCCAGCCGTTCTGGTGAACCATGGCCTGCTGGGAATCTCATGGTGGCAGTGGCTGGCCGGACCCAGCGTCGCGATGAGCGCACTGATCATGCTGGCCATCTGGACCACGTCCGGCACCTACATGCTCATCTTCCTGCCAGCTCTGTACAACATCTCCGCAGAGGTCGAGGAGGCTGCGCAGGTCGACGGCGCCTCACCGTGGCGGCAGTTCTGGAAGATCACCGTGCCGCTCGTCCGCCCGACCATGTTTCTCGTCCTGACCCTGGGACTGATCGGCACCTGGCAGGTGTTCGACTCGATCTGGCTAATCACGGCGGGCAACCCAGAGGGCACGACGCTGAGTCCGGCCTTCCTTGCCTACCAAACCTCGTTTAGCGACCAGCAGTGGGGACAGGGCGCAGCGCTCGCGTTCCTGCTATTCGGGCTGATCATCGTGGTTGTACTGCTAGCCCGCTGGTGGCTGTGGAGCCGGGAGTTCACCAACGACCGCAGGACGCTCCGCGGACTGCGCGGCGCCACGATGGCTGGCGGAATGGGTGTCGCTGGCGGTGCGGTGGGAGCCCAAGCCCGTGAAGCAGCGGGGAGTGACGGCAATGCTCGACAGTAAGCCCGAGGCCGGGAGTGCCCGGACACGCCGGCGGTCGCGCGCACCGCAGCGCCCCGTCCGGGCGCGCTCGAGGGCGACCTGGTGGCGGCGCCGCAGCCCGTGGCTGCGAGCCCTGACCTACCTTGTCCTGGTCACGGTCGCGGTGCTGTACATCTACCCGTTCCTCATCGAACTCGGCACCGCCTTCAAGACAAATCCGGACGCTACCGCCCACGCGGCCAACCCGATCCCGCACAACTGGGTGATCGCGGCGTTCACCGAACTGAGCGATGCGGGCTTCCCGCACTGGTTCGAGAACTCGGTCTACCTGGCCGTCTCCGTCACAGTTGGCCGACTGGTTTTCGACTCCATGGCGGGCTACGCCCTGTCCCGGATCCGGTTCCACGGCCGCCAGGCGCTCTTCTCGGCATTCGTCGCCATTCTTGGCGTGCCCGGCATCGTCTTGCTGATTCCGAGGTTCCTTGTCTACCTTCAGCTCGGCATCTACAACACTTACACGGGGATGATCATCCCGCTTATCACCGACGCGGCCGGCGTGTTCATCATGAAGCAGTTCTTCGAGTCGATCCCCGAGAGCCTAGAGGAAGCGGCCAGGATCGACGGCGCTGGCGTCATCCGGATCTACTGGTCCATCATGCTGCCGCTGGCCAGGCCGGCGCTCATGACACTGGCCATCCTGTCGTTCCAGGCATCGTGGAACGACTTCCCTGACATTCTGGTCGCCGAGAGCAGTCCGTCGCTCGACACGCTGACCACCGGTGTGGGCCGCCTCGTGAGTGGCCAGCTTGGCGCGGCTTCCACGGAGTACCCGCTCAAGATGGCAGCCGCACTGCTGATGACACTGCCGGTCGCGATCATCTTCTTCACTTTCCAGCGGTACATCGTCCGCACCGGCGAGGGCGCAACCAAGGAGTGAGCGTTGCCGCCCGCTGCCAGGTCAGCTGTCGTCGCGCTGGGTGCCGGGCTTGCCGCGGAGCCAGGAGGCAGCGGCGGCGATGAGCATGGCGACGATGGCGAAGTCGAACGCCTCGTGCAATCCGCTAGCGAACGGTGCGGAGATCAGGCTGGGGAAGAAACTCCGCCCGGTTAGGTAGGCGGCCCTGGCATGAGGCAGCCTGGCCAGGATTCCGGTCGGGCCGAGCAGGCTGGCGACGGGGTTGTAGCCCAGGAACGCGCCGAACACGGTAGCCGTGGGCGGAAGATGCGCGATCCTGGCTGCCTCGGCGGCGGGAACGCCCTGCGCGGTCAGGCCGTGAAAGAGCGTAGAAGGCAGGCGTGCGGCCAGGCCGGTGATGATGAGGGTGAAGAAGATGCCGATGGACAGCACCATTGCCGAGTTCTGGGTGGTGGTGCTCATCCCGGAGCCCTGGCCGCGCTGGTCGGCAGGCAGGCTGTTCATGATCGCGGCCCGGTTCGGCGACGCGAACAGGCCCATCGCCAGCCCGTTCATCAGCAGCAGCACCGCGAACGCCAGATAGGTGAAGTTGACCGGCAGGATCTCCAGCAGGCCGAACGTCACAGCGGCGAGCAGCATGCCGAAGGTGGCGAACGGGCGAGCGCCGAACCGGTCCGACAGCCAGCCCGAGGCAGGTCCGGCGATCAGGAATCCGGCCGTCAGCGGGAGCATGTAGATCCCGGCCCACAGCGGGGTCTCCGCGAAACTGTAACCATGCCGGGGTAGCCAGATGCCCTGCAGCCAGATGATCAGGATGAACATCAGCCCGCCGCGGCCCAGGGCAGCCATCAGGCTGGCCAGGTTCCCGGCGGTGAACGCCCTGATCTTGAACAGCGGGATACGGAACATCGGTGCCGGCACCCTGGTCTCGATCCAGGCGAACAGCCCGAGCAGCACCACGCCGCCCGCCAGCCCGGCGATCACCAGCGGGTTTGTCCAGCCCATCACGTGCCCGCCGTACGGCTCGATGCCGTACACGATGCCGACCAGCAGCGCGACAAGCCCGACGCCAAAGGTCACGTTGCCGGCCCAGTCGATACGCGCCGGCGTGCGGATGCCGCGGTCCTTGAGGTTGATGTAGCCCCAGACGGTACCGGCCACGCCGACGGGTACCGACACCCAGAACACCAGCCGCCAGTCGATCGGCGCCAGGATGCCGCCGAGTACCAGGCCGATGAACGACCCGGCGATGGCGGCGACTGCGTTGATGCCCAGCGCCAGGCCGCGCTGGTCGCGGGGGAAGGCATCGGTGATGATCGCGCCCGAGTTCGCCATGATGAACGATCCGCCGACGCCCTGGAAGACGCGCATCACGATCATGTAGATCGCTGCCGACGAGCCGTGCATCCAGGTGACCGACAGCAGGATCGAGAACACGGTGAAGATCACGTAGCCCATGTTGTACATGCGGACCCGGCCGAACATGTCTCCCAAGCGGCCGAAGCTGACCACGAGCACGGCGGTGACCAGCATGTACCCCATGAGCATCCACAGGAAGTAGCTGGTGTTGCCCGGGGTGAGCGGGTTCAGCTGGATGCCGCGGAAGATGTCGGGCAGTGAGATCAGCACGATCGACGCGTCGATGGTGGCCATCAGCACCCCGAGCGTGGTGTTCGACAGCACCGACCATCGGCCCCTGTACTGGTCAGCCTCCTGCACCTGGGCGGGAGCAGACGTGCCCGTCTGCTCGTACCGGGAGCGGGTCACCTGGCCGTCCCTGCTGGCTCTGGCGCGGCCGCCGGCTGCACTGAGTCATGGCCCGCGGCCAGGGCCTCCATGATGTCCAGCCACGCCGCGACCTGGCCGTCACTGAGCCGGTCAAGCAGCGCTGCCACCGCGTGGCGCTGGTTGTCCCGGTACCGCTCGGCCACCACCATCCCCTCCGAGGTCGGAGCCAGCCTGACTACTCGCCGGTCGCCGGGATCAGGGTGGCGAACAGCGAGGCCCTGGGCCACGAGCCGATCGGCCAGTACGCTGGCCGCCGCGCCGGTGACCTTGAGGAAGGCGGCCAGTTCTCCCATGGTCATGCCCTCCAGCGGCAGGCGGGCCAGTGCCTGTAGCTGACGGCTGGTCGCCTGCCCGAACCCCTGCAGTTCGTCGGGCACTGACTCGCGCGTTAGCGCTATGACTACCGGGCGCAGCTCCGCTATCCGTGCCGCGACCCGTGCCCGCCAAGCCGGCGTGCTACTGCCCGGCGTCATGACGCCTCCGGAACCCAAAGGTACTTGCACGGCTGAACAGTTTAATCAGCTAAGTAAACTGCCAGTCGCGTCGGCCCCCTCGGAGTCGCCAAGCAGGGTCACAGGATGTCCACGATTCTTGCGACGTGCAACTCACGCTGGCTAATATCAGGCGAATGGTGGCTATCACTCAGCGGCGCGGTGCACAGGTCGCCGCGTTCGTATCCATTGCTTGCGTCGGGCTCGCCGTTACTGCCTGCGGCAGCTCTTCATCTCCAGGCTCCACGAGTTCCTCGATGCACAGCGGCAATGTCGATGTGCTCTCCGCTGGGTCGCTGGACACCCTCATGACCAAGACGGTCGGGCCGGCGTTCCACAAAGCGACCGGCTACACGATGGTCGACACCTCTGGCGGGTCAGGAACCCTGGAGGCCGACATCAAGAACAAGGTCGACGTCGCCGACGTCTTCGTCAGCGCCTCACCGACGGACACCAAGGGCCTCGAAGGCGCCAGCAACGGAGACTGGGTCTCCTGGTACGCGGACTTTGCCGCGTCGCCGGAGGTCCTCGGGTACTACCCCAAGAGCAAGTTCGCCAAGGACCTGCAGACCATGCCCTGGTACAAGGTGATCACCATGCCGGGCTTCCGCCTTGGGCGGACCAACCCGTCCCAGGATCCGGGCGGCGTGCTGGCCGCCGAGGCCCTCGAGGAGACAGCGACCGCGCAGCATCTCCCGGCGCTGAAGACGCTCGCGACGGAGACGTCGGATGAGTATGTAGAGGACACTGAGGAGGCCGACATCCAGAGCGGGCAGCTCGACGCCTCGTTCATGTACGAGGCCGACGCCATCTCGCAGGACAGTCCGTTCGTGAAGCTCACCGGCGTCAATCTGGCCGGCGACTACACGATCACGATCGTCAACAAGGCCCCCCACCTGGCGGCGGCCGAGGCCTTCATCAAGTTCCTGCTCGGCTCAACTGGTAAGCACGAGATGACGGCCGACAAGTTCGTCGTCGTCTCGCCGGCTAAGGTGAACGGGTCCGGAGTGCCCAGCGGTCTGAAGAGCCTATTCAAGTCGTGACAATCAGCAGGGCGCCGCGCCCTATTCGCTGGCTCGGCGCCCTGCTGGTGCTCTATCTGGCATATCCGGCCGGGGCATTCGTCTACCGCATCATCGGCGGCCACAACGAAGGCTGGAACGTCCCCGGGCTCTGGTCGGCCCTGGGCGTATCGCTGGAGGGTGCCTCTATCTCGCTGCTCATCGGGGTGGTGGCCGGAATCCCGCTGGCCTACGTCCTGGCCCGCCACCGGGGGTGGCTGTCTTCTGCGGTGAGCGTGGTCGTCCAGTTCCCGCTGGCCGTGCCGCCGCTGATTAGCGGCATCCTGCTTATCTATATCGTCGGCCCGTACACGTTCCTCGGCCAGCTGTCGGGGGAGCGGCTCACCCAGACGATGTTCGGCGTCGTCATTGCCATGTCATTCGTCTCCGCACCATTCCTGGTCGTCGTAGCGCGCAGCGCATTCCGTGCCGTCGATCCGTCGCTTGGCGATGTCGCCGCCACCCTCGGCCACGGTCCGCTGGCCCGGTTTCTCCGGGTAGATGTGCCCGCGGCAGCAGACGGCCTCCGGACCGGGATGGTTCTCATGTGGCTGCGCGCCTTCGGTGAGTACGGCACGACCGTAGTACTCGCGTACCACCCTTACAGCCTCCCGGTCTACGTCGACAACTTGTTCTCCTCTGCGCCGCTGTCGCAGGCCGAGGCGCCGACGATGCTCGCCTTCGGCGTCGCCGCCCTGGCGGTCGTCATCGGCCGTTTCCGGCGCCCGGCCGGGCTCAGGCGCAGTCCGGCCCCGGCGCCGCTGGCTCCGGTGCCGGCATCGCCGCTGCCTGTCGGTTTCGACATCGACGCCACGGTCGGGACGTTCCGCCTGCAGGTGGCGCACCCCGAAAACACCTATCGCCTGGCTGTCGTCGGACCGTCAGGTTCGGGTAAGTCGGTGACGCTTCGGGCCCTCGCAGGGCTGCTCGGGCCGGGCGCTGGCGCCGTAACCTACGGTGGTGTCGACGTGAGCCGCATCGCGCCCGAGCGTCGCCGGCTCGGCTACGTCCCCCAGGGTTTCGGCCTGCTCCCCGGACGCACGGTCTGGCAGCAGGCGATGTTCGGCGTCCACGCCGATCCGGCCAGGGCCGCCTGGTGGCTGGAAACACTCCATCTCGACGGCCTGCTCGATCGGCTGCCTGAGCAGCTTTCCGGCGGGCAGCGACAGCGCGTCAGCCTGGCCAGGGCGCTCGCCGGGGACCCTCAGCTCGTGCTGCTCGACGAGCCGTTCTCCGCGCTCGACGCTCCCGTACGGGCCGAGCTACGCCGGGAGCTGCGCCGGCTCCAGCACGAGGTCAACCTGTCCACGGTCCTCGTCACGCACGACCCGGAAGAGGCGGCGATGCTGGCCGACGAGATCGTAGTCGTCAGCAATGGGCAGGTACTCCAGTCCGGGAACTGCCGCGAGGTGTACCGGCGTCCCGCATCGGCCGAGATCGGCCGCCTGCTCGGCATTGACAACCTCTTCGAGGGCGTGGCAGATGCCGGCGGCGTGCTTGTCGCCGCGGGGGACCGCGCCTTGAGCGTCCCGGCTGGAGTGCCGGTCGGTCTCGCTACCGGTCTGCCGATCGGCGCTCGCCTGCTGTGGCAGGTGCCGGCTGAAGCCCTCCGGGTCCGCTCGGGACCGTCGCCATCAGGCGCCAACGGGTCGGCCGTGGACTTCGGCCTGGGTCGGGTGGCCGATGTCATCGACCTGGGCCGCACCGTTGAGGTAGTGGTGGCGCTGTCCTCCGGCCTCGAGCTCCGGGCCAGAAGCCTCGAGATGCCCGACCTCAGCGTGGGCGCCGCCTGCCGGATAGAGACTGACTGGGAGGCCGTGTCGGTATGGTCGGAGCCGGAGGTCGCTGAAACTCAGGGAGTACGAGATGATCCGGCGCCTCTGGTGTAACCGGCGAAAAGACGGCCGACGGGGCTCGCGACTGTACGATGGCAGCGCACCATGACAAGTCAGCCAGGAGCTTCGGATCAGCACCGCGCCACCGGTCCGCCGGACCGCGACGGTGCGCCAGCCCCGCGCGACAGCACTTACGACGGCCGCGCACAGCAGCCGAGCGCTGGAGCGGCCGGCGCGCGGCTGCGGTCGGCCCGCCAGGCCAGGGGTCTCTCCCAGTATCAGCTGGCGCGGATGGCGCAGGTTTCGCGCCAGGCGATCTCGGCAGTCGAGGCCGGGTTGTCCGATCCGTCGCTGCGGGTCGCGCTGACGCTTGCCAGGGCGCTCGGGCTGACGGTGGAAGAGCTGTTCGGGCCGGCCATGCCCGAGGCGGCGGTGCCAGTGCGCCCGCTGGCTCCCGTCGGCGGCAACGGCAGCCGGGTGTCGCTAGCCCGTCTGGGGGACGACTTCATCGCGATGCCGCTGTCGGGTGCCACGGTGACCAGAGGGGGCTTCGCGCCGGCTGGCGGCCGGGTCAGCGGGCCGCAGGCGGCTATCCCGCTAGAACCGCACCGGCCCACGCTGCTGGTGGCGGGATGTGACCCAGCTTTGCCACTGCTAGAACTCCCGCTGAGTCTGCTCGATCCGCCAGTGAAGTTCCTTTGGTGGCCCTGCGCCAGCGAGGAGGCGCTCCGCCTGGCGGCGGCCGGCCTCGTGCACGCCGCGGGTGCGCACCTGCGCGGCCGGTCTGGCGACTACAACACTGCTGCGGCCAGCGAACTACTGCGCGACGGCGCCGACGTTATCGGCTTCTGCTCTTGGCGCGAGGGGCTGGTACTCCGGCCCGAGCACGCGGGCCAGGTGGGTGATGTAGCCGGAGTTGTGTCCGCTAGCTTGCGCCTGGTGAACCGGCAGCCAGGCGCCGAGGCAAGGCGGGTGCTCGACCGCGAGCTGGCCAGGCTCGGCGTCAGCGGCCCCGGCCTCACCGGATACGACACCACGGCAACCGGACACCTAGAGGTGGCGGCGGCGATCGCGGCCGGGCTGGCCGATGCGGGCGTGGCCAGCGAACCGGCCGCCCTTGCCTACGGTCTCTCGTTCGTGCCGCTCACCGCGGAACGATTCGATCTGGTGATCCCGCTCGGCTTGACTGGCACGCGCGAGGTGCAGGCCCTGCTGCGGGCCCTGTCGTCGTCCTGGCTGCTCGGGCAGCTGGCTAGCCTGCCGGGCTACGACGTGACTCAGTGCGGCGAGCGGATCGCTTCTTTGACACCGTCATGACCGGCCGCATCCGATCGTGATTGCAGCACCGCCCGGCTCTCGAGCCGGGCGGTGCTGCGGACGTTAACGGCCAGCGACTCTGACCGCTTCCGACACCGGGGTCGGCGCGAGCGTTTCCGCTGCGGGAAACTCGGTCACCTCGTCGGGCACTCGGCGGGCACCGGGCCGCAGGCCGGGCAGGGCGGCCAGCAGGCCGAGCGCCGCGACACCGGTGATCAGGTACAGCGCAGGGCGGTACGCCGACAGCGCCGCGGCGGGCGAGGTGAGCGTGTTCGCGCCGGCCGCGTCGACGACCGCGGTGACCACCGCGAGCACCATCGCGCCGCCGACCTGGAACGAGGTCTGGAACAGGCTCGCCGCCAGTCCCTGCTGCTCGTTCCGCACCCCGGAGGTCGCCGAGACGGTTAGCGCGGAGAAGCCGAATCCGAACGCCACGCCAAGTAGGATTACCGACGGCAGCATGACGCCCGGGTAGTCCGGTGTCACGCCAGCCCTCAGGAACACGGCGTAGCCGGCCACGAGCGCGGCGAAGGCGGCAACGACCAGTGTGCCCGGACCGAACCGGTTGAGCAGTCCGGCGACTCGCACCGACAGCACCAGGACGATCAGGCCGGCCGGCAGGAACGCCAGCGCGGTCGAGATCGCCGACCAGTGCGCCAGCGATTGCAGGTACTGAGTCAGCAGGAACTGGAACGACACATAGCTGCCGAAGAGCGTGATCGCCCCGATCTGCGCCCGGCGGAGCGGCGCGGACCTGAAGATCCCGAACGGGACGAGCGGATGAGTGCTGCGCGTCTCGATCACCGCGAACAGCACGCCGAGGGCGACGACCGCCGCGAACGAGCCGATAGTCCGCGCAGATCCCCAGCCGGCCTGCTGGGCGTCCACCACCGTGTAAACCAGCAGCAGGACGGCCGCGGTAATGACGGCCGCTCCGGGCAGGTCGAACCGGTGCCAGGCCAGAGCCGCGCGGCTGCCTGGCTTGCCTCGCGGGATCAGCGTCAGTGCGCCGAGCAGCACCAGAGCCGCCGCCGGCGCGGACACCAGGAGCGTCCAGCGCCAGCTGACCTGGGTGAGCAGACCGGACAGCACCAGGCCGAGCGAGAACCCGCTGGCGCCGAACACCGAGTAGATACTGAATGCCCGGTTGCGCAGGGGGCCTTCAGGAAACGTCGTTGTCAGCAGCGACATGCTGGCCGGGGCGCTGAAAGCCGCCGCCATGCCCTTGACGATGCGGGCCGCGATCAGCAGGCCCGGGCTTGACACGAGGCCGCCGAGCAGAGAAACGACGGCAAACACCGTCACCGCGGTGACGAACACGCGGCGGCGGCCAAGCAGGTCGGCGGCGCGCCCGCCGAGCAGCAGCAGGCCGCCGTAGCCGAGCGTGTATCCGCTCACGATCCACTGCAGCGAGGAGGTGTTCATGTGCAGCGCGGCCCGGATAGAGGGCAGCGCGATTCCGACCATCGACACATCGAGGCCGTCGAGCAGCAGCGCGCCGCCGAGAACGATGAGGATTCCCCAGAGCTGGGGTGTCCAGGTGGTTTCTGTTGAGGTG
>Ga0335074_10013391_pt1 | contig 11527 bp, 10 predicted proteins | sample Lox_Sample_23_FD_206715 | JGI IMG/M metagenome (GOLD analysis project Ga0335074, IMG submission 206715) | Soil microbial communities from Loxahatchee National Wildlife Refuge, Florida, United States - Lox_Sample_2.3 | ecosystem: Environmental > Terrestrial > Soil > Wetlands | place: USA...
ATCGCGGAGTGAAGCCGCTGGCGGCGGCCTATGCCGGTCGACAGGCCGGATAGTCGTTTAAAGAGATGGTCAAACTGGGGAGCTTGACGCGGCGACTCGGCGGGCGTGAAACACAGGGCGCGGTACGTTACTCAGTCGGGCGCGACTGAGTATCAAGGAACAAGTGGACGATAGCGTACTGGAATGGTGCAAGCGTCTGGTCGCGTGCCGGAGCGTCACCAATGAAGGTACACGAGAAATCGTCGAACTGTGCGCGCGCGAATTGCTGGCGCCACGTGGACTCGGGGCGCAGTTATTGCCCTCGGCCAGCGAAGGCGGTGAACACGTCAATCTGATCGCGCGGATCAAAGGGCGTGAAAGTGACGCTACACCGCTGGTATTCAACACCCATCTGGATACAGTGCCGGCGGGAGAACTGTCGTTGTGGACCGAGTGCGGGGGCGATCCGTTCGCGCCGGTGGTGAAGGAAGGCCGCATCTACGGGTTGGGGGCGGCTGATACCAAGCTCGATTTCATCGCAAAAGCATTTGCGCTGACGGCAACGCCGTCGCCGAGGCGAGATGTTTATCTGGTTGCCACGTTTGGTGAAGAGCACGGCATGGTCGGAGCGCGAGAAATGGCGGACAGCGGGATGCTGCCGCGAAACGGGCTAGCGTTCGTCGGCGAGGCGTCGCATCTGCAGGTGATTACGGCACACAAAGGATTCGTAGTCTACGACCTCGCGCTGGGTTTCACGCCGCAAAAGCTGGCCGAACCGGCTAAGGCAGAGCGAATCGTCATCGAGGGGAAATCGGCCCATTCGAGTACTCCGGCCCTGGGACGCAATGCGATCCGAATCGCGCTAGAAAGTGTGTGGGATAACCCCAGGATGCAAGTTGCGACGATTGCAGGCGGCGATGCCGTGAACAAGGTGCCCTCGCGATGCGAGATGATCGTCGCGGGCGGAACGGCGGGCACGGCGGCGGACGCGTCCCAGGCGAAGATCGCTAACGGGGCTGAAATCGATGAGGTGATTCCGCGCGAGACGTTGATGGTGTTGTTGCGGTTTATCCAAGAATTGCAGCAGTTTACTGATAAAGCCGGGCAACCTGAGCCGGACTATGCTGCGCCGACGCTGACTTGCAATCCTGGCGTACTGCGGACCGATGGCGATCGCTTGAAACTGGAATTCGAGCTGAGGCCGCCGCCATCGATGGCAGTTGACGAAGTGCGCGATGGAGTTCGGCGGGTGCTTACGAAAATAGAGAAAGACTTGAATGTCAGCGCGGAGTTAACCGAGCGGCGGGCAAATCCGGGATTTCGCAGTCCACTCGATAGCACGACAGTGGAGTTGGCGATGGGGGCGTTAGCAGCGGCAGCGCTGCCGCTGGACGTAGGCGTCAAGGCCGGATGCACCGAGGCCGGAATTTATGCGGCGGCGGGCTTGCATCCGGTGGTGTTCGGGCCGGGGATCGCGACCGGCATAATTCATGCGCCCAATGAATACAATCTAATCGCGGATATTGAAGGCGCGATTCGCTTCTACACTCAGTTGCTGGCTTTGTAAGCGGCTTGCGGGCCAACTAAGGTCATCGAAAGGGGAGGAATAGTCAATGCCTGGCGGAGTTGATCATGTGATGATTAATTGTCCGAACTTCGCAGCGTCAATTGAGTTCTACGCATGGTTGATGCCGAAGATTGGCTATCCCGGGCGACATGATATCGACCCGCCAGCGCGGGCGACGGGATTCTACGGACAATTCGGGAGTTTCTGGGTGCAACCGCCCGAGCCGTCGATGAGCCAGCAATTCAGTAAGGCACGGACCGGCTTGCGCGAGATCGCATTCCGCGTGGTAGGACGCTCAACCGTCGATCTGATTGCACCGGAGATAGAAGCGCATGGTGGGAAGATTATCGATCCTCCGCGCGAGTATGACTATCGGCCCGGGTACTATGCGGTCTTTTTCACTGATCCCAGTGGAATCAAGCTGGAACTCGTGCATTATCTCGATTAGGTTAGCCCAAGGGTCCGCAACAGCTACTTGAGCGCGGAGATGGGGGCGATCTCAGAGGGCGAGGAGGGGAGGCGCTCCGGCAGAGGAACAGTGTCGACGGGAATACCAGGTGGGGCGCCCAAGAGAGCAAGCTGATCCGACGTTAGGATAATCCCATCTTCCCTGGCCTCAGCGGCAGTGCGGATCGCCCGAAAACCGTCTGGGCCGTTGTAAGAGACCAGACGCGAATGGACATGTCCGGCGGATGGATGGCCGATGATTGCTGTCAGCGTTCGCACCTCGCGGGTTGGGACTAAGTCGGCGAGCGCTGCGCCGTAATAGGGGCCGGCGTCGAAGGGGTCGATCTGGCCGATGAACTTCATCCCCGCCTGCTCAAGCAGACGGACCGCGCCGCGGCTAGACTCGCCCACCATACCAATCGATTTGCGGACCTCGTCCGGAAGCAGAAAAGTGTAGAGCGGGGAATCGGGGAAGAGAGTGTGGATGAACTCCTTGTCGCGGGTGGAGAGGATATCGGCTTCCTGAAATGAGAGGCCGGTGACGCGGCCGCCGTAATGGTCCCAGAAGAGGTTGCGGTGTCCAGGGAGCATCGGAGCGAGCATCTCGGCGATGACCTGCGGCTCGAAGCGCGAGGGGTTGCAGGCCATGTAAAGAAAGCGAACCCATGAGATTTGCTTGCCGATGTGATCGGGATGGCCGCGCATCGCGCGGCTGACAATGAGGCCGCCGATTTCGGTCGGACCGTCCATCGAATAGCGCAGGCGCAGGTAATCGTGGCGGAATTTTTTGCGCAGGATGCGTGAGTAACGTTCTTCGCTATCGATTTGCAGATAGTAATGGGGTGCCTGGGGGGTGCCGTGCTTGGCGATGATCATCGAGGCGGCGACAATGGCACCGGAAGCGATTTCCTCGGCGCAGAAAATATAAATCGCGCGCGCATGATCGCGAACGCGTCCGCGGAAGGAGTTGGCTGAGCGTTTAAGCGCCTCAGCCAGCTCGTCAGCATTGGTGGGCAGGTTAATCGAATCAAGTTCGCGTGCGAGCGTTAGAAGTTGCTGATGATCGCCTGCACGTGCTTCGCGGAGCAGGAACGCGGCGGCATCCACAAAAAGGAGTCTACCATCGACTCTGTGCGGGAAGCATCGCTTTCGGCACAGGAAGTTGAATCCGCGCCGGAAAGCTCGTTGATTTAGAAATTTGGGTTAGATAGGTTGAGCGCTGGGATCGTTGAGTGATCGAGGAGGCTGGGTGATGGAGCTGCCGAAGTGCCAGAAGTGCAACAATGGCACCCTGATTCCATTGTCGGATTATGGGCAAGAGGGCGCTTCGGTGATCTTCAAGGCGTGGGCATGCACTAATCCCGATTGCGGCTTCAGTTTGCGGGTCGATAAGGGGGAAGTTTCCTACGGCAAACGGATCGAACCGAAGCACTGACCTTTAGACGGACAGGGTAAGGGGCGTACTCGTTGGTGTACGCCCTTTTTGCATACCAGGCAGAGATGAGGAGTTGTTGGATCTGATACCCCTCCAGTCGATATCTGAGGGTCAAAGATTCAGTAACACTTTGCAACTCGGTGTTTATCTAGTTCGGGGTCCAAGCGATCGCGCGGATTTCGCCGAATTCGCGGCGGTTTTTAGTCCATGACTCGCCGCCATCAACACTCTTATAGACGTAGCCGTGCAAGCTGTTGGCGACGACCACGTCCGGATTAGCCGGATGTGTCGCGAGCCAGTAGACGACCGAATTTGGCTCAACCGGCAGCGAGCAGGCTGCCCAAGTCTTGCCGCCGTCGGTAGTACGTTGAATTGCGCCGCGCTTGCCCGGAATGAAGTCGCCATTACCGACAAACATCACGTCAGAATTATCGGGACGGAGGGTGATGCCGCGGCAATAAGAAATCGCGTCGCGTTCGGCGAAGCGAGGAAATTCGTGCAACGACCAGCTATCGCCCTCGTTGAGGCTAGTCCAGATGCCGTCGGGGGTCGTAGCTAGAAGCTTCTTTGTGCGTCCGGGGCTGACGGTGAAGCCGTGCAAGTCCTGATTGAGCATCTTGTCGCCGAGCGGGCGCAGACGTTTCCAATTATCGCCGCCGTCGTCGCTACGGAAAACGCCGTCGATTTCGACGCTCATCCAGACCGTGCGATGGTCGTGCGGATCGACCATCAGATTGGTGACCTTGGGAGCACCGGCAAAACATTTTTCGGCAATCGGCGCCACGAGCTTCTCCCAATGTTTACCGCTATCGAGAGAGCGGTAAACGCCCGGCTGCTTGGTACCGGCGAAGATGGTTCCGGGATCGTCGGGGTGCCAGGCGACTGTCCAAATCTGATAGCCATCCATCGGCGATTCGATGTAATGCCAAGTCGCGCCGTTATCCTCGCTGCGATACAAGCCAGCCTCGGAACCGGCCAGCAGATGATGGGAATTGTGAGGTGAGACGGCGAGCGCGCGAATCTGGATTTCACCGGGCTCGGCGAGAAACGGCAGGTCCATCTTGCTACGGCGCCAATGATCGCCGCTGTCGGGACTAAACCATACGCCGGCGCCGACGGTTCCAACGCAAATCGTAAATCCCTCTGCCATGGTCGTTGATCCTCAGTTACCGCGTAGATGAAAAGACGCGCGCAGCTCCTACCGGCTGCGGCGCGCGTCTCGAGTTATGGATTATCAGCAGTTGCCGGAGCGGAGCACCTGGCCGGGCAGGCTGCCGCTGACCTTGCCGTGCTCGTAGAGCACGTTGCCGTTAACGACGGTGTACTCGATGCCGCGCGCGGGCATCACGAGACGGCGTCCGCCACCCGGCAGATCGTTGCGCATCTCGCCACGGGCGTTGGAGCCGACGGTGTTGTAGTCGAAGATCGCGACGTCGGCGGCGAGCCCAGGCATCAGGCGGCCGCGGTTTTTGATGCCGAAGAGGGCAGCAGGCTCGGAGGTGATGCGTTGAATCGCGCGCTCGAGCGTCATCGCCTGACGATCACGCACCCAGGTGCCGAGCAGAAAGGTGCAATAGCCGGCGTCGCAGAGCATATCGACGTGAGCGCCGCCGTCGGAGAGGCCAATCATCGTGCGCGGGTCGCTGATGAGCTCCGGGATGCGCTCCTCGTTGGCGTTGAAGAGGGCCATCGAATACTGGATCGCGAGATGGTCTTCCAAGCCGAGGTCAAGGAAAGTGTCGACGCCATCCTTGCCACGTTCACGCGCGATGTCGGCGACGGTGCGGCCTTCAAGCGGCTTCATCGCGGGGTTGGCGACTTCCTTGACGACCAGGCGTTCCCATTTGCCGTTGAAGATAGCGGGGCGCTCAAGTGATTTGCGGAACTCGTTGCGGAAAGTTACGTCGCGGTAGATCTTCTCTTGCACTTCGGGCGGCTGATTGAAGACCGGATTCCAGCTGGCGAGGTTGGCGAAGATAAACGGATTGCGCAGGTTGATTTCGATGATCAGCGGGCGGCAAGTGACTTGCGGGATGCCGCCGCGGCGAATCAGCGGTTCGGCCCGCCGCAAAGTCTCCTGACAGATTTCCGGCATATCGTCGCGATTAAGCAGCGCAAGCCAGGTAACCGGGCGAGTGCTCTCGGTCAGCAGGAAATCGAGGAACTCGTACTCTTCATCATCAAGGATGGAGACGGCCTTGGTCATCACGGATTCGATGGTGCCACGGCCGAGTTCGCGCAAAGCGTTGGCGTAGGCCTTGTACTCGTCGCGGCTGGCATTGCGGCAGGCGAGCGGGCGGCCTTTATAGCCGATGTGCTGCGGGGCGATCGTGGTGGTAAAGCCGAAGGCACCAGCGCCGACCGCTTCTTTAAGGTTAGCTTTGATTTGTGCAGTCTCGGCAGGAGTAGCGGCGCGCTCCATGGACTCCTCGCCCATCACGTAGTGGCGGAAGGGAGTGAGGGGTGCAAGGAAGCCGAGGTTGATACCGCTGCCGCGCTTTTCGGCGGCGTCGAGGTATTGCGGGAAGGTTTCCCACTCCCATTTGATGCCCTTGCTCAGCACCTCGAAAGGAATCGCTTCAACGTTGACGAGATCCCATGCCGCTATTTCGCGGACCTCGGGGCGACAGGGGGCGATACCGACACCGCAGTTGCCCATCATCACGGTGGTGACACCGTGCCACGACGAGGATGTGAGATAGGGGTCCCAGCAGATCTGGGCGTCGTAATGAGTGTGAGGATCAACGAAGCCCGGAGAAACGATCAGGTCAGAGGCGTCGATAACGCGTTTGGCACCTTCGCTGACGCTGCCGATTTCGGCAATCTGGCCGCCGGCAATCGCGACGTCCGCGCGCCGGGGCGCGGAGCCGGTGCCGTCGACCACCGTGCCATTTTTGATGAGCAGATCGTAAGCCATCGAAGCGGTCTCCTCGGCGGGAGGTTAATGGTCAGCGCAGCGCTGGCGGTGAATCGGGGCTGGACAGCCTGACGGAGGAGAAACCGGCGCGGTTGCGGATCGCCCGCCTGTAATTCCGCACTACGACGGCACTCCGGACTCAATAGCAAAACTTGTCCTGCCTCTAAGCGAAGCTAATGCAGTCGCCTAGCGGCGGTCAAGCTGATTGCCTGTGGCCGCTGGTCTTATTTCAGACTCAGCGTCCTTCAAATTTGGGTTCACGTTTTTCGAGGAAGGCTTTGACGGCTTCCTTGTGATCCCGAGTTTGTGCAGTGAGGTTCTGGCCATAAGCCTCACGTTCGAGTGCAGTGCGGAAATCGCCGTGCAGGGCATAGTTTAGATTCGCCTTCATGTAGGAATATGCGACCGTTGGGCCATTGGCGATTTTCCTGGCGTAGGCGTGAACTTCGTCGAGGAAGGAAGCAGCCGGAATCACGCGGTTGATGAGGCCGAGGCGAAGTGCTTCGTCAGCGGAGAGCATCTCGGCGGAGAAATAGAGTTCGCGAGCCTTGGCCGTACCGACGAGTTGGGTCAGCGTGTAGCTGCCGCCGAAATCACCGGAATAGCCAACGCGAGCGAACGCGGTACCAAGACGGGCCTGATCGGAGGCGAGACGGATGTCGCAGGCGAGCGCGATGCTAAGTCCTGCGCCGGCGGCTGGGCCATTGATCGCGGCGATAGTGACTTTCGGCATCTCATTGAGGAGTAGCGAGACGTGCTCGGAGCGGAAGAGGGCATTGATGCGCTGTTCCAGGGTCGGGCCTTCGCCCTCGGAGGCCGTGGCGGCTGCTTCGTTACGATCGCGCATGCGGGTGATGTCGCCGCCGGCGCAAAAGCCGCGTCCGGCTCCGGTGATGACGACGGCGCCGATCGCGCTGTCGGAGGAGGCCTTATTCAACTCGGACAGGAGGCCTCCGATGATCGAGTCGCTCAGGGCGTTGAGACGATCAGGGCGGTTGAGGGTGAGATAGAGCACGCGATCACGGCGTTCGACGAGCAGGTCTGACATGGGCGGTTCCTCCGAGGCGTAAAGTTGGCGCGATTGAAGCGGTAAGTTCGGGATCGTACTAATTTTTGAGGCGGCCGGCTCGCAGCCTCGCGGCCGCACGCCCTCGCAAGCGAGGGCTATCTTAGCACGGCGATGCTGTCGAGAGCGGCGGCTAGCGCCTGTGTGCCATCCATATCGTGGCCGAGAGCTGCGGCAGCATTGAAGAGCGAGGCGACCAGCGCGAGGCCAGGCAAGGCGAGGTTGTTCTGATTCGCGGCGCCGACGACGAGGCGAAGGTCTTTGCGCAGCAATTTGATGAAAAAGCCCGGGCGATAATCGCCGGCTATTATTTTGGGGCCGAGGTTGCTCATCTGCCATGAGCCGGCGGCGCCTGCGCTAATTGCTTCGAGAACGCGGGAAGGGTCGAGGCCGCCCTCGCGCGCGAAAAGGAGGGCCTCGGAGGTGGCCTCTAACGTGAGCGCGACGGCGATTTGATTGGCGAGCTTGGTGGTCTGGCCCGCGCCAGAGCCGCCCATATAAGTGACGCGCTTGCCCATCAGATCAAAGAGCGGACGGGCACGGGTAAACGCGTCTTCGTTGCCGCCAACCATAATCGTCAGCGTGCCTTCGATCGCGCCGGTCTCGCCGCCGGAAACGGGAGCGTCGAGGTAAGCGATGCCCTTGGCGGCGAGGCGTTCGGCGATCGCGCGTTCGCCGTTGGGCGAAACCGTGCTCATGTCGATGACGAGCTGGCCGCGGGTGAGGACGGGTTCGGCAGCGGCGACGACGGCTTCGACGTCGGGCGTATCAGGGACCATGATGAAAACGATGTCGGCGCCGCGGGCGGCTTCAGCGGCGTCGGCGGTGACCTGCGCGCCGTCGGCGGCGAGGGCGCGGGCTTTAGCGGCTGTGCGGTTATAGACGCGAAGTTGGTGGCTGCCCTTGATCAAGCGGCGGGCCATCGGTGCGCCCATGATGCCGGTTCCGAGCCATGCGATTTCCATAAGCGGTGAGACCTCGGCTTGGGTATAGCGGAGTTATGCGAAAAAGGCTTATTCGTTCATGCCCGGAGGCGGCAGCATCGCACCGTCCTGATTCGCGGGCGGAAGCCCGACCGGGACGATATCGTTGAAGTGAGTGTAATCAATCATGAACTCGCCGTCAGGCGAACGCGTGATGATGTCGACCATCCGCGCTCCCCAGATGATTTCAGCGGCTTCATAGCTATGGCGTGAATGGACCGTCTGGGAAACGGTCTCATCGATGCCGGTGACCGAAACGGTAAGGCTGGCGAAGGAAGCTTTGAGCATCGTCGGAGTTATTCCGTAGAGCGGACTTTCAGCGTCGATCGGATGAACGACGGTCCATGAGTAATTGAAGATCGCATTGCGATAGCGGATCAAACGGAGATCGTAAAAACGGCGGACGCCTTCGCCCTCAGTCGTTTGTTCCTGGCGTGCGAAGACGACATGCACCGTAGCCTCGACGATCTGGCTGGAGCGCATGTTGGCCATCCGGAACATCAGGCTGAGGACGCCGTCGCGCATCGAAACGACGGCATACTGGCTGTAGCGGACACGGGCGGAGGGCCGGGAGAATTTGGCAAACGTCAAGCCAGTCATCATAGCCAAGCCTATCAACCCGGTGAGAGCCTCGATGCTCATCAGGATGTTGGCTGGAAGAGTTATCGGCGAAAGGCGGCCATAGCCGATGGTGGCCATGGTCTCGACGCTGAAGAAAAAGACGTCCCCGAAGTTGCCTGGGCGGGCATTGTCGATGCCGCCGTTGAACAGATAAGCGAGCGCGAACAGTGTGTTCAGGACCAAGAAGACTGCGAGGATTTGAAGAAGCAGCGACGGCCATGAGGAGCTGAGCAGGTGATCATAGAGATCGAGGAAATAGCGTTCGCCGAGCTCAGGAGAAGGAGGGGGCTTACGGCGGCCGGGAAAGACCAGTGAGCTGAGAGTCTTACGGAGTGCCATCAGGCGCAGAATAGCGGATGCGAAGCGATCACGCAGGCATCGGAGGAGTCATTAGCAACGCGCTCCTTCCTTTCAGATCGCCGCCTTAGTTCATGGTGTCAATTTCGTCGGGACATAGTTGTAGATTGCAGTACCAGAATCGAACTGCGGACACGAAGTTTGACGTGGATCTTTGCCCAATGACATGGTTTGGTACTTTACTTGACTATAAGGTTAGCGAATTGGCTGAGCTTATCTCAAATCCGTATTTCGGCTCATGAGGAGCGTCTGGAAGGAATGGGCCCCTACTGGACGGATTTTTATGTCGCGAAAGCTGCGAACACGAAAACTAGCTCTTGCTGTCTTCGCGCTATTCGGTTGTGCGGGTCCGCCAATAACGTCAACGCCGCCGCAAAGTTCAAATGCTTCGCTCGGCCGATTTTCTCAAGCGCCTAAGTTCAGAGACTTAGTTTTCGGACAGGCCCCCGCTCCAGGGATGGTTCATGCCGAATCCGACAGTGGAATGCCATGCTATTCGCGACTCTCCGATGATCTTAGAATCGGTCGCGGAACTCTCAGTAGTCTTCGGTATTGTTTCTATAATGGCCAGATGGCCGTTGTTGTGATGAAAAGCCGGGGAAAAGCTAACAGCCATTCGCTCTTTGTTGCACTCCAAGCGCAGTACGGGCTTGGCTATCAACCGAATATGTTTATGCCAAAAGTTTTTTGGCAAGCAGGAACTCCGCTCAATTCCTCCCTGAGTATTGTTTACGAGCAAAACAAGCTCACAGGTGACGCGACTGCAGTGACTTCGTATCAACCCTTGATGAATGACATGAGCACTGCAAAATTCGATTCGGTTCTTAGGTTGTCGCCTAATTAATAAATCCTTTAAGATTGGGAAAGCTGGAACGAAGCAGACGACCTAGGCCGAATTCCCTAGCGCTGCGCTGCTGCCTTCCATCGCGGCGAATCCAATTCACAGCACGTGAGATCGCTGTCGAGCGCTCTCCCCTCTACTGTTTACGCCAATCGAGGCTGTGTTCGTAGGCGTGGCCGAGGCGTAATAGAGTCGCGTCGTCGAAATGGCGGCCGATGAGCATCATGCCTATCGGCAATCCGTCCGACATCCCGCATGGAATGCTAAGCCCAGGATGCCCAGTGACGTCGAAAGTTGCGGTGTTGGTCATCATCGCGTAGGGCGCGCGATCATCCTGCCGGTGCGACTTCATCGGCGTGGTCGGCATCACTAAGGCGTCGAAGCGGGAAAGAACCGCGTCGTATGTAGCGCGCAAGCCAGTGCGCAGGTTTTGCGCCTTGGCATAGAGGCGCCCGTGATAGCGCTCGTGCAGGTAGGCACCAGCGGCGAGGACGAATTTTACCGTAAGGGCTTGCGTGACCGGCTGGCGGAGCCGCGCGGCACCGAAGAAATCGGCGAGACCGGCGTCATAGCGTCCGCTCTGATGGCGGACCTGGAGATTGCCGTGCGCCAGTTGCCACATCCCTTCGAGCGCGATCGGCCACAGGAAGCGCCAGGCGTCGGAATGGGCGGGAATAGAAAGTTCTTCGACTGCTGCGCCGAGTTTCTGGAGTTGCGCGGCGGCCTTGCGCACGGCGGCGTTCACATCTTCCTGGGCACCTTGTTGGGTGAAGCCCTCGGTCACGATAGCGAGCCGCAAGCCCGCGATGTCCTTGCCCAGCGCCTCGCAATAGGGCTGAACGGGAACGTCCTGCTGGCGAAAATCGGCGGGATCCTTACCGGCGATGACTTCGAGAGTGAGGGCGAGATCACTGACGTTACGGGCCATCGGGCCAACGTGGTCGAGGGACGGGTCGATGCTCATCACGCCGGTGTACGGCACGAGTCCGTAGGTCGGCTTGATGCCCGCGACGCCGCACCATGATGAGGGCATGCGAATCGAACCGCCCTGATCGGTGCCGATCGTGATGTCGATCCAATCGTAGAAGAGCGCCGCGCCCGAGCCGCACGATGAGCCGCCTGTGCAATACTCGGGTCGGTGGGGATTGAGGGTCGGGCCGTGGGCGCTGCTGATACCTTCGCCGGAGAGGGCGAAGTCGTCCATCACGAGCGTCGCAACTATTTCGGCGCCCGCGTCGAGCATCTGGGTGACGATGGTGGCATCGTCGGCGGGGACAAAGCCGTCGAGGATATGCGAGCCGCCGCAAATCGGAA
>Ga0335074_10013393_pt1 | contig 11527 bp, 4 predicted proteins | sample Lox_Sample_23_FD_206715 | JGI IMG/M metagenome (GOLD analysis project Ga0335074, IMG submission 206715) | Soil microbial communities from Loxahatchee National Wildlife Refuge, Florida, United States - Lox_Sample_2.3 | ecosystem: Environmental > Terrestrial > Soil > Wetlands | place: USA: Florida...
ATCCCGCATGTCACCGAACAGCTATAGCTGAAAGAAGCCAGTGTCGGGTTCAGGCTCACGTAAAGCGAGCCACCCGCGGGCTGCCGGGCCCCGGTGCCTGCCGCTCCGGCGGCTGCCTCCAGACTGCCGCCGACCACCATACCGGCATCGGCAGAGAGATTGATCGTGCCACCGGTGGAGGCGATGCGCTCGTCCTGTCCGCGGCCACCGCCGAGGGGCATGATGTCGATGGTGCCCGAGGTGCCGCTGACGTCGATAAGGGACCCGGGCAGCATCTCGATGGCGCCGAGCGCCGCATCCAGGCTGACAGTGCCGCCGCCGAGCACGCTGCCCGTGGGATCGCCCAAGTCGTTGGGAAAAATCTCCGCGGCGCCGCTCGCATCGAGCACCGCCTGCGGTCCGAGCCAGATCGCCTGCGCAGGGTCGTACGAGAGCTCCGTCGTGGAACCGGTGAGGGCGAGTGAGATCTGACCGCCGGGCACTTGCAATCGACCCTGCACATCGAGCGCGGTATTGGAAATGAGGGAGATCGAGCCCAGAGGATCGGTCGAGACGACATCGCCCTGCGGAATCACGAGCGACGGCAGGGATGCGCTCGGCGAGAGGGTTTCGATGTCCCCGGTGCCGGTGTCCACCGTGTCGTTTGCCGGATAGGCGAGCGCGAGACTGAGATCGACCGGTTGGCGGGCCTGAAGCGGCAGGATGCCCGGCGTCGCGAACCCCTCGAGCGAGGGCGCGTTGGGCTCCATCCGGTAGGTGGACGCCAGCTCGAGGTTCTGCTGAATGAGGTCCAGGCTCAATCCCGACGCGAGCGTCAGCCCCTTCTGATCACCCGTGATGCTGTAGCTGGCGAAACCGCCGGAACCGAAGAACTGCGGCGTGAGCCAGAGGACCGTGGGAGCCCCGCCGCTGCAATCGATCGCCGCGATACACACCCCTGCGGCACTGATCGAGAGGCTTCCACCCTGGTAAAGCGCGTAGCCACGCAGGGTCGCACCGAGAGCGAGCGTCGGCGGTGGCAGGGGCGTGCCGTTGAGAATCGCGTTGGCCGCCACCGCCGTCGAATCATCAATGGTGATGCTGCCGCCCTTCCCTGCATCGAGCGTACCCGAGCTCGTGAGCTCGGCGCCCGCGGAGACGTCGATGAGACTCCCCGGATCCAACTGCATCGACGCGGCGCCACCCGTGTCGTCTTCGTACGCGGCGCGGAGCGCAATCGAGCCGCCGTTGATGTACACCGGAGTGGTATTGCCGTTGGGATACAGCGTCTTGCTGTCGTTGATCCAGGCGCCCACGGCCGTAAGACTCGCCGCGGGTGCGAGAATGAGCGCCGGAGTTGCCGAGCTCGGATCTTCGTCTGCGAATGTGCCCTCGGCGGTGAGGTCGATGGTACCCGAGGGTGCATCGATGGCGCCGTCGATGTTGATTTTCGCCGCTTGTGCCGTCAGGTCGCCACCGAAGGCGAAAGAAAGATCGACGCCCGGGGTCTCGGTGAGAGTGCCGTTCGTGTAGATTCCGACCTTCTGGAATTGCTCGAGGAGATCCGGCTGCAATGTCGAGGTCGTGAAGCTCGCAGGCAGCGGGTCCGTGAGGGGATTGAAGGCGCTGCCGTCGGCATTCTGCAGCCCCGGCAGCACCTCCCCGGGGCTGATCGCAACGTTTGCGACGATGAGATCGGGGTCGAGGCCCGAGCCTCCAGGCGTGCCGATGACGAGCGTGGCTCCGGCGGGCACCTGGTCATAGGGGCGGTACATGCTCGCCGAGACGGTGCTGCCGTCGATCGTGTGAACCCACGGGGAAGCCTCCCACTCGGCCAACCACGCGGCTTGTGACATGGATGCCGGCTGCGTGACCGATGGTTCGATCGTGGTCGATTGGGTTTGGTACGGACCGATCACGGTGCTCGCGCTCACCGTGCCGTCGAGGATGAAGTTGGGTGCGGACAGGTCCAGCGTCCCCGCGTCCTTGCCCTCGACATACCCGGGGGAGTAATAGGAGGGTGTGGTCTGATAAGTCTGGGTCACACCCCACTTGTCATCGGTCGTGGTGTCGCTGTTGACGATCCCGGCGTAGAGCATGCTCGGGCTGGCGGAGGCTACTGGGACGATCTGTCCCCAGAGCGTCAGCAGTTGAGAGGTGTCGATGTACCCTCCGGTGTACCGGATGTAGCCGCCCGACACGTCGATCTTCGAGCTCGGCGCGAGAATCACATCGCCCTGCGATTGGATGTCGACCGTGCCGCCGGTGAGATTGCGCTCGACGACATTGCCCTCCATGTTAAGGATCTCACCGGTCACATCGGCGAGCGGCGTGCCCCACCACGTGGAGCCATCGGCGTTGGTGCCGTGCGCACGGATGTCGAAATCGATCGTTTGCCCCTGCAGCGGCCCACCGCGCTGAAACGGGCTGTCGGCCAGCTCCGTCGCCAGCAGCTGCGCCGAGATCACGTTGTCGCTCACCGGGAGAGTGATATTGGCGCCGGAGACATCGAGCACCGACCCCGGCGCCATGTAGAAGCGGCTCCCGTCGGAGCTGTCCTTGCTGAGTGTGAGACTACCGGTCTCGAGAGAGCTGAGGTTCTGGGCGGTGTAGACGTCGATGACACCGCCGGTCGCGCGCGCGACGCTGTTCTGCAGCATCTGCACCGTCGCGCCTGACATCACGATGGTGGACTTGGGCTGCGCCTGAGTATCGGCCGTCTCCGTCGGATCGGAGCTATCGAGAGTCACCTCGGTGTCGCTGTTCTGTCCGAGCACCAGCGTGCCGCCCTGGGACGGTTGATCCAGCGAGATACCACCGCTCGAGCCCTCGACCTGCCCTGACCGGGCCTCCAGATAGATCGAGCCGTTTTCGGTGACGCTGGTCGTGGCATTCAAGCGCCCATATTGATTCACCGCCAGGGCCGCCAGGCTGATATTGCCATCCTGTGCGACGATCTGGCCGACGAGCTGCTGGGGGGAGGTGGCCTTGCTGTCGGCGGCGAGCCCGTTGGTCACTGAATCCTGCGAGCTGCCTTGAACCTCGACGAGCAGACCGCGCAGATTCGGATCGCTGCTCGCGGCAAGGTAGACCGCGCTGCCCGCCGCGAGGATCGTCTGGCCATCGGGTGTCTGGATCGTGCCGAGGTTGGTCACCTGCGGGGCGAAGAGGTAGATCTGCCCGCCGTCGGCGCTCTCGAGGCTCGCGCCCTGCTCGACCGTGACCGGCCCGCTGGCCGCGCCCGAGGCGGCCTGGAACGCGGCATATCCGCTCTGCGCCGGGGCCACGAGTCCGTTGTAGCTCGTACTGGTGGCGACCGGGGTGGGCGAGTTCGTGTTGATGGGAAGCGTCGAGGCGACGAGTCCGCCGACGTTCACCGTGGCGCCTGCCCCGAAGATGATGCCGTTCTGGTTGATGAGAAACACGTGCCCGTTGGCATCCAGCGCGCCGAAGATCTGCGACGGATTCAAGTCGTAGATCTGATTGAGCGCCACGGAGCCCGTGCTCGGCTGGACGAACTGCACGCTGTGCCCGGCGGCGATGTCGAAGCTCTGCCAGTTGAGGATCGCGTTCGTGCTCGTCTGGTTCACCGTGAGCTTCGAGCCGGCCTCGGCCCAGCTCGCGGAGCCGTAGCTCGCGAACGGCACCCCGGCCCCGCACGGGCCTCCCGGACAGGCGACGGGAAGGGGGGCGGCCGCGTGAGCCGCCAGCCAGGGGCAGCTCGAGAGGAGCGCGATGCGCACCGCCGCGGCGATCGTTGACTGCCTTGCTCGTGGCGTCATGCTCGCTTTTCCTCAGTATCCGAAGCTGACCGAGAAGTCCACCCGCGGGTGGTGCTTGCGGGTGCGAATGCCGTTCTCCTCCGGGATCGCGTAGTCGAGCGATCCCGACAGTCCCGCGGGGCCGGCGAGCTGCAGGCCGACGCCGGTGCTCCAAAGGTCGGTGTGATAATCCTGGCCCGGTAGGGGGTCGAGCAGCGTGGCGACGCCGGCATCGACAAAGCCGAGGAAGTAGAGATTGGTGAGCACGGGCGCGAGGCGGTGGCCGATATCCGGCGTGTGCAGCTCCAGCGTGCCCGCCACCCCGGTATCCCCGAGCGTCTCGGCCTCGAGATAGCCGCGTACGGTGCTCATTCCACCCAGGGAGAACTGCTCGTTGTTGACGAGCGGGCTGTCAGCCCACTGCCCCGACAGGCGGCCGAGCACGGCAAAGCCGGCTGGCAGGCGCTGCACCGTGCCGCCGGAGAATCGCAGATACAGGTAGTCGGGCGAGGCGTCGTAGCGCGCCACGTCGAACTCCTGCTCTTTGTTGACGAGGTCCTGCACGCCGAAGTTTGCTCCGAGGCTGAGCGTGTAGGTCCGGGACGGCAGCCGCCAGGTGGCCGCATAGGTCGCCGACCAGTTGAGGTAGTGCACCGGCGCGGTGACCGGCGCGCTGCTCGTTGACGAGGAGCCCGTTCCGGAGCTGGCGGTGGAGTCCGGAAAGACCTCCGTCCGCACGGACTTGTAGTCGGCGCCGGCGTCCAGGCTTTGCGTCAGGGTGACCGTCGACGGGAGCGGCTGCAGCCAGTGCAGGCCGTAGATATTACCGCTGCCGAGGACACCTAGAGTTCCGAGCGCCAGCACGTTGCTGCTGGTGTGTGTGTATGAGAACGCCGCCAGGCCGGTGGCATCGGGAACGTGCGCCAGGTAACTCGCGGACTCCACGGTCGCATTCTTAGTGTTGGCCGGAGCGGTCTGATAGACCAGCGAGAGCGTGTCCAGGCGTTGCCAGAGGTTAGTGTAGGCGAGAGTAGCGGTCAAACGGTTGGGCGTGGTGTCCGCCGTATGACGATTGTCATACGAGAGTGAGGCGTCGACGGGAAGCCTATCCTTGACATCGAGGTCGACGTCCACGGTCCCTGGTCGCGAGCCCGCCTTCAGCACCGGAGTCACGACCCGATCCGCCGTTTGAGAATTGAGCTGAGCGAGTTGCGTCTGCAGTGCGGTGAGAAGCGGAGTCGCGCCGGGGGTGAGCGCCGGCAGAGCGGCGAGGATGCGCCGGTCCGAGAAGTATCGTGCTCCATGCACATGCACCCACTGGAGGCGACCTTCCGTCACCTGCAGCCGCACGACCCCATTGCTGACCTCCTGCTGCGGGATCGAGACGAAGACGGTCTCATAGCCCGCGTGCTTGTAGGCCTTCTCCAGCGCCGAAGCGGCCTGCTGGACCGTGGAGAAGTCCCGGTTGGGCCCGAGAAAGGGGTACACGCTGGCCTCGACCGTAGTCCGCGGGAGGACGTGATTCCCGAGGATGAGAAACTGCCAGATGTCGAACTTGGGGCCCTGCTTTGCCGAAGCGGGCTGCGCCGCACGAGCGCCAGAAGCGGCCCCGCAGAGCAGGCTGCCGCCGACGATGAGGCACCCGAGCAGTGCCCGCCCGCGCATGCACGTTCTTCTTCTGAACCGATCTTTCCGCATGCCGCTCGCTGAACATGACAAAAACAGCGAGCCCCCGCTCCCGGAGGCTCGCTGGCGATTTCCAAATCGATCGCCGGTGCTTCATTCCAGTCCGCACCGGCGACCGTTCCGCTATCCGAGCAGAATGTCCCTTATTGGTTGACGTTCGGGCCGCTGCCGAGGAGGGTACTCTCCGGAGCCGACTGCGAGGTCGCCACGCCGGTGTAGAGAACCGGGGTGCTGCAGTTGTTCACCGAGCCGGTCGAGGCTTTGGTGAACGGGTTGATCGGCTGGCTCTCGGCCTCGCTCGGCGTCACCGGGTAGGTCTCGGTGTATTCGCTCAGGAAGAGCTTCGCCGGCGACATATCGCCGCCGTCACCCCAGACGTTCTCGTACGTGCTATCAGCCGCCACGGTCGGCGTCGGGTGACCGATGAAGCTCTGGATCTTCCCGAAGACGATGGTCGGATTGGCCGCGGTCGGATAGGGAGTGTTCAACGGGTTATATTGAGTGCCGGTGGTGGGGACCGAGTACCACACGTCCGTGCCCCAGTACGGGTCATATCCATTGGCGACGTTCTCGATCGTTGGCAGCACGCCATCGATCGCTACCATCCGAGTGGTGCCATTACCGCCGTCGGCCGTGGTGTCATAGGAATTGATCTGCGTGCTCGTCAGCTCCGTGCTGAGGATGCCCACGGCCCACGAGCCACCCGTCGGGGTGAACGGCTGGTAGGTCGTGCCGAAGTCCCCGTTGTACGGCGTGATCGTGATGCCACCGAGATCGAATGCTTCCATGCAATTGAGGATGTTGCCGGTGCTCGCCTCCTCGACCACGCGCGGCGGATTCTGGACCGCCATCGCCAGCGCGGAGGTGCTGCAACGCGCACCGAGGAAATACGCTTCGAAGGAAGCCTCGGTGCCCGAGCCGACATCACGGCGGCAGATGTGGATGCTGGGATCGGTGCTGTTGGTGAGTCCGAGCTGCGACCACTTCGTCACGTCGCCATCGAGAATACTCGCCACCTGCGCCTTGCTGAACGTCGGCGCGCATGAGGGGCTGTCCTTGCCGAGACCCGTCGTCGGGCAACTCGAGGTCAAGCCCTCCGCCGACTGCAGAGCATAGTAGAGGTTCTTGGTGACGCCGAGGCCCCAGACGATATCCAGGCCGGGCGCGCCCGAGAGGTACGTGCTGATGTCGCTGGCGGAGAGCTGACCGCCGCCCGGCACCTTGCGAAGCAGGTTTGCTTCCACATCGGCGACACCGCCCGCCGGGATGACGTTATCACTGAAGTCACCCACGGTGCAGCCGCCATCGGTGCCATGATTGCCGCCCGTGACCACGAGATAATCCGCGCACGTCCCCGCCTGGACGTCCGGACCCTCCGGATTGAGGAAGGTCAGGTTAGATGACTGACCCTTGGCCACCGCGATCAGCGGCTGCGCGCCGTTGATCGAGCCGGCGGTATCTTCCTTGAAAATCGCAAGATAGAGGTTCGTGGACACGCCAGAGGCGGAGCCCGCCTGGCAATACCACATGGTCTCGATGGCGCCGCCGATCGTGCCGGTGTGCGGGTTCGGACCTGCGAGGACCAGGCCCCGGTCCTGGTATTCGTTGACGGTGCCGCTCTGGCAAATGCCCAGAGTGGCATTTTGGATCACCGAGTTGAGAGTGTTCGTAACGGCGGTCGAACCGCTGATGTAAACGTTGACGTTGAGGTTGCTGGACTCGTTCGAGGCGTAGTTCGTGATGGCCGTCGCGTGAGCGGCGCCGGAAGCCGCCGCAATGGCGGCGGCCACCGCGCAGCCGACTAAAGTGTTGGTTTTCATCGTTGCTCCAGTTGAAGATTGCGTCGCGCGCTCAGACCGCCGCGCCGATACCGCTCTGGCGGCGCCGACCGATCAGAACGAGGCCGATGAGGCCGGAGGCGAAGAGCCACACGGCCGGCGGCAGCGGCACCGTCGAGGCCGCGACCAGCAGGTTCCAACTCAAGTCGCCGGTGCTCGAAAGGAACCAGAAACCGGCACCCACGGAGTTGCCGTACTCGTCCTCGAAGAATTCGCCGTTGTTGGCGCCCGACGTCGGGGCGGAGTAATTGTAGAATTGGGCGGCGCTCCCAACATGGGTCCCAAAGTAGTTCCCTTCGAGTCCCAGATTGCCGTCACCGAGCGCGCCCTCGGTCGCGACGTTAAAGGCGGCCTTGCCGCCATACGGACCCGTGCTCGTGTCCGCTAATGGGCTCGTGGTGGTGTAACCCGCCCAGTTGGACGTCTCAGCTATGATGGAGCCGGCCATGACCGGGACCGCGAGATTTGTGAGCGCGTTTGAGGAGCCCAGGGCCGACGACACCAATGCACCGGTTTCACCGGTGTTTGACGACACCACGACGTAATTGGTAGCCGCGCTGATCGAGGAAGCAGGGAAGACGCTCGAGAAGTTAGAGATCGTCCCGAGATTGAGCTGCTCGACCATGCCGGCAGCGCCCGTCGGGTTGGCCACCTCCGTGTACGCGGAGGTCGGGGTGGTGAGGCCGGTGTTGGTGGTGGGAACGCCCGCGCCGGTGAGGAGCGACGCGTTGGTGAACGTTAAGGTGAGATTGACGAGATCCGTTGCCCCGGTGGTGTCGTCCCAGACAGCAAGGTACAACCCCGTCTCACTGGGATTCGTCGTGCCGTATGACGGGACACTCTGCGCGTGCGCGACGACCGCGCCGAGCGCCATGGTCACTGCGAGAGCGACCGGTGTGATGGAAAGCTTCATAAGTCGAAGGCCCCTTTTTGCGAGTTTGCTGCAATTCGAGTTCGGCCCTGTCGCGCCTCTTCGGCGGCGCCGGACGTCCACTCCCCTGAAAGACAATGGAACGCGAACTTCTTCGCGACAGGCCGCGCGATGTGTGACGGCCGTTCGCGACAAGCAGCAAGGGTCCAGGTTTTTGATGACAACTATGTTAAGAGAAGTTGAAATCTGAACCAGCGGGAGGGCGCCGGCGCACCGACATGCGTCGGACGAATGTATGACAGTGGACGCGGAGCGAGGGGAAAGGCGCGCTGACGCCCGCGGAGCGACGACGGAAATTCGCCTCAGCCGGCGCCGGGCCGTAGGCTCGCGAGCGCCGAGCGCGCATCGCTCACGCCGGGGAAGCTCGAGGAGCCGGAGAGCGCCGCCTTGAGATCGGCTTGTCCCTTGGCGTGCTGGCCGGCGGCGAGCTCCGCCATCGCCAGGTGATAGCGGATGAGATCGGAGTCGGGGCTGCGCGCCGCGGCGCGCTGCAGCAAGGTCATCGCGTGCGCAAGGTCGCCGGATTTTAGGAGCACCCAGCCGCTCGTATCGAGCAGCGCGCCATCGCTCGAGGCGCCGAAGCCGGCGGTGAGATCGCGTGCGCGCGCGAGGCTCTGCGCGTCGCTCTTGTAAGTCGCGAGCAGCAGCGCGAGGTTGCTGGCGGCAGATACCGAGCGCGGATCGCGCTGATGTAGCGACTCGTAGAGATCGATGGCCTCGGCCGGCTGCCCGACGCGCAGGTAGTAGGAGGCGAGCTCCGCGACCAGCTCCGGCTGGTCGGGCACCGCCCGAATGCCCGCCTGATAAGCCGCGATCGCTCCTGTCGTGTCACCGCTTCCGGCTCTCGCGAGAGCCAGGCCGCGGTACGCATTCCAGAGACGCGGATCGACCTTGATGGCCTGCGAGAACTGAGCGATGGCCCGGGCATATGACTTCTGCGCGAGGTCCAACTCACCGAGCAGATCGACCGCAAGCGCGTTGGTCGGATCATCGTGCACCATCCGCTGCAGGCGTTCCGCAACCCGTGAGTTCTCATGCCGACCGAGCTCGAGATGAACCAGATCGAGGAGCGGCGCGATCGCCCTCGGTTGGCGCTGCAGCGCTTGGCCGAAATCCGCTTCCGCGGCCGGGTATTGCTTCTGCGCCAGCGCGATCAGACCTTCGAGGTACGGTCCCGCACCGGAGTGAGGCAGCGCGGCCGCCATACTACCTGCCTGTGTCGTTGCCGACTGGAAGTCGCGCTTGGCGATGTACGCTCGCACGAGCGCCTCGCGCAGCTGTCCGTTGGCCGGCAGTTGCTGCACGCTCTGCTCGAGAACCGTGACGGCCCGATCGGTATCGCCGGCGCGTAGATAGACCTGCGCCAGCTCGAGACGCGTTGTCGCATCGTCGGGCGCGATTTGGATCGCAGTCTGCAGCTGATCTTCCGCGAGTGCGGTGTCCCCATTGGCGATGAGCGCTTGCGCGAGCATACGATGTACGGCGCGATCACCTGGCTCATTGCGCTCGACCGCACGAAAATCGGTGATCGCCGCCGCAGGATGGTCGCCCGCCAGCTCGAGATTGCCGCGGATCATGAGCGCGGCATCGTTACCGGAATCGCGGCTCAGCACCTTGGCGACTTCTGCGGCGGCGTGGTCGGTGCGTCCTTCCGACACGTAGATCGCGGCCATGCGATCGCGCGCGGCAAGCGCGCTCGGACCCTCCCCATCCCGCCGGACGACCTCGCCGTAGGTCTGCAGCGCCTGCTCGGCCTGCCCGGCCTGCTCGAGGCTCGCTCCGAGGGCCAGGCGCAGGCGGCTATCATCGGAATCGGCGGCGATGAAAGTGCGCAGAGCCGCATCAGCCTGGGCCGGGGAGCGGTGCTGTGCGAGGAATTGCACCAACAGCAGCTTCGCATCATCGCTCTGCGGGAACGCCTGGACGGCGCCGCGTAGCACGCTCTCGGCCTGGTCGAGCTGATTCTCCTGCGCATCGATCTGCGCCAGCTCCGAGCGGAACTGCAGGTCAGCGGGCTTCATGGCGATCAGCCTGCGCAGCTGCTCCTCGGCGCCGGCGTCATCGCCCGTTCCCAGATAAAGCCGGGCCAGCACTTCACGCAGCTGCGTCGACTGTGGCACCTTCTTGAGCGTGCCCAGGATCAGCGCTGCCGCCTGGGCGTCCTCGTTTTGCCGGCGGTACAGTCCCGCGAGCAGTCCCACCGCCTGCTCATAAGTCGGATCGAGCTGCACCGCGCGCTGCGCGTCCGCCAGCGCACCTGCATAGTCCTTCAGCTGCGAGCGCGCCAATCCGCGGACCGTCAGCAGCGGGGCGTTGTCGGGGTGCTTGGCGAGAGCGGGAGCGATCAGCTTGAGCGCCGGTTGCGGCAGGTGGGCGTACTCGTACATCTCGGCGAGGTCGACGCGCGCCCGCACGTTATCCGGGTTGGATTCGATCACCGACTGGAAGAATCCGCCCGCATCGCGATACTGCCCGAGCGACTCCAGGGTCTCACCCGCCAGCACCCGCGCCTGCGGGTCCTTCGGCATCACCTGCATGGCGTTGCGAAACTCGACCATGGCGCGCGCATAGTCGCCCTTGGCCGAGTATTCCTGGCCGCGCTTGATGTAGCTCTCGCGGCGGGCCTCCGCGCCGGTACAGCCGGCGAGCGATAGCAGAGCCAGGACGAGGACGGTGACAGCAGCGGCGCGAACCGTGAACATGGGTCGAACCTGTTGGAGGGCCGGTTTCTTGAGGACGAGCGCCAGCCGCGGCCGGCGCAGTCACTTCTAGTATCGGGATGCCGTGATGCACTCAGGTCGCGGTTCGAGCGAGGCGGAATGCTAACCGCCGTCTGTGACCGGACCGTGACAGACAGGCGCGCGCTGCTCGTATAGCATCTGGCGACCCGGCCGGGCCAAGCCCGGGGGCCGCCGAACGCCGTAACGAAGTCATGACCATGAAGCACATCAACTCGACACGCACCACCCTATGTTTCATTGCAGTTGGCGCGACCCTCGGGGTTTCGGCGGCCGTCTCCAGAGCCGCGGATGCCGATTCCGTGGTGGCGCGCGGCGGGTCCATCCAAATCGATGCCAGCGAGGTGCGCGCTCTGGTTGCCAGCCTGCCTGACGGGACGCGTCAGGCGCTGCTCGCCAGGCCGGGCTCGCTCGAGAAGCTCCTCCGCCAGGACATCCTGCAGCGATCGTTGCTCAAGGACGCGGAGGCAACGACCTTTGCCAGCCAGCCGTCCACCGCGAGCACGCTGCAGCGCGTCCACGACGAGGCGCTGACACGTCTGTGGCTCGCGAGCAAGGCTGCCGTTCCGGCCGGCTTCCCGAGCGAGTCGCAAG
>Ga0335074_10013395_pt1 | contig 11525 bp, 14 predicted proteins | sample Lox_Sample_23_FD_206715 | JGI IMG/M metagenome (GOLD analysis project Ga0335074, IMG submission 206715) | Soil microbial communities from Loxahatchee National Wildlife Refuge, Florida, United States - Lox_Sample_2.3 | ecosystem: Environmental > Terrestrial > Soil > Wetlands | place: USA...
CAACCGAAATCGTGCCGTCGTCGCTCACCGATACCGCGCCGGTGGGCAATGTGATCTGTCCCTGCTCTCCCAGCACCGGATCACCTTGCGCCGTGACCAGTTTTCCGGCTGCAGTCACTTGAAAGTTCCCCGCACGCGTGTAGGCCACTCCCACGGCGGATTGGATCGCGAAAAATCCTGGGCCGGCGATAGCCAGGTCCAGGGGATTGCCCGTGGCCACCAGACTGCCAGTGGCCAGATCGGTGCGGCTGCCATTCAGAACGCCAAAATTGTTGACCACCGCGTTCATCGCATAATTGGCCCACGACCCATTTCCGGCTAGCAATGACCGGAAGGTTGCTTTCTGGGCGAGATATCCCGTGGTCCCCAAGTTCGCCAGATTGTGAGCCACCAGATCGAGAGCCTGCGTTTGTGCTGCCATGCCCGCGCAAGCGGAGTAGTAACCGCTGTCCATAATCCAAGTGCCCGCGACAACCGAGAGCACGAGGCATTCCATTGGACATGAGAAGGAGAAAATGGAAAAACTTCAAGGGCCGAGGGAAACGATGAGGATGAGCTTAGATAATGACCGGCGAAATCTATATCCGCAAGCTCACCCCTTCAACCAAGACACAATGAGAATGCTCTTTCAGTTGTGCACTTCGAGCAGGATGACCACGGGATCATCCTGAAACAACAGGACAATGCGAATCTCTTCGTTGACTAACGAGTGCAGATTGTAGTCGGCACCAGTGATCACCGTCGGCACCGACAGAACACATCCATCGCCGAGGCCGGTGATCTTGTTCTTGAAGTTGCCCGCGATCATGTTGCAGATCTCGCCTAAGGCATCCCACATTTCCGCGCCGGCGGCAGCAGGATCGGTGCCTAACATTTGCGATGCCATGCGGGCCGCGGCGCGCGTGCTGCAGCGTACGCTCATGACGCCACATAACTCCCCGGCCAACCCCACCATGGAAGTGATGTCGAGGGATTCTTCTGCCGGAGGTTGTACAGGAACAGTGAGCGGCGAGGCTAGCATCAGTTCGAATACCTCTTGTGCGGCCAATTGCAAAGTGGGCATCCATCGCTCGCGGTCAGAATCGAAAGGTGAAGAAGAAGCATTCATGATCATTTTGCCGTAAGTGCGGGAAGAACGTGTTCTTTGACCTGATCTGCGGTGAACGGCTTGCGCAGATATCCTTTGGCGCCAGCCGAAATCGCCTGCACCACATGGGCTTCGCTGCCTTCCGTGGTAATCATGACAACCGGCACATTTTTTGCGTTTTCTAATCCTGAGAGTTGTTTTACAAACTCCAGGCCATCCATGACCGGCATATTAATGTCGCAAAGGATCAAATCCAGTTTCTTGTTTTGTACGACTGCCAAGGCTTCGGCGCCGTTGCTGGCTTCCAAAACCTCGGCCAGGCTGAGGCCAGCCTGTCGCAAACATCTCTCCACGATTTTGCGCATCACTGAGGAATCGTCGACGATGAGAGTGCGCAGGTTCTCCATGGCAGTCCTTTTTGTGGTAAGCAGACTCTGATTTCGCCTTGCGCGCCACGCGCTGGGCGGGGCGATTTGGCTAACCGTGGTATTTCATCGGCAAACGGGGATCGGACTTTAATCGGCGAAGGCCACCGCCGAAGATTGCAGCATGGAGGAGTCCACCGTTTCGTGCACGCTGCCGAGCAAAAGATCCAGATGCTTCTGTCTGTGGGTGAGTAAACGCACCCAGAGCAACGATCCACAGAGCGCGAGCCGGATCTCACGAGCAGAAACGCGAGCCGTGTAGCTGCGGATAATGCGTGTGCATTCATCCAGATCTACCACTCGATCGAAGACCAATTCGGAGTCGGTTCCGGGCAGTGGAAGAGAATGCAGGCAGGCACGCAACTGAGTAGGAGCAACGAAGCAGGGAGCGGTGCGGCAATTCTCCATCTGCTCGATGGCGTACAGAACACTGTAGTCAATTGCTTCGCTGAAGGCGATGTGCAGGGTTGCGCTGGGTCCGGTGAAAGATACGGGCAGCATGGCGAAATGGCGCAGCAGCGTCCTCGGAAGACGACACGTATCAGCAAGGCGGGAGTTGAGCGGGCCGCGCCATACCGGACAAGACCACTGCCGGGCCAGGGCAGCCGTGACCTGTTCTTCACCGGCGAAGCCCAGAGCCTGAATCCATTCGCCAATGCGGCCGCGTCCGGCGCGTCGTTGGGCTTCGACGGCAGCTCGCAGCTGCCCGGCATTGAGTTGCTGACGCGAGAGCAGGAGGAGTCCGAGAGGGACGCGGTGATGCGGCGCGCGCTCCAGGTTCGACGGACGAGATTCATGGAGCAGGTCGCGAAGCGCGCGCTCCATGCATGCACCCACGCAAAACCGCGCATCGTGAATGCGCACTTGAGGATGCCTGGCGCCCAGCAGCGGATGACGCGCACGCTGGCGACTCTCGCAGTCGGCGCGGCTGCAGCCGGGAACCAGCTTCGATCGCATTGCAGACCATCCCCGGCTGCACGAAGAGGCAAGAAGTTGGACCGCTTTCATGCCACTCATTTCGATCCCCGGGCAATTTCGCTGATCCGCAGTCCGTAGTTTCCCTCGACGACCACCACTTCTCCGCGAGCGAGTAAGCGTCCGTCCAGCAGAAGGTCGACCGGCTCCTGAACCTGCCGGTCGAGTTCAATGACCGCCCCGGGGGTAAGATCAAGCACCTCGCGCAACAATAAGCGGCGGCTGCCGAAGCGCAGAGTCACGCCCAACTTTACATCTCTCAGCAGATCGAGGTTGCCGGTGTTTTCGGCGGCATCGACTACATCTGTATTGCCTTCGGAAACAGCTGTCTCCCGCTCTTCGCTGCGCATGGAGGCAAACAGCGCCGCGCTGAGATGCACTTCCACCAGCAGTGCGGGGGCATCCGGATCCTGTATGCGAATCCAAAAGATGGCTGACGCGGCCCAGGACGGGGCCGAGGGCGCGCGCTCCAGGTGCAACTGCAACTCACCCCAGTGCGCTTTCAAACCGGTTGCGACAATTCCTCCGACTTGCCGCATGAGTTCGACCATGACCTCGTGATGGTCCGCCGTAATGGCAAGACTTGGATCGGCTGGCTCGCCCAGAAACATCTGCGCCAGGCGCAATACGGTAGGCGGAGAAATGCGTAAGCTCATTTCGCCGCGCAACCCGGCGGAAAAAGCGCCTGCTATCCATAGATCGCCTTCAGCTCCAGGCGATGTATCCGACGGATGTTCCGCGAGGAAGTCGCACGCCACGGGTGATCCGCGAATTTTGCCCAGCACCGCGGCAAAGCTTTCTGCCCAGACGGCGGAAAAAGATGCGATTTCAGGGCGAGAGCTCGAAGGCAGGTCGGTCATACGCTTCTTTCCTTGGCGGGCGGCACGCCTTGATCTTCGGAGCTTCGATCTTCGGTGTGAAGAGCTTGTGGGACGCGTTCGAGAATCTTCGCCGCCCGTGCCCGATCCCGGCGGGCCACGAGAGCGCGAAAAGCATCCTGCCCGGCGATGAGCAACGAAGCCGGCTCAGAAGCCTCGCGTTCGAGGCGTAGAACTTTGCCGGGAGCGAGGTCAGCGAGCTCATGCAGGGGGACTGCGCTCCCGCTGGCTCCCAGTTCGGCTGAGAACGGGCAGTTGAGCAGAAGCTCCATCAGGCGAGGCTTCCAGTCACTGGGACGTCCGCGATGCTGTCCCCACTCTGCCGAGATCTTGCGCAACAAGGCCGTCGAAATGGAGGAGGGTACTGCCAGGTTCAAACCGCCGCGCAATTCCTGCACGGCAATCTCAAAGCTCAGAGAAAGTGTCTTCTCCTCCGGGACCATAAGCCGCAAAGCTTCGCCGGACTCGAGCCGCTCTCCGAAATTGACTTCCAGCGAGAGAGCCTGCCAGGCGCTCCCCAGCTCCCGGCAGATAATGCGCGCCACACTGTCGAGAATTTGCGCTTCGATCTCGGTAATTTGCCGGCTGGTGACTTCTCCCTTGCCCTCGCCGCCCAGCAAGAGGTCGATGATGGGGAAGGCCACTTTTAGATCGAGTTGCAGGGCCGCACTTATCCCCATGGGTTCGAGGCGGCAGGATGCGAGATAGGTGATCTCGGGAATGCGTTGCAGGAATTCGCGATAGGTGAGGTGCTCGGCCGAAACCAGCGCAGCAGTGAAACCCACGCGCAGATAAGCGCCCAGAGACCGCGTCAGGTTGCGGGCAAAACCTTCGTGCAGCAGCGTGATAGCCTGCAGTTGCTCCCGGCCAATCTGGCCGGCGCGGCGCACATCCCAAGGCTCCGCCTGCTTTGCGGCCGAAGAAGCCGGATCACCGTGATCGACCGCGCGGGCGGCGCGTATCATGGCATCGATTTCGGCCTGATTGAGGACTTTTTCCATCCCTGGTCCTACCTGTGCTCAAAGTTCGCCGGCTAGATTTCTCTGCATCTCGCTTCGCATTTCTTCAACGTGCTGCCGAGTGCACCCGGAAGCTCAGGTTCATTTTCTACTAACCCTTGGCGCCCGCGATGGCAGCCTTCGATCGCGAATCGTCTCCGAGCAAGTGCTCGAGACGCGAGCGCAGCCGAACCACCGCGAGCGAATGAATCTGCGATACCCGCGACTCTCCAATGCCCATCACTGCACCCACCTCCTTCATGGTGAGTTCTTCGAAGTAGTAGAGGGCCAGCACCTGTTGCTCTTTTTCCGGCAGCTCCGCAATCACACGCGCCAGCAAATCCTTCATCTCCGATCGCAGGCAGCGGTAGAAGGGAGTATCCTCGGGGGCGTTGGGCAGGTACTCACAAAGATCTTCTTCCTTGCCATCCCAGGGCGACTCCACTCGCAGGCTGCCAACTTCGAGGCTGTCCAGTTCAGTGAGCAGATGCTGGAGCTCCTCGAGCGAAAGACCCAATTCCGCTGCTACTTCGTTTTCCGTGGGAGCGCGGGACAGCTCCAGGCTGAGCTTGCGGTTGGCTTCTTCGAGCCGCCGCGCCTTGCGGCGCAGCTCCCGCGGCCCCCAGTCCATTTCCCGTAAGCTGTCGAGGATGGCTCCGCGGATGCGGAACTTGGCATAGGAGCCGAACTGCACATGCTTGGAGCGGTCGAACTTGTTGAGCGCGTCGATGAGTCCGACCACGCCCGCATGCACCAGATCTTCGAGGGGAACGTGACGCGGCAATCGTTCGTGAATGCGCCGCGCCAGGTAACGTACTTGCGGCAACTGTTCCAGCAGGATGCGGTCGCGCTCTTCCGGGTCCTGCCATGAGGAATAAGCTTCGGCTGTAGTGTGGCTCATAATGTTTTCATCCGTTGCTTGGCGTAAACTCGATCATCGGGAACTGAGTTTTGGTGTTCGTCGTCATCGCAGCACTCCCACGGACTGCACTTCGATCACGGGCGGAATCTCCAAGGGCGAGAGCACCACGATTTTCGGCAGAAAAGGTTCCAGCATGCGCTTCAGGTGATAACGCGCCGGCGTCGAACACATCAGCACTGGACTGGCGACCGCGACCTGATCGCCCGCCAGACGCCGCAAGCCCTCCACCAGGCGGCGGGCGAAGGGAGGCTGCAGCCCGGTAGATCCGGCCGCAGGAATCTGGCCGCTCAAAGCCCGTCCCAGTTCGTCTTCGAGCGCATGATCGAGCGTGACCACCCGCAATCCTCCGCCATCGCCGAGCAGCGGACGAACCAGCGCCCGGCCCAAAGATTGCCGCACCGATTCCACCAGGCTGACCGGATTCTTCGTGCTCGGGGCAACATCCAGCAGGGTTTCGAGAATCGCTGGCAAGTCGCGGATAGAAACCTGCTCCCGCAGGAGTTGTTGCAGAACTTTTTGAATTTCTCCCAGACTGAGAATTTTCGGAACCAACTCCTCGACCAGCTTGGGATGGCTGTCAGACAGGCGATCGAGTAATCGTTTCACCTCGTGGCGGGTGAGCAATTCGTGCGCATGTTGCTTAACCACCTCGGCCAGATGTGTGGCCAGAACCGAAGTCTGGTCGACGACCGCATAGCCGGAAGCCAGCGCCTGATTCTGCAAGGCCGCCGGAATCCACAGCGCCGCAACTCCGAATGCAGGCTCCTTGGTGGGAGTACCTGGCAGCGGCCGGGGAGAGCCTTCTGAACTGATGGCCATCAGCTGATCCTGCTGCATCTCCCAGCGCGCGATCTCCACGCCGCGCACCGCGATAACGTACTCGCGCGGCTTCAGCCGCACGTTATCGGTAATGTGTACCGGAGGAACGATGAATCCCAGTTGCTGTGCCAGATTCTGGCGCAGCGCTTTCACCCGGGCGAGAAGTTGTCCACCTTGTTTCTGATCGACAAGGGAAACCAGCCCATAGCCCACTTCGAGGGAAAGCTCGTCCAGCTTAAGCAGATCTTCGACCGAGTCTTTGGCGGGTTTCTTGTCAGTAGTCGGCACTGGGGGTTCAGCCGCGGCTTGGGGGGCGCGCCAAGCCAGAAAAGCCGTACCTGCGGCCAGTAACAGAAAAGAAAACTTCGGCAGGCCGGGAATGGCGGCCAGCGAGAGCATGACGCCGGAGGCGATCAGCAGCGGACGGCGCCGCGATAGCACCTGCCGTCCCACATCTACCGAAAGCGTCTGATCGGACGAGGCGCGGGTCACCACCATGCCTCCGGCCATCGAAACCAGCAGCGAGGGGATCATGGTGACCAAACCGTCTCCCACGGTCAGCACGGTGTAGGTCTTCAAGGCCTCGCGGAAAGGAATGTCCAGTTGAAAGACGCCGATCAAAAATCCGGCGATGATGTTGATGGCAGTGATCAGGATGGTGGCAATGGCGTCACGCTGATTGAAACGTGCCGCTCCATCCATCGCTCCGTAGAATTCGGCATCGCGCGCGATCTGCTCGCGGCGGACGCGCGCCTGCGATTCGTTAATGAGGCCGGCATTCAGATCGGCGTCGATCGCCATCTGCTTGCCCGGCATGGCGTCGAGAGTGAAGCGTGCGGTGACTTCCGCCGTGCGTACCGCGCCATGCGCAACCACGATGTACTGAATCGCAATCAGGGCGATGAAGATGACGAATCCCACAACATAATTGCCGCCCACGACGAACGAGCCGAAGGCCTCGATGACGTGTCCCGCAGCCGATATGCCTTCGTTGCCATGCAGCAGGATCCGGCGGCTCGACGCCAGGTTCAGCGACAGGCGGAACAAGGTCAGCAGCAGAAGCAGACTGGGGAAGACAGAAAACTGCGAAGGCCGCAGGATCTGAATGGCCGACAACAACACCAGTACCGCGGCGGTGATGCTCAGCGCCAGCAGAACATCCAAAAGCAGGCTGGGTAGGGGAACCAGCATGACGAAAATCAGGCCCACGGCGGCCACGGGCATGATCCATTCCGTCGGCGCGGTCTTCGGCTTCGGCGAAGGCTTCACGGAGGGGTTCGCGGCTGCCATCTAGCGAGCCCTCCCTTCCGCGGATTGGCTTGCACGGGCCTGGGCGCGCCAGATGGCGGCCAGAATTTCGGCCACGACCGCGTAGAGCTTGGAGGGAATCGCCTGGCCGATTTCGACCGCGCGGTACAGGGCATGCGCCAAGGGAGGATTTTCCACCAGCGGAATGCCGTGCCACAGCGCCACCTCGCGGATTTGCGCGGCCAGCAGGTTGCGTCCCTTGGCAACTACCACCGGCGCTTCCATCTGCATATTGAATTCGAGCGCAATGGCGAATTCGGTCGGATTGGTGATCACCACTGCCGCGCGTTCGACGTCTTTCAGCATGCGGCGGCGGCGCGCCTGGCGTTGCAAGCGGCGTATGCGCATCTTTACCGCAGGATTGCCTTCCGTCTCTTTGAACTCGTCGCGCAGGTCCTGGCGGCTCATCTTGAGTTCGTTCTCATGCCGCCATCGTTCCAGCAGAAAATCCGCTGCCGACCAGACCAGCAGCACCAGAGACGATTTCCACGCAAGCTCAAACGATCGCGCACCCGCAAGAGTGATCAATCCGGTTCCCGAACGGAAAAGCAGCGTCGGCAGTGAGGGCCAGTCGCGCGCCAGAATCCCGACTGCGAGATAGACAATGGCTGCGGTCGGCAACAGCGACTTCAGCATCCGGCTGACGGCCGAGAGAGAAAACAACTGCTCCAGGCGCGATACCGGATTGAGGCGGTTCAGGTTGGGCGCGAGCGCCGAAGGCGCGAAGACCATACCGCCCTGCGCGACTCCCGCGAGGGTAGCTGCTATCCAGCTCAAAGCCGCAGTCAGCGCGACGCCGCCGAGTACGGGGAGATCATTCCGCCAGATGGGAAGGATTTGTTCCGGATAGCGATTGGCATACTCCAGTTCATGGTGGAACAGGGCACGCCATCCGGCGACGAATGACGGCAACTGCCAACTCAGAAGCAGAACCGTTGCAGTCGTTCCGACGCCGGCGACCAAGTCGCGGCTGCGCGCGACCTGACCTTGTTCCCGGGCTTTCTGACGCCGCCGCGGTGTGGCTCGTTCGGTTTTGCTCTGGTCAGCCATAGTGTTTCACTGCGCGAGGTGCAACAGTCGCTCTCCACCGGCAACCGCTTCGGCAAAATGCGAGCCGAAGGTGCGCGGCCAGTACGCGATGACCGCCATCAAAATGGACATGCCCAGCAGGTTCTTGACCGCCAGGCCAATGAACATGACCGGCAACTGGGACGAAGCCTTCCCGAGAAAGCCGAGGGCCACATCTGCGATCAGCGTGGCTACCAGCGCGGGCGCGGCCATCTGCACTCCCGCAAGAAAAATTCCTCCCGCGGCGTGTAGTAAGCTGCCGGCCATGGCGAAATTGCTGATCGCGGTTCGGGCCGGCAGATAGACGAAACTTCGAACCACGGCGCGCAACAGCCAGTGGTGGACATCGAGTGCGAGAAAGATCAGCAACGCCGCCAGCTGATGAAATTGCGCCAGTACGGGTGTGTCTGCCTGGGTCTGCGGATCAAACAGCGTGGCCAGCGAATATCCCATTTGCAGTCCCAGGATCTGACCAGCCAAAAGCGGCGCCTCCAGCATGAAATTCGCAGCCAATCCCAGCACCAGTCCGATCACGATTTCTTTGAAGCCGATTCCCACCCATTGCCATCCGCTCAAATCGAGCGTGAGCGGACCCCGAACGAAATAGATCAGAGCTGTGATCGCCAGGGTGAGTCCGGCCTTAATCTGTGCCGGGATGGCGCTGTTTCCCAGAAATGGGCAAAACACCATGAGGCCGGAAACCCGCGCCCCAATGAAGACCGCTGCCGCCAGAAGCTGATCGAGATGCAAAGTGATCATCGAAAAATCCTCTCCTCGATTCGATTCCGGTCGCCTCAGCGCAAAAGTGGCCGGAAGTCGGAAAACACCTGCAGGGTGAAGGTAACGATGCGGCGGGTCATCCACGGCAGCAACAGAAGAACCGCTGCGGCCACGGCGAACAGCCGCGGCACGGTCGAGATCGTGGTTTCTTGCAGTGAAGTGAGCACTTGCACGATGTTGATCGCCAGTCCCACCAGAGTCGCAATCACCAGCAGCGGCGCTCCCATCATGAACGCGGTTTCCAGCGTCCGGCGCATGATCTCGACCACTTGATCCGTCCCCAAGGGCCACTCCTCTCACTCGTGGTTTACGCAAAACTTTTCAGCAAAGAACCGACCAGCAAGTTCCAGCCATCCACCATGACGAAGAGCAGAATCTTCATGGGCGTCGAAATCATGACTGGAGGCAGCTGCAGCATGCCGATCGAAGTAGTCACCGCGGCTACCACCAGATCGATCACCAGGAACGGGAGAAAAAGGGCTGCTCCGATTTGAAAGCCGGTTTTCAGTTCCGAGAGAATGTAGGCCGGGATGACCACGCGCATGGGCACATCCTCAGGACGCGCGGGAGCAGGGGCTTGCGCCAGTTCCAGAAACAGAGCCAGATCCTTCTCGCGAGCAAACTTCAGCATGAAATGGCGGACCGGCGGCGTCCCCTGCTCGATGGCCTCCCACACATCGATCTGTCCACGTTCGAAAGGCACCACGGCGGACTGGTAGATGGAATTGCCTACCGGCTGCATCAGGAAATAAGTCAGCACCAGTGACAGTCCGATCAGCGTCTGGTTGCTGGGAGCGGTTTGGGTTCCGAGCGCCTGCCGCAGGAAATGAAAGACAATCAGCAGCCGGGTGAAAGGAGTAATCGATATCACCAGGGCAGGCAGCAGCGTGAGCAGGGTCAGCAGGACAACAATATTCCACGGCACCGAGCCGCCGGCCCCGGCAGCGGGCGCTGCCCAATGCAGGCCTGGCGAGTGGCGAGGGCGCGATGCTTCGGCGGATGCGGCGCTGTTGATCAAGGAAAAAATTGCCATAAGAAGCGGAGTGCGAAATCGGCCGCCTGGTTTCAAAACGGCTCCTCCGCGGAATTTTCAGCGAACGTGTTCGCAGCGTCACGGCCTAGACAGGGTCCTGAAACTTTTTCAGCCATGGGGTTCAGTCGAGCCAAGAGAACGAGCGAGTTAGACGTTCCACCAAGCAGGAAACGCGAGCCTTCGAAGGCGACCACTGCCACGAAGCGGTGCTCTCCCAGGGAAATGGTTTCGGCGAGCCGCAACCGGCGCGGCGTGCGCCGGCTCCTGGCAAGAATCTTCGAGCAAAAGCCGCGCAGAAAACGCCAGCAGATCTGGCCGCCAGGCCGAAACGATCTCGTCAATTCGAGAGTGTTATTGCCCATCGTGTCCTCAGGCCAGCTCCGTCAGGCGCACTGCCAGACGGTTGCCGGAAGCCTCCATCTCACCCCAGCCGACCAGTGTTCCATTGATGCGCAGCGGGACATCGCGTGTAAGGCGCCATGGGGTGGTCAGGACCGAGCCCGATGCGAGCCTCATGAGATCCCTGACTTTCACTCTTTCGAGCGGAAGATCTATAGTGAGTTCGCAGTGCAGGTGCAGCACGGGAGCCCAACGGGCGAAGTCGTCTTTTTCGGAACTGGTCTTCGCTGGACTCGTGTCGATCGTTTTTTCTTTTGCCTGCTGCAACGGCACGGCGGCTGCTGACATCATTCCTCGATTTGAAATCGCGCTCAGCGCTGGATGAGAAACTCGGTGAAATAAACTTCCTGAATGCCCAACTCGGGCGCACGCTGCTGCAGCGCATGCAGCAGGTCGTCCTTCAATTGGGATTTGCCGTTCGCGGTCAGCAAGTCGTCTGCTCTTGACTGGGCCAGAACGGTCAGAATCGTGTCGCGCAACTCCGCAATCGGCAAGGTTTCCGAGCGTCTCATTTCATGCGAGAGCCCTAAGTCGATCCCAATCCGCAGATAAGAGCGTTGCTCGGCATCGGCAAGGTTGAGCACGAAAGTGTCTAAATGCAGGGTGGAACGAACGCCGTTTGCATTGGCCTGGGCGGATTCGTCCCCTCGAAGAGTCCAAAACCAGGTTGCGGCCCCGGCGAACACTACCGCAAAGATGGCTGCTATGGCCCAGCCGCGACGTGCAGGCGATGGCGGCAATGGCGGTCGATTTTCATTCACCTCTGCCATGCAGACTTGCGGCAGCAATCAAGGTGCCGGGAAGAAGCACTAATGGCGTAGGCAGAGGCCTCA
>Ga0335074_10013399_pt1 | contig 11523 bp, 11 predicted proteins | sample Lox_Sample_23_FD_206715 | JGI IMG/M metagenome (GOLD analysis project Ga0335074, IMG submission 206715) | Soil microbial communities from Loxahatchee National Wildlife Refuge, Florida, United States - Lox_Sample_2.3 | ecosystem: Environmental > Terrestrial > Soil > Wetlands | place: USA...
GGCGCGGTACGTCCGCCAGAGCTCCTTCTCCTCCACGGGCCGATCGACGAACCCGTGCACGGTCGCGAGGACCCCCCGCACCGCCTCGACCGCGTGGCACGAGAGCGCGATCCGGGCGCCGGTCTCCTGCTCGATCTCGGCGGTGTGGCGGTGCCCGGCCGGGGCGTACGCGCGCATGACGCCCGAGCGCTCGGCGTGCTGCCCGGCGGGTCCGGCGTCCCGGCCGCTCGCCGAGGAGCCGCTCTTCGCGTCGATAACGATCCGCTCGCGCGCGACGAGGCCGGCCGCCACGAGCGGACGCGCGGCCAGGATCGACGCGGTCGCGATGCAACCGGGCACGGCGATCAGTCGGGCGGTCCGCAGACGCTCCCGGTAGATCTCGGGAAGGCCGAGGACGCTCTCGGCCAGGCGCTCGGGGTGCGGGTGCGTCCGGTGGTAGTACCGTTCGTACGCCGCCGGGTCCTTGAGCCGATGGTCCGCCGAGAGGTCGACGAGGAGCCCGCCCGACGCCCACAGCTCGTCGACCCGGTCCATCGCCTCCCCGTGCGGGGTCGCGAGGAACGTCACGTCCGCGGCGCGCAGCGCGCTCGGCGGGGCGAAGACGAGGTCGGTCGCCTTCCGCAGGTTCGGATGCGCCCGGGTCACGGCCTTCCCGGGCATCGAAGCCGAGACGACCTGGGCGACCTCGACGTCGGAATGGCCGAGCAGTAGCCGGAGCAGCTCGCCGCCCACGTACCCCGAGCCGCCGACGATCGTCGCCTTCATCGCCGGCCGACCCGAACGGCGTAGTCGACGATCGGCCCCGCGATGTCGATCCCTGTGGCCCCGCCGAGCGCCTTGAACTCCGGCGTCGGATTGACCTCGAGCACGAGCGGCCCCCGCGGCGACTCGATCACATCGACCGCGAGCACGCCCCCGCCCATCGCCTCGGCCGCGCGCAGCGCGAGCTCGCGGAGCTCGGGGGTCACCTCCGCGGCCTCGGCGGTGGCCCCCCGGGCGGCGTTCGTCCGCCAAGCGGTCGAGCGCCGGTACATCGCGGCCACGACCTGCGGCCCGATCACGAAGAGGCGCAGGTCCCGGTCGGGCTTCGCGACGTACTCCTGCACGTAGAACACGGAGTGGATCGGGGCGCCGAGGGCGGCCTTGTGCTCGAGGATCTGCTCGGCTTCCTCGGCGTCGTCGACCTTCGCCATCAGTCGGCCCCAGGACCCGACCGCGGGCTTGAGCACCGCCGGATACCCGATCCGTTCGATCGCGGTGATCGCCGCCTCGGGCGAGAGCGCAATCTCGGTCCGCGGAACCGGGATCCCGCGCGCGCGCAGCCGCAGGGACGCCAGGATCTTGTCGCCCGCCAGCTCGACGACCTCGGGGGCGTTGACCGTCGGAACCCCGTAGTGGGCGAAGCATCGGGTCGCGTAGACCGACCGCGTGTGGCTGACCGAGCGGTTGAGCACGACGTTCGGGAGATCCGCCGGGGGATCCAGCCCGAACGTCACGACGCTGTCGTCGTACCGCTCGACCGAAACCCCCCGAGCCTCGGCCGCCCCGAGGATCGCCTTTTCCTCCGGGCGGATGATCGTGTAGAAGATCCCGAGACGGAACCCGTCACTCACCCCAGTCCTCGGCCTCTTTCGGGGCAGGCTGGACCAGGAACGGGTCCGTACCGAGCACTTCGAGCTCGGTCCCGCAGTCCGGGCAGGGGAATACCTCGCCCAACACCATGTTGTGGCTTTCGACGATCGCTTCGCACTCCGGGCACTGGGTCATTTTCGTTCCTCGTTCAAGAGCTCCTCGACGAGCTCGACCGACCGGCCGAGCGAGGAGAGGGAAGCGGCGTGGGCGGCCGCCCGCGCCCGCGCGCGGTCGAACTGGACCGCGAGCGCCGACGGTGACGGGCCGCCCGGGGATACCCGCCGGGCGAGCGCCTGACGCGGCGGGGGCACGGGGCTGCCGTCCGGCAGGGCCGACGCGGCCGCGCCCGGCGACTGCTGCCGGTACCACGCCCCGACGGTCTCGTGGGCCTCGCGGAACGGTATCCCCCGCGCCACGAGGGTCTCCGCGAGGTCCGTCGCGATCAGTTCGGGGTCCCGCGACGCGTCGGCGAGGCGTTCCCGGTCGAACGTGAGTCCCGCCACGAGCGCGCGCAGCGCCTCGAGGACCCCGGTGGCCGTGGCGACCGCGTCCAGCACGGGGGGCTTGTCCTCCTGGAGGTCACGATCGTAGGCGAGGGGCAGGCCCTTCAGTACGGTCAACAGCGCGACGAGGTCGCCGATCGTGCGACCGGCCTTCCCGCGGACGAGCTCGGCGGCATCGGGGTTGCGCTTCTGGGGCATGAGGCTGCTGCCCGAGCCGAGCGCGGGCGAGCGGTCCACGAACCCGAACTCGCGCGACGCGAAGACGACGATCTCCTCGCCGAGCGCGCTCGCGTGCACGCCGAGCAGCGCGAGATCGAACAGGAGCTCCGCGAACGGGTCCCGGTCGCTGACGGCATCGACCGAGTTCTCGAACGTGCGATCGAACCCGAGCCGCGCGGCGACCCGGGACGGATCGATCGGCAGGGTGGAGCCGGCGAGGGCCCCCGCCCCGAGCGGGGAGACGCGCGCGCGCCGCTCGGTCGCGAACAGCCGCTCGACGTCGCGATCGAACCGCCAGAAGTGCGCGAGGAGCGCATGGCCGACCGTGATGAGCTGGGCGCGCTGGAGATGGGTGTAGCCCGGCATCGGCGTGTCGGCCTCGGACGCCGCGCGCGCGAGCAGGGTCTCCTCGAGCGCCAGGAGACGTCCCACGAGGTCGTGCACGGCCGCCCGCAGGTAGAGCCGCTCGTCCAGCGCGACCTGGTCGTTCCGGCTCCGGCCGGTGTGGAGCTTCCCGGCGACCGGGCCGACGAGCTCTCCCAACCGGACCTCGACGTTGGTGTGGACGTCCTCGAGCTCGGCCCGCCACGGAAAGCGACCGTCCGCCATCTCCCCGGCGATCGCGCGGAGCCCTCCGACGAGGGTCGTCGACTCCGCCTCGGAGAGCAACCCGACGGCGGCGAGCATCTCGGCGTGCGCGAGGCTGCCCGCGACGTCGTACCGCGCGAGCGAGCGGTCGACCTCGAGGGACCCCAGGAACCCTGCGGTCGGCGTGCGCACGTACGACGGGGCCGGCCCTCGTTCCTCCATCGAGATCACGGTCGTGGCGGGCCTACGGGCGGAACTTGGTCGCCCGCGCCGCGATCGAGGTCGGCTGCGAGCCGATGGCGGTCCAGGTCCGTGCGGGCAGTCCCCAGACGTAGATGAACCCCTCCGACATCTCCTGCCGGAAGCGGTCGCCGGACGAGTACGTCGCGAGCGTCTGCTGGTACAGGGAGTACGGCGAGCGCCGGCCCGTCACGTGGGCCGAGCCCTTGTACAACTTCACGGTCACCTCGCCCGTCACGCGCTCCTGCGTCGCCCGCACGAACGCGTCGAGGGCGCCGCGGAGCGGTGCGAACCAGAGCCCGTCGTAGATCAGCTGGGAGTACCGCTGTTCGACCCCCCGCTTGAAGTCGAGGACGTCCCGGGGGCTCACCAGCGACTCAAGCGCCTGGTGCGCTCCGATCAGCACGACGGCGGCCGGGCATTCGTAGACCTCGCGCGATTTGATGCCGACGACCCGGGACTCGACGTGGTCGATCCGACCGACGCCGTTGCGTCCGGCGACCTCGTTGAGGGCCAGGATCAGCTCGTGGAGCGGCAGGCGTCGCCCGTCGAGCGCGGTCGGGAGGCCTTGCTCGAAGGTGATCGTGACGTTCGTCGGGGTCTCGGGCGCCTCCACAGGGGACCGCGTCCAGCCGTAGACGTCTTCCGGTGGTTCGATCGCCGGATCCTCGAGGATGCCGCACTCGACCGAGCGGCCCCAGAGGTTCTCGTCCGTGCTGTACGGAGAGCTCTGGGTCGCATCGACGGGGATCCCGTGCGCCTGCGCGAACGCGATCTCCTCCTCCCGGGTCATCTTCCACTCCCGGGCCGGGGCGATCACCTCGAGCTCGGGGGCGAGGCTCGTCGTCGAGAGGTCGAACCGCACCTGGTCGTTCCCCTTGCCGGTGCAGCCGTGGGCGACGTACTCCGCCCCCTCGCGGCGGGCGACCTCCACGAGGTGGCGGGCGATCAGCGGCCGGGCGAGGGCCGTGCTCAACGGATAGACGCCCTCGTAGAGAGCGTTCGCGCGCAGCGACGGTCCGAGGAACTCCTCGGCGAACTCGCGTCGGGCATCGGCGACGTACGCCTTCACGGCACCGGACGCCTCCGCCTTCCGGCGGACCGACTCGAGGTCGACGGGTTGACCGACATCGACGGTCACGGCGACCACATCCATCCCCTTCTCGGTCAGCCACGGGATCGCCACGGACGTATCGAGCCCGCCGGAATAGGCGAGCACCACCTTCGGTCGCGTCATCGGGGTCGGTCGGTAGGACGCACCACGCGCCCCGGCGGATTTATAGGCCGCGGCCGCGTGGCGACACTCTAGGGCAAAAGTGTCCGAGGCTGGACATACGTGACCGATGACACCGGTTCGATCGCCCGCCAGGTCCGGGACTACCTGGACGGGCACCCGGTGCTCGCGGACTCGATCCGCCTCGGCGTCGCCAACTACTCGGCGATCGCCCGCCGGATCGCCGACGACCTCGAGCTGCGGCACCTCGAAGCGGTGATCGCGGCCTGCCGGCGGTATCCCCGCGGTCGGGCGGAAGCGACGCGCGAGGCCGGGGTCCGGCGGGTCCTCAAGAAGAGCCGGATCGAGACCCGGACCAAGGTCGCCGCGATCACCGTGAGCCAGGGCCCGGACGTCCTGCAGCGGCTCGGGGACGTCGTCGAGGAGCTGCTCGACGAGAACTCGCTCTGCCGCGTGATCCAGGTCTCGCGCGGGGTCGTCGTGATCGTTGACGAGGATTCGGTCGCCCGCGTCCTGCGCCAGCTGCGCGAGAGCCAGGTCATCGGGGTGCGAAAGAACCTGACCGAGCTCGCGGTCACCAGTCCCGAGAGCATCGAGGAGACTCCCGGACTCCTCACGCTCCTCACGGGGGTCCTATCGGCGCGCGGAATCAACATCGTAGAGGCGCTGAGCTGCTTCACCGACACGATCTTCCTGCTCGACGGCCAGGACCTCAATCCGGCGCTCGTCGTGCTCTCGAAGGCGATCGAATAGCGACCGGCGGCGCCGAATGCCGTAGCGGTGTTACGTTTTCTGGATACGACATAAGTCTTAAGTGCCGGAAGTCGTCGCCGAGGCGTGGCCTCGCCGCAGACGATCCCCGAGCCGAGGGGCACACGGGAGCAGTGGGTGATGGGCCCGAGCGAGCGCCGCGGGGCCGCCCTCATCTATGTCGCCATCGTCGGGGCGACCGCCCTCGGGCTCGCGGCGACCTTCCTCATCGGGCAGACCTACGGGATCTTCATCGGGCTCGGGATCCTCTGCTACACGCTCGGGCTCCGTCACGGCGTGGACGCGGACCACATCTGCGCGATCGACAATACCACGCGCAAACTGCTCCAGCAGGGGCAGAAACCCTATACCGTCGGTACTTGGTTCTCGCTCGGGCACTCGACGATCGTCGTCGGCTTCCTGTTCGGGCTCGTCCTGGCCGCCCGGTTCATCCTGAGCTCCTACCAGGCGTTCGCCAATGTCGGCGCCGTGCTCGGCACCGCCATCTCGGGCGGGTTCCTCTACCTCATCGCGTTCATTAATCTCCTGATCTTCTGGGAGGTCTACCAGATCTTCCTGCAACTGCGGGCGGGCAGGATGAACAACGCCCAGCTCGAGGCCCGGTTGGAGAAGCGCGGTTTCATGAACCGCTACTTCAACTGGATCTTCAAGTTCGTGAACAAGCCCTGGCAGATCTACCCGGTCGGCGTCCTCTTCGGCCTCGGGTTCGACACGGCGACCGAGACGCTGCTGATCGCGATCACCCTGACCGTCGGGACGGCCGCGGTAGGTTTCCCGCTGTGGATGGTCCTCGTCCTGCCGTTCATGTTCACGTGCGGGATGGTGCTCACCGACACCTCCGACGGGATCAGCATGCGGTACGCGTACGGCTGGGCCTTCGCAAAGCCGATCCGGAAGGTCTACTACAATCTCACGATGACGCTCATTTCCGTCCTGGTGGCGTTCGTCATCGGCACGATCGAGGTCCTCGGGGTGCTCGCCTCCGAGTTCGGTCTCTCGGGCGGACCGTTCGGCTTCTGGAACACGATGAACTGGCTCAACAACGCGGCCGGCCCGTATGGGATCGATGTCTGGGGGTACGTGGGGATCGGGATCGTCCTGCTGTTCATCGGTTGCTGGCTCGTGGCGATGCTGATCTATCGGCTAAAGCACTACGAGGAGATCGGCTTCAGTCCCCCGATCGACGACCGCGGGACCGGCGGGGGCTCCGGGCTCACCGGTTGATACCGGCGGGCACGGGTGGGAAAGCCGTCTTACCTTCACCGGCCGTGCGGGCGCGATGCCGTCGAAGGTCGTCCGGACCGGGGTGTCGCTCGAGCCCGACGTACTGGCGGCGCTCGATCGCTGGGCCCACGAGCGGAACTCGCCGAGCCGCTCGGAGGCGATCCGCTTCCTCGTGCGGAAGGAGCTATCCGAAGCGGAGCTGCGCGATCCGCACGCGGACGCGGTAGGCACGGTGATGGTCCTCTACGACCACCGCGCTCCGAACGTTCAGCGTCGGTTGACGGCCGCGCAGCACCGCTGGCGCGACCACATCCGGTCGACCAGTCATGTCCATCTCGAAGGCGAGGTATGCCTCGAGGTCGTCGTACTGGTCGGTCAGCGCGCCGAGGTCGCGCGGGCCGCGGAGGACCTGCGGGGCGTCAAGGGCGTCAACCAGGGAGATTTCGTGCTCGCGGACCCGAGGGTCGCGGGGGGTTCGACCGGACACCGCCACCCCCACGCGGGGCACCGCTAAACGAGCGGGGGCGCTCGGGCCGAGCGTGGAGACGCGTCGCCCGCGGGGCCCTGCCCGGTGGGCGACCCAGCCCCCGGCCGAGGCGCTCGCGCGCGCGGTCCTCGACCGGGCTCTCGCCGTCCGGCGCGGCGAGTCCGTGGTGATCGAGGCGTGGTCGCACGCGCTTCCGTGGGCGCGCGCCCTGGTCGTCGAGGCACGCCGCCGGGGGGCCACGCCCACGCTCGTCCTGGAGGACGAAGAGGCGTTCTTCGGTTCGTTGGCCCTCGCCCCGAGGCGCAGGCTGCCCGTCGCCGGGCGCCTTCCCCCGGCCACCGACGCGTACGTGTACCTGGGAGGGCCGGAGGCGTTCCCCCGCCTCCTGGCGCTGCCTCCCGCGGAACTCGAGTCGATCGTCGGGCGGCACGGCGCCGCATGGTGGCGCGCGGCCCGGGCCTCGCGGCTCCGCGCCGCCGGGGTCGCGCTCGCAGCCGTGACCGAGACGGCGGCCGACCGCTATGGCGTCGACGTCGACGGCTGGCGGCGCGAGGTGCTGCGGGCGAGCCTCATCGATCCGCGCCGGCTGGCACGTCGAGCCCGCGCGTGCGTTCGGGGGGCGCGCCCCGGCTCGGTCGTCGAGATCCGACACGCGAACGGCACCGCGCTCACGCTCCGACTGGGCCGCGAGCCGCCGATCGTCGAGGACGGGACCGTCGACCCCGGCGACCGAAGGACGGGCCGGTTCTGGACCGGGGTCCCGGCCGGGGCGATCGCCTGGCCGCTGGCGGCCGGGGTCGCGGACGGGTGGTGGGAGTCGAATCGGCCGACCTTCGACCGGTTCGCCGAGCCGCCGGTCACGGTCGGGGCACGGTTCCTCTTCCGGGCGGGCCGCCTCGATGAGTTCGCCTTCGACCGGGGCGGGGAGGCGTTCGAGGCCGCGTACGCCCACGGCGGGCCGGGCCGCGACCTCGCGACCGCGCTCACCCTCGGGCTGAATCCGGCGATCGCCCACGCGCCCGAGCTCGGCGAGCTCGCGGCGGGGACGGTCGGGCTGGTGCTCGGGGGCCGCGCGCGCGGGGACGGCCGGCCCGCCCGTTTCCGGTATCTCTCGCTGCTGGCCGGCGCCGATGTGACGGTCGCCGGCCGTCCCTGGATCCGGGCGGGGGCGCCGGCGGCGCACCGGGCCCCCCGCCGGGGCGTACGGCGCTAGGGCCCGGGCGCGCCGAGCCGCTCCGCGAACCGGTTCGCGAGCTCGCGGGCCGGCTCGAAGTGACGCGCCGAGACCTGCTCGACGTTCACTCCGAGCGGCACCCGCCCGGACTCGAGGGGCCACGCCGCGCGGAGGGCCTCCCAGACCCCCAGCGCGCGCCCGAGGGAGGCGGACGGGCCGGCCGACTCCCCGTCCTCGAGGATCGCGCGTTCGACCGCCTCGGGGATCTCGGCGCCGAGCCATCGGACGTACTCGACGTCGGACTCGTCCGCCACGGGCGCGAAGCTGACGAGCACCGCGGCCGGGGGGACGAGCGCTCGGGCGCACAGCGCATCGTACTCCCGGACCAGCCCGGCGACGGGCTCCGCGTCGAAGGCCAGCTGGGTCGTGAAGAACGAGGCCCCGGCGCGGGTCTTCGCGAGCATCCGGTGGGCCTCCCCGCCGCGGGTCGGGATCGCCACGTTGCCGAGCCGGCCGCCCGCGGGCTCGACGACCGGGCGGCACAACCGGTTCGCCTCGACGACCGAGGGACCCGGATAGGGAATGTACCGGCTCGCCCCCCCCACGAGCACCAGGTGGACGAGGCCGGCCGCCACCGTCTCCTCGGCCCACCGTACGAGCTCGGGCCCGCTCGCGAGGTGGGCGACGACCTTGTTGACGACGACCGTCGCTCCCGACCGGTCGGCGATCGCCCGAGCGTACGCCCGCGGATCGGCCGACCGATAGAACGGTCGGCCCTCGTGGTTCTCGTCGACCAGCTCCGGCACCACGACCGCATCGATCCGCGGGAGGTCGCGCAGCCACCGGGCGACCTCGCCGAGCCGCTGGTCGGTCCGGGGGCCCGCGGCCCGCGCGGACGGGGGCGCCGGTTCGAAGAACAGCGGTTCGCGACGCAGGGCGTCGGGGAGGGCGCGGCGCATCGGCGACGCCGTCCACCGGGGGCGCGATATACCCTTTGACCCGTCCGAGAGCTTGCGAGCGACGCAACGGAGCGTCGCCCGACGAAAGGCGGGGTCAAGCTTGATAGCCCGCGGTCGCTCGACGGACCGTCCGATGGCCGACGCGATCGAGGTCCGGGGGCTCGTGAAGCGGTACGGGTCCCTCGCCGCCGTCGCGGGCATCGACTTCCACGTCGCGCCCGGAACGGTCTTCGCGTTCCTCGGACCGAACGGCGCCGGCAAGACCACGACGACGGAGATCCTGGAGGGCCTCCGCCGCGCCACCGAAGGGTCGGTCTCGGTCCTGGGGCTCGACCCCTGGACCGAGGGGACCGCCCTCCACCGTCGGATCGGTGTGATCCCGCAGGACTTCCGCTTCTTCGAGAAGATCACGCCCCAGGAGGCGATCGAGTACTACCGCAGCCTCTTCCACACTCGGCCCGACCCCACGGAGCTGCTGGCGCGGGTCGAGCTCGCCGACAAGTCGAGCGCCCGGTTCGACACCCTCTCGGGAGGTCAGAAGCAAAAGCTCGGTCTCGCGCTGTCGCTCACCAACGATCCCGAGGTCTGCTTCCTCGACGAGCCGACGACCGGCCTCGATCCCCACGCGCGGCGCTCGATCTGGACGGTCATCCGCCAACTGCGCCGCGAGGGCCGGACCGTCTTCCTCACGACGCACTACCTCGAGGAGGCGGAGCAGCTCGCCGATCAAGTGGCCATCATCCACCACGGGCGCATCATCGCCGCCGGCACGCCCCGGGAGATCATCGAGAAGTACGGGCGGCCCGAGCGGCTGCGGGTGAAGGCGGGCCCCGAGGTGGCCGCGCTCCTGACGAGCCGTCTCGGCCTCGTCGCCACGGCGGACCACGGCGAGGTCGACGTGGAGCTCCGTTCGAAGGAGGACGCGGTGCGCGCCCTCGGGGCGATCGACGGGAGCGGGCTCCCCTGGGACGGCTTCGAGACCGTCCGGGATTCGCTCGAGGACGTCTTCGTCCGTCTCGTCGGTCAGATGGACGAGGGCGCGCTCCGATCGGGAGGAGGTCCGTGAACTTCGGCCACATCGGGGCGGACTTCCGCGTCGTGGCGCGCTCCTACTTTCGCAACCCGGTCGCGCTGTTCTTCTCGCTGATCTTCCCGATCATCCTGATCGCCCTGTTCGGGCTGATCTTCTCGTCGACGGGCACCTCCGCCGTGAACCTCGTCGTGCTCAACGAGGACCACAACTCGGCGACGAGCGTGGAGTTCCTGAGCGCCCTCAACCAGACGACCCTGGTGACGGTCCAGGTCGTCAACGTGACACCGTCCGACTTCGCGTCGTGGCTCGGCCAGAACGACTACGCGGCCGGTCTCGTGATCCCCGCGGGGTTCAATGCGAGCTACCACGCCGGCAGTCCGGTCAACGTCACGCTGTACACCGACCCGCAGGACGCGAGCTCGGCGGGCCAGGTCGAGTTCGCCGTCACCGGCGTCGCGAACCGGTTCAACCTCGACCGGGCCTGCGGATCGGGCACGTGCACGCCGGTGATCGGGGTCACGGGGGCGAACGTCGGGAGCGCGATCTACACGTACATCGACTACCTGATCCCCGGCCTCATCGGGTTCTCGATCCTCACGAGCCCGATGTTCTCGATGGTCGACGTGGCGTCGTCCTACCGCAAGGAGGGGATCTTCCGGCAGCTGTCGCTGACGCCGCTCACCCGGGCCGAGTGGCTCACGAGCCGGGTCCTGTGGTACGTGCTCCTCACGTTCGTCACCGCCGGGATCATGATCGCCGCGGGCGCCTTCCTGTTCGGCGCCCACGTGATCGTCGGGGTGCAGCTGATCCCGTTCCTGGTCGTGGGACCGTTCCTGTTCGTCTCGCTGGGGATGTTGGCGGGCTCCGTCGCGCGGACCCCCGAGAGCGCGGCGCTGATCGGCAATATCATCACCTTCCCGATGATGTTCCTCTCCGGCACGTTCTTCCCCGTCTCGTCGTTCCCGTCCGGCCTCCAGGACTTCGCCCGGATCCTTCCGCTGTACTACGTGATCGACGGGATGAACCAGGTGATGCTGTTCGCGAACACGGGACGGGCGCTCACGGACCTCGTGATCGTGCTCGCGATCGCCCTCGTCTTCTTCGGGCTCGCCATCCGGCTGTTCAAGTGGCGGGACGAGTGACCCGTGGCGGACGATCGCGCACCGGACGGGACGGGGTTCCGTCGGCTCATGGGACGCTGGGCGACCGGCGTCTCCGTAGTGACCGCGCACCACGGCACCGCGGACGCGGGGCTCACGGTCAATGCGCTCCTCTCGGTCGCGCTGCAACCCCCCTCGCTGCTCGTCAGCCTCACCCGCGACGCGGACACCGTCCCGGTGCTCGAAGCGAGCGGAGCGTTCGGGGTGAGCTTCCTCGCCGCGGACCAGCGGCAGCTCAGCGAGCGGTTCGCGAGCACCCTGCCGCCGCCGGAGAAGTTCCGGGACGTCCCGTTCCATCG
>Ga0335074_10013400_pt1 | contig 11523 bp, 9 predicted proteins | sample Lox_Sample_23_FD_206715 | JGI IMG/M metagenome (GOLD analysis project Ga0335074, IMG submission 206715) | Soil microbial communities from Loxahatchee National Wildlife Refuge, Florida, United States - Lox_Sample_2.3 | ecosystem: Environmental > Terrestrial > Soil > Wetlands | place: USA: Florida...
CGCAGACGCCCTGACACTCGACGGCGCCGCGCCGGGCCTTCGGCTCGACAATCTGTTTGCGCTCAACCCGGCGATGCCGAGCCTCCATGAGTTCTACCGCCACGGGCACGCAACGATCGTGCATGCGGTAGCGAGCCCCTATCGCGACCGCTCGCATTTCGACGGCCAGGATGTGCTGCAGACCGGGGCCGCCAAGCCGGGGGCGCTCGATACCGGCTGGCTCAATCGCGCCGTGACGGCGTTGGCGCCGCAAGGGCCGGCCGATCCGCATGCCAGAGAGGCGCTGGCGATCGGGCCGGTGACCCCACTGATCATGCGCGGCCCGGCGCCGGTATTGTCGTGGGAGGCGCAAAAGCTGCCGCCGGCCAGCAGCGAGACGACCTTGCGGCTCCTCAACCTTTACCGGCATACCGACCCCGTATTCGCACAGGCGCTCGAGGAGCGGATCGGGATCGCCGCGATTGCGCGTGCCGGCGGGATCGATCAGAGGCCGACGAATGGCGTCCCGGTGGTCCAAACCGGGGGAGTGGCCCGGGTGCGCGCGTACTTCGCCGACACGGCGGGTGAGGCGGCAAAATTCCTGGCTCGGCCGGACGGCCCGCGGATCGGAGCCCTCGCCTTTGACGGTTGGGACACTCACGTCAATGAAGGATCGGTAAAAGGCCGCCTCGCCGATCTGTTGGGCGCGCTCGACGATGCCCTCGCTGCGATTGCCGCGAATATGGGCGATGCTTGGCACGAGACGGTAGTCGTTGTGATCACCGAGTTCGGACGCACCGCGCATATCAACGGCGACGGCGGCACCGACCATGGCACCGCAACTGTTGCCCTGCTCGTCGGCGGGGCGTTGGCGGGCGGCCGCGTCGTCGCCGATTGGCCGGGACTCAAGGAAAAAGACCTCTACCAGAGCCGCGATCTGCAGCCGACCACCGATTTGCGAGCCGTGGTGAAGGGGCTGCTCAGGGACCATCTGCGGGTCGGCGAACCCGCGCTTACTAACGCGGTCTTCCCCGACAGCGCCGGGGTCCGGCCGATGCCCGACCTCGTCGCCTGAATGCCCGTTTATCGGAGACGTCCGCCGGCGCGCTTGCCGCAGCCGAAAGCTGTTTCCGGTGATGTCGGCACCATCTCAGCCCTCTCGATTCCTCCGACGCGGCCCCGACCCCAACTCCCCGTATGCGGGGGAAATGGAGAGCGACCGATCCGCGCCCGTATGCGGGGGCAGGGTAGGGGCGGGGCCAGCTCAGCTCGCGGACAATGGCGGCAGCTGGTGAGGCCCTCCCTTTACGAGACGGGTGCGTCAGTGCCCCGAATTCGGGTTCGTTTGGCCGCCGGCAGTCGACCCTTGCTGTGCTTGTTGGGCCGCCTTGGCGTGCTTGGCTGCCTCGTGATGTCCGACGATGCAGCCGGCGCCGGCGCCGAGAGCGCCGTGATGGCCGGCAACATGCCCCGCAACCCCGCCAACGACGGCTCCTTTCAGGCAGCCGGCGGCGTGGGCAGGCACCGTAATCCAGCCGGTAGCGGCCAGGAACGCGAGCGCCGCCGGTAATACGACAAATTTCATCCGAGCTTCCTCCAGGGCACGCGATCTGGTGCCATGTCAGATAACAACAAGACGCGCCGGCAGGTTCAATTTGCTGCGGTGCTGCACGACAATAATGGCGAAAGGCAGCCTCGATCGCGGAACATCTCGCGCGATGGGCACGCGATTTTGCATGCCCCCGGCGCCGCCGGCGTCATGCTAGTTTGCGCTTATGCCCTGGTGTACCCGTCGTTGTCGAGAGATCAGAATCGCCGCGCTCGCTCTTCTGTTGGCGGTCATGCTCGACGGTTGCCAATCGCCAGCCGGCGGCAACGGTTTTGTCGGGAACGCCTTTGTCGGACCAAATCCGGGTGGCGGCACTCCTTGTCCCCACAACGCCTTTGAGGATTGCGCGACCGAATAAGCCCGGCGCGTGCCACAGTGGGGCCAACGCGCCGAACTGCCCGCTATGATGCTTCTGACGACCTTCGTGGCGGCCATGCACCAGCCCGGCCTGCTTCAGGATTCCGAGATGCTTTGAAACGCCAAGGCAACCAGGATTGCAATACAAGCACTAACAACCCGTTTTAGTCTTGGTTTATCCTGGACGATCAGCGGCGGCTTCGAGGCACGGTTTTGCGTCCTCGCCGTTGATATCGCCTCAAGGAATTCGAGCGACCACGAGGCGTCCTGATCTTCGCACATGGATAGGGGTCCAAAACCGAAGCTGAATTGTGCCTAGCTCCTCCCGGCTGGCCGGCATCTCACACACTGCCGCTCGAAAGTTTGTTGAATCGGTCTCGGAGGTAGTCCCGCTCGCCACAGTGAGGTCGGCGGCATCAGTCCCATCTGCATTCAGAAGGCGCCAAGCACTCGGCCCCTTCCGGGTGTCAGTCCAAGATCAGCGACGCTATCGTCAGTCAGTGGGCCGACCGATGTTGGCGTACCCCCAGGGACTGTTTCGCGGGCAACGGCAAAGGCTTCGTCAGAATCATCGACAGCAGCCGCAACGATACGCCTGCGCAGATTTTGGCCGATTTCCATATCGGGCCCGGTAACAAGCATCATCCAACCCTTCATAGTCACCTCCTATGTTGCGACAAACAAGGATAGCACGGGCCGGAAGGCAAGGCCGATCATCCATCTCCGCTCCCCTTGATCGGCATCGGGCAGGAGGGTCAGAAGGTTATTCCTCGCTACTCTCTTCGGGCGCGCGACGGTCGCGAAAGGCGCCGGCGTGCAGCGGATAAGCCGTCGTATGCTTCATCCGCTCCATCGCGAAACGCGATGTCACATTTTTCATCGGCGCCGTTTCGATCCGACGGCAATAGCAGCGCGGGCGCAACCCGTGTCATCGGCGGACCGGACCATACGAGGCAGGAATCTGCAAGTCCCGATCGATGGGGCCGACACGGCGCGTCAGAATTACGTTTACCGGCATGTGCTGCGGCTGGTGGATGCCGCGATCCTCGGCTATCGCGACAAGGCGATGGCGACCGGCGGTCTCGATCTGCTTTTCAATGACTATCAGCTCTTCGGCGCGCTGACCACCGGCAGCTATATGCTGACCAAGAAATTCATCACCGACAACCCGAACACGACGCGCCGATTTGTCGAAGCTACGGCGCGCGCGATTGACTGGACGCAGACAAAGCCACGCGTCGTAGTTGTTGCGCGTTTTCAGGATATCATCAAACGACGCGGGCGCGACGAAGACGCCAGTATCGTCACCTATTGGAAATCGGCCGGGCGCGGCGGGCTGCTCGCGAATCGCTCTTTCAGTCTTTATATCGACTGGTTCCGGGCAAATGGCGACACTGCCATCGGGCGGCTGAAGCCGCGCGACCTTTACACCAACGCGTTCAATCCCTATCGCAGCAACCAGAGCTGACACGGGTCAAGGCGAGCATGTCGGGCGATAGCGCCAGAGCACACCCTGGACTTTAGGGATTCACCCGCACGTACACCCCGGCAGAACCCGGTGCATGCGTCATGGCCTGGCGCATGCGCGGCGAATTGGGCGAGGAATGTTGCTGTTGCTCTTTCCACTCCGGGCTTTCGGGCACGGCCGTACTGGCAAATTCGTAGACCGTGCTGTAGCCGCTGGTACCCTCGAGAACCCGATAGCGGCGGGCGTAGATCACGCCCGGCACCTTGCGGTAGCCTGGCACATATTCCCCACTGTACCAGGCGTTCCATGCCGCATCGATCTCGGCGGGGACAGACATGCGGCCGATCTGCAACACCGGCGCCATGCCACGCTCCGGCATTTCGATGCCGTCCGGGTAGATCTGTTCCCCGACAATGCGTGTCAAATTTTTGCCAATCACGGACGGCGAGACTTTCTGTCCCCAGGGCGTGCGCGGCCGGTTGGTAAAGGCCGGCGTCTGCATCACCGCCACGCTTTCCAGTTCATAGAATGCCAGGTACTGCGGACCACCCCTGACCGCCTCGTAGCGGGCCGCTGAGAGAATACCGGGCACCGACAGCAATTCCGGCAGATGCTCCTCATTATACCACTTGTTGAATTCCGGCGCGTGCTGGGCGTCGATATCAACGTACACCATGAAAATCCCGCGACCTTTTTGTGCCATGTGTGCGTCTCCTCGGTGAAGCGTCGCCGTCATCGTTTGCCTCGTCTCGTTGCCACCCCGCTCCACACGCCTGGAGCCCAGGAGAGACACGAGACAGCAACCGAGGCACCATCTTAGCACACGACCACGCCGGGTATGACAGCCGCGCAAGACGGCTCAGAGCTCAAGTCGATCGGGCTCGAGCAGCGGATCGATCAGGGCAAGAGCTTGATCGAGCGGCGCAACGCCTTCGAATTCTGCCGCGACCATGCCGCCGGGCGGTCGAGACCGCGACCGGCTCCGCCTGGCGCCCCTCGGCTCCGGCATCGCCGCCAACCTCGCCGACAAGGTAAAAAGCCTCGGCATTACGGTGTCGCGGTTCGACGGGAATGGCGCCACGTCGGCGCGGTTTCTGCCGAAGGCGGGGTCTGTATTAGGTTTTGCGCCACAATCATGGCAGTGGCCCGGCATTCCGGCAACGCAGCGGTGCAACACTCAGTCTCGGTCAACTCGGTCTTACGGGGGTAACATGCCGAGCGCGTCCCTGGTGACGATTGCATCCAAAGCCCATGACGATTGCGTCCAAGGCCCATACGGGTAACGCCGACGGCATCACGGCCCCGCTGCGCCATATCACCTTCCGGCGCATCTGGCTTGCCAGCCTGCTTTCCAATCTCGGGATCCTGATCCAGGGCGTTGGGGCGGCTTGGGCGATGACGCAAATGACCTCCTCGGCGGACAAAGTAGCGCTGGTTCAGACGGCGCTGACGGCGCCCGTTATGCTGATCTCGATGCCCGCCGGCGCGATCGCTGACATGTATGACCGGCGCATCGTGGCGCTCGTCGCTCTGAACATCGCGCTCGCCGGCGCGACCGCCTTGGCGGCGTTTGCCTGGCTCGGCCTGGTCACGCCGCATCTGTTATTGGGGCTCTGCTTTGCCGTCGGTAGCGGCATGGCGCTGATGGGACCGGCTTGGCAAGCCTCGGTCATCGAGCAGGTGCCAGCGCAAGCACTGCCGGCCGCAGTCGCTCTAAACGGCATCAGCTACAATGTCGCGCGCAGTATAGGTCCGGCGATCGGTGGCGTTGTCGTTGCGGCGGCCGGCGCTATGGCCGCGTTCGCGTTAAACGCGGTCCTCTATCTGCCACTGATCGCCGCGCTGTTTCTCTGGAAACGTGTCGCCGAATCCTCAAATCTGCCACCCGAAAAGCTGCGCCGCGGGATCATTTCGGGCGTGCGCTACATCACCAATTCACCATCAATCAAGATCGTTCTGACCCGCAGTATGGTGACTGGCATGATTGGCGGCGCGATCCTCGCCCTGATGCCGCTGGTGATACGCGATGTGCTGCATGGCGGGCCCCGGACCTATGGCATCATGCTCGGCGCCTTTGGCCTGGGGGCGGTGATCGGCGCCCTCAACCTAACCAGGCTGCGCCAACGCCTGAGCGGCGAGGCGGCGATCAGTGCCTGCGCATTCGCGATGGGCGGGCCCACCGCCGTGATGGCGTTGAGCCGCGAGCCGGCGCTGACGGCAGCTGCGCTGATCGTGGCAGGGGCCGGGTGGATGCTGGCCTGGGCGGTGCTCGGTATTGCTGTGCAGCTGTCGGCGCCGCGCTGGGTGGCCGGGCGCTCGCTTGCGGCCTATCAGGCAGCCTCTTCAGGCGGGATTGCCATAGGCAGCTGGGCGTGGGGTCATCTCACAGATTACGCAGGTGTCGAAGCAGCATTGCTGGTCTCGGCCGTCTTCATGCTCGCTTCGCCGCTTATCGGGCTGTGGCTGCGCATGCCGCGCATCAGCACGCATGGCGAACAGACCGTGATGCTTGACGATCCTGAAGTTCGCCTGACGCTGAGCGGGCGCAGCGGGCCATTGGTGGTCGAGATCGAATATCGGGTTACCCAGAACAACGCGCGGGCGTTTCACGAGGTCATGCAGCAGGTGCGGCTGTTCCGCCAGCGTAACGGCGCTTATGGCTGGTCGATTGCGCGCGATATTGCCGATCCGGAATTGTGGACTGAGCGTTATCACTGCCCGACCTGGTTCGACTACCTGCGCCAACGCAATCGCTCCACCCCAGCTGAGGCCGCGCTCGAACAGCGGGCGGAAGCCTTCCATATCGGTCCCACCCCGATCCGCGTCCGACGGATGCTGGAGCGTCCGTTCGGCTCCGTGCGCTCAAAGGATGATACACCCGCCGATGTGCCGCCGGTGATCGCCAGCGTGACAGGGGGCAGCACTTAGTCGCCCGCGTGGCAATGGTTTGAGGCAGCCACGTAAGACTGGCCATTAGGCAACCCTATCCGGGAGAATATTAAAAGGTTTCGATCGGATTGACCGTATTCGACGGTCTCGCCATCGTGGCTCCCGAGCGCGGCCGCCGTCAACTTCGCCCGCGAACCCGGCTCAACATCAGCATGAGTTGTGTCGGCTTCGACCAGGCGCAGGCCGAAGCCATCTGGCAGCTGTTCTTTGCCGGGGTCGCGGCCGACGGGGACGACTACAATTTTATCCAACCGTTACGTGTCCTTGCCGGGCCGATACGGTACCGTCGGGATCCCGAAATTCGGACACGCCAACTGCATCGTCACGAAGCGGCCGTAACAGCTTATCGCTCTTTCCAAAGCGAGGTTCTTTGCAAGGTCCGGGCGTTGCAATATCCTGATCTCATAGCGTGGCGGCGACTGTCCGGAAAATATCGAGCCGCTCCGATCGGGTAAGGGCAGAAAAATCTGGAATTGGCGCCGAGCTGTCGGCGCGTTGCAGCCCGATCGATGCGAGTCTAGCCTTTTCACGGGATCTTTACGCGCGACCAGGAGGCAGCGATGCCCAACATGCGGACGGTGCAGGTTGCAAAAGCTGGCGGTAACCGCGTGCACAAAGGCGAACTGCTCGCCGAAATCGATAAGGAGCCGTTTGAGGACGCCGTCGCCGTAAAAAGGGCGGCGGTCGATACCGCAGAAGTGGATGTGCACGCCGCTGAAGCCACAGTGCGGGATATCGAGGCACAAGCTGGGGCCGGCGCTGGGAATTGCAGAACGCCGTACAGGCCGCGCATCTCGGTCGCCGCAACTACTTTCTGGCGTCGATCACGGTATTCACCATCGCCTCCGGGCTGTGCGGCATGGCCGGCAGCCTCGGCCAGCTGATCCTGTTCCGGGTGATCCAGGGGCTGGCGGGAGGCGGTCTGCAGCCCAGCAGCCAGTCCGTATTACTTGATGCCTTTCCGCCGGAAAAGCAGGGCGCCGCGATGACGCGGCTTGGCTTCGCTGCGTTGATTGCACCGATCGTCGGTCCGACCCTGGGCGGCTGGCTGACCGACTCCTACTCGTGGCGCTGGGTGTTTCTGATCAACGTGCCGGTCGGTCTGCTGGCGTTTGTCGGTTGCTATGCGCTGCTGCGCGACCCGGACTATCTTACAAAGCAACGCTCGGAGTTGAAGAAGCAGCCGTTCCATTTCGACTCGATCGGCTTGTCGCTGCTGGTCATCGTCATGGTCAGCTGGGAGGTGATGCTGAGCAAGGGCCAGGAATGGGATTGGTTCGGCGATCCCGTCTGGCGGGTGCAGACCTTGGCGAGTTTGTTCGCCGTGGGCTTGATTGCGCTGGTTTTTTGGGACTTGCGGCACCGCAACCCGGTGCGCGAGGGGCCGGCAGACCTGCGTCCGCCGATCCTCAAAACTTATCTCGACCGCTATGCCCGCGAAGTGCAGCGCTTTTTCCCGGTACCCAAGGGCTCGCCGGTCGCTGCGTTCAATGATCTCGCGGCACGCTATCCGGTTCTGGAATTGCGAGCGTTAGGGCATGCGGCAGCGCCGTCCGCGACCGGTTCGAAATGAGCCCGGTCACCGGCGTTCCCAGGGCGGAAACAATTCTTCGGGGTCGTTGACCCAGACAAACGCAATGCCGTTCTGATCGGCGCAGTCGACGGCAAAGCGGAACTCCGTAAGGATTGAGGTGCCGGGCTTGCTCTGGTCGATGATCCTTGCGCCATGCGCATAGCACCAGCTGCCGAGCACAAGATCGGGATCATCGGGACTGCGATGAACCTTGAATTCGATAAAGGACACCGCCCCTGCTTCGGGTTTTTCGTCGATCACCGCGACCACTGCCGTCTCCTGCATGTCGATACCGCGCGATATCCGGAGGGCCCGTCCGAGGCCCCTGGCAACGCGAGCTTTCCGCAAGCATCTTTAATCCGATAGGGCTTGCACCGTGAACACATTAAAATGCCAAGGAGCAAGATCGATGAAAAGCCCGGGATCGATTGTTTCGCTGCCGTCGCGATCGTAGACCTCGCTGCCGATCAAATCGGTCAGACGGATTTTCTTGCCGCGCAGATCGTCGAACGGCAGCGGCAACCGGCACTGCGACTGGTTGGCGGCGTAATTGACGACCAGTAAATGGCTGCTGTGACCGGCGTCGGCCCAGGCATAGGCGACAAAACACTCGGATGTCCAGTTGCCGGAGCCCGCGGGTTGCGGCTGGATCTGTGACCAGCGGCCCTCGCGGAAATCGCGGGTGGTCCGCAACACCTCAAGCAGCCTGGTATAGAAAGCGAGGATCACGGGATTGGCCGGCTCCGCCGGAGCGCGGCAGAGTTGCACCGGAACCCGAACCCGGGCGCCGTCGAGTTGACCCTGGTGAAAAAACCGCATACCGGGGGCAAGATAATTGATGATCGCTGCCGCCTGGTGCTGCGGCCATGGAAACACCGACGCGGCGCGCGGTTCGTCGTGATTTTCGAGAAACCGTGCAAGCTTATCCTGGTAATCGAGGCCGGCGGCAAGGTGACCGCGGATCGATGCCGCATGGCCGTCGCGCAATCGATCATAGAGCCGCTTGTCATAGCAGTAGTCAAAACCCTGCTGCTGCAAACTCCATTCGAGGTCCCAATAGACCTCGGCCATGAAGGTGAATCCGGGATATTTGGCGCGCACCTCCGCGATCGCCGGCGGCCAGAACGGCTCGGGTGCCAATCCCCAGACGCGCTGAAAGATCTCGGGCAGCAGCAGCATCGCCATGTCGCAACGCACCCCGTCGCATTTGCCGGCGATCGCGACCAGTTCGTCAATGCGCCGCCGGTGCAGTTCCGGATTGGCGTAGTTGAGCTGCAGGGTGTCGGTCCAGCCCGGAAAATTGGGATCGCGGCCATGCGCCAGCACCATCGGCCCTCGATCGGTCGCGACCCGCGTGTAATTCTGTGGCTGGTCGGCCAAAGCCACCTCGGTGCCGGCGATGTAATAATCGGGGTGGGTTTTGGCCCAGGGATGGTCCAGGGCAGTGTGGTTGGCGACAAAATCGAGCATCAATTTGATGCCATGTCGCGCCAGGCCGGCGCGAAAATGCGCCAGCCCGGCTTCGCCGCCGAGCTGCTCGCTAACGGTGTAAGCGGCAATCGCAAAGCCTGAGCCGCAAATGTCATCTTCGGCGAGGTCGGGCAGTGCCGCTTGAAACGTGGCGCGCAGTTGCGGGTCGGCGCGCGCCACCGCTCGACCCGCGGCGCCGGTCTGCCACACGCTCAACAGCCACACCCAATCAAAGCCGCGCTCGGCAAAGCCGGCGATCGTCGCGTCCTCGATATCGGCAAGGGTCACCCGTTTGCCAGCCGCGCGCGACAACTGGTCGAGCCAGACCCGGGTATTGATCTGAAACAGCGTCGGATAGCGCGGCATGATCGCCAATTGCCTGTTCCCGCCTGTTGCGGCGACCAAAGCCGGTCTCGCTTCCGCCAACGAGATTAGATGGCTGAGGCCGATCTCGCCAAAGATTTCGGTCACGCCGGCGCGCACCGGGCCGTCCCGTTATGACGGCTTATGGCGGCCCGCGGACCGCTGCATTGGCGGCACCCTTAACGGCGGCGGTTTTCGGTTTCCAGGGTTACAAGGCGGGCGACCGTGATCGCGATATAGAACACGCCCAACACCGACTCCAAATTCGCCAGACTGCGGGCAAAGGGATCGACCGCGACGATGTCGCCATAACCCGTGGTGGTCAGCGTTGCCAGGCTGAAATACATCATCTCGGCAATACCCAGCGGATCGCCCGACGGGGTATGCAAATTTGCAAACGCATCGGGCTGCAGTTGCCAGATCAGCCCGTAGGCCGAGGCGAAGATCGTGGCCAGGTTCAGATAGACCACGGCCGCACCCTGAAGCCGGTGCGAGGTGATGCGTCCGCCGGCATACACGGCGTGTCCGACAACCCAGGTAAGCGCGGAGAACGCGATGATATTCCCGCCGCCGCGCAGCGCGATCGCGACTGCTTGTGGCCATCCTGTCCCGAACCATTCGCTCGCCTCGATCGCCGCCGCACCGAACAAGATCGCGACGATCGCGCCGGGGCGGTGCGACAGCATGACGACGATGACCAGAACCGCCAGCACCAGGGCCTCCGCCACGGTTTTGGCAAGCGGCAGCCCGCGCGCCGCCAGTGGCACTGCGAAAAAAATGGTGCAAAGGTTCAGCGCCAGCAGGACCGTCAAGGCCGGGTCCCGGATCCGCTCCTGCCAGGTCCGAATCCGATCGCGCCGGTCCGCTGCAGCCAGGCGCAACCGATGGTCTGGCGTCTGCACACGCTTGTCCGACATCGCGAAGCCGACTCCGCCGCTAGAGCAGGATCGCACGAAATGGAAACAGAGCTTCCGCTTCATGCGCGGATCCTGCTCGCGATTTCAAAAGGCAGAACACGACACGGATCGAACGAAACCGGTGGTCCGGTTTCCCGCCGCTACATCCGAAACACGCCAAACCGGCCTCCCGCCACCCCATCAAACCGCGCGACGGGTGCGTTGAGGCTCGCGGAGATCGCCAGCCCCAGCACCATCCGGGTGTCGGCCGGGTCGATGATGCCATCATCCCACAGACGCGCGCTTGCGTAATAGGGATGGCCCTGGGTCTCGTATTGCGCCCGGATCGGCGCCTTGAACGCCTCCTCCTCGGGCTCGCTCCACACCTCGCCGCGCGCCTCGCGGGTGTCGCGGCGGATCTGCGCCAACACCGAGGCCGCCTGCTCGCCGCCCATCACCGAGATCCGCGCATTCGGCCACATCCACAAAAATCGCGGGGCATAGGCGCGCCCGCTCATCCCGTAATTGCCGGCGCCAAAGCTGCCGCCGATGATCACGGTGAATTTGGGCACTGGGGCGGTGGCGACCGCGGTCACCATCTTGGCGCCGTCCTTGGCAATGCCTCCCGCCTCGTATCTGCGGCCGACCATGAACCCGGTGATGTTCTGCAAAAACACGAGCGGAATGCCGCGCTGCGCCGCCAGTTCGATAAAATGCGCCGCTTTCAGCGCGCTCTCTGAAAACAGGATGCCGTTATTGGCGAGCATCGCGACCGGATAGCCCCAGATATGGGCAAAGCCGCAAACCAGAGTGGCGCCATAAAGCCGCTTGAACTCGTCGAACTCGCTGTCGTCGACAA
>Ga0335074_10013401_pt1 | contig 11522 bp, 1 predicted proteins | sample Lox_Sample_23_FD_206715 | JGI IMG/M metagenome (GOLD analysis project Ga0335074, IMG submission 206715) | Soil microbial communities from Loxahatchee National Wildlife Refuge, Florida, United States - Lox_Sample_2.3 | ecosystem: Environmental > Terrestrial > Soil > Wetlands | place: USA: Florida...
CAGGCTGCCGTCGGCGTCATAGATGTAGCTGGCGACGGTGGTTGAGCCGCTGGTGATGGACGCGAGCTCGCCAGGGGCCTCACCGGTGCCATCCCAGTTCAGCGTGGTGGTGCTGGAACCAGTGCTGATGGAAGTGGTGTTGCCTGCCGCGTCGTAGCCGTAGCTGGTGGTGGTGGTTCCGCTTGGACCCTGTGCCTGCTGGGAGGCGATGGCGTGCGGGCCGTCGGCGCCGGTGGTGGCCGGGAAGGCGTTGGTGTATGTAGTCGCCGACCCGGTGGCGGGTGTGCTGACCGCGGACGTCATGTCGTTCTCGTCGTTGTAGGTGTAGGTGTCCCAGTAAGGCGCGGCGGCCGCCGCCTCAGCAGTCTGCGACGCCCCCGCGCTACAGCCGGCGCTGCCCTGGGACCAGGCGGAGATGAGCCGGCCGAGGTAGTCGTAGGTGTAGCACTGCACCTGTGCCGGCCCGCCGGAGGGCGTGTCGGCATCGGACGTGATGTCGCCGTTGTTGTCGTAGGAGTAATTCTGGTCGTCGACGGTGACCGGGGACAGGCCAGCCGAGGTCAGCGACTCAGTGATCTGGCCCTGGTAGTTGTAGTACTCGCTCAGGTAGGCCGGGTTGGTGCTGGGCCCGAAGTTGTATTCCAGCGGCTGGTCGAGATCTGTGTAGGAGAGGGCACTGACGTAGTTGGCCTGGCTGCTGGTGATGCTGAGCGGGTTACTTTCGATGTCGAGGCCGATGTTGACAGTCTCTTGCGGCAGGCCGCCGGCTGCGCTGTCGAGATACTCGTCGAGCGTCCCGTTGGCGGCGTAGTAGTCCTCGGTGATGTAGTTGCCTGCCAGCGGCCCGCTCCCGATCTTGGTCTCGGTGCCCTTGGACAGGCCGCTGGAGTTGTAGCCGATCACGTCCTGCGCATAGGACTGGCCGCTGGTGCCGCCAACGTAGGCGGTAGCAGAGGTCAGTTCGCCCTTCTGCAGGGTGTCGTAGACCCAGGCCGCAACCTCGTTGGAGGCCGATTGATTCGCGACGGTGGCCGCGTACTCGGCGATCTTGCGGCCATCGGCATCGTAGACGTAGGAGATTGTCTTGGTGTCAGCGCTCGTCGTCGACAGCAGGTTGCCGTTGTTGTCATAGGTCGACGTCGTCGTGCCAGAGTCGGGGTCCGTCGAGCTTGTGGTATCTCCGGCCAGGTCATAGACGTAGGACCATTGCTTGCCAGCGGCGTCCGTGATGGTGTCCAGGTTCTGCGACGGGTAGTAGGTGTAGGAGGTCTGGTCCCAGCCGGCGGTCCCCGCGGAGTTCCCGGACCCGGGCGCGGGCGGGCTGGCTGGCGGCGGGCTGGAGTGGTACTGGTAGATGTAGCTGGTCAGACCCTCGCCGTTGGTGTACGTGGTCTCCGCGGTGCCGCCGGCGGGCGGGGTGACAGTGGTGTAGTCCCCGCCGTAAGCGGTGTCGGTCTCGTACTTCTCGGTCGCGTCACTGTAGGTGATCTGCTTGAGGATCCGGCCGGTCCCGTCGTAGACGTACCCAGTCTGGTCGGGTACCGCGTCGTCCGCGGCGGAGACCACGCTGGCTGACGGGGCGCCGACAGCGTAGAAAGGCTGGAAGACCAGCTCCTTCCAGCCGTCGCTGTTATAGAACGTGGTGGTGACGTCCATGTTGCCATTGGGCGTCTCCGACTGAGTCTGGATCGGGTTGCCCATCGAGTCGTAAATCGTCGCGTTGGTGATGTAGGCGTTCCCAGCAGGCACGACGGTATCCGTGGTGATCACGGATGGCGCTGAGTTAGTCACGTCGTAGCTGTAGGTGTAGCTGGCGTCCGCGCCGGCTGACTTGGACGCAGTCGGCAGCCACACGGCGGTAACGCGGCCGAGCGCATCGTAGGTCTTCGTGGTGAGCTGGCCTCCCGGAGTCGTGACCGTCAGCGGCAGCTCCCGCAACGGGTCGAAGGTGGTGGTCGTCACCAGGCCGTTAGGCGCTGTCGACGTCTTCGGGGAGGTCACCTGCAGCTGCGTCGGCTCCGCGCCGGTCGCGGGAGTGTAGGCGGTGGTGGTGACGTTGCCGTCGGCGTCAGTGGCCGAGGTGATCCGACCGTACTCGTCATAGACGTCCTGAGTCTCGGTCGTGAAGTTCTCCGTCGACCCGGTGTAGGACGTGGCCTTGGTCGACTCGGTCAGGTCACCCTTGGACGGGGCGGCGCCGAGCGACGCCGAACTGTCGTAGTAGTCCCGCGTATCGGAGACCAGCTCATTACTCGGGGGCGGTGCGGACGCCGAGTAGGTGATCGGGCAATTCGATGGCGTGACAGAGGTGACGACGACCTCAGAGGGCAAATCGACCAGATTGCTCGAGGTGTTCTGCGCGTAAGCGGTCTGGGTGCAGGTGTCCTCGGAAGCAGGACCGGCGACGCCGTTGTCATACGCATCTGGTGCGCTGGCTACTGAAGTGACCAGGCCGTAGCCGGCCGTATGGCCGTAGATGGTGTCAGACTCCCGGTTCCCGCCGGAGGCCAGCGCGGTGAACTCCTGCGTCTCGGCGGTCCCGGTGAGGTGCGCCGTCAGCGCGGGCAGCGGCGAGGGCTGCGACTGCGACGCGGTCTGGCTGCTCCAGGGCGTGGTCACGGTGGCCGTGACCATCGGGCCGCCGGAACCGTTGTACACGATGTGCTCGAAGTTCATGCCGGAGTACTGGTCGGAGTCGGTCACGGTGACGCTGCCGACCGTGCTGGTCACTGACGCGGTGGTGTTGCCGCCGCTCCCGGTCTGGTAGTCCCCGTTCATACCCCGGAAGTAGATGTCCTCGGACTGGGTGATCGGGTCCGGGGATGTCCCGGTGCTCGTCCACACATCCTGGAACCCGCGCCACTGATCCCAGGTCCGCTGGTCGGAGCGGACCAGCGTGTCGTCGTTGTAATGCCAGGCCCCGCCAGACAGGCAGTTGGACTGCGACCCGTAGCAGTAGCTGGTGGTGACCCCCGGCTGGGAGTCCGCTGAGTAGTCGTCGGACTGAGTGACGCTGGTCACTACGAACTTATAGAACCAGTCCTCGAAGGACTGCCCGTTCGTCGGTGTCCACCAGGACGGATAGCACAAGCTGGTGTTGCTCTCATCGGTGGGCAATGGCGACGGGCAGGTCGCGGCATAGTTCACCGTGATGTCCTGCCCGGTCTCGGTCGTGATCTGAGTCAGCCGATACCGGGTCAGCGGGAGGTACCCGTCGGTGACATTGACCCGGTTCCCGTACGGATGCCCGGCAAAGCTCACCGACGGAAGGACCACCGACGGCGATCCATCCTGACCGGTCCTGGTGATCGACTCCAGCCACAGCGACGGCGGCGTGGTGTCCCCCGTCGCCGGGTAGTCCTGCTGCAGCGCCCACGAGTCCACCGGCTCCAGGGTCGACCCGTCCAGTGCCTCGGTCGCCACTGTGGTCAGGTCGTACTTGGTCCAGAACGTCGGCGAGGTGACCGTGCATGCCGCGCCGGAGGCGCAGGCCAGGTCGGTGTTGCCGTTGCTGTTGCTGGTGGGGATGTCGGTGCGGGTCTCGGGCGCGGTGAAGTTCACTTCAGCGGCGGGCGTCGCCCCGTACACCGCTCCGGCGCGCAAGCCGTACTCGATCGTCTTCAGCGTGCTGGCCTGGGTGTAGGCCGACGACGCCGGCGCTGTCGTGCCGTCGTCCTGCGCGTAGTAGTTGGTCTCGGTGTTGTAGAGGTAGGCCATCGCGTCACCGTGGGAGTCGGTGACGTAGTCCAGGTTCCACCGCCACGCCTGCTCGCAGACCGAGCCGGCGAAGGTGTCCGCCGTCAGGTGGTAGCACGGATCACCCGACGTGGGCCCGTACACCGGCACCGTGTCGGTGCTATCGGTCGCGGTGTCACCGGAGGCGTATCCGGGCAGTTCGTTGAGCCCGAAGTAGTAGCTAGTGCCATTAGTCTCGGTCACGACCCAGTAGTCGTCGTCGTGGGTGCCGTTGCTGCCCGACCCGGTCTCGTAAGTGATCTTTGCTCCGTTGTCGGCCTCCGCGGTCCAGCCGTTGGTCGGGTCATCGACCAGGGTCGTCGACGAGCCGTTCAGCATCATGGTTGTCACGTCGGTGCTGGAGTTCCAGCAAAGGTCGCCGGTCTGTTCATTGGTGGGGCTGGTCGGCAGCGACTTGTTGTTTGCACAGGTCTGGTAGTCGCGCTCGATGTAGCCGGGGTCATAGCTCCAGCCGTCGCCGATTTCGGACGCCTGGTCGTTGGTCGAGGACGTCAGGCCGTCGACCGCCTGCGAGTTATACCCGAACGTCACGCTCGGCTGGAGGCCGCCGGGCACAGGCGGCACGGCCAGGTTGTAGGAATAGGTGAATGCGCCGGAGTCCCCGCCATCGGACCAGTTCGCCGACTGCGATAGCGGCGCCGCCGCGTAGTTTCCGCCCGAGCCCGACGCGCCTGTGGTGACGCCCATCACCACATCCGCGATGGCGCCCAGGCCAGCCGCCCCGGCGCCATGGCCCGCGGCTGCCAGTGCGGAGCTCGAGCCGGGTAGCGCGACGTCAGCTCCCAGCCTCGACGCCACAACGTCGTTATAGGACGCAACCGGAGTTTGCCGTCGGCACGCAGGCACCTGCGGCGTGGTCAGCGCGCAGGCCGGCAGTTCCACCAGCCGCAGCCGGTCCGCGTAGCCTCCCCAGTCGGCGTCTGCGAACGACGCATAGTCCAGGCTCAGATGCACTCGGCTGGCTGCACGGCCGCCATCCGCCCTGCCCAGGGTAAAGATCAGACCGCTGATGCCAGCCTTCTCCGCCACAGCGTGCGAGGCCACGGAGACCCGCACCTTTGATGGCAGCAGCGCCGTCACGCCGGCCGCGCCGGGGACCATGGCATGCCTGGCGCTGCTGGCGGTGTCGGCCGGTCCGACCTCGATAGGCAGCGATCCGGCGCGAACGGCGCCGCGCGACGGCGCCGACAGCGCAACGTTCCCGCGCGGGCCGGCGTTCGCAGCCGCACTGCCCGCCCGCATCGCCGACATGGCTGTCGACGATCGCAGCGACACTGTCGCGGCCTTCGCCGCCGGCCAGTGCACCACCGGCCGTGCTGCCGGCCGCATCGTGGGCGTCCGCCGTCGCCCGCCCTTATATGTGTGTACCGGCACCGGCACCTGCCGCTGCGACCGCGGTAATACCCGGTGCGCAGGCGCAGCAGCCGCCGACGCCGGGGCCATCACACCCGCCAGCACACCCACCAGCCCGACCAGCGCCCCGGCGCCAGCCAGTCGGGACCGCTTCCTCGCAGTCCGCTGCATGATGACCGCAACGACGCTGTGGCGGGCGCGGCGACTCCTGTCAAAGAACGGCATGACGGGCACACCTTCCTCACAAAGCGGCCGATCGTGGCAGCGACCAGGCCAGCGGCAAACGAGATACGCACGATGAGCAGCGGGGCGGAACGAACCGGATGATTTTCGATGAGCGGATGGCCGGTACCGGGGCTCCTGGGCGGGCCGGGAGCCCCGGCAGCGGTCAGGTGCCCGGGGCTAGCGGCGGGAACAGGTCCGCCGAGGTGATTGCCTGGGCTGCCTGGGCGTAGCCAGCTGTGGTCAGGTTCACCCAGTCACCGGTCGGTGGCGGTCCGGCGCCGTACCCGGACGCCAGGGTCTCGGTCGCTTCGTTCGACGCGCCCTGGTTGCACCCGGTCGGGCCGAGGGTGGACACCGCGCAGTCCACGTCGGCCAGGTTGGGGGCGCCGTACAGCAGCGGGAACGCCTGCGTCTCGCCAGCGATCCACGCGTTCACCCCGTCCGAGCGGGCGCTGTCGGCGGTGCCGCCGAGCGGACATGCGTCGGCGGGGCTGCCAGTACCGACGTAATTCCCGCACGGGGTCAGCGTTGCGACCACGATCGATATCCCGTACCCGGTCAGGATCGTCTGCAGCTGCTGGATCGCCGCCTCGACGTTGCCGGCAATGTTCGCATCGCCGGCTGCGGCTTCCTTGAGCAGGTCTTCCAGGCCCTCGTTGATGACGACAGTACCCACATCGGGCTCGGCCAGGACGTCCCGGTCGAAGCGGGCCAGCAGGCTGACCCCGCCGATGCCCGACTGGTCAGCCTGCAGCTCGTTGGTCTCGATACCGGCATCGACCACGCCGTAGTCGGCGCCCGCTCCGGCCACCGCGGTCGGGGTGCTCTGCCCGGCCGGGATCGCGTTGGCGAGCTGACCGGCGATCCGGACACTTGGCGCCCCGAAATCGGCCGCCACGACCATGTTCGTGCCCCACAGGTCGGTGACGTTGTTGCCGGCTACCACGACGGTCGGCTGGCCCGGCGTGGTGACGGTGCCGGTGCTCCCGTAGCCGGACTCGGTGAACGTCTCCGACGGAGTGCTCACGTCCACGCCCGACAGCAGGTAGTCCTGGGTCTGCCAGCCCGAGACTGCGAAGTCAGTCTGGGACGTGTCCATCGTGTGATCCCCGGCGACGCTGCTGGGGTATACGGAGGCACCACTCGGCCATGCAGTGCCGGGCATCCAGGTGATCGCCGGGTACGGCGACGCTGACGACCCGTTGGCCACGTAGATGCTGATCAGCAGGTTCTGGCCGGCGGTTACCGCGAACGGAAGCGTCACTGGGTCGGAGTACAGATCGCAGCCCGCGCACAGCGTGGCCGATTTCGCGCCGCCGAAGAACAGCTGGGTCGGTGTCGTATCCGGTATGGCCTGGTAGTACTCCTGGGCGACGGTGGCGTCGCCGATGGTGATGGGACCGTCGGTGTCACCGTCCATGAACCCCGGGTCGGACAGCCGGATCCGCAGCAGGGAGCCAGCCGGGGCGCTGACATTCATCGAGACCGCCATCCGGTAGGTCAGGTTCCCAAATGTCCCCGGGCCCCAGCCGGCCTCCATCGGCGAGTCGTAGGACCCAGTCCAGCCGCAGGGGTTGCCGCTGCCGCCGCAGCCGGATGGCATCGCGACCTGGGTACCGCTTGCTCCGGGGGTTGCGGTGGTGGTGTTGCGGACGGACATGCCGAAGACGTGCAGGGCTGGCAGGGCGCCAGAGCCAGGCGCGTACACCGCGTCGCTGACGTCGGGCAAGGTGACCGAGGCAACCGTGAGGGCCGGGTTCAGTGGCACCGCGAACGCGTACATCTTCGGGGCGTCGGCCTGGCTCGTGCCCCCGGATTCGTCCATGTCCGCGGTGGCGGCCGCGGCGATGTCGTACGGGCCGGAGATCCAGTCGGGCACGGTCAGGTTGTAGGTGGAGGTGCTGCCATTGGTGTAGGTGATCGTGCCGCTCGACGGGACGCAGCCAGTGTCACTGCCGCTGAATGCATCAACCCCGTCGCAGCCAGTACCGGTCACGTCGGTGCCCGATTCCACCGGCGGCGCGGTCGCGTCCGACCCCCACAGCGAGCCGGGTGTGCCGGTCCCGGCGGTCAGCGGCACATACGCGTTGCTCGAGGTAGCCATGAACACCAGCGCGCTGCCCTGCCCGCCCATCGTGATTGTCTGATCGGCAGCTAGCACGTTGTCGGCGGCGCAGTTCCCGTAGTCCGGCAAAGTGAAGTCCGCGCCGTCTACGGTCACGTTCCCGTTCGGCAGCCAGCCCTGGGCCTGCATCTGGGCGTAGTCGAACTCATTACCGGATCCGTCGCCGACCGTGGCGCCGCAACTGCCGGAGTTACCCGACAGCATGGTGTTGTCGAACGGCTCGTTCGTCACCAGCGTGCCGGCCGAGTTGGTGCACTGGTTGGCCAGTGCCTTCGCCCAGCTGCCGCAGTTCAGCGGCGAGTCGCCGCCGACCGTGAACGGCGCGCTGCCGGTATCGGTGGTCGGGTTGGGGTTGTTGGCGCAGTTGGCGAACGCATCCAGCTGATGGTTGCCCGGCGACGGGACGATCACCGACACCGTGGCTGTCCCGTTCGTCGCGGTCACCGTGTTCTCCGCGCCCGCGACCGGCGGCTCGTCCAGCTCCCACTCGAAGCTGGCGGCCGTGCACGCCGACGGCGTGGACGCGGCCAGCGTGAACGTCGCGGTGCTGCCGACCGGCGGGTTCGCCGGGGAGGTCATCGTGACCGTCGTCCCGCCCGGGTCAGTCGGCCACACCTGGAATGAGCAGGTCGACGACGGCCCGGGATCGGAGGGCAAAACCGCGTCTACCGCCCACGTCTTCACGTCGATGGTGTCGCCGTCGGTGTATCCGTTGATGGTCGACTGGGCGATCGTCACGTGCGCTGCGGCGCCAGTCGAGCTGTCCGCCGGCGTGACCGACAGCGTCTTGTTCGTCGATGAGGTCTGGCCCTTTGTCACGTCCCAGTAGTCGAAGTCTCCGGTGATGCTGTCGGAGTTCTTCTGCGAGAAGTCCGCCTGCAGCTCTACCCCGGTACCGGATGACGCGCCCAGCCTGGGCAGGGTCCCGGACGACGGGCACGACTGCAGGTCGGTGCTGTTATCGCCGACGTCCAGCTTGGTCGGCGCGTTCGGCACGAACGCATACTGGACCGTCATGGTCGGGTTGTTGGTGAACCTCTTCAGTGAGTCTCCGGACGAGTCCTGCGAGCTCTCGGTGAGGACGAACGTGAAGCTCGACCAGTACGGCGCCTTAGCCACATTGTTCGCGATCGTCGAGGTCACCGTGAACCCGTATGGCTCGGAGTACTTCGACGGCCCCAGCGTCGACACATCACAGTTGATGTCACTGCCGGCGGTGTCGGGCACGCCGGTGGTGTTCTGCGTCACGTCCAGGTCGTTCTGGTGCCACGTCGGCTGGTGCGCGTAGTCGGTCGTCTTGCCGATCGTCCCGGTCAGGATCAGGTTCACGTTATGGTCGGTCGAGCATGACGACGAGTAGTCCTCTGCCGCGTTCACCGTCGCCAGGTGGACCACCGAGCCGTCGATGATTGTCGACAACGGCATCTCGTAGTAGGCGTTCTGCGTTCCCGAGCACGCGCCCCACGATGACGGGAAGTACCCCACCCCCAGCGAGTCGGTGTTGTCGTCAGGGTTCTCGTTGTCGTAATACGACACGTCATTACACGGTGAGCCCTGCTGAACCATGTCGAACGCCGGGTTGGACGACGTGTAGGTCTGGCCTGTCCAGCCGCTGCTCGCTTCGATCACCGTCGCGCCGATATACGCCGGGAATACCGTCTGCGGCGACGCCAGCTCCGCCTCGTCCGCTGTCATCGTCACCGCGTCGCGGGCGCCAGCATTCAGCCGCCCTGACGCCACGTGCGCCGCCGACCCAGGCCCGGCCACCGACGACCGCAGCGCCACCGCCGCAGCCCTCCCGACCTCCGTGCCGGCCACCCGTGCCGTTACCGACGAATCCCACATCAGCGGCGGCTGCTCGGTAAACGCCACCCGGCCCCGGCTCATCCCCGCCACCGACCCGTCCGACTCCCGGGACACCCGCGCCCCGGCCACCGCCAGCCGCAGCGCCGCGAGGCCCCGGTCGTGCGCCGCGGCCGCGTCCTTCACCACCAGCACCTCAGAGAAACCCGTGACGCTCGCCGTCACTACCAGGTCCACCCCGGGCAGCACGTTCCGGTACCGCGCCACCGATCCGGCCACCACCGGCCGCGGCAGCACCCTCGGCCACCGCATCCCGACACTGCGCCGCCCAGCACCCAGCACCGCCAGCGCGCCCCTGCCGCCCGCAGAAAGCGACAACGCCACCGGCACCGCTTTGGCCACCCAGCGGCCATGCACGAGCCGCAGCGACGTATCCACTGGCACCCAGGTAGACCCGCGCCGCACCCGCTCGGGCAGCACCGACTGCGTCAGCGACAACTCCCCGTTAGGCAGGGCCGTCACCGTCGAGGTCTGCGTCGTCAGCGCCGCCACCCCTACCGGCCGGCCCGACACCGCGGCCCGCGCCAGCGCCGAACCCGCCGCCGCCCGCTGCACCGACGACATCCCCGGCGCCTGTCCCACGCCTCCCGGCGCACTGAACCGCTCCGGGGACTTCGACTGCCGAGGCATCGCCGGCACTTTGTACGTCCTTAACGACACTGAACGCGGCTTCCCCGCCGACACCCCGGACGACTGCGCCAGCGACGCCGATACCTCCAGCGAGAACCCCGCCAGGCACACCGCCATCACCACGCACACCCGCCGCACCAGTGCCGAACACCCCATCACAAGCTCCTCAAGCTCACGCGACCTCGGCCAGCCCAAATCGCCGCCGGTCATACATGCCAAGCATCAGCCCCGCCACCACAACCACCACCCACGTGCGCCTAATCGCCGTTCCGGTACCCCACCAGCCAAACCAGCAGCTTGACGACACCAAACCCGCACCGCGACTCCCCCATTACCGGAACTAGCCCTCGCACCAGTACCGGAAATCCACCACCGTGCCTTCGGTTGCTGAGCAACGATGTCCGGCCGGCCAGGTAAGCGAGGCTTGCCTGGCCAGCAGGGTCACGGAACACCACGATGTGGCCGATCCCGATGGGGCGGACTTGCCGCGAGGTCGTTGCAGGCTGACGCAGCGGCGGGGTCGGTGCCTGGCCGGCCGGTAGCTGGCTCTCCGGTGCCGGTTGACGGTCATCGTGGATCTCGTGGGCTGAGGACGCTGGCGCACGCCGGCCGGCGCTGCTACACAGTGACGCATGCGCGAAGAAGATCCAGGGGCGAGCTCACAGACGGCCGCGGTGGACACTCTGTACGGGCAATCCCGAACGTGGTAAGCGAGGGCGATGACGGGGCGCGAAGTTCTGCGCGGCTGGCTGACTACCTCGAGCTGGCGCGCGAGGCCGTTGGCGTGCCGTTGTATAGCGCGTCAGATGCTGCGGACTGGCCGCGGAACTGGGCGGAATGGCAGAGCGCGCTGGCGTGGTTCGACTCCCAGCGGTCCAGGCTTATGACCGCGCTACCGGTGGTGGCCGAGGAGGGTTTTGAACGGCTCGCCATTCAGCTGGCGTTCGCGCTCGAGAGATCCCTCGATAACCGCCGACCACCGAGCGAGATGCTGGAGGTGGCCGCCGTCGCCGTGGCAGCCGCGGAGAGGCTGGCGGATCGGGTCAGCGAGGGGCGTGCCCTGACGTGGCAGGGAGTCGCACTTTTTCGGCTCGGCCGTTACCAGGAAGCCCTCACTGCCTGCGAGCACGCGATGGCGATCTTCCGGGAGTGTGGCAACCGTGCTGACGAGGCGGACGCGCTGGGTGTCGCGAGCCCGGTCCTGAGCTACGTGGGCCGGAAGGACGAGGCTCTGGCGGCAGCTCGGGAAGCAGTGGCAATCCGACAGGCGACAGGCAACAGGCATGCGGCTGGCGGCGCTCTGATTAACCTGGCCTTCATGCTGCGAAGCCAGCGTCGGCTAAGCGAGGCCGTAGTTGCTGGCCGGGACGCCGTTGCCGCCTACCGGGAGACGGGCGACCTCTACCGGCAAGGCGAGGCCCTGGGCGTGCTCGGCCTGGTCAGTTTCGAGCTGGGCGAGATCGATGAGTCCGTGGCCTCGCTGACCGACGCGGTGCGCTGCTATCGAGAATTCAGGGATCTGGCCGGCCAGGCCTCCATGCTCCGCAACCTCGCTGACGTCCTTAAGCGG
>Ga0335074_10013402_pt1 | contig 11521 bp, 9 predicted proteins | sample Lox_Sample_23_FD_206715 | JGI IMG/M metagenome (GOLD analysis project Ga0335074, IMG submission 206715) | Soil microbial communities from Loxahatchee National Wildlife Refuge, Florida, United States - Lox_Sample_2.3 | ecosystem: Environmental > Terrestrial > Soil > Wetlands | place: USA: Florida...
GTGCCCCAATGAATCGGCACGAGGTACTGAGCTCCAGTTTGCTCGAACATCAACCACACTTGCTCGGGGTTAGCGTGATTCCAGATAAACGGGTTGTAGGCGCTGATCGAAAAGGCTGCCACTTCCAGCGGATCGCTGTGCAGAGCAGCGAAAAGGTCCGTAAAGGCGCTGTCGCAAGCGTAAAGCATCCGATGACCGTTGCGTTCCAGTACATAGCTGTTGAAGCCGTAGTCGGTGCCGTATGGTGGCCAGCGTTTACCCCAATGGCATGCGCCCATCGCAGTAACCCGCAGGCCATCGACGCTGGTCGATTCGCCCCACTTGAGTTCGCGAACATCTTTGAACCCAAGCGGCCCGACTAATGCCCCGCATTTATCGCATGCAATAACCGTGGCGCTTCTGGGTAGTGCCTTAAACGACGGCAGATCAAGGTGATCCATGTGAGCATGCGTGATTAAGATAACCTGAATACTCTGTAGGCCCGACGGAGGCAGCGGCGGCGCGACCAACCGCCGCGGGCCTATGGTGAAGAGTGAATCGACCGCGAGGCCGATCCGGTTAAACAGTGTTGGATCGGTAATCACGCTAACGCCGAAATAGTTCATCAACAGTGTCGCGTGACCGAGATTGGCGATTGTAAGCTCGCCGTTGGGCCAACTCGACGGGTCAAGCGGCCTTCCCGGCTCCTGTGCCTTGGGATGATCATCAGGTGTGATCGCGCTATCCATACGAACATCAACCAACCAGGCGGCTCCCGTCGCCGTTAACAGCGCAACAACCGCTAATGCGGCTGCCGCTACCATCCATTTTGTCAGTTTAGCGTAGACGTGATGCCACCCCTTGCTCACGAACGCTTAACCGGGCACCGAGAAACATGGCAAGTGATCCACCAGCACGTAATCATAGATACGGCCATTCCAGTTGAAATTGCCAATCGGTGTGCCGAAGTTCGTCGTCAACGAGCGCAGACGGTCTTCTTCGACCGAATTCTGCGACTCGGCTGGCGCGTATGGCATGAAGACGGGCTGGCCGACCTCAAAGCTATTCGGGAGAGGCGGGCTGAAGTCGAGTTGCTCGAGATTCGCCAACTGATGCCAGCCACCTAGCGTCACGACCCATACCGGTTTGTCAGGAGAGCCGCCTAAATGAAGCTGGCGCCAGCTCGTCGCACCGTCAGCTTGGCCTCTAAGTTGGATCACCGGCGGCGCGGTCAGAAGCAATTCGTTGCACTCCTGCTCGTGCAGCTTGCGTTCTTTCTTCGTCTGAGTCTCATCACTGACGCCAAAGTCATTGGCCTCATCGGCTGATTTGTCGTTTTTCTGCATACTCGACGCAATTATTGCACTACCGCCTTCGGCGAGCTGTAAGCCCTGCATCCCAAGACCGAGCGCACCTGCGGCGCATCCGTTCAGCACTACCGCGGCTATCAGGACCCACAATGCGGTGCTCGACGTTGCGGATTTTCGCCTCATTCGCGAACTCAGCGTGATTCCGTTTCTATTGCGGCTGAAGGAGCGGCGAGGATTCGACAGAGCCATCCGAGCGGTCTGTTTTCACGCATGAGTAGATTTCATAGCGGAATCGAGCGCAGGGTTGCTATAGCCTTTCGACAGGACGTGCGCGGCTTAATTCTGACGGTCTGAGTGGCAGACGCTGGTCTGTATCTCAAAATTCAAATCAGAGGCGAAAGGGTCGGTGTATCTCTCACGCCGTTGCGTTGCAATAGCGACAACCCGCGCGGTAGCTTCGCGTGGCCGCAAGCGGTCTTCAGCGTGCAAAATCTTGGGTGATATAAAATGAACCGTCACTCGCGCGGGAAATCGCGATCGCAGTTGTGCGAAGCTGTGGCGCTAGAAGATCACTTCGGTCGTGCGGATTCGCCAGCCATTGCGCTAGAGCGTGATCGGCCAGGTTGGACAGTCGGTCGGCATCTCGGCGGCATAGATTCTCGGCTATTTCGCGATAATCGATACCACGGCTAATTACGCGGTCGACCGGGGTATCACCGGCTGGACCGTCATAACCCAGGTAATCCGCGTTCGCCATATCGGCGCTATGGAAATACGCGGCCGCCATCAGTGGTCGCGAAAAAATCAGCGCGTTCTCGCCAGCGTTCTCACGCGCGGCATTGACCAGCTGTAGGAGTCGCGTTTCGACAGCGTTAGGTTGCAGCCGCGGCCTGATAATCGTTCCGCCAGCTTCAGTGTTCGCGAAGTACTCGCGTGCTGCAACTATCGCAAGCACCGTGGTGATCGCCATCAGCCCAAGCAACCGCTTCCGCTGGCTGCGCCGGACTATCTCGGGCGTAGGCATCCGAAGGATTTTGGCAGTATAGCGAGGAGCCTTTGTGGCTCCACGTCCCCGAACGGACGGAGCACTCATACGATCGCTGAGCCCTGCAAGCGCAGTTCAGATTCGAAATCCAGCCGCCGTGCGAAACGATACGGCAAAATTGCCATCCACCTTTAGTGTTGGACTCCGCAAAGCCCGTGTCAACGGCAGCCCTTAAAGCTGTAGACAGGGAAAGCTCGTGCCCTCCTCTCAAGGGACCGTTGGCGAATGAAACGCATTGCTCATCGCTCTGGCAGTTGCCTCTCCGGTCGCCAGCAAGATGGCCAAGTGAAGTGCAGTGATCAGCACCAGCGGCTGGCAGAAATCTCAGCTTTTCGAGTGGCTAGGAGGCTCCTTCAAAATGGGGAATAGCCGCCGATTCCAACGTGATAACCGGCCTTTCTGTTCCAATTGATAGTGTGGTTATCGCCTCGATCCGTCGCACAGCCAACACTCATTGCCTGAAAGGCATTGGATTCTTGCCAAGGCACCAGACTTGCGACTTGCCTGTTGGGCAAAAGTGAAAGAGACACGTCCGCTGGCCGTGCAAGACTATGTCGCGGCCCAAGCTGACCAGGTTTTTCGAGGGCACGCTGATGAGCAAAGAACCGACTGGATCGTTGAGAAAGGGATGCCTCAATTTCACCGAGGTCACCTCGCTCGCAATCGCCTTGATTTCACCGACCATGACGGCCGCGCTGATCGTGCCGCTCATGTACAGCAGTGCCGGCAATGCGAGCTGGCTAGCTTACTTGTTTGGCACCGTGATGCTGCTGTTTGTAGCGCTGAATCTCAATCAGTTCGCACGCCGCTCCAGTTCGGCCGGCTCAATGTACGCCTACACGGTCATGGGCTTGGGTACCACCGCCGGCGGTATCTCAGGATGGTGTCTGGTGTGGGCGTACCTGTTCATCGGAACGGCAGGCATGACCGGCTTCACGATTTTCTGCAACACGCTCTTCGGTATGATGGGTTTTCAATTACCCAACATCCTGATCTTCATGGTGTGCGCGGGGATCATCTGGCTGCTTGCATACAAAGACATCCGGCTTTCCAGCGTCTTGATGCTCATACTTGAAGGCATTTCAGTCGCGCTAATTCTGTTTCTTTGCTGGGTCGTACTGTTCAAGCACAGCTTCACCGTTGATCATGCCCAGCTAAGTTTGAATGGTGCATCATTCTCGGGCGTCGCGTTGGGTGTAGTTACAGCCATCTTCAGCCTGGTAGGGTTCGAGTGCGCTACGGCGTTTGGCGAAGAGGCAAAGAATCCGCTCAAGACGATTCCGCGCGCAGTTATCGTCAGCCTGATCCTGACCGGCTTGTTCTTCGTATTCGTTTCATACACCGAAGTACTGGGCTTTATTGGTTATAAGACCACCCTCGACAAAGTCGACGCGCCGCTAAATATCCTCGCGGAAATAGTTAGTATGCCCTGGCTCAAAGCGCCGATTTCTATCGGTGCGATGATCAGCTTCTTTTCGCTGGCGCTGTCATGCCTCAACTCGGGCGCACGAATTCTTTACCCGATGGCACGGCACGAAATCTTCCCTTCGGTGCTCGGTAACGCGCATGAGACCAATGGTACGCCGCACGTCGCGGTCACCTTCATGGCTGCACTGATCCTGCTGGTCCCGACTGCGATGCTCACCATCTTTGGGATGCAGATCCTGGATGTCTTCAACGACGCCGGTACGTTCGGCGCGTTCGGCTTCTTGGGCGCCTATTTCCTGATCTCGATTGCGGCGCCAGCCTATCTGCGCAAGACCGGCAACGTGCGGGGTGTCGATATGGTTCTGGCACTCGCCTCCGTGGCATTGTTGCTCGTGCCTGCGGTGGGCAGTGTCTATCCGGTGCCGTCATGGCCCGTGAACATTTTCCCGTACATCTTCCTTGCCTACTTGGCAATCGGTATCACTTGGATCCTGCTCGTGCATAAGCGCACGCCCGGTTATGCGGCTGAAGTTCAACAGCGCGTCTATAGCGACCACGGTCAGGAGGTGAAGCGTACTCCCATTCGGCAGATTGCCTAGAGGGCAAACCGCTATTGGTGTAGAGTGAGGCTGTGGGTCATGCCGTGGAGACGTACATGTCAAAAGCCTCGCTAGGTTCGGTGCTGACCATCTGGCGCTATCCGATCAAGTCGATGCAAGGCGAAGAAGTTAGCAGCAGCCGCTTCAATGAGCGCGGACTTCTCGGTGACCGAGCCTACGCACTGATTGAGCACTCGACCGGCAAGATCGCCAGCGCCAAGAATCCTCGCAAATGGTTCCGCCTGTTCACGTTCTCGGCCAGGATGGCCGAAGAGCCTGAGGAACAGGCGGAACTTCCGCGAGTCGTGATCACCTTTCCCAACGGCACGCAGGTTTACTCCGATCAGCCCGATATCGACGCGATCCTGTCTGGAGCACTGGAACGCGACATCACTCTATGTACCCAAGTCCCGGACATTCCCCAGCTCGAAAAATTTTGGCCCGACATCGATAGCGCGGCCAAGCAGGAGCCTGTGACCGAGGAAGAAATTCCTACGGGGACCTTCTTCGACGGTGAAGTGGTCCATCTGTTGACCACCGCGTCCCTGGAAACCCTGAATAGCGCTTTTCCTGGCAGCATTTTCGATGCGCGCCGCTTTCGTCCGAATCTGGTAATTGCGACGCCGCCGGAGCAGCTGGGGTTTGTAGAAAACTCTTGGATCGGCAATACCATCGCTATCGGTGACGAAGTGCGCTTGAAGATTATCCGTCCGACCAAACGATGCGTCATAACGACGCTGCCATTAGATGACTTGCCCCGCGATCTTGGCATCCTTCGCGCCGCTGTGCAGGCGAATCAAGCGGCCGTCGGCGTCTACGCGTCAGTCGCGCGCGGCGGCTTTATACATAAGGGCGATCAGGTATCGCCGGTTTGACATGCGAGCCAAGCCTATTCGCCATGACGCGGGCTTTCCGCCAGAATAATTGCGTGAATTTGGTTGCCCTTTGGGCATCGCGCATATAAAAAAACAAGATATGGCAGCCGCTGCGACTATCAAACCGCTCGAACAGGTACTCTCGACCCTCGGTCTGCAGCTGAAAGCATTACGGAATCAGCATGGGTGGACCCTCGACCAGCTTAGCAGCCGATCCGAATTGTCTGAGCCCTATCTGTCACGGCTCGAAAGCGGTAGTCGCCAGCCTTCATTAGCGGCGCTGCTGACGCTGGCCCGGGTTTACGGGATTCCCTTGGCCGAGCTTCTCGGCGACAGCGAACCGCAGTCTTCTCGATGCACGATCGTACGGGCGGGTGAGACGTTACCTCGAGTTGGTAACAGCCTCAAATACCGGCCAGTGTCGGGCGGTGCGGAGTTAGCTGATCTGCAGGCTTTCGAGGTTTCGCTGCCACCGAGCCGTGACCTCAAGAAGTTCAACCATCACGAAGGCGAAGAATGGCTCTATGTTTTGGAAGGACGCTTGGGCTTGGTTTTCGCCAATGAGGAGCACTGGCTGGAACCCGGAGACTCAGTGCACTTCGATGCGCATGCGGGCCATCGCTTAGTCACGGGCAAGAGTGATGGCGCCAGACTCTTGCTGGTGGCGTCGGCGGCAGCACATGCCAATCCACCGCGTCTTCTAATCTGATTCTTTAAGAACAAATCTGTAAGCCACCGCTCGTTAGCGACCGGAAACTTTTCGTTTACCAGAAACAAAAAAAGGCCGACTCTCCCGGAGAGTCGGCCTTTAGCCAAAACGACGGTTATCAGCCAGCTTGTCTCAGCTTAACTTTAGGCAACTTGGTGCCGGTTCGGCGGCCGATCGGAACTTCGTCAATCGTCTTGGGCGCACCATCGTCGCCCGTAACGACGTACTCCGGATATGCCGGGAAGCCATGCTCGTGAATATCCAGACCTTCGATCTCACCCTCGGTGGAGACTCGCAGGGTGCCGGTGGCTTTGACCGCATACATCAAGATCATCGAAGCAATGAAGGTCGCAACGCAGACCGAGAAGCTGCCGATGACTTGGGCTTTCATCACGCCGAGGCCGCCACCGTAGAAAAGTCCAGTTACGACTGTGCTCGTGTCAGCGCCGAGCGGAGTAGGTGCGCCGTACTTTCCGGCGGCAAAGAGACCGAGCGACAACGTACCCCAAATGCCCGCCATCGCATGCACTGGTACAGCGCCTATCGGATCATCGATGCGCAGGTACTCCAGGAGATCGATGCCCCAGATGACCACGATGCCAGCGACAGCCCCTAGTAGAAACGCGCCCTCCGGATCGACCCAGTAGCAAGGGCAAGTGATTGCCACCAGACCGGCGAGAAAGCCATTGACCGTTAAGGCCAAATCCCATTTGCCGCCGGTTTTGTAGTACGAGTAGAACAGTGCCGTCAGACCAGCCGAGCAAGCCGCCAGCGTCGTATTGAACGAAACGCGTCCGATACCTGCGGCGTCAAGCGCCGACAGCGTACTGCCGGGGTTGAACCCGTACCATCCGAACCAGAGGATTAGTCCTCCTGTCGCACCGATAATCAAATCGTGCGGCTTCATGGGCTGGCCACCGTCGCGTTTGAATACACGTCCCAGCCGAGGTCCGAGAGCGATTGCGCCTGCAAGGGAGATCACGCCGCCGATTGAATGAACCACGGTCGAACCGGCGAAATCGTGAAATGGAATCGGACCCATATTGGCGAGCCAGCCATCCGGACCCCATGCCCAATGGCCGATGATCGGATAGATAAAGCCGGTCACACCGACGCTATAGAGCAGGTCGCCGATAAAACCGCAGCGTCCGATCATCGCGCCCGAAGTAACAGTCGAACAGGTATCCGCGAATGCGTACTGGAATACCCAATAGGCGAGAACTGGAACGCCGGTGCTCATATAGGTCGGCGGCAGGCCATGCAACATGAAGCCGGTCGTCCCAATCCATGGCGTACCCGGCTCGAACATGAAGGCAAAGCCCCACAGCCAGAAAGTGATTCCGCATATGCAAGTATCGGCGATACCCTCAACGAGGATGTTCACCGTCTCGCGCGAACGGGCGAAGCCGGCCTCGAGCATCACGAAGCCAACCTGCATGCAGAAGACTAGATAGGCAGCGACCAGGGTCCAGACCGTGTTGATCGCGTTGATATGCGGCGATGGCAGCGGCGGATTCGCATCGGCATAGGCCTGATTGGGCAAATACCATTTTGAGATCAGTAGTAATACGATTCCCAAGCCGATCATCTTGCCCAGGATCAGATACCCGGCCTTCTTCCGTATAACTGGATCCCGCCATCGCTCCAGCCAGAGGTTGAATGTCCCCGCGATAGTTTCACACAGCACTGTTGTTCTCCATCCTGCTCGATTTTTACGCATCACCTCGTGCCCTTTCGAACCGCGATCAATAGTGCTCGGAGAGCGCGCGTAAAGAGTGCGTTTGAGCGCAGCGGTAGAGCAACCGGTGTGCCTTCAACCCCTTTCACAGTATCTAATTCTTTCGGGTGATGATCAGTTCAAACCGAAGGATTATTCAAGATCGGACCTAGGATGCAAAAAAACAGCCGATCTCTGTATTGCTCCGCTAAACATCAGATCAAGAGATCAAACCGCAATGCTCATTTCTGCGGCAGATGCTCATTGCCGATGCGAGTGAGAGATCCGATTGGCCGTTTAATGTAAGCGGCTTTGCGTTCAGCGATCGCGGACACTGACCAATCCGCGCTTTATCGCATAATGCGTCAGTCCAAGGCGGTCACGAATACCAAGTTTTTGAAATATGTTAGTCAGATGGGTCTTGACGGTGTTCTCGCTGAGCGACAGCTGTTCGGCAACTTCAGCATTGCGCATCCCCATCGCAACGCAGCGGATAATTTCCGATTCACGGCGGGTTAGCCGCTTGCGCGAAGCGGGATCCTGTTGAGTAAAGGCTGCCTGCAATGACGGTGGCATCCAAACGTTGCCTTCGAGCACGGCCTGAATCGCTGTCATCAAGGTTTCGATCGCGAAACGCTTCTGCACCAAGGCACGCGCCCCAAGACGCAGCGCGGCCATGCCATTTTCGACGCTCTCGCTCGCCGTCAAGACGATTATCGCAGTTTTTTGTGCGAGCGATGGAATATCGTCCATAGTCCAGCGATCCATCTGGAGATCAAGCAAGAGGATGTCGCAGGGATTCTGAGCGAGTACTCCCGGGAGTTTGTCGGCCGACTCTACTTCCGCGGCTACGATCATATCGGGCTGCAGCAAGAGCAGCGAACGCAATCCCTGGCGGAAGAGCGCGTGATCATCGGCGATTATTAGATTGGTCGCCATATTCCTTTGTTCGCTTCGGGCGCGCGCGGTATCGCGATTGTCAGCTTCGCAGGATGTTTGCTGTCGATATACACTTGTCCTCCCGATTCCGTCACGTGAGAAGCGATGGTCCACGGTGGATCCGCGCCAGGCGGAAAGCCGATACCATCGTCGTTCACAATGATAATAAAATTCTCTTCAGTCGCCCTGGCGTCAATAGTCACTAAATTTGCCTTGGCATGCTTGCGAGCGTTGCGCAGTCCTTCGAGTGCAATCAATAGGATCCGCTCGGCTACAGGGCCGCGTGCGCTGAAATCTGATCGGACTTCGACCAATGGATCGGCGGGGGCGATTTCGAACTGGTGCGGAGATCCGTCATCGAGTCCGGCCAGCGATCGAATATAGCTGCGCACCTGATCATATTCGCGGGCGACACCGATTTGTAGTTCAGCCAATTGGCTCGAAAGATCATCTGAACGTCCGCGGCGCAGGAGTTCGCGGCAAGTCTCGAGCCGCAAGTTGACGCCCGCTAGCGACTGCACATAACTGTCATGCAGCGAACGTGCAATGGTCTCGCGCTCGCTCTGGGCTTCGAGTTCGCGCATGCGAGTTTCATAGTTGATACGCTGCTGCCCGAAGAAGCCGACCAGATATCCCGCTATGCCAAGATAGACGGCGCGCATTACATAATAACCGGCGAAGCCTTCCGACAGGCCGATCACAAACAGATACAACCCAACACCAGCAAGCGTCATCCATAAGGTGCCGCGCAAGCCGGTGCGAATGCCTTCTGCAATTATGGCGAAAACGAAGAAGACATAAGACGGGCTGGTCTTGCCTTCCGTTAGATAGGCAATCACCGTTGCGAAAGTCAGGTCGAGGACAATCGTGACCGGCCATATCCATTGAGGCGCCGGCCGCTTGGTCAGAACGATATAGGTACTGGCACTATAGCCAAGATGGCACAGCAAGGTAATCAGCGAATAGCTGGTGAGATGGAATAAACCGCCCGCGGTACTTGGGTCAGCGTACAGAGATAGCATCGCGAGCAGCGATAGAACTATCCGCGTTCGCGCCACGTCTAGATCGAGTGCTCCGAAATTGTCGCGCTTCATAACCTATTGCGTATCATTGTGAGGATTGCCGGGCTCAACTGTAAGCTTAGGGTCTGCCGCGTGAATTGAGCATAAAAGTCGCACGGTTCAGGGGGATGCGGAACTCCATTCGTCGAGCAAACTATATCCAGCCGCCAGCAGGGTGGGACCCAGAAAGATTCCGAGGAAACCAAAAGCGAATGCGCCACCAAATACGCCGATCATCACGATCAGCAAAGGCGTCGTCCCAAGGCGGCTGATGAGAATTGGTTTAAGTAGATGATCAGCACCGAGGCCAATCGCTAGTCCCCAGATAATCGTAAAGATTGCCCAGCCATTGGATCCTTGTTGAAAAAGCCAGATGGCAGCTGGGGCCCACAGGAGCATCGGCCCGAAAGGCACAAAGCCGAAAACGAAAGTCAGAAAACCGAGTAGGAAGGCGCCCGGAACGCTGGCGGCCCAGAACCCCAATCCCATCAGGATGCCTTGGACGATCGCCGTTCCAATAAAGCCACGGACCACACCGCGCACTGTCAAACTCGCGGTTTCGAGCAGGCGATGGCCGCGGTCGCCGCCGAGCTGCAGCGCTGTCCGCTCGAGTCGATCGGCAATCGCGTCACCATCGCGGTAAAAGAAAAAACAGATCACCAGGCTTAGGATGATCTGAAGAATCCCACTGCCGAGTGACTTGCCGAGTCTGACGCCGAAATGCTTCAACGGGGCAACCAGGTTCTGGAGTTCGGCTTTACGCGCAGCGGGATCATGCGCCAGGCTATTCACGTACGCTTCGGCACGCACGCCCACATACGGCAGGTCACTGATCCAGCCTGGAAGACTAAGGCCATGTTCAAACGGATGGCGAATCGCGTTGGCGACATCCCCGATATTTTCTGCGAGGCTCTGGCCGACGATCACGAAGGGGAGGACCATGATAGCGGCGATGATCATCGTCATCACAAATGCGGCCAAAGACGCACGTCCACCCAGAATCTGTCGCAGATAAGCAAAAAAGCCCCAAGTAGAAAAAGCGAGAATGCCCGCCCAGGTAATAGCTGTCACAAAGGGCCACGCCACCAGAATGCAGCCCAGGATCAGCAGGGCCAATACCGTCAGCGCAAGCAGCATCCGAACGCGATCGCCGAGGCCGGCCGGTTCGTTCCCGCCTTCCCGAATCGCAATCATCACTGAATCCTCATCCGCTACCGCCTTCCATCGATCTATCGATGATAAGGTTCCGCTGATGCTCCATGCTCCAGTATAGCCGCCGGAAGCTCGAGCGGCTTGCCGTTTAAGGGAGTACCCCCGTCGGATGCTTCAACCCGTCAGGCGTGAAGGCGACTACCAGCAGACGCATAAATGTATCGCCCTGAGGCTCGCTCACTAGCTCTTTCGGATAAGGGAAATAGACCTTGGCGGCGATCGGGCGATAGCGCCTGATCAGAGGTTGTAGCGCTTCATAACTCCCGACGACTCCAATGCCGATGGTGCCATCCCCTAGCGGCCCTAAGAATAAGCCGTTTTTCGTGCGAACGTCGGGATCTTGGACCCAATGAGTCGGCAGCAGCCCGCGCCTTTGCAACTCAAGTGGGGCCAACTTGGCCGAGTCACCACCTTCCGTGAGAAAGGCGCGAGTACCTTCAACGAGCGCATCGAAACGCCCTTCGTCGGCCTGACTTTCCATCTCGACAGCCGAGACTCCGCGATATGCGCTCAGATTGGGCAGCCGATAGATGATCATGCCACCTGCCGTGCGTGGTACCGGATCGAGCGCTGCAAGCACAGGCGTCCATAGGCCGCTGTGTGATGCCTCAGCGGCAATCGCCGTTACACCGTGCGCCGCGCAAAAG
>Ga0335074_10013403_pt1 | contig 11521 bp, 8 predicted proteins | sample Lox_Sample_23_FD_206715 | JGI IMG/M metagenome (GOLD analysis project Ga0335074, IMG submission 206715) | Soil microbial communities from Loxahatchee National Wildlife Refuge, Florida, United States - Lox_Sample_2.3 | ecosystem: Environmental > Terrestrial > Soil > Wetlands | place: USA: Florida...
CACCCAGCCAGACCTGCCGCCCCTCCAGCCGACAAAGATGCCCGCCCCCCGCGGGCATCCGGTGCTTAACCCTTGACACCCGAACCTCCATAAGAGAATTGGGCATCAAACGAGGCCTCTGACGCGATGCTCGTCGAGACGCAGCCGGGCTTTCGCTGGACACGCCTACCGGCGGGCGAGATCAGTAGCTCGGACGTCTGTCGAGCGCGCTCAAACGGCACGGCTCGCCGGTCGACGTGGAGTAGGTGGACGATGATCAGCTGGGTTTGATCGATGCGACACCGCCTGCTGCTCGGCGGCGGGCGGGTCAGCATGCTCGCGCGACTCAGCGACGCCTCGCCCATCGCGCGATCGTGAAGGTACTCGCGTCGTTCTCGCTGCTTGTGCTCGCGATCGTGCTACTGGGATTCGACTGGACGACGTGTGCAATTGAGCTAGCCGTCGTCGTCTGCCTCATGTTCATCGACCGGACATCGACAACGGTCGTGGACCGATGGGGTCGTGGTGCCACCGGCGAGGAGGTCGTTGGCGAGGCGCTCGACGGCTTGCGCGGGCGGGGCTGGTTCGCGCTTCACGACGTCCAGCTGGACCAAGGGAACATCGATCACGTGCTCATCGGACCGGCAGGCATCTTCACGATCGAAACGAAGAGCCACCGCGGACGGTTACGCGCGGACGCGATCGACTCGCGGATGCTCAAACAGGCGTACGCCCAGGCGAAGTCAGTCGAGCGCATCACCGGGCTTCGGACCGTCCCACTGCTCGTATTCAGCAGCGCCTACCTCATCCCCGCCATTACCGAGCGTCGCGGCGTCGTCATCCTGCCAGGTCGCATGCTCGTGAACCATCTCCGGAAGCGCGGCGGAACGATGCCGCCGGAGCGCGTCGAGCAGGTGTACCGGCGACTTGCCGCTGCGCTACCAGGCTGAACGAACACCATTACCGCGCTCGATCGATCGGCAGTCACCACACAGATCCATTGCGCCTCATTTGTCGCCATCGCAGCGGTGCGCCGCGGAACCGCTACAGCGTCGAGGCGATCGTCGCGGCGGTCGAGTGGGACGATCGCCTGCGTGGCATTGCAGCAACGCGGTCCCAAGCCGCCGCGTGATCGCATTCATGCAGCAGAACTCGGGGCGACAGCGTGTACGAGGGGCCCTGCTTGCGCGCTGCCGGCTAGCACCGCCTCTTCGCGAAGTTATGTTTCGTCGCCAATCCGCTCGTCCTGTCCGACGGCGCCCAGATGACGAAAGGGATCGTCCGGGACATCGTTGCTTCATTGGCGCGAGCCGTGTGCCAGCCGCACCCGATGGGTGGGTTCGCCGGGATGGCCTTGCGAGCAGAACGAGCAGGCCGCGAGCTGCCGCGACGCTGAACGACGGCGTCGGGGTTAGCGTCGAATCTTGGTCTTGAACACGAGGGTCGCCGCGCCTAGCTGATGGCCGGCCAGTGTCTCCACCAGCCGCACGCGGAGTCGGTGGCGCGCGGCCAGCAGCCGCCTTCCGGTCGCGTTCAGGGCCACGGTGATTTTGGCCGTTTTGCCTGCGGGAACCGTTTCGGACTTCGATCCGAGGATCAACGTCTTCTTGATCTTCTTCGCGGTCGCCGCGACGGCGATCAGCTTGCCGCCCTGTAGCGTCTCGACGACCGAAAGCGTCGCCACGACGTTACAGGCACCAGCGGCGCCGCACGCGACGGACACGGACGCGTCCGAACCCGAAATCACCGGCAGCGTCACAGACGCCGAGATGGCGCTGGCCGAACTGACCGTGAAACCCTGGACGCTCGTGATGGTGCCGCCTAAGGCATCACTCTGGATCGCCTCCGCGGTGTAGGTCCCGGCCGCCAGTGCGGACAGTGCTGGCGCGGTGAACGCGCCGGTCGAGGGGCCGCAGGTGACGTTGATCGTCTGGATGGGTGTGCCCGTTGTCGTGTCGCCGGCGTAGACGTTCACCATCGCCGTGCCGTCATAGAGCAGGCCGACGCTACAGACACCGGTGAAGGTCGGCAGGCTCCCGTGGCCGTCGATCGGGTCGAGCGTGAGCGGGGTCGTGTCGATCGTGAAGGTCACGGTGGCGTTGCCCATGTTGCCGGCCTTGTCGCTCTGGACGGCCTGCACGGTGTAGGTGCCGTCGGGGAGCGGCGCTGAGACGGTGACCTCGTAGAAGCCGATCTGGTCGATGCTGCTTTGCAGTGTTGCGACCGGCGTCCCGGACACCGTGGCGCCGGCGTAGAAGGCGACCGTGACATCCGGCAGATCACCGTCCGCGGTGTCGGCTAAGCCGTCGCAGGCCGGGGTCGCGAGCGCCGAGCAGGCCAGCGTCAGCGCCGGCAGAGTCGTCTTGACGTCAAGCTGTCCTGCCACGGTGCTGACGTTCCCCACGTTGTCTTCTTGCGAGACCTGCGCGACGTAGTTCCCATCCGCCAGGGGGGACGCGGTGACCGACCAGGCGCCGGTGCTCGGGTTGACCGGCGCCGTGAGCGTCTGCACCGCAGCTCCGCCCGCAGCCGGCGCGATCGTGACCGAGACCGTCGAGTCGTCGTCGGGCGCCGTGCCGGCCGCGCCCGCGAAGGTCGGGGTCGCCTTTACCCAGGCCGGGGTCGAGCTGCTCAGGGCCGGTGTGCTGAGCGAGAGCGCGGGCAGGGTCTGGTCGAGGGTGAACGTACTCGCGGCGCTCTCACCGACGTTGCCGGCCTCGTCGGTCTGTGAGGCCTGCGCCGTGTACTGGCCGTTGGGGAGCGCGTCCGTGGACAGAGTGGTCGACCAGGCTCCGCTCTCGCACTGCGCGCCGCCGGTCTCCAATAGCGTTCCGGCGACGGACGCGCCCGAGTAGAGGCTCACCGACACCGTGCCGCTATCGCCGAGCACGGTGTCGCACGCACCCGTGAGTGCCAGCTGGTAACCGTCTGGCTCCCCGGTCGTGACGGCGGGCAGGGGTGTCAGACTGACGAGCGGCAAGGTCGAGTCCGTAAATGACACCGTGATGCTAGGCGCAGTGCCGGCCGCGGGGATCGTCGCGCTGCCGCCGGCGGGAACGAGGTTGGAGCCCCCGCCGCCGCCGCCACCCATGCCATCGCAGAAATTATCCCCATAGATGGCGGTCGTGACGCCGCCGCCCCCACCGCCGCCGTAGTAGCCGCCGCCGCCGCCACCACCACCGGCGTACAAGTATTCGGCGTCCCCGTACCCGCCACCGGCGGCGCCGCCGTTGTAGCCGCCGGGCGCCGGGCCCTCATAGTTAGGAGGGGAAGGCGTGGTAACGAGGTCGGAGCCCTGACCGCCGCTGCCCAGGCTCCCCGGCAACGCCGGACTGATTGATGGCAATGCTCCAAACGTGTCCTGTCCGGAGTTAATGCCCGCCGCGCCGCCGCTCGTCTGCGTCCCCGCGCCACCGCTTAGCCCGGTGGTGCAGGCTCCCACGGGGTCGATGCCCGGCCGCCCACCGTTCCCGCCGACACCAGGGTAAGTGTTGTCGTAGCCACCCACGCCTCCGTCACCCGACCCACCGCCGCCGCCGGCCACGATCAGGCGCGGGTCCGGTGACAGGCCCGCGGACTCGGGCGCGGTGCGTACGTCTGACTCGCCCCCACCGCCACCGTCTCCCCCGTAGCCCTCCCCGGTCGTGCCGTCGCCGCCCACCTCCAGATAAACGGTCTGCCCAGGCGTGACCGCGATCGTGCCGGTGACCTGCGCTCCCTGGCCACCGGCTATAACGCCGCCGATGCCGCCCGAGCCGCCCGAGCCGCCGACCGCGACCACGTCAAGGCTCGTGACGTTGGGGGGGACCACGACCGCGGTCTCGCCGGTGGACGTGAACGTCACGGTCTCGGTCGTTGCGGCCAGGGCAGGGAAGGCCGCGAGCAGCATCGCGACCGCCACCGCGGCCGCGGCGCACAACAGCCGCGCACCCAGCGCGAACCCACTCCGGTAGCCCCGTTCATCGATGCCCGGCCTGGTCATCGCTCACTCAATGATATGGGGTCACGAGATTCCGATGGCGACGACGTGCGCGCCGGGCGTCTCCGCGGAGACGCCGGAGCGGCGCTACCGCTTTCGCCCAACCGGGCGCACGAGCCCGGCGAGTGCATCGGCGACCGAGCGCAATGCCCGAGTCCGGCGGTTGCTCGCAAGCGACGAGCGGGCACCCACGGGCCCGCGTAAGATGTGCTCGGTCGCCATGCCGATCCCCGGCTCGCGTCTTCGACGTGCGAAAAAGCGGTCGCCGCGAGCTGGGCATCGCACACAGACCTATGCTCGCTCAATGGCGGTGCGGCCGCAGCGCCGGTGGGGGTACGCTACGAGTTCCGCGTCACATGATGGGGATGACCTACTGTGATGCGGTCACATCGAAAGCTAGGCGGCAGCGGCTCCTTCTTCTTGCTCACCAGGTTGGGCTTCGTTCGCGAGTTCTGCGGCGACCACGTATGCGAACGCGATGTTCCGGGCTGCGAAGAACGCGAGCAGGTCCGTGACGCTGACGGCAAGCAAACCCCAGACGATGGCGCGTAGGTACCGGTGATTCGCAGGGCCGCCAAAACCCCACACGACGATCGCGACTATCGCGGCGACAATAATGACGTAATCGAGGACCAGTATCACCTTCCGAAGTGTCTTCGGATAACCGGTCCCACGCACTCTACGCGGGTTCTTGTTCCGCAACTCCGCGAGTCGTGACGGAATTAGTGTGACGACGCCACCGATAAACACTGTGGCCGCGTAGACAAGAGCGTCGCCCGTCCCAAGATGTGGCCAGAGCCAAGGAGTCACTACTGGAATCGCAATCAGAATCCCGAGGTCCACAGTCGTGCCGATGCGCCATCCCAGTGTTACTCGCCGAACTGCGGTAGGAGGGATAGTAGTGGCCCGGTTGCTGTCAGTCAGTTTTACCGGATAGAAGATTAGGAGCATTGAGCCAACAACAAAGTTCAAGGGGTCGCTCAAGTCTTCCCAGAATCCGGCCGGGCCTTCGCCGAAATACGGTCCGGTCAGGGATCTCTTCATGACCTGCGAATAGAATGTGCTGACCGATCGGCGACGCATGGCACGACGGTAAACGGTGGGGGCCTCGCGGTCAACGACCCCCGGGTCTCGGGTGCGGGCGAGCCTCCGGCACTCGAGCGTCGGGTGCCGACTTACGACGTCGTGGCTGGGTGTCGGGTGTTAGTCGTCGTCGCCTTGTTCTGATGGCGGTCGTATCCACCGGGGATCCATCCCAAGCCCCAGATTGGTACCGACCCTGCGGGCACGATGCCGCATCCTGGAGGGGTCGGCGTTGGATGACCCGGCGGTCCACCGTGCGTTCCCAGTTGTCGGCGATGTATTGGACTGGTCCGTTCACTTCTGCCTCAATGCCGGCGTGGTTCGCAAATCTCACCCCGGCAGGCAAGCAGGTCGACCCGCGGCGCCCCGCCGTCGTGCTTCTGGCCAATCCGCGCGCAGCTAATCGGTGCGCGCATCGCGCGTGCCGCATCCGGAGGATGAAACACCCCCCGGGCGGGCCCACCCGGGATCACACGCGCAGATCGTCTCAGACGCGCCGCAGCGATTCAGGAAACGACCCCCGCTGTCGGAATGGAGGAGTTGGGAAAGCGCGCTCCCAACCTCGGCAAGTCGCTGCTCCGCTTGGCAGATTAGCGACGCCGCCGACCGCGACGCAGCTACTGCTATCGATGGAACTGGGCAGAGCTTCGCGTGCACCACCCACGGGTCTCGTGACGCCGACCTCGGTGTTCCGGCGGCCGACCTCCGGGCGATTGCTTTGATCGCTCGAGCCGGTCTGACAGCCGCCATCGCTTCGGCGACGACTCGTCGTGGCCCTGTTAGCGCAGCACGGGTGCTGCGTTGCTAGCACTTCGCGGATCCCGCGACGGACCAGAAGCCCGGTCGCGCTGCCTGGCAGCGTGTCGTAGGGCACGGGCGGGGTGCCTGAGGCGCGGGCTGCCGGTCACAGGCACCGCCATCCGGTGGGAGAGAGGAGCCAGGCTCAGCCTGGGAGGGTTGGGCCGGCGGGAATCATCGGTGCTGGCCGCTCATGGACCGCGTGGATAATCTCGGTGTTGTCGATACCGCGCAGGTACGCCGAGGTGATCCCGAGGCCGGCATGTCCGAGTTGGCGCTGGATGACCAGCAGCGGGATCCCCTCCCGGGACATCTCCACCGCGTGGGCGTGCCGGAGTTGGTGCGGCGCGAATCGGCGGCGGACTCCAGCGGCGATGGCGGTCCGGTGCAGCTGGGCACGGATGCCGGGCCGGTGAGATGGCCGCCCGCGGGTCGGGCCGCGCAGAACGCAGAACAGCGCGCCGACGGGCAGCGTGCGACGCAGCTCAAGCCAGGGATCGAGCTGCTCCCACGCCCAGCGGTCCATCCCGACCTCTCGCGGCGACCACCTTTGCCCGCCCGGACGAGCACGGCACCGCGCCGGCGGTCAAGATCGGTCTCCGCCAGCGCCAGCGCCTCGCTGATCCGCAACCCGGCACGCCAGAGCACAATGATCAACCCGCGTAGCCTGATCGCCTCCGGCCCGTCGCCCGCGGCTCGCATCACCGCGATGACCTCCTCCACCGGTGGCGGGTCCGGCGGATAGCGAAGACCCTTGTTGCGCGGCGCCCGCCCCTGGTGAAACCCGGACAGGGTCGCCTGAGACCGGCGACGCCCGGCACGGTCCAACAGTCCTACAGACTCCATGACGTCCTCCTCTGGACGACGATCGAACTCCACGATCCTCCCGCGCTTCGCCGGTGCGATGATCTTGTGATGAGCGGACGAGATGACGACAGTTTTGAGAAGAAGGTTCGTGCGATCGCGACTGAACTCGGCCGGTCAGTCGAGCGTGCCGTCAAGAACATCGATCTGGACGAGATTGCCCGGCAGGTCGAGATGGGTGGTGAGCGCCTCAGGGAAGCCGCCGACTCGACGGGGCGGTGGATCGGCGACCGCCTCGGCGATCCCGAACCTCACGACGCGACCCAGGCGCGGGACGTGGAACCTGAAACGGCTGCACGGACGCTGCCCGTGGTTGGTCCGCACCCGCTTGATGTTCCCAGCGACCAGCAGGGGCGTGCGCTCAGCGCCCTTGACTCAGGTCGCTGGAGGGTTAAGCCGGGGACCGATGTACTGGTCGCCGAGGGCGACGAGGCGAGCCCGACCGATCCCGGTGGGCTTGTCGGCGAGTTGCGCGCTCGTGACTGGATCGCCGCCAACGGCGAGGTCACTTTGATCGGACGCGAAGCGCTGAAGCGCTGGTCAGAAGGCTCGACCGGGCCCGAAAAATCACGGTCCGGATAGCGGGGGCAATCCAGAGCGCGGGGCTTTGCGATCACGCGATCGCCGGTCGCCGCACGACTGCGAGGTCGCCACGGCGCTCGCCCGGCGAGCGGCGGATGAGCATGAAAGCAATCGCGCAGATCGCGACATCCGACGCTCGGAGCGGTTCGGACCGCCGCTGTCACGGCCATCCCCCGCATGCATTGAACCGAGTAGGGCCGCGTCTCATCGCGAGCGTTGCGACAGCGAGACGATAGGAGTGGGAATCTGGCTGTCGAACAATTGCCGTCGTGCGCGTATCCGCCGCCTCCGGTCTCAGCCGATTGCCGTTGACGGCTACGGCGGCCCCTCCAGCGACGTCATCGCTTCCATCGCGAGTTTTAAGGCCTCCCGCAGTCGAACGTCCCGCGAGTTTGAGTCTATGTTCCTCAGCGATTTTGAAATCAGTCGTGTCCAATCGCGCTCAGCAGTCACCCAATCTCCTCCGTAAAGGGCGCTGACACGTTCGCAGAAGTTGGTGGGCCCAAACTCGATCCTCTCGCCCGTGCAAAAGTCGTAGAGCCTGGGGATCACGAATCCGGACCGGCTTTCGGTTGATGCTTCTCTAGCTGCATCAGGCGCTTCCTCATCTGCTTCACCTCATGCTCTAGGTCCTCGACGACCTCTGCTCTGGGCAATCGCATGCGTCGTAACTGCTCTGCGACAACCAATCCCACGGCGGCTCCAATAAGGACGGGAACGAGAAGGACCGACACGAACGCGAGTGCCACAGCTGCACCCGTGTGCACGGTGAAGGGGTCCGTCTCGTTGAGCGCGACGTTGACCGCGAGTTCCAATCCACTCGTCTTCAGTCGGTGAGCTTCCAGCGCGGTCAGAACGAACAGCCCGATCCACACCCCTAGGAGTGGAACGCCGGTGAAGATGAGCCAGCGCTGAGTCGTCGGCAGTAGCCGTCTGGAAGCCCAAAGCCGCTTGACGAAATCAGCTGGCGAAAACGGAGGCTTTGAAGGGGTCGAGCTCACGCGAGACGACGTCGTTCGTTGGTTCAGGCCGCTGCCGGCCGATTTGACTCGAGGAGCATACGGAATTCCTTGTGCTGCGCTAGGCCATTGCTCGCAAACCGGGCCGGCTCGGGTGCCGCCAGTCGGCCGCCGATTGCGGTCAACCCTTCTCCGCTGTTGCGCGATCATGACCAGTGCGAGCGGCCGAGTGAACTGAGCGACGGGCTGCTGCTGGTCCGCATGCGGAGCAACGGCAATGAGCGGACCCACGCTGATCGCAGCACGAGCCCTTGGTGTGTCCGAGCCTGTCCCGGCATGTGCGAAACCGGCCCGCCTGCTGACGATCGCTTTTCACCTTCTCGAGCGTCTGTCGGCCTGCGAGCGCTCTGGCGACCAAACGTAATCTCCCGGCGACGCGGTGCTAGCCGGGAGCGAGCAAGCAAACCGGTCCCCGCACCCGCCATCGCCCCGAGTTCTGCTGCATGAATGCGATCGCACGGCTTCTCGCCGCGGCGTTGCTGCAATGCCACGAATCCGGTCACGACACGCGCGCTACTACAAAGGGCTTAAAGCAGCAAGCCTGCCGCGTCGACCTGGCCCAACCTTGCCCGGACGAGCCGGGACTCGCGATCGTTTCTATGAAACGCTGCTACGTCTCGGGGTTCGACTCACCGAGCCGCTCCGGGACGACGGCCTGCCAAGACAAAGCGAGTCTATGTGCCGGCTATGGGCGCGCCCAACAGTTACGCCGTGGTTCGCCGCAGCATCTCTACGACGAGGAAGGCGAGTTCGAGCGCCTGTTGGGTGTTCAGTCGTGGGTCGCAGGCCGTCTGCTCAGCACCGGCACGCGGCTGCTTGTGGTGCAGGAACTTGGTCGCCACGACGCCGCAGCGCTCGGGCGCTGGGGCGATGTGTCTTCGAGATCAAACCAGCTCGACGGCCTGGAGCTTGATGCGCTGGAGGTGGATCAGCGGGGCGATGCCGAGCCGCGCGGCCGTCGTTTCGACGATGCGGGTGACGCGTTGGTCGTCGGTCATGTAGAGCACGCCGCGGAGGTTCGGCTGGGCTGCGTAGCCGCTCATGATGCCGCTGAGCCGTTCGCCTCTGGGGCGGGAGAGTTCGAGCTCGATCGGGACCCGGCCCGCCGAGGTGATGAGAAGAAGGTCTGGGTAGTGCAGCCGGGTCGAGCGAGGGGCTTCAGCCCCGCCTGGGCGTACGCCGAAGCTCGGATCGGTTGGTTTGGTGGTGTTTGGTGTGGCCGTCGGTGGCTCGGGGTTGAGCCCGACCGGGCTTCGTGCGGTGTCGTGTGCTCGCATCTCCCGTTCGGATAGGACGTGTTCGACAGGCCCGAAGTTCCCGCCCTTGGTGGCCATGAGCCAGACCCAGGCGGTACCGATGTCGTGGCGGTGGCGGCTCGGATCAAGCCGAGGGGGTGGCAGCTCGCTCGCGATCGCGGCGAGACCAGCGGATGTGATTTGGTAAGCGCCAGGATCTGAGACCAGCGTCCGGGTTCGTCTGATCAGACCGGCGGCCTGGAGTCGGGCGAGAGGCTCTCGCGGCGTGTCCTCGTCTATGCCGAGTAGCGCCGCTACCTGCTCTGAGAGAACCAGGTGATGGGCAGCAGCGAAAGCGAGTACGTCACGGTCCGCATCGCGCATCGAACCGAAACCTACCGCCGCGCACAGGTCTCGGTCACTCGGACGCGGCCCTTGTGAATGCGGAGCCGCTGAGCCGGCGCGCTTCACCAGGCGCCGAAGACGTGGCTTAGGCGATCCAGTTCGGCTCGCAGGCAATCACAGCCGCGCGGCGGTGCGGAGGGGCGGTCGAGGCGTCCGTTGATCAGTTCGGTCGTCGTGGCCAGCGACGTTGCAAGGACTCCCCCCGATCCGGCAATGCAGGGTCATCCGCTGCACCGGCCCGGACTGACGGCTCGCCGGCGAGGCCGGAGCTGTCTTCCGATGGCTCAGTCCCGTCCTCGTCGCTCTCGTCGTCTTGGTTGGTGCGGTACCGGTCGAGCTGCTCGGGCGTGGTGATGGGTCCCTCGGCGCCGGCGGCGATGGTGTCGAGGTTGTCCAGGAGCCGGTCGAACAGGCCGCCGTTGGTGGTTCGGTGCAGTTGGAGGAATGGTGGTGGCTGGTCTGCCTCGTAGTCCACGATGAGGGCGAGCAGCATCGCGTCGCCGACGCGCAGAAACGAGCTTTCGAGGTATTCGATGTAGCGGATCTCGATGCCCTGGAGACCGAGGAGCGGTTCGACCTGGCGGATCGGACGGTTGGTGAGGACACGAACCTGCCGGCCGACGGCGGCGTGCTCGGCGAGCGCGCGAGCGAGCTCGGGAGTGAGCTGGATGCCGCGGAAGTTCTCCAGCAAGTCGATCGGGCCGTCCGTATCTGACAGGAACGCAACCGGGTCGGGCGCGGTCGGATCGGAGTCGCGGCCCCAGGTCCCCGTCACCTCGCTGCCGACCAGGTGTCGGTCGCCTGGTTCGGGTCTAGGGGCGGGTGGGGGTGTACTTTCGGGCCACAGGTCGTGTTCGGTGAGATCGAGCGCGCGGGCGATCGTGGCGCGGTGCCGCGGATAGGGGGTGGTGGTCCCGGCGACCCATCGCTGGACGGTCTTGGGGTCAACGCGGACGATGTCGGCGAACTCCTCCGGGGTCAGCCCGGCCCGTCGCAGCGCGTTCTTGAGGTTGGTGTCCGCCATTTCCGCGCTCCTGCGCGATTGGTCGCGAAAGCCTGAGTGTGCAGGGATTTCTAGTCTAGTTCCCGTCCCGGCCTGCCGGCCTTCGGGGGCGGTGAAAATGGTTGATGATGCGGGGGTCGCCCTCGACGCCGACTTCTCTATGGCGCTGGTGAGCCCGGGTCTAGTTTGGCGTGTGGGTCTCCCCGGAGTTCCGGATTGTTGCCAAGAGCACGCTTGTCAGACTCGCTAGTTCTCAGAGGCCCCTGGGCGACGGTGTTATCGGCCGCGAGCTGGGAGGTGAGGTGGAGACGATTGTTGAGCGTCCGGCTGCGCTGGACGTACACAAGGAGCAGGTGACGGCGTGCGTGCGGCTGCCGGGCAGCGGCCGCCGGCGCGAGCAGCATGTGGCGGAGTTCCCGACGACGGTCGCGGGGTTGCTCACGCTGCGCGATTGGCTGACCGCTCTGGAGGTTCAGCAGGTCACGATGGAGGCCACCGGCGTGTACTGGAAGCCGGTGTGGGCGATCCTCGAGGACGAGTTCGAGTGCCTGCTGGTCAACGCTAAGCACGTCAA
>Ga0335074_10013404_pt1 | contig 11521 bp, 10 predicted proteins | sample Lox_Sample_23_FD_206715 | JGI IMG/M metagenome (GOLD analysis project Ga0335074, IMG submission 206715) | Soil microbial communities from Loxahatchee National Wildlife Refuge, Florida, United States - Lox_Sample_2.3 | ecosystem: Environmental > Terrestrial > Soil > Wetlands | place: USA...
GAACCGCAATGATTAGAATAGTTGATCATTCATCGCGAGGGCTCAGACAGCATACCGAGCATTGACATGAAGCCAAAATTCCTCTGGCATCCAGTTAGCAAACAAAACTGGGCTAACATATCGCAAAACTTTTCGCGAAACTGAGGCCTCACCCTGAACTGCTGTTTCCTGCCCATTTCTGCCATATCAATCTGATCTTGTGGTGTAAGGCCATTCTTCTCATTCGTATTGCCACTGGCTACCGGGCCCTCCACAATACTGAGCTCTCCATCCTTAAACACCATCCTGCTCTCAGAGTGAGAGAACAATAGTAAAATTATTCAAAATCCAGGATACTTTGGAAGAACGTGGAGATGAAGAAATCAAAGGTATATAAGTATGGGGAAATGAGTTTTCCGGGTCCAAGCAGGTCAGTGGGCGTGAAGCGAAGGTGGCGCCCTGTATATGGGAGGGGAAGTTCTCCACTCCCCCAGATGGACAGGTGGAGAGCCTCTTTTATGACTTTATGGGGCTAATTAGATTCCTTCGACCAACGCCGATCAACGCCTCGGGGCCGATCAACGTCCAAAAATCTCGCCTGTTGGCTAGTGTTACGGGCCTGGAACTTTAGATCTTAATGCTTGTCTCGTCATCTCTGGTAACGAGTACAGGAACACTATAAGTAGGAAGCAATTATGCAGAGATGCATGGAATTGTACGCAACTGCTCCCCGCTCAGCGCCTTGACCCACTTCGCAAGGGCACAGATCCAGAAAATCAAAGATGAAACCGTTTTCCGCAGCGACTGTGAAAACTGGTGGGACACAGCTGGCAACTTCAACGTACGAAATATTATGTATCTTAGTCTAGCCCAGGAAGGATCTACGAACAGGCGAAAGACTTAGTACGGAGCGGGTACTACGTAGCAAATTATCGGTATCACTATTGCAGGTGTTTGGGGTTAGTGAAGTAAGTGACAGTAGTAGCCTAAGGGACACCATAGTTCGTAACGCCAAAGGGAGACAAGGGATTCAGCATCGTGAGCACCTGTCCGGTTTGATGTCAGAAGAATAGTAACTGGCTTGGCTGACTTGATGGGCGCCTCAAGGGCTGAACATGCCTAATATAAGGATGAGATAGTAATAACATATGGATACAGCACTCAGAAAGCGAAGAGATTAGAGTAGCATGTCTTCATTCGCAGCGATTATCTAGGTAAAAAGTGCCAAAACTACCCATGCTACTCTTTCATGTCATAAGCTTATTGCAAAGGCACAGCAAGTACTAAGGGCGGGAATGACGGGCCGGGCCCGGGTTATGTCAAGCATTTCCCGCCGTCCTTACCGAGGATGATCAGATAGCCGAGGATAGTCAGATAGTTATATATATGGAGATCGCCATAGCCTAGGCGTGACCTTGTTTCACTGGTGTTTAGATTGCAGTGCGCTCATTCGCTTTCCGCCAACCGTGCAACCTCCGATCAGCACCCCTGTCCTGCTCAAAACTTGGGCTACAGCTCGCTACACAACGCACGTACAAATATATGCGGATTTAAGTTGTGGCGGCTGCGGGCCGGTGGAAAGGATCGCCAACCCTACACCGCATAGCCTTCTGTGGCATTTATTAGCGCAGCTTTGTTCTTTTTTTGGTGGCCATCATCTCGCAACCCCAGGAAATGTGCACGTAATACCTTTTCCCGATTATTACTACTTAATCATTAGTAAATTAGGAACAGACTCGTAGACTAGGAAGCTATCATTACTTGCATATACTTTGCAGAATATTGTTGAGCCATATTTATCTATAAGGAGCGGACGAGCGGCACGACTATAGATAGTCGCCCCGTAGATAACGGGTATAGCTAGGGCGCCTTATTATGAGTATTCTAGAAACTGCACTATTCGATGTGATGAGTTTTGATGGAAATGGCTTCTCGAGAGGAGATTATGGAAGTAGGGGTTGATATCACGCTGTTAACCGGGGAATACTCGATGTACTTTGGGGAAGCCAGCTACTTGACAGGATGCAGGGCCAGATAGTTTTTGCCGCAGAAATTTAGGTTAATCAAGGACGCAAGGGGGCTTCGAGGAATCCCATATTTCCGCGACTAGTTTCATATACTTGCCCGTGCCCAAGTCGAGCAACTTCCTCTCTTTATTACCCAGACTTGCACAAATGGCTTGAAGATATCGACAATTAGAGATGGCGGCAAATCAAACAATGGACCATGTACAGGTCACGGACGATAATCATGGACCGATTTTGGCGATTTGTACTTGGTTTATGATGACGGTTATGATCCTCGCAGTGATCGCTCGGGTGACCATCAAAGCCACGGTCAGGCGAGAGATCAAGATTGACGACTATTCGATTATAGTTGCATTGGTTAGGCTCAGAAATATGCATCTTGCTGCCAGTTCTCTTCGCTGACAGCTATACAGCTATTCGGAGTTGGACAATCCATTGCTGTATCTTTGGCTATACAAAATGGTTTAGGACAACGTGAAGCAAATTTAAGTTCCGTGAGCTTGGTCATTATCGAAAAGGTGGGCTTCCATACAAATTTGTGACCAAATTAGGGCAAGCTGAAGAATTCTTATATAGGCACAATATGTGGCGGATCTTTTGTATATCTTGACTATCGCTGTGGCAAAGGTATCCATCCTTCAACTTATCAGGGCGCTATCAGTCCAGGAAATACACAAAAAGATCACATCAGTATCAATATATGTTGCCATAATATGGGGAATATCTTCACTTTTCACCATAGCTTTCCAATGTGGTGCATCACAACCTTGGGCAACACTATCAGGGCATTGTATCAATAGAGTAAGTCTCTATCTTCGCCAAAGGTAATGCCACTAATCCTCTACAAAGCTCACGTTCTGGATTGCCATCTCTCCGGTTGACATCTTGACAGAACTCGTAGTGGTACTGCTCCCAGTTTTCATGATGTTCCGAGTACAAGTAGCTTTCGACAGTAAAGTTGTTGTAGTTGTTGCGTTTGTGTTTCGCGTTGCGTAAGACTCATCCACCTGCCTTTCAAGCCCTTCCTCTAACAACCAACAGGGTAATTATAATCACAATCGTCCGACTATTCATCCTCCGTAGCTACTTCTCATCAGACGATATGATTTTCGACAGCATAGCAAGCGGCATCGCCAGCCAATGCGTCCTCGGCATAACCATCTTTACAGCTTGCATTCCGCTACTAAAGCCGTTCCTAGACAGCTTCGAATCCGGCGCGCTGAATGTTGCGCTAAAGCCAAGCTCAAACTTCAACCACGACAGCTATGAGATAAGCAATTCAAACAGCGGTAACAAATCTATACTTCGGTTGCGGCCTGGGGAGGGAGACAATGGGGCCGGGTATTTGGCTGCTATCAGTGGCAAAGGAACTCGAGTTACTCAGGACGAGACAGGATCGCTGGAATCGGGGAATAGCGATGCGATGATCATAAAGAGGACAGATCAATGGCACATACAGTATGAGAATGCCAGTCCTTCGTCTTAGAAGCCCAGAAACGATGTTCTAAAGAGATCGTAAAAGTGCTAAGGATGGCACTAGGCAATACTTGGGTTAAAAAAGTCAAGGCGGCTGGATTGAGCACTTGAGATGTATATCACGCTTATGAACTAGATACCGCTGCTCTCTATCTCTAATTCAGAAATTTACAATCAGTCTATTGTCATGTTTGACAATACAAGTTTTGAGAAAGTATGAAGCTCCCATATGAATGATCAGCGAACGGTGGCCAGCGTGCGACCTTTCGGAATCTTTTAGACCCCTCAAATGTCTCTATAGCGGTTCATGTCACGGTGCAGCAACGGGTTGAGGAATGAATCTCTTAAAATGCTGTTGGATTGCTAGGACGTTGCTCAAAGAGAGAAGAAGAGACCTATCTATAGAAAGAGAATAACACAGTGGACGTAAGATGGTCCAGGCATCCGATGACTTAGAGCCCTACCCTTTTCGTAAGCAAATATCCCTCCTGACAAGACCTTCCCTTAACTAACATAACACCTTTTTCTAAGACACAGACTCCAAACTATAACTGGTCATGCGAATTGAAACATGGAGTTCACAAATTCCAATACCAAGGATATAGATACGCTAGTACTTCAGAGTTCTTTTGCGGGGCGAGGGCGGTACAACTGTGTTATAATGCCTTCTGTAATAGTTTGCAAATTGCGCATACCTAAAGGTGTCTAATTTCCCATGTGCTAACACAGATGAGATCCCCACTTGTGATTTTGCACTAAATAATGATGAAATTCCTTAATTAAATAATTCTAGATTAGGCTGTTAGTGCAGTGAAACATTTTCAACGTAAATATCTACATTATAATCACACTATTAACCCTAGAACTTCCTTACTTAACTTTATTAATGTCTGTACAATTGATATAGTACTGAGGGATGCGCGCCCTACTATTATTACTCCTTTGGCGTTTTGTTCTTGTGGCCTCTAGGCTATTGTTAAGACAGTCTAGGCTGGATAGAGGTACACAGACTTTAGGCATCAGCTAGATTTCTGGCATAGATTTCCCAATGTTCAGACTGCACATAGCGGTATTGCAGAGTGCATGGGCCGTTTAGACTCTTTGGACCTTTAATATTGTGGTGGGGTTCCGTGGTCCCCTATAAAAATCACCTGATCTAGGCCTGCACTAGGGTATCGATGTATTTAGCTAGCTCGTAGACTACCTTCGAGCATAATCATTCCTTTACAGTTATCTTTTACGGGTAGGACAGGTTTTACGGGTATTTTACGGGTTTTACAGATACAGACTGAATTTACGGACGATATACGGACCTTTGGACAGAGATTTCTTTACTGACACAGAATACAGTTGTTTCTTTTGTGTGTTTTGCTTCAACCTTATACGTTGACCTACCCGTTGCCCTGACGATCGTACACTTTGACGGCACACCCATTCTATCCCTCCACAATATGGACATAGGCGAGTCGATATGTCAATGAAACGAACATGTCTGCTTCAAACAATTCACAAGTCTAGTCGTCGGACCATTTTAGACGCTCGAGTGCAGACCGTAGAACGTAGATTTAATCACCATCTCTGAGATAAGACACAAGGGAACCTCCGCCACTCACCAATATCGGATCTAGACCAGCATCCAAGATGATGATGCAGTGTTTGTATATTGTCAGTTTACAAGCTTTAGCTGCTTACAAGCTTTAGCTGCACCTTTTAGCTTTGAGGTGCGGAGAATTTTCGAATTAATAAGTGGAAGTAAGAACCACAATAGTTTCTTTCGAGTCATGAGAGTATCTATGCTAGGCCTTAAATATGGATCCGGTACGATCGAGTATGGTTGGCGGTGAAGTTCGTCCGTGGGACGCAGATCGATATCCGAATGTTCTGGATTCAGAACTAGTTCAACGATCGGACTAAGCTTTGCCAGTACAAATTTCCGAAAGATTATAATCTCCGAAAAATCTGCCTGTCCGTAAGGATCCTGTATACTATTCTGAATGATAGCACACGCTCTGTCCACTACTAGTGGCACAAATTCGGATAAAACCAAATATGAGAGGCTATCAAGAATGGTAGTGGCGAAGTGTCAGATTTCGAGCATGTCCAAAGTTGACTAGGGTCTAGGTTGTGTGTAATTAAGAACTTGAGCATATAGTAAAGGGATTTTATAGTCTCCAAAGACCTCGTTGGGTCTTGTCGCATAGGTAAGGCTGTCATCTTTAGAAGAACAACATTTAGAAGAGATATCTCGCCATCAAGTCTGTCAAATAGGGAGGCTTGACCTAATACAAAGAATGTTTCCATTTTGCTAATGTTTCCTCGCATGTCTAAATGACTAAAGAAGCCTTCTGCACAACGTTGTATAGCTGTAGCTTTATATCTATTTCGGGTTTGGGCGAGACCTATTGATTGCCTTAAAATAGAACAGTAGACCCCAAATCCAACGAAGCATGGCATAAATGATACTGCAAGGTTGAGGCATGAAGACGTTGTAGGCTTAGAGTACGATTCTATATCTCCTGCCGCTATGTTTTCTCATATTAGAGGTTGTTGTTTGCAATTATACAACCCCAAACCACGTTTGAAAGTCTCTGTAGTGGCTTTTTCTGCGGATAACCGACTGTTCCAAAAACATTACGTCTCAAATTCCAAGTCTTTTCGTTACCCTAAAAGCAAAGGCCGTACAATAATATAGTATCTGAATACAGATCGGCGTTTTCATTGATGATCGGCCTTGTAAGCTCTCCACAGAATTCCATTAATATACGGCTCAAGGTGCTTTCAACTGTATCTCTAAGCCTAGCTGGAAGATTATCCATCCTTTCAGATTCGACATTTGTCAAATCTGCCATGACATTTCTTGCCTCGTACAACGAAATTTGGAGGTCCTGAAACTCCTCTATTATTGCTGTGATGATGTCTTCTATTGTGCAGATCTTCAAGGTCATGCCTGATAACATCAAGTTCGCATCTTGCACAAAGTTAGATATCCGGAGCCCTGCATACTGCGGCCGTGAGCATCTTTTGGGTGATGGGATGGTTTCCGAAGCCACTCACAAGGTCGCATTTGTCCTTCCTGCAATAATACACGCCTTTGCTCGGTCAATTCTTTCGAGGTGCCTTTAAAGTTTCGCTGTTTGAAAGGCAAGTCCCATGCTCTACCACTTAGTGACTCCGCCCTGCCTGTGCTTATTAATCTTTACAAACCAGTCACTGTCTTATCACTAGGGTTTAAAATTAGCATTGCCTGTTCCCAAACGCCTTGGTCAGTCTTCTTATCGATCTCGTAAAGTGTTGCACGGTATGATTCAAGTATGGACTGGAAGATCTTGATCTCTGTTCGAAAACATGTTGAAATTTATCACCTATTTTCGGCATACGCTACAGTGTCCAGGTCGGTGATCCTTCTAGTGGCTGTGCTGGACGTTGGACGAACTCCTACGGAATCATACGAACTCCTACGAATCCTATGGATCCTACGAAGTTCTATAGATAGCAACACTGCTGTGTATATAGCGGTGACCTTCGTCCCAGCTACAGTAATATAACTAAGTCTGTATCTTCTCTTGCATTTTCCTAAGTGGATTGGTGTGACCATGCGCATTGCTGTAGCCTAAAATTCAATAAAACATCGGAAGTCGTCTGGCGCGTCTTTGATCTGGTTAAAGAAGGCGCTCGCAATTTGGCAGCCTTGCATTATCTGACCTGCAAAGCCGATAATGCCCAGCACCGAAGCAATGGTACCTAAATGTCCAGCCATTTAAGAATAAAGTATCCTTTGCTTGATCGAGTTGTTGAAGATTCGACAGTACCAGATAATACTCCATAGTGTTGCATTTGCAACTGGTCTTGGGCGGTTCTTAGGAACAGGCTCATCAATTTGAATATATTGAATTGCATGTAGAGATCAATCTATCTATCCCCAAGAGAATGGGGGTTAAGGAATTGTCTTTTAAACAGGTTATATAAGAGAGGCTAAGAGTATTCGCCTCAAGTGTGAGAATACAAATGAGAGAAAGGGAACGTAATATCCAACACATAGAATACGAACCGACTCCTTCCTGGTAACGGTTCTTAATCATATCAAAACCCGACAACTTTAATCCCCTATATTGTTGCAAATGTAGGTACGAGATTGAATGGGGCTCGATATTCCTTAATACGAAGACCTGCGCCGGAGTCAGGCCACCATTGCCAGAGTAATGATCTTCGCTAAACTTTAGGGAGCACGTCACTAAATCACAAGACTTAGTCGCTAAACATTTAGCGCATCCCTACCAGCACAGTTCCTTGACTTTTGACAGACCTTTTTGTAAGATCCTTTTCAGGTTTAGATCATTCCTCTTCCTCATATCATGCATGAGGCGTGGGCGTTTCTGCCTTATCATTGATCCAAGGCATTGATAAATCTAGATACACTTTTACTAAATCTAGACACATTGCCTAATCAGGCGATTATCACCTGATCCTGATCTTGCAAAACACCACGAACATAGAGCTTTGTACAGACGTGTGGTCGGTGCAATGTTGTATACGAACTCTTGCATTAATCATACAAATTAATAGAGCTATCTACTTTGCCTGACGCTTACCACGACGACCTAATTTTGCTCTTTTTGCATTACGAGCTTGTACAACGTTGTGGACCAACTTTGATGTTGCTATACGCTTTCGTCCAGCTCCTTTAGTTGCCAGAGCCGTCTCAATGGCCTAGGAAAGGGCTTCTTCGTCAGCTTTGTATCAGGCGATAATTGCCTGATTAGGCAAAGTGTTTAGATTTATCAATACCCATTAGATAATGCTCCGTGCAAGGTAGCTAAAGTGTCCTTCCTCTCAGCGTATTCAGCGAAGAGGGTTGATTAATGGATTCGCTAGATACTGGAGTTGCAATGTGTTTTAGTAGACGGAATACTGGAGTTTTAGTAGACATTGAGCAAGAGCGAGGCAACATTAATTTGGTACCAGCCTTTTATAGATTAGACTCTGCCAGTACGAAGGCCGCGGTCAAAAGTAACGCGACTACAGGGTATTTTGCCCCTGTAGCTGCCTAATCGAGTACCCTAGGCCCACTGTAGAACGCTGCAGATTCGCTAAAGAGCCCGTAAGTGCTAGGGCATGTGACCCACAATAATTATTATACTAGCAATCCGAATATCATTTGCAACTCTAGATTCTTTTCTGCAAAGATGTTCTTTCAATTATAGTAATAGTTGAAGTTGTTTGTAAATCATATACTTTATATGTTAATACTTTTATGTTAGTTTAGGATAGATACGTTAAAAGCTAGTGGGTAACAGCCTAAAGGTTTAGCGAGAAACTCCTTAAAATTTAGCGAGCTCTCCTATAAATTTAGCGATCGCCTGCTTCTGAAATCTATCCGCAAGAGAGTAATAAAAAGTCTGAAACTTCGAAACAAGATCCGCAAGCACAATAGTTATACGGAATCTATAGATGATCATACTTTTCATGTATGCACTTATGTGTAAATGTTAAGTTTGTAATCGACCTCTGCGTTTGAATTTTCTCAAGCTGGGCACGGACTATGTCAAACCTACTCCTACAGGGCTCTTTAGTGGATCTGTAGCGTTCTACAGTGGGTCTAGGGTACTCGCTTAGGCAGCCACAGGGGCAAAATACAGTACCAGAGTCACTTCAGTTCCGCACGTCTTTCGACACTTCGAAGATTAGAATATCCAACTAGCATGTCTATATCTCATCCGTTTTCAGGCTCAGACAGCACCTTTACCGGCCCAAATACTCTCTGCGAAACATGTTCTTCAAAGTCTCAAGAATTATCCAGGATCTACGAGAGATTAAGGCTCATATATCGCGACTGCGCTGGCTTAAACTACTTGTTTACAATGAAGTAGTAGACAAATCAACCAATCATCACTCATCACTTACCAAACTGAGAAGATCTGCAGAAGAAGGCTGCCACCTTTGTAGTCTTATCAAGCTTTATTGTAGTGGAAATACCAATATCAACTTGAATTCGCCGGTTGTTCTAATATTCAACCTTCGATTTCCAGGATATCGCAAAGACGCATTCAGTGTCATTGCTGGCGGCGGTTACACCAAGGTTTAAATGGAATCTTGTTGACCGAGTTAAAGCTAGTGTCCACGATTTCAAACCCCAGAGCTCTAGCGTACTATAGCCCAAAATGCGGGATACCCAGCGACATTTTCAAAATGCTTCGATATTGGTTGTAACATTGCAAAAACGAACATGAGGAATGACGTGATGGAGCTACTGCAAACATGCCAACAAGACTGGTTGATGTTGGTATAAGCGATCTAAGTACTGTTCGTCTAATAAAGACCAAAGGAGAAACCGGTGGAGGATACACTACTCTGAGTCATTGCTGGGGCACGAGCATCAACCTTTTACCGAGGACTACCCGTAGGAATATTGATGCACATATGGGTGGTATCTACTTACGACACTCCCAAAAACATTGAGGAGCGCTGTTACAGTGATGCGAGAATTAGGCTTGAGATATCTCTAGATCGACTCACTATGCATCGCTCAGGACGACAATACCGATTGGGAACGTGAAAGTAGGGTCATATCTGAAATCAGATCCATGACATCAATTAAAAGCCAAACGGCGACTTGATAAACAGCGATCTGACTGTAGAAGACGAGTTTTGAAGCAGATAGTGTTTATAACCCTAATTTCTTCAAATGATTATCCTATATATTAAAATCTTCTGTTAAGATTTACAGGCGGAGCACATAAAAATGAGGATTATTGAATGTATTGATTCTAGGTTATCTCACAGAAGAGGGACCAGCCCATAGACTTATAGTGGTGCACCGCCTTCTCAGCAAGGATCAGGGATAAGCCAGCTATCAAACAACCCCTTAATAGGGTTATATCGTGACATCTTCTAATACTGATATCGCATCCCTTCGTACCGGTCAAATGCCTAACCGACATCACAGGATACTATTCTCACTGACTTGCTGGGCAGACACTGCCAGAGACACGTAAAAAATTGAGAATTTATATAAATTATGATCAAATTACAGCCTCAACATTGCCAGAATCTTGATACAGCTTCAGAATATGGTTATACTTGACTTCGGACGGGCTACGATTATATAAATGTTAAGTATACATACTAATCAGTCCCATTGGCTAAGGTACAACCCCAACATATCATGTCTGGGACAAGCAACATAAAGCCTCCCTCTTTACTGAAATATAAATGATTGCAGTTTCCGTAACAGCTGAAGCCTTGTTAGCTCATAAGCCAATCTTCCAATATGTCAACGCAGAAAGCTATCGTTACGCAAGGTCCTGGAGTTGCTGAAGTAATCTCCAATCATACTATACCATCTGTTCTACCCAATCATATGCGCATCAACGGAAAATCAGTTGAGATTAATCCTACAGAACGGAAGCCCATCGAGCACAAATCGGTCACGAGAGGCGCTGTGGGAGTAGATTACTCCGCAGTCGTACAGGAGGTGCAGGAGGTGACATGTTAGGGGTATAGAAGGTCAGTGATCGCGTTGCTCATAGCTGTAAGTTTTCATCTCTTCTACCATCAATATAGTGCTAATCTTTCCGGCGAGTGAATCGCAGTCACAGAATGCAACTTTCACAGAGCATGTCCAGGGATTTCCTCTGAGCTAGAATCTTGCCGTATGTTCTTTACTAGATTTTGCTGACTTTCCAGATTGCTGCCAGGATTGGTTTAGCTCTCAAGCTTTTAGATACCATGCTGTTTGAGAACGCCATCACTCTTATTGTCTTTGTTAACAACTGTGGGTAAAGGTTATACGGAAAACTGATACTTCCCGCCTTCTAATTACCTCACTGTAGCACCTTTCCCAGTGCTCATCTTCGGTAGTAGCCGGCGATAGGAACACTACCCGTTCAATATTCTGAGCTTCAATTCTTTTTTTACTGCCTGTCGAGAATTCCCTAATTTTACCAGATCTGGCTTGACGGTGATCACGGCATTCTCTCCGCATAATTTCGACCTTGTCATATCTCTTGGTGCTGATTATGTTTGATAACAAGAGTTCCACA
>Ga0335074_10013405_pt1 | contig 11520 bp, 6 predicted proteins | sample Lox_Sample_23_FD_206715 | JGI IMG/M metagenome (GOLD analysis project Ga0335074, IMG submission 206715) | Soil microbial communities from Loxahatchee National Wildlife Refuge, Florida, United States - Lox_Sample_2.3 | ecosystem: Environmental > Terrestrial > Soil > Wetlands | place: USA: Florida...
GTCCGACCCAGGTCAGCCCGGCTTGCTGGACCGCGCGGGCGAAGGCGGCGTTCTCCGACAGGAATCCGTAGCCGGGATGAACCGCGTCCGCGCCAGACCGCAGCGCTGCCTCGATCAGGGCATCGGCACGCAGGTAGGTGTCGGCGGCCGCATCGCCGGGCAGCCGGACGGCCAGGTCGGCTTCGGCCACGTGCGGCGAGCCGCGGTCAGAGTCGGAGTACACCGCGACCGTCGACAGCCCGAGGTCGCGGCAGGTCCGGAAGACCCGGCGGGCAATCTCGCCCCGGTTCGCTACCAGCACCCGCGTGATCATTGCCGTCACATCCTGAAGACGCCGTAGCCGGAAGTGCCGCGAACCGGTGCCCCGTGGATGACCGACAAGCACAGCCCGAGCACGGTCCGGGTGTCGCGCGGATCGATGATGCCGTCGTCGTAGATCCGGCCGGACAGGAACATCGGCAGTGACTCGGCCTCGATCTGCGCCGCCACCATTTCCTTCATGGCCGCGTCGGCGTCCTCGTCGAACGGTCGCCCGGCCGCTTGCGCCGCGGCCCTGGACACGATCGACAGCACGCCCGCTAGCTGCGCCGGGCCCATCACCGCGGACTTGGCACTCGGCCAGGCGAACAGGAACCGAGGGTCGTAAGCACGACCGCACATGCCGTAGTGCCCGGCGCCGTAGGACGCGCCCATCAGCATCGAGATGTGCGGGACCGCGGAGTTCGAGACCGCGTTGATCATCATCGCGCCGTGCTTGATGATTCCGGCCTGCTCGTACTGGCTGCCGACCATGTAGCCGGTGGTGTTGTGCAGGAAGATCAGCGGCGTGTCAACCTGGTTGGCTAGCTGGATGAACTGGGCCGCCTTCTGTGACTCGGCGCTGAATAGCACGCCCTGAGCGTTCGCCAGGATGCCCACGGGGTAGCCGTGCACGTTCGCCCAGCCGGTGACCAGGCTGGCGCCGTAGGCGGGCTTGAACTCGTCGAAATCCGAGCCGTCCACGACGCGCGCGATCACCTCGCGCGGATCGAACGGGATCCGCAGGTCCGGCGGCACGATGCCGACGAGTTGCTCCTCGTCGTACCGCGGCGGCACCGCCGCGGTGACAGGCCCCGGCCCCTGCTTGCGCCAGTTGAGCCTGGCGACGATCCGGCGTCCGGTCCGGATCGCGTCCTGCTCGTCGGCGGCCAGGTAGTCGGCAAGGCCGGAGATCCGGGCGTGCATCTCCGCGCCGCCGAGCGACTCGTCGTCGGACTCCTCGCCGGTCGCCATCTTGACCAGCGGCGGCCCGCCGAGGAACACCTTCGATCGCTCTCTGATCATCACCACGTGATCGGACATGCCCGGAAGGTAAGCGCCGCCTGCGGTCGAGTTGCCAAACACGATCGCGATCGTCGGGATGCCCGCCGCCGACAGCCGGGTAAGGTCGCGGAACGTCCGGCCGCCGGGGATGAAGATCTCCTTCTGCGTCGGCAGATCGGCGCCGCCTGACTCGACCAGGGATATCACCGGCAGCCGGTTGGCCAGCGCGATGTCGTGGGCCCGGAAGCTCTTGCGCACCGTCCACGGGTTGCTGGTGCCACCGCGGACCGTCGGATCGTTCGCCGAGATCAGGCATTCGGTTCCTTCGACCACGCCGATCCCGGTCACGACGCTGCCGCCGACCGCGAACTCGGTTCCCCACGCCGCGAGCGGCGACAATTCCAGGAACGGGGTGTCCGGATCCAGCAGCATTTCGATCCGCTCGCGGGCCAGCAACTTGCCGCGGTTGCGGTGCCGGTCGGTGTACTTGGGCCCGCCGCCTGCGATTGCCTTGGCTTGCTCAGCTGCGATCTCGGCCAGCTTGGCGAGCATCGCGTCGGCGTTCGCGGCGTAAGCCGGGGATTTGTCGTCGAGTGCCGAGCGCAGGACGGTCACAGCAGCTCCTCGGGGATCTCAAGGTAGCGCGCCCGCAACCATTCGCCGACCGCCTTCGCCTGCGGGTCGAACCGGGCCGCCGCGGCGACGCCCTGACCGAGCAGGCCCTCGATCACGAAGTTGACCGCGTTCAGGTTCGGCAGCAGGTGCCTGGTGACGGGCAGCCCGACTGTCTCGGGCAGCAGTTCACGCAGCTTGCCCACGGTCAGGGTGCTGGCCAGCCACGGCCAGGCCGCTTCATCTCTGGCCCAGACGCCGACGTTGGCATCCCCGCCCTTGTCGCCGCTGCGCGCTCCAGCCACCGCGCCGAGCGGGGCGCGGCGTACCGGGCCGTCACCAGTCCAAGACGGCACCGTGGCAGGCTCAGCCGGCGCCGGAGCGACGGTGTTAGCTGGCCCAGGCGTCGCTGGCCCAGGAGTCGCTGGCGCAGCGTTGGCTGGCACAGGCATGGCAAGCCCCGTGGTGGCAATCGCAGCCGTAGCTAGCTCTTGCACGTCGACCTGTTCGCCGTCGGGCAGCACCGCGACCTGCCGCACCTGCGACCGGTCGATGTAGCCGGCGGTGAACACGCCGTACGGCTGAGCGTCACCCGGCGGCCCGGTCAGATGAAAGCCGGGGTAACTAGCCAGCGCGAGTTCGACCGCTGCCCCGGAGAAGGCCCGGCCGATGGCCTTGGGGTCGCTGCCGCGAGCCACGCAACGCAACGTCGCGCTCGCCTCTTCCTCGGTCGCCCCGTCGGTCCTGTCGGTGCGAGCGAGTTCCCACTCCACGTCGGGCGGCAGGACAGCGGCGAGCTGGTCCTTCACTAGCCGCGCCTTCGCGTCGATGTCCAGTCCGGTCAGCACGAACTCGACCTCGTTGCGGTATCCGCCAAGCGCGTTCAGCGACACCTTGAGGGTCGGCGGCGGCGGCTCGCCGCGCACGCCGCTGACCGCGACCCGGTCCGGGCCATTTTTGGCTAGCTGCACGCTGTCCAGCCGCAGCGTCGCGTCCGGGCCGGCGTATCGCGGTCCGGCGACCTCGTACAGCAGCTGCGCGGTCACGGTGCCAACGGTGACGGCACCACCGGTGCCCGGATGCTTGGTGATGACGCTGGAGCCGTCGGCGAAGACTTCGGCGATCGGGAAGCCCGGATGGCGCAAGTCAGGGATCTGGGTGAAGAACGCATAATTTCCGCCGGTGGCTTGCGCCCCGCATTCGATGATGTGCCCGGCCGCCATCCCCCCCGCGATCGCGTCGAAGTCATCGAGCGCCCAGCCGAAGTGCGCAGCAGCAGGACCGACTACCAGTGACGCGTCGGTCACCCGTCCAGTGACGACCACGTCGGCCCCCGCCCGCAGGCAACGCGCGATCCCCCAGCCGCCCAGATAGGCGTTCGCAGCAACCGGTTCGCCGTAGCCCAGCTCTGCGGCGCGCGGCAGCAGGTCGTCGCCGTGCACGTAGCTGATCTTCGGGTCCAGGCCGAGCCGCGCTGCCAGATCCCCGATAGCGGCGGCCAGGCCCGCGGGGTTCAGCCCGCCTGCGTTCGCGACGATCGCGACTCTCTTGTCGAGCGCGAGTCCCAGGCAGTCCTCGAGCTGGCGGAGAAAGGTGCGGGCATAGCCCCGGCTCGGATCCCTGAGGCGGTCCCGGCCAAGGATGAGCATGGTCAGCTCGGCCAGGTAGTCGCCGGTCAGAACGTCGAGGTCGCCACCCTCGAGCATCTCCCGCATCGCGGCAAACCGGTCGCCGTAGAAGCCGGACGCGTTACCGATCCGGATGGGCGTACGGGAGCCGAGCTGCTGAGGCCCGGTGACCGGGCTGGGCTCGCTTGCCGGACTGGGGTCGTTTGCCGATCGGGTCACTGACACGACGATCACCTTTCAGGCTCGGCCAGAACCAAGCATACGTGATTGTTTTTCGGCTAGCGGTAGCTAGTTCGCTGTGCGCTGGGCTGCTGGCCGAGCCGGAGTTATCGTCAGGAGCGTGCGCGTCGATGTCAGCGCCGCGGCGGCGGACTACATCACCAGCCACGGCGGCCAGGTGTGGGTGTGGGCAAGTCATCCGCGGATGTGCTGTGCGGGAGCACCGGCCTGGATGCACGCAGCGCTCGCCGTCCCGGACGGACTGACTGGCTTCAGTCAGCTCTCTGCCGATGCGGTGCCGGGCGTGACGATCTACTTCCGCGCCGTCGCAGGCCGGCGGCCAGACGTGCTCGAGCTCGGGATGGAAGGCAGGCGCCACCCGAAAGTCGCGGCCTACTGGGACGGCTGCCTGATGGCGATGACGGGCTAACCACTACCGCGACGCCGTCGGGTGGCGGACAAAGTCAGCCGACGGTGTCCTCGGAGGCGCTGTTGCTCCCAGCGGCGATGGCAATGAAGCTGCTGCCCCGCGCTGCGATGCCGGAGTAACCCTGGCCTGCCTGCACGATGACGGGCGTGCCCGCGGTCCCGTCGGACAGGCTAACCAGAACGTCGGCGTAGGCCGCGCCGAACACTTCGCCGCCGGCTGCTTCGCAGTGACTGCCGGTGCATTCGATCGCGGCGCCGTTCCAGCCGCCTGGCACGGCCTGCGGATCTGCGGGACTGCCGTCAGTGACTGTCACGAGCACGGCGGCGCCGGCCGCATAGCAGGTCGTCGCGCTGACGCACGCGATGGCGCTGAGCGCGTACCCGCTGGCCACGTTCACCGCGTCCGGCCTGCCGCCCGACGTGGTCACGATCAGGTCGGTTGTGGTCGGCCCGGCCGCGGCCGAGCCGACCGCTGCGCAGTCGCTGTGCCAGCAGGAGATGCTCGCCACCGACACCGTCGTGCTGCTAGTGACCCCGCGCCGGTACAAGTGCAGGCTGGTGCCGTTCCAGGTGCCGATCTCGATCGCTGCTGGCCGGGCGCGGTTGTCGGTCCCGGCGACCTCACACGAGGTCATGGCGGTGCACGAGATCTCGGCCAGGGTCGTTCCGGCTGGCACCGGCCGGGTCTGTTCGGCGGCCGGACGGCCCGCTGAGCTGATCTTCACCAGGTAGGCCCCGGCGCCCCGGTCGGGCCGGGCGATCGCCCAGCATCCCGACGCCGACGGGCAGCTCACCGAGTAGATCACCGCCGATCCGTGCAGCACCGCCGCGTACTTCTGCACGCCGCCGATCAGGGTCACCACCGCACCGCGGTAGCCACGCGAGCCGACCGCCACGCAGCGTGACACGGTCAGGCATGACACCGATGTGTCATGCCCGGACAGGCTGTGGTTCGTCACCGCCAGCACCGGGCGGTAGGTGATAGTCACGTCGCCGTTCGCGCTCGGCGGGCTAGCCGGATCGTTATTGACCGACGCGCCGCTCGCGGCACCGGTATAGCTGGCACCACCGCCACCGCCCCCGCCGCCGGCCTCGGGACCTTCCGAGTCCCAGGCGTAACCGGCACCGCCCCCGCCGCCGTAACAGCCGCCGCCCCCGCCGCCCCCGCCGTATGGGCCGCCGGCCCCGCCGCTGCCCTCGCTACCGGCTGCACCGTTAGGGGGAGTGTCAGGTCCGCCGCAACCTCCGCCTGAGGTGTTGCCCGCACCGCCGGCCCCGCCCATCGTGGCCGTCCCGGCTCCTCCCCCGCCGCCGCCAGACAATGTTTCGTCGCACACGCCGACAGCGGACGCTCCTGTTCCTCCCGCGGTGCCAGCGTCGCCGCCATCGCCGCCCGCAATCACGCGGCCAGTGGCGTCATTGCCGTCGGCTCCGCCGCCACCGCCCCCGCCGGCCACCAGCAGCCGGTCGGCGAGCGTATCAGCGCCGTCGCGGATGTCGGACGCACCACCACCACCTGGATTGCCGCCGCCGCCGAAGGCTGCGGAGCCGGTGCCTGCCTGGCCCGCGTTCACCTGCAGCACGCTGCCCGGCGTGACCGGCAGCGTGCCGGTCACCTCCGCGCCGGTACCGCCGGGGCTGTTACCGCCAGAACTGGCGCCGCCCGCGGCGCCGTACAAGGTGAACGTCGCCTGAGTGACCCCAGCCGGCACGGTCCAGTACCGCGCCGCACCGGTATAGCCGCAGGTAACCGTCGCCACCCCGCCGCTGACCACCGGGGCCGGGCAGGCTGGCATCACCTTCGCGGCCGCCTGGCCAGCGCCCGCAGCCGTCAGTGCACCGGCGCTGGCGGCCAGTACGCACGCAGTTCCGGCCCTGGCCAGTTGCCGGCGAACTGCCTGGCTCACCGTTACCTTCATCATGCACACTCCCAGGTCGGCGCTGGCCGCCGCGAACCTCCGCAGCCGGATGACACGCAGACTGCCAGCCCCATCTGCACCCCTCAAGGGGAGCCATCCCCACGTCCCCTCCGCCCCGTCAGCCCCGTGCTGAGCCGTCCCCTGACCTTGTCGCGGAACTGCTGTCGGCGCCCGGAAATTGAGTGGCAGGCCGGCCCGGGGCGGCGGGTAAGCTGCCGGCGTGCAGCGCTCGGCTTTGCTTGGACCGCTGGCTACCAGGCAATTCCGGCTGCTGTGGCTTGCCGCCACCACGTCCGCTGTGGGCTCGGCGTTCGTGCCAGTCGCGATGGCGTTCGCGGTGCTTCGCAGTGGCGGCAGCGCGACGTCGCTCGGCATAGTGCTGCTGGTTGGCGCCGTCGCCGGCCTGGCCTCTTATCAGGTCGCCGGGGTGTGGGCGGACCGGCTGTCACGCCGGAACCTGATGCTCAGTGCCGACTGTGCGCGGCTGGCGGTCGAGGCAGCGATCGCCGCCCTGCTGCTGACCGGTCATGCCAGGATCTGGGAACTGGCCGTGGCCAGCGCGGTCGTCTCGATCGGGACCGCGTTCGAAGGCCCGGCGTCGACGAGCCTGGTGCCGGAGGTTGTGCCGACCGAGAAACTGCAGCAGGCCAATTCACTGTTGTCGATGAGCGTGAGCGGCTCGGCCGTCCTTGGGCCGGCCGTGTCAGGCATTATGGTCGCCGCTTTCGGGCCGGGCTGGGCGTTCGCGCTCGACGCTGTGTCGTTCGCGGGCAGTGCCGCATTCCTGCTGGCGATGACACCGGCCGGACGGCCACAGACCGAGCACCAGCACTTCCTCGCTGACCTGGCCGCAGGATGGCGTGAGGTGGCCTCGCGTAGCTGGGCCTGGTCCACGCTGATCGGTAACGCGGTGTCGAACATGGCGTTCGCCGTGTTCGAAGTGCTCGGTCCGGTGCTGGCAGTGCGCAGGCTGGGCGGCGCGACTGGCTGGGGCGTGGTGTCCAGCGGCATGACGGCTGGCGCATTGCTCGCTGGCCTGATCACCATGTGGCACCAGGCGCGACGGCCCGTCTCGTTCGGCATGGCCACTACCGTGCTGCTGGCCGCGCCGGTCCTCGCGCTAGGGGCCAGCCAGCCGCTGGCGGTCGTAACAGCGAGTGCGGCTGCGGGCGTCTGCGGCGCGATGATACTCAACAACAACTGGGACACTGCTATTCAGCAGCTCGTGCCGAACGAAGTACTGGCCCGTTTCCGCAGCTACGACTATATGCTCGCGTTCGTCGCGATACCGATCGGTGATGCCGTGGCCGGGCCGCTGCAGTCCGCGTTCGGTACCGACCGGGTGCTGTTCGGAGCCGCGGCAGCCATCGCGGTAGCGAACTTCGTGCCGGCCGTGCTGCCCGCGGTACGCGCCGTGGTCCGGCACGAGGACGGCACGATCACCGGGCCGCCACCCGGTCGCCGGGCTGCGGCTGTACCCGGACCGGCCCGGGAAGCTCCAGCCGTCGGCGACTGACGCCGCACTTCCCGGCGGCTGGCTGATGACGGCCAGGCTGACGCTTACTCCGCCAACGTCGATGACGTCAGCGGCTCACCTGGTACCGGTACGGGATCGCGGCAAGTTCGTCGGCCGTGAGATCGTCGTACGGCGGGACACCGTAGACGCTCATCAGGTCGTCGACGTACAGCTTGCCGCTCACCACGGTTCCGGGTTTTGCCGACGGCTTGATGGTCACGTCGATCACGCCGCTCTGGCCCGGACCGATGAGTACCGGGATGTAGAACTCGGATGGATCGACGGCGGTTTCCCAGAAGTCGCCGCTCGAGGGTGCCATGGCCGGGTCGAACGCCTTGGCCCGCACGGTCATCGAAATGGAGGCCGTGCCCGTCGCTGCCCCTCCCGCCGGGTACGGACCGCACTCGGCTGGCGCCGCGCCCCAATCGCCAGCGGTGACGGCGCCGCCGGGCGGAGCGTAGCTCACCGACGCGGAATCAGCGCACAGCGAGGTTGTTGCCGGGCTGGAGCTAGCCAGATCGGGATCGCCGGCCTGCGTGCTGACGTTGAACATGGCCGGCACGCTCGATGTCTGTGCCACCGATACGCTCGAGGTTTCCGCCGGGACGAGCCACGACGGGTAGCCGACCGTCAGCGGCAGCGCGACAGTGCTGGAGGTAGCCGGCAGCGGCGCCAGCGACATCGACCGCGTCACGGTGAGCCTCGCGTCGAGGAAGAAGTCCTCGGGCGCCGCGCCGGTATTCGTGATCTTCACGGGGACGGTTACTGCCTTGCCCGCCGTCAGCTCATCGGCACGGCTGTCCGGCAGCCTGGGCGCGCTGACTCGCACGCGGTTGAACGCGATGGTCCCGGTGTAGCGCTGGGACAGTTCATTCCCGGCCGCAGGCTCGGCGAAGTCGACGATCAGCGTCCATAGTCCTGGCTGCGGGTCGAGTGCGTAAGCGGTCAGCGAGAGCTCACCTGTGTTGTTGAAATAGTTCTGCCCGTAGCCACCGGTGTCGCCGTCCGGGCTGATCAGGTATGCGCCAACTTGGTCGGTCCGGTCGTTCGACAGCGAGACGCTGGCAATGATGTTTCGCACGCCGTGACCGACCTCGAATTGGTAGAAGTTCTCCTGCCCCTCGCCCAGCGGCCGCCCGTTGCCGCCGGTCAGCACACCACTGAAGGCACCGCCTGCCGCGACATTGACGAGACTGCGCACCACGACCGGGATCGACGTGCTCTCCCGGCCGAGATAGCTGTCGACTCCGCCTTCGGAAGAGGTCAGCACGATCGAGCCTGCCGCGTCACCTGGCCGGGCCGGAGTGCGAGCGGCGACAGTGACGGTCTTGCTCTGGCCGGGCGCCAGCACAACCCGGCGAGGGAACACCGAGCCGAATGCCGCGTACCGCTGGGTGTCGACCGTCCACCGCACTGTGCCGGTCGTCCCGCCGTCCCCAGCCACGTCACCGAAGACCACCCCGGTCCAGGTCCCCGGCAGCGGAGACCGGACGTCGACGCTGCCGTAGTTCCCCGGCCCCTGCGGGAAGGAATGCGCGGCGAAGCGGCCGCGCGGATCGATGAGGATGAGCCGGACGCGCGCGTTGAGTCCGTAGTCACAGTTGTAGAGCAGGCAGGGGGTGGTGTCGCCGGGCCAGGCGATAGACGCGAACAAGCGGTCCTGGGCCGCCCTGACGCGGAAGTGGAAGACCCGGTAGTTGTCGCGCAGCCCCTCGAAGTCCGTGAGCTTCGGGCTAGCCCTGGTGAGCCTGACGTTGCCGCTCTGGACGGACCGGGCAGGCCCGAGCGTGCGGCCGTGCAGCCTGACTACTTGCCTGCTGGCGCCCGTGTTGGTGATGGTTACCGGCCAGGTCCGGCGGCTGTGGACGGTCCCGGCACCCTTCAGCTGAGTCACGCTGGTAAGCAGTGTCTCGCCGACCGGCGCCGGAGAGCCCGCGCTGGTTCTGATGGATTCGGCGAGCTCGACGGCTTTGTAGGAGTTCAGCAAGCCCGCGCCCTGCTCGGTAGCTGGCGCGCCCAGGTCGGTCGCGGTGCTGACCAGTATCTGCTTGACCAGGGCGGGAGGCGGGGTGCTGCCACCATGGGTTTGCCGGTAGGCCTGGATGACCAGCGCCGCGGCGCCGGCCACAAACGGCGACGACTCGCTCGTGCCGCCGCTCTCCTCGACGTCGGAGGGATGGCCGGCGAAGTTCACGCACTCGGTGTAGATGGCGACGTTGGTGCTGCAGGAGGCAAAGCTCAGATCGCCTGGCGCCACTAGGTCCACTGTGCCGTCCGCTTCATCGGTACCGCCGGAACTGATCGAGCTGATGTTGTCATCCAGCCAGCCCGTGGTCGCGAAGTAGCGAGCAGCGGCGTAGTTGGTCTGAGCGTAGAACCGGAAGTCAGTCGACGCCCCGACCGAAATCACGCTCGGGTCGCTGGCCGGCGAGCCGATGGTGTTCGTCGCGCCCGAGTCACCGCTTGAACACGTCACCACAACCCCGGCAGCGACAGCCGCGTCGTTGAACTGCTTGGTCACGTCAAGCGCGGTGATGTCGGGGAAGGGATTGCTGCCGAACGACTCGTTGATGACGTTCACGTGGTCGGTCTCGACCGCGTAGTTGAGCGCCTGCAGGAGGCCGGACTCGGTAACGTCCTCATAGCTGCCGTACACATCCAGGCCCACCAGGCTCGCGCCGGGAGCTACGCCCTCGATCTTGATGTTGCACGCGGACGGGTCCGCCTGCGCGCTGAAGCGGCGGACGTTGTAGACGTGGATGCCCTGGCCGGCGATCGTGTTCGCGTCCAGGAACGCCTCGTCACCGCCGGTGATATTGCCCGGCCCGTCGCCGCTGAAGTCCTGGTAGTCACCGCCGGTGGCGGGGTCGAAGACGGATGTGCCATCCGGGCGGATGAAGTTGATGTTCTGCGGGTCCAGGCCATCCGCGATCCACGCGACCTTCACGCCGGCCCCGGTGATACCAAGCGAGCGGGCAGTGTGCTGCTGCCGGTTCTGTGCCGCTGTGTTCGTGAGCGCGAGGCCCTCAGGGTCGAGTTGCGCCTGGCCATTGCGACCACAGGCGCCAGGGATCACGTGCGCTCGTACCGCTGTGCTGCCTCCGGCCAGCCGCGCCGAAGCAGCTGGCACAACGCCCTTGGCTGACACAGCGCTCCTGGCTGACACAGCGCTCCTGGCTGACACAGCCCCCGTGGCCCCGGCTGTGGCTGCGGCAGCCGGAAGCGGGCCGGAGATAGTCACATCCGGAACTACTTCGGCTACCGCAGGATTGGCTCGCAGCCTGACCTCCTCACCCGCGGAGACGGTGGCCGCGAAGGAGTTGACCAGCTGGTAGGCCTTAACGTGCGTGGCGTGCACCGCGCTCAGCTGGGCCAGCAGGGCCGCCTGACTACGGGACACAGCCGCCGCCCGCGCCGCAGCAGCACTGGTCCCGGCCCGCGCCTGCGCCGGCTGGCTCTTCATGATCACGATTACGGCATGATTCACGTTTCGAGAGAGCGCTGCTGCCTGCGCGCTGGTCAGCGGAGTCTGGCCCGAGACTCGGGCGGCGCCGCCCAGCGTCTGCCCGGCCGCGGTCTGGCCGGCGCTGGTCTGGGTGACAGCGAAGGCCTGACTGGCAGCAAGGGCTGGTATCACTGCGGCCGCGGCTGCCAGGGCCAGTGCTCGCCGCGCCGGTCGCAGTGCCCGGACCCGTCGCCCACCGCGTGCCGTGGTGCTCCCCATGCTCTCCCCCATTCCGGCATGGCCGGGCGGGCCGCAGCCTCGTCGGCCCTGCACCACCGGTCAGCGCGCGCTTTGCTCTCTGCGCCCACCGCGGACGGTAACAGCGGCCGCGCGACAGCCGCGTTTAAGAATTCGTAACTATTGAATAACGGGGGTCAGTTATCCATATAT
>Ga0335074_10013406_pt1 | contig 11519 bp, 12 predicted proteins | sample Lox_Sample_23_FD_206715 | JGI IMG/M metagenome (GOLD analysis project Ga0335074, IMG submission 206715) | Soil microbial communities from Loxahatchee National Wildlife Refuge, Florida, United States - Lox_Sample_2.3 | ecosystem: Environmental > Terrestrial > Soil > Wetlands | place: USA...
TGGCCGAATGGCTGTGCCTTTTTGTTTTTTGCGAGCTGAAAAGGATTGGCGGAACAAGGAAGGTGCGCGTGAGGGTTGGAGAGCAGTTGAAGGAGATCTGGCGGCAGGCCAGGAGAAGCGGCGCGGCGCGAACCACTGAGAATTCGCGTCAGTTGGCAGCGGCCGAAGCGGAGGCGGCGCGAAAGACTCTGGCGCTGCCGGCAATCCTGAGTCCGGTGCACTTTCCGGGGAGGCATTTGCCGAAACCGACGCCAGCGAATCTGCGCAAGTTTGCGGAGACTCCGCTGGTGAGGCGCGCGATCAATGTGATCAAAGATCGCATTGCGGCGATGGACTGGCAGGTGAAGCTACGGCGCGGAATGAGGCCGGAAGATGTGGCATATGCGCCGCGGAAGCTGCGCGCACTGCGGCGGACACTCGACGAGCCGAACCAGGTGGACAGCTTCAGGACCTTGATTGAACAAGCGGTCGAAGATGCGCTGACGGGTGGGTTTGGAGCGATCGAGATGGAGCCGACAGGCGATTCCGAGCGGCCGGCGATGATGTGGGCGGTGGATGGAGCTTCGATCCGGATCAATGCGAAATGGGACGGTGACGAGAACATGCCGCGCTATGCGCAGGCCACGCCTGGACAGCTCGAGTCGAGCGCGGTTGAGCTTTTCGACAGGCAGCTGATGTATATCCGGATGAACCCGCGCAGCTTTACGCCGTTCGGGCTGGGGCCGCTGGAGGTTGCGTTTGAGACGATAAATCAGTTCCTGAGCGCGCATCGGTTCGCGGGCAAACTGGCGGCGAATTCGGTGGCCCAGTATGCGCTATGGTTGAACGAGGCCACGCCGACACAGCATGACCGGCTGATCCGATGGTGGCAGGACGAGATTGAAGGGACGGGACGTGTTCCGCTGCTCTCGACGGGGCAGAAGCCCGAGGTGCTCAGATTTGCGCAGGGAACGGATTCCGATTTGCGACTGGCGTGGCAGGAGTTCCTGATCAGGATGGTGGCAAACGCGTTTGGTTTGCCGCCGCTGATGCTGGGGCTTGAAGCGGACGTGAACCAATCGACGGCATCGGAGATGGCCGATGAGGCATTCCGTGGGGCGATATCGCCGCTGGCGATGCTTTTGGCGCAGCACATCACGCGCGATCTGTTCGGCAAGTGCATTGGGTGGCCAGAGTTCGAGTTCGTTTTTAACGATCTGACCGCGCGTGACGAGATGACGGAACTTACGGTCCAGGTGCAGTTGTTGCAGGCCGGGGTTTTGACGGTGAACGAAGTGAGAGCGATGCGGGGCCTGGCTCCGTTAGAACCGGGTGTCAGGGATCAGGGGTTAGGGGTCAGCTGATATTCGAAGCCTGATCACTGAAACCTGAAACCTCGCGAGTGGAGCGAACAGATGAGATTGGAAGCGATGGCGGTGCAGTTTCCTCATGTGGAAGGTCATCCGAACAGAGTGCCGTTTGAGGGAGTGCTGACAGTGGTGAACGCGCCGAGCGACAAAGCGCCGGCAGGCGCACGCGGTCACCGGGTGATGTTGACGCGCGAGGCAGCGGAGAAAGCGCTGCCTTCGCTGCTGGGCATGGCGGTGGATTACCGTCCAGGCTGGGACGGGCACGATGCGCGGCGCAAGATCGGGTTATTGACTGAAGCGAACGTTATAGGGGCGGCGCTGTGGGTGAAGGGATATCTTTACGCCCGCGATTTTCCCGAGGTGGCTTCGGCTATCCGGGCTCATGCGCCCGAGTCGATGGGGATGAGTTACGAATTGGCCGACGCGCGGGTGGAAGATATGCGCGCAGATATCTGGAAGCTGACTCGAGTTACTTTCACCGGGGCAGCAATTCTGCTTCGCGAAAAGGCGGCGTATCGGGCGACCAGCTTCAAGATGGCGAGTTAGCGGCAGGCCGGAGTTAGCGGTGTTAGCGGAGTTAGTTAGTCATCCGCCCGGCAAGAGAATCAGCCCAAAGGAGGGCCCCACACGAGGGGCCCTTTTTATTGGAATGAGCAATTGTGAAGCGGGACATTGCAAGAAGAGAGAGGAAGAGCATGGAGAACATCGGACAGGAGTTGACCGAGCGGCTTGAAGCCGCGACCACCCTGCTGGAGAAGACATTGCGCTGGCTTGATGAACGGGCCACCGCGGTAAATGCGCTCTCAGGCGAGGTGGAGAAGATATCGGCGACGGTGGAACAGACCCGCCGCGAAACGGAACTGGCAGACAAACTGGCTGCAGTGGAGAGGGAACTGGCCGAGGTAAAGGCCGCAGCTGCACAGAACGTGCTGAATCCGCTTCGCCGGACAATGCCGGCCGCGACTGCCGAAATGCTTACCAAACACGGCATTGGCGACGGACCCGTGGACGTGCGAACGCTTGATGCGGCACTGAACGGCCTGAGCCTGGAACAGCGAATCGCCGTAAAGACGCAACTTCTGCGGGCAGGCGCGATTTCGTAAGACAGTGGACAGTGAACAGTCGACAGTGATCAGCATTCCGTGCTGATCCTGGCCTGACTGTCCACTGTGCATTGTTCACTGACCACTCAAGCCTGGCACATGGTGCACGGCGAACCAACACGGCCCCATGGAGGGGGCGGAAAGTATGAACGCAACCTTTACTGACATTCATGCGGCGGCAGATTACATTGGACCGGGCGCCATTGAAGTGCCGTTATACCAGACGGAGATTTTCGACATTTGCCGCCGCTCGAGCCCATTCGGGCAGCGCATCAAACAAGTTCCGGCGACTGGACATCCTTCGCGGTTTTTCGAGGAGACGGCTATTCCGAATCCGGGAGCAGCCGGCTTCGTGAATCCGCGGAGCATCAATCCGGCGGTGGTGAGCCCGACGCGCATCGAATTAAGCGTGCCGCTGAAGGCGATTGTGGCGCAGATCAACTACAACCTGTTCGACATTGAGCTGGGCGATCAGCAGAAGCAGTTTGCGTATTTGCAGGCCAAAGACCTGGTGGACACCGTGAGCGGCGTGATGGTTACGCACGATGTAGCGCTGTGGCAGGGGACCGACACCAGCCTGAGCGCGCCGACGACCACCCAGTATATGGGTTGCGCGGCGCAGATTGCGGCCGGCGGCAACATCGTGACAGTGACCACCTCGATGAAGATTGTGGACACGATCAAGACCACGATTGCGCAGATGGTGGCGAACAGCGGCTACCACGTGCGGCCGACAGCGATCTACGCAAACCCGGTATTGCTCGACCTGATCGACCAGGAGATGAAGAGCGAGTACAACGTAGTACTGAACACGGATCAGATTACGGCTGGATTCCGCGTGAAAATGCTCTCGACGCAGGCGGGCGACATTCCGCTGATTCCCGACTGGAGCCTGCCCTATACGCCCGGCACCGGATCCGGTTCCAGCTACACTCCGGGAAGTTACCCGGCTTACATCGTCACCGAAGACCTGATCGAGTACCACTGGCTAGGCGATCCGACTCCGCGGATCTTCCAGCTTGGCCTGCCGAACTCACTGACCTATCAGTATGTCGCGGTCAAGTTCGGTGCGCCGGTGGTAAAAGGCGCGAACTTCGCGCATTACCAGGTGACCGTACAGCGCTAGGAAAAGCAGTTGTCAGTTTTCAGTGATCAGTTATCAGTTGACGGCTTTGCGATGCAAGGTATGTCACTAACATTCGAAATCGACAATTGATAACTGAAAGCTGATATCTGAGGACTTTGAAAGGATAAGTTATGCCCTATCTCGAGCCAGCGGATTATCCGAACTACGGACTGCCGGCTGGAACGACAGCGGACTGGATAACGGCTGCGACGGCTCTTATAAACAGCTATTGCAGAAGGCCCGATCTGAATGTAATGCAGTACATCGAGCGCCTGCGCGTGACTGCAGGAGCACAAACTGTGCTCTTGAGCTTTTTGCCGCTCGCGCCGCTGGCACCTGCCTCGTCGCCGATCGTCAGCATTGAAGGACGATACGCGAAGCCGCGGCGCGGCGAGGTGCCGAACGAGCCGTTGCTGGAGATTGCGTGGGCATTTTCTCTGCCCGGCCAGTGGACCGAGATTGACGCGAGCCTGGTGGATTTCGATCCTGCAAATGGCGAGCTGACCTTGCCCTGGAATGTGCTTGGGCTGCCTTTCAACGAAGTGCGGGTAACGTATACGGCCGGTCTTACGACGATTGGAGATGACGTGAAGTCGGCGTGCGCGCAGCTCGTGCGTAACGCCCAGGCGGCGCCGGCGCTAAACGCGAGCATGAGCAAGATCGACACAATGCAAATGAAGTACTTCTCAAGTTCGCTGATCGACGAGACGGTGCAGGAGTGGCTTAAGCCGTACGTTGCGAACAGGCTGGGGTGAGCGATGAGCGATACGGCGCCGCGCAATCCGATGGGAGCACCCCGGTTGCTGGCCGATGCATTATTGCGCAGCGTAGCAGGAACGACGGCCCTGCTGCGAGTGACAGGGACAAACACAGACACAAGCATGTTCGAAGTGGGGTTGTTGCCGACGAACTTTGCTGAAGTGACAATCGGCCCGGTGCTGATGCGCAAGTTGCGGCCGACATGGCAGGAGAGCGGAGAGTCGAAATGGGAGTTACTGGTCTCAGCGAGCGGTGTAGAGCAACAGGTACTCGCTCTCGACCTAGCTTCGGCGGAAGCGCTGTTCCAGATGACGATGGCAGTTACCGTGAGTGGGCAGGATTACCTGATTGAGTCGATCGCATCGAACGAAGCATTTGGAACGGTCTACTTATACCGATTGTTACTGCGCGAAGCGCGTCAGCAGGGCGTGTAGGGGCAGGGGTCAGAGATCAGAGATGAAAAGCTCCGGGTGGGCAGTAAGTTTGTCATTCGGGCCTTGAGCCGATGGGAGCGGATATGCAGAATGCGAAGGACTCTTTTTACATGGCGTTACGGACGAGATTGGCGACGGTCAATCCCGAGCGGACTATTCTGCTGCGCGGCGCGGTAAGGCCCGGGATCCTTGTGGAGGAAGCTGAAGCGCCCATGAGCCAGCTACCGAGTGACGTATTCGTGCTCAGATGGCTTGGACTGGGAACGGATGCCGACCTGCCTGCGACGATGGCGGGGGAGCAGTGCGAGATCATCTACCAGACATGCGGCACCCAGAGCTTCGGCGGACTTGACCGCGGCCGGGCGCTGAGCGAGATGGATGAAGAGCTGCTGTCGACGATCGAGCCGTATCACACGCCGAAGGTCAATTACGAGGCAACACCCCCGGCAACCATGTTGACGCAGGTGTTTTGGGATGAGCCGTCGTTTGCGCCAATAACAATCCAGCGCGACCGGTTGAGCCGGACGGCGACAGTAATGGTATACAGCTACCAAGAGCAGGGAGAGTAAATGCCAGCGACATGGTTCCAAGCACCTGCGCCAGTATCGCGGAGAGTGCGCGTGTACTTTGCGCCGGTAAATCGAAGCGCACAGACGCCGGTGCTCTTTGACCCCGCACAGCAGGGGCGATTTAGTTTAGAAGCGCCTCCGGCCCCGTGGATCAGCCTGGGTTGGATTCAAGGTTTTGTGCGGAAGCCTACAAGCAAGACCGCCGCGTTATTGACGGGAATTCCGGCGGCGCCGTTGGAGCAGGTTCGCGAGACGCTTGAAGCTCAAGTAAGTTGTGAGTTTTTGAGTTGGACAAAGCTGACGATGGCTCTTGCAACCGGCTCGCAGCACATGAACGTTCTGGCAGCGGCGAGTGGCGCGGTCCCTTCGGGCGATGGCGCTCAGGCTGTACCAGCTGTGACTCCGCAGAGCGGATCGAATGCAACGCTGATCCTGCTGGATTCATCGGACGCGGCAAAGTTCCAGGCCGGATCGATCGTTGCGGTCGACGTGGACAACACGGGGCAGACAGGATACGTTGGCTCGCCCGTCTCGGGCGCGTATGTGAAGCAAGCGATCACGGACGTGGATTACATCAGAAGGGTGACTTTCAATGTTGCGCTGGTATCGGCGGTAAGCAATAGCGGACTTACTCTTGCCGAACCCTTGCCCGGCGGCGCTCCGGTTGCAGGAGCCAAGGTACAGGCTGTAGCTGGATTTGTAGATCGCGAGGGCGGCAGCTTCTACCAGGAGTGGTCGGCACTGTTTGTGATGGAAGGCAGCCAAGGAGAACGGATCTTTTTTCATTATCCGAGATTGCAGGCTGCTACGGGCGCGGAAGAGACAGTGACGCCACTCAACAACAAATTTCAGAACGGGCAATCGCGCGTGATGCTCAACGGACGCTTTATCGCGCTGCCGGTATCTGATCCATTGGACAACGAACGGGTCGTTTGTTACCGCAGTTTCTTGCCTGCGGCCAACGCGTTGGTGTGATTGTGCGACGATCCTGCAATAATGTGAGCCGATAATTGGTGCCCGAAGAGACGATATGAAGATTATGATCCAAGGACAGGACTACACGGCCGCGCTCGATGCGTCCCGTCCACTAACGATTGAACGCAAGCTGAATGAGCCATCAATGTGCGAGCTTTGGCTGAGCATTCCCTCAAACGGCACCTTACCGTCACCGGCACGATACGAGACTCTTGCCGTCACCGGAGATAACGGGACTACTTACTTTACCGGATATATTGCAGTAAGTCCGTTGATTGAATATGCAGGTGTAGGTCTGGAGGGCCCCCGTTATAGAACGGGAATTCAAGCGGTGAGCGACGAACTTATTCTCGACGGGCTACTGATGCCGCCAAGCGCTGGAAGCTCCGGTGAGACGGCAGGATCATTGATTGCCTCGCTGGTGACACACTCGGGATCGGCGGCACTCTCGACAGCGGGACTCACGCTCAACACCTGTGTCAGCAACTTTGTACCCGAACCGGGGACGAATTGGAGCCAGCGTGCGGGCCAAGTTGCAAGCATGACTCGCGCCGCATATAGAGCCTTGAATGGGGCCCTTGCGCTTACATCGATCCAAGCACAAGTTCACCCGCTGAATGAAACTGACGGAAGCCTGACTCTCGCCAACCTGGCATTTACGGCAAGCGTGAAACGGGCGCTGGCCAATGACGTGACGGTTTGCGGAGAAGATGAGCCGGTTGCATATGTGACGGAATACTTTCTGGGGGACGGCGTCACAACAACTTTCAATCTAGCTGCGGATCCGTATTTACTGTCGAGCTCGAAGTCAAGAATCATCAACGAGCTGTTTAATGAGCCGCAGATCAATCAGACGGTGTGGAGCGCATCCGGCGGCCCGGGTTATCTGGCGCTGGGGCCTGCAGGACTGGCTATGAACGGCGGAAATGGGATTGACGGTCAGACCGCGCTGACTTGGATTGATGCGGTGGAGATGGGCGGAACGTTGCTGCTCGAAGCGAGTGGTGTGGTTCTTTCGCCGGGCAGCACGGGGGTTGTGGCAGGGTTCTTCAGCGGCGGCGCCGCGCAGGCCAACTGCATCGCGGGTTTTCAGGTGACGGCACAACAGGGCACTGGCGCGGTGACACTGCAGCCGCTGATTCAGGGCTGCGCTTCTGGAACGACATTCTCAGTAAATTCGCAGGATAGCTATACGCTGCGGATGCGCGTGCGCTGTCCGGAGCTCGAGCGGTCGCGTGCAATATGTTACGCGTTTGGCGACGGCGGACCGATTTCAGCAGGAGGACAGGGTGTGCCTGCGCCGTGCTCGATCCAAATGGAAGTTCAGCAATTTGTGAATGGGGTTGGCGCAACACCGGTGACTGTCTACAGCGGGTCGCTTGCGAATCTACCGGGCGCGTGCCAGGTTGTGGGCGCCAGCAGTATTAACCTGATTGGCTCGATGCGCGGGCTGGATCTGAATAATCTCGGCTCAGTATGGGTGGTAAGTACGCCGCCCGGCGGGTCCCCGTACACGCGACGCATCGGTACAACTGCGCAGCAGGCCGAATGCCACATTGAGCGGAGCGGGAAACTGGTGTTTTACACGGGATATGTGCCGGTCGCGGGCGAGCAAATCGCGGCGAGTTATCGGACGATCGGCAGGGCCGTGGGACGAGCTGTGAATTCAGCCAGTCAGCAAGCGCTCGCGCAGGCAGGATCGCCTTCAGTGGCTGCGTGGATCGGGTCGGTGACCAGCCCACCTGCGCGCAGCTCGGCCGATTGTCGTAATGCAGCATTGGTGATGGAGCAGGCTGCGGCGAGTGTGAGCGCGCTGTGGAGCGGAACGTACATAGGGAATAACTCGAGCTTTGGGAGCGACGTGTGGCCAGGCGATGCGCTCCAACTGAATGCGCCGTCGGCAAACCTCAATGCGCAAGTTGTCATTCGGACAGTGAAAATGAGTTATGCCGCGAGTTATCCCGACTTAGTGACGTACGATATTGCGTTCGCCAATGACTGGGCCGATGACTTAGCCATCAAAACCAGCACGAGAGTGCCGGAAGATACATGGCTGCCCGCACCGGTTGCGCCAACGGTGCTCTCGAACCTGAACGGATTGACTGTGACGGCACTGAGTGGAAGCACGGTGACCGTCAACACCGGGGTCGCGGCGCCAAGCGGCGGCGGGTTCGAGATCCGGCTGCGCGATTTCACATTCATGCCGGGCGAGGATCCGACGCTGGTGATGCGCGGCAGCCAACAAACGCTTACTTTCTCGCGGGTATCGGCTGCAGACCGGTTCTACATCAGAATGTATGACGGATCGACGCCGCCCAACTACTCGGAGTTTTCGGCGGCACTCTTTATCAACTTGCCGTTAAGCAGTAATCAGTGACCGGTCGTCAGTGGTCAGCAGGCGCGAAGCAAGCGACCACTGAGGTCAAGATGGAGTTCCGCAGATGCGGATGATGAATGAATTCGAGGCGCAGGTGTTGAGCGACCTGAGCGTTTTAAAGACGCAGATGTCGGGCCTGATGGGCGACGGCAATGGCGGCAGGCTGGCAGAGCTCGAGCGGCGCATGGACAGGCACGAACAGAACTGGCAGCGGGCTAAAGGATTTGCGGCGGCGATGAGCGTGCTGCTGGCGGTGGCTGAAGTAGCGTTTGAAGCGTGGCGCCGGCACTAAATCGATCACACTTCAATTTGGTTCGTCCTTTCGCATCCCAGCTGCTCGAGCACCCACGGACCAAAACTTTTCGAGCCACACGACCGTGGGGCTCCAGCGCACCACTAGGGTAGAGCACCCAGGGTTCGTATAATCAGCGCATGAGCAAGCAACCGCTGGTGGGCGTGGTAATGGGCTCGAAGAGCGATTATGAAACGCTCTCAGCTGCGGCAGAGATTCTGCGCGAATTGGATATTCCTTATGAAGCCAGGGTGGTGAGCGCGCATCGCACTCCGGACTGGCTCTTCAAATACGCTGAAACGGCGCGCGAGCGCGGGCTGCGTGTAATTATCGCCGGCGCGGGCGGCGCGGCGCATCTGCCCGGAATGCTTGCGGCCAAGACATTAGTGCCCGTTCTAGGCGTGCCGGTGCAGACAACTGCTCTCAACGGCATGGATTCTCTGCTGTCAATTGTGCAAATGCCTAAGGGCGTGCCGGTGGGCACCTTGGCCATCGGCAAAGCGGGCGCCGCAAACGCGGCGCTGCTGGCTGCCGAGATTCTGGCAGCGACGGATGCGGTTCTCTTTGAGCGGCTGGCCAAGTGGCGCGCGGCGCGCACCCAGGAAGTGCTCTCGCAGGAGCTGCCGGGGTGATGCTCTCCGAACCTTCCAACTTTTGGAGTAGTTCTGTGGCGAGTCCGGGGGGAGGGTTGCTCGCCATCCTGGGCGGCGGGCAGCTGGGCCGCATGATGGCCATGTCCGCGCGAACCATGGGCTATCGCGTGCGCGTGATGGATCCCGAAGCAAGGTGCCCGGCAAGTTTTGTCGTTGACGAAACCATTGTGGGCAAGTGGGATGACGTGGACGCAGCGCGAAGGCTGGCCGCGGGTGCCGACGCCGTGACGCTGGAAATCGAGCAGATCGGGGTAGACGCGCTGAATGAAGTCGCGCGGATTGCTCCGCTGCGGCCGGGCGTTGAGGCGATTCGCATCATCCAGGACAAGACCCTGCAGAAGAGGTGGCTCGCGGAAAACGGGTATCCAGTTGGGCCATTTGCCGTAGTGAAGAGCGAGGCGGATCTGCGCGGGGCCGCGCAGGCGCTGGGCGGCGATGTGTTCGTAAAGATCGGACGCGGCGGGTACGATGGGCGAGGGCAAGCGCGCATCATTGGCGCGCACGACGCTGATTTTGGAGATGGGTTGAGGTTGATCGACCGGGGACCCTGCGTTGCCGAAAAGGCTTTGGATCTCTATTGCGAGATCAGCGTCATGGCGGCCCGGAATCCAGCGGGCGAAGTAAAGACCTACCCTGCGGCGCGGAATCATCACGAGAACCAGATTCTGGCGTGGAGCGTGCTGCCGGCGGGCGTGCCCATCGAGTTGGAGCGTCGCGCCGAAGAGATTGCTGCCGGAATCGTAGCCGGCCTCGGTATTGAAGGATTGCTGTGCGCGGAGATGTTTGTCACGCGCAGCGGTGAGTTGCTGGTGAATGAGCTGGCGCCGCGTCCGCACAACAGTTACCACCAGAGCGAGCGCGGCTGCGCGACCAGCCAGTTTGAGCAAGCAGTGCGCGCGGCGTGCAATCTGCCGCTCGGATTGACGGATCTCATTTCTCCATGTGCGATCGTGAATCTGCTTGGAGACGTGTGGCTCGATGGGGAGCCGAATTTTCCCGCGGCCTTGAGCGTGCCGGGCGTGCGCCTGCACTTGTATGAGAAGCTGGCGCCGCGCGCGGGTCGCAAGATGGGGCACTTATCGAGCGTGGGCGCGACGGCTGAGGAAGCGTTGGAACGGGTGCTGGGGGCGAAGAGCAGGCTGTAACCTCGAGTATTTTCGCGGACAGATTTCAAACGGCAGTATTATGGCATCAGTCGTTTTCTCGATTGAGAGGATGCCATGATTATCAGCCTTGAGAACCTGCGTTCGGGAATTGATTGGTGGCGAGCCTCCAGTTGGGGCATGGACATCATCAACTCTGAATACGAAGGGATTTATAAGGCACGGGCACCGGGTCTAACCCAAGAGTGGTGGGACAAAACAGTCGATCTTTTATGGGCTTGGAAGGCCATTCGCTCACGGAAGCCGCCCAATACGAAGGCAGAGATTAAGAAGAGGGGTGGTGGCGAACAGTTGGCCAGACTGTCCGCGATTTTTGCTTCGATCCGCTCTTCGTCTAACTCGGAGCCAGATATAGTATCTGTTCAATGGGACGATATCTCCGAGTTGTTCGAGATTTCATTTGAAATCAAGTGCAGCGACAAGAAGGTCGGCTCCCCGGTATTCGGAAGCAAGATGTGCCATTTCATATTTCCAAAAGTCTTCCCGGTCATCGATAATCTGGCGACGGGGATATTTGACTATGAGTTTTACTGGCGCGGAATGCGTGACGAATGGCAAAGATTCCCTTACAAAGACGAGGCGATCGCATATCTTAGCCCAAGTTCGTCATGACTCGGGTCAGGGATTCGCTAAGTGATTTGGAATCAGATCAGGCAGTGGCGAAGTCTGCACTACATTCCTGATCGAGATGGAGGCGGTCGGGGATGGAGATGTGGAGT
>Ga0335074_10013407_pt1 | contig 11518 bp, 8 predicted proteins | sample Lox_Sample_23_FD_206715 | JGI IMG/M metagenome (GOLD analysis project Ga0335074, IMG submission 206715) | Soil microbial communities from Loxahatchee National Wildlife Refuge, Florida, United States - Lox_Sample_2.3 | ecosystem: Environmental > Terrestrial > Soil > Wetlands | place: USA: Florida...
ACGCGCCTGGCTCAGGCTGCGTTGGAGGCGGCGGCGAAGGCCTCGTTCGGCGTGTTCTCGGCGCCGGCGGACGAGCTCGATCATAGCCGCCCGTTCGGGGTGCTGGCCGATGCGTTGGGGTTCGTCCCTGAGGCGCCGGAGGGGTCGGTTGCGGTTCCCGGGTTGGAGTACCGGCTTGTCGATCAGATCGTCGAGCGCCTCGAGGCATTGGCGCTCGAGCGACCAGTGGTGGTTGGGCTTGAGGACTTGCAGTGGGCGGATCCCGGGACGTTGGTCGCACTGCGGGCGGTGGGTCGGCGGCTGGCGCATCTGCCGCTCGCGCTGCTTGGCACGTTCCGGCCGTCGCCGCGGTCAGCCGAGCTGGACCGACTGATCGAGGACTGGCGGGCGCTGGGCGCTTTGCACCTGGTGCTGAACGGCCTCGAGCATGACCGTGTGCTGGAGCTCGCCGCCGAGCTGATCGGCGCGCCTGTCGGCTCGACGCTCGAGCAGCAGCTCGCGAAGTCGGCCGGGACTCCGCTGTTCGTGTGTGAGCTCGTCGGCGCGCTTGCCGACGACGGGGCGATCGAGCTGGAGGGCGGGCTGGCGGAACTCGCCGGGGAGTCGTTACCGCCGTCGCTTCGGCTGACGATCTTGCGGCGGGTTGGACTCCTGGGAGATTCCGCTCTCTCGCTGCTGCGGATCGCGTCGGTGCTAGGGACGTCCTTCTCACTCGCTGATCTCTCGACCGTGTCCGGGCGCTCGGTCGCGGTCGTGTTGGAAGAACTGCTCGAGGCTCGGCGCGCAGGGGTCGTGGAGGACGGGGGCGCGGTGTTGCGTTTTCGTCACGACCTGGTGCGCGAGGCGCTTTACCTGGATCTACCCGAAAGCGCACGACGGGCGCTGCATCGCGAGGCAGGGCGGGCGCTCGCGCAAGCCGGGGCTCCGAGGTTGCAAGTCGCGGAGCAGCTGTCGCTGGGCGCCTCGCCGGGCGACCGAGAAACGGTCGGTTGGTTGCGTGGCGCGGCGGAGGACTGCGTGCTACGCGCCCCGGAGACGGCGGTCGCGCTGCTCGAGCGGGCGGCCGCGCTCGCGGACTCGAGTGATCCGGCCCGGGACCAGCTGCTGGCCGATCTCGGGGACGCGCTGGTGTGGTGTGGCCGGCCCAGCGAGGGCCAATCGCTGTCGGCCGACCTACTCGCGCGCGGCGCGGCGGCAGGCACGCGTGATCAGGCGCAGGCGACGGTGGTCCGGGGTCTATGGCTCGACGGTCGCTGGCACGAGCTCGTCGAGGAGGTCGACCGCTGGCTCGGTGCGGCCGAGCCTGAGCTCACTCCCCACGCACGTGGACTGATGCTCGCCGACCAGGCGATGGCCTGCGTGTTTGGCGGCGACGCGGCGCGTGCCGAGGAGCTCGGATTAGAGGCGCTGCGCATCGGCGAACAGCTCGACGACGATGCGGTGGTGTTTCAAGCGCTATACGCGCTCGGGCCGGTCCACAATTTCCGCGGCCGTAAGCACGACGAGCTGGCCGCCGCCGAGCGCGCGCTCGAGATCGTCGAGCGCGGCACCAACCCCGACCTTGTTCGCTTCCACCCGCACTTCGGTGCTGGCATGGCGCTGGCGGGCAACGACCGGCACGAGGAGGCCGAGGCGATGTTCAAGACCGGGCTACGACTTCGCGAGGACCTCGGGACTGTATGGGACCTGCCGCTCTACCAGGCCGGCCTGGCGGACCTGCACTGCCAGATGGGACGGTGGGATGAGGCGCTCGTCGAGGCCGAAACCGGCGTCGAGATCGCCGGCGAGGTAGGAACGCGGCTGGCGATCGTGGTCTGCGCCGGGGTCGCGGCGTGGATCCGCGCGCACCGCGACGACCTTGCCGAGGCCGAACGACTACTCGCGATCGCGCAGAGCGAGATCGACCGCGCAGGACCGCAGTGGGGCTCCTACTGGGTCATCCTCTCAACCGCACAGCTGGCCGACGGCCGCGGCGATCCACCGCGCGCGCTCGAGGCGTTGTACGACGGCTGGACCGCGAACGAACACAGCCCCGGCCTACGCACATATCTGGCGCCTGAGTTGGTCCGGGCCGCCCTGGCGGCAGGGGACACCGAGCTTGCGCGATCGGTCGCCGACACGGTCGCTTCCTACGCGCCAGGCGCGAACGCTTCAAGCGCCCGGGGCAACGCGCTGCTGGCTCGCGGGCTGGTTGATCACGACCCCGAGCTGCTCGGCCAGGCGGCGGCCGCTTTCCGGTCAGGGGGCTCGCCGCACGATGTCGCGATCGCATGCCAGGCAACCGCTGCGGCCATCGCCGCGCACGGCGACACGACCGCTGCACGGCCGCTGTTCGAAGAAGCACTCCAGACATACGAACGCCTCAGCGCGCGCCGCGACATCGGCCGCGCGCTCGCGGCGATGCGCGCAGCCGGAATCAGGCGTGGCAGCCGCGCCGCCCACCGCCAGGAGCTGAAAGGCTGGGACTCGCTGACCGCAATGGAGAGCGACGTCGTGCGACTGACCGTCGAAGGGCTGACAAACCGGCAGATCGGCGAGCGGCTGTTCATATCGCGCCGCACCGTCCAGACACACCTGTCGCATGCGCTCACCAAGCTCGAGGTCTCCTCACGCGTCGAGCTCGCCGCCGAAGCCGCCCGACAAGCCTCCGTCTGAGCAGTGGGGTCGAGGCTGCCCGTGCGGCCGGGTCGAGCTCAGACCTTCAGGTCAGTCGGATAAGTCAGGTCCGCTTCTTCCACGGTGACTCCGGCGGGAAGGTTGTCGGCCAGCACCATGGCGAGGATGTGCTTGGAGACCAGGCAGTCCGGGCAGGCCTCCGCGCCGGCGAGGATCTCAACCTTGACGTGACCCTGGCCGCCCTCGGGCCAGTTGCGGACCACGCCGGTGTACCCGTCGGCGTCAAGCATCGTGCTCAGCAGCTCCTGCACCGCGCGACGAGCGCTCTGGTGATCGATCATTGCTGCCCGGTCAGGCCGTCGCCAGCTCGGTTCGGCGCGACAGCTTGGCTTCCCAGCTGATGGGCAGTTCGACGAGCTTGCTGATCGGCTGTCCCTGCTCGTGATTGTTGAAAATGATCCGGGACTGGTTGCGGCCTGGGTCGCCGACCACGACGATGTTCGTCCACTCTGGCCGCAGCAGGATCGCAATCCGCCGCTCCGGGTCATCGGATGCGGTGTATGACTCATCGATCACGCCCTGGTCGACCAGGTTGCTCAGCGGGGTGGGCTGCCCGGCAACGTGGAGAGGGTAGGTCTCCAGCACGCCGGCTTCGATGTCGACGTGGTTGAACAGGTCCCGGCGGATGTCGTCCTTGCTCCAGCCGTGCCTGGCGAACTCGCCCGCGACAGCTGGACTCATCACGATCAACGGGTGGCTGTGGCCGTACCACAGGGTCGAGAACGCCCACGGCCCGATCGCCGCCGCCATGCTGCGGCGCAGTGGGGTCATGAGCTCCTCAGGGGTGGTGCCACCGCTGTAGGTCGGAACGCTGGTCACCAGCACGCTCTGCACGGTGACGACGTTGTCCTCCTTGGAGAAGCCGAGATCCTCACGCAGCGTCGGCCACCCGATCTGGGCCACCTGGTCCTCGTCCTCGGCAATCGCGACATTGAATCCGGAGCCGAGCGTGCCCTTGTCGGTCTCGCCAGGGATCCAGCCCGCCAGATTGCGGAAGGACATCCGCAGGAACCGGCCGATCGACGTGTTCGCGCGCGTCCCGACCTTCAACGCGCCGGTGCCCGAGTAGAACCCGAGTTGCTTGGTGATGGGACCGCTGATCAGCACCAGCGGCTCCCAGCCCGGCGTCGCGCCCGCGTGTTGCAACTGGAAGTCGGGCTCCGCGATCGCCTCGATCGCCGCGATCAGCAACGGCATGTACTCCGGCCGGCAGCCGGACATCACGCCGTTGACCGCCACCGAATGGATCGTCACCCGCCGGTTCGCCGGGGGCAGCGACCCGAGCACCTCGCTCGGCGCGCGATCGGTGAAGCTCAGAAACGCCTCGACTCTCTCCGGCGTGGGTGGCGTGATCGGCAAGCCGTCAGTCCAGCCCTTGGCGTAGAAATACTCTTGGATCTCGTCGTAGCTGCCGGCGAACTCGGTAACGGGATCATCGCTGTAGGCCGTGATCGCCTCATCGACGGCCACCTCTCGCGCGAAGCCGTCGAGCACCGCCGGAGCAACCGTGTCGCGCAACTTCTTGCCGACCGTCTCGATCGAGTCAAACGGGATCACTCCCGGGTACACAGCCAGCGGCACGTTCTCCATCCCCATCGCCTTCGCGACCGCACGGGCCTGCTTGGCAAAGCCTGACGAGACGAGTGCGACCGACGGGATGCCCGCCTTCTCGGCCACCAGAGCCGTCCGAATCACGGCCGGGGTGCAACTGCCACAGTTGCCCACCCCGACCACCATCGCGTCGACCCCCTTGCTCCGCAGCGCTTGCGGTAGGCCTTCGATGATTGGGTCCGAGTCCTTGCCGTGGATGTTTCCGAACTCGGTGTGGTGGACGAAACTCGCTTCCGGGAAGCGACGCGCGATCTCGGCTTCGATCAGCGGGAACATCTCGTCGCCTCGGAACACGTAGTCCCACACGAACGCGATCTTCTTCCCGTTCAAGTCCTCGAATCGTGCGTCAGCCAGCATCTCCGGACGATCGATCGGACCGATCGGCGAGTGGACAGCGGAGGTTGCCTCATCGTGCTGCATCGTTCTCTTTCCTCACCTCGTAGTGGACGCCTCGTGAGCGTCACGCGACGACGCCTGGCCGTCGGGCGTCGTATTGATTGTGGCCTCGAGTCGTGATGCCGTCAAAGAAGATTTGGCCGGCATCGTGATAATGCCGACGTTATGACGGAACCGGTGGCTGCGAGCGGGCCGGCTTGGCCCGCCACGGAACACTGGTAAGGGGCCCTCCCTCGGCGGCAAAGGATCGCGCCAGCTCAATGAACTGCATGACCTGCGGGCGATCGTCGGCGCTGCGCCACGCGAGCGTGATCGGAAGCGGGGTCAGGCCATGCACGATAGGTATCACCGCCATCCCGGGGTAGACGTCCCGAGCCGAGGCCTGCCCCAGCGTGAGGTACTCGCCCTGGCCGACTTCGGCGACGACGTGAGCGCCGAAACGGTAGGCGACTGTCGTGTCGATCTCCACGCCGGAGTCAGCCAGATCCTCTGACCACCGGTCGTACATCTTCGGGGCCACCTCGCGCCGGAACATCCGTACCGGTCGGTCAGCGAGCTCGGTCAACCGGATGCTCGAGCGGGCGGCGAGCGGATCCTCGTGGCTGGCATAGACAGCCGGCTGCTCCCACATCAGCACCTCCTGCTCGATCCCCGTGACGCCGTCCTCCAGGTATCGGCGACCGCGGCATCGCAGCTCCCGGCGGCTAGATCCACGGCGATCCCCTCACCGGATCGGACGACCCACACCGGATCCAGCTCGGGGTGGCCGGCGAGGGCGTCGATCAGCTCGGGAAGAAAGCTCCACTCGATCGTCAGCGCGTAGCAGACCGTGATCGGCCGTTGCCCGGCGGCGGTCGATCGGGCATGCTCGATCGCCCGGGTCGCGGACTGGACGATCCGCTTGGCGTCGCTGCGAAACCGCTCCCCGGCCGGGGTTAGGCCAAGCGTCACCCGGTCGCGCTCCAGCAACCGCACACCGACCACCGTCTCGAGCCGAGCGATCTGCTGCGAGAGAGCGGGCTGGGTCACGTGGAGGCGCGCCGCGGCTCGGCCGAAGTGAAGCTCTTCGGCGACGACCAGGAACGACCGCAGCTGACGGATCGACAGCGCTAACGCGTCGAGGCTGAGTGAGCTTTCGGTGTCACCCACCGAGACTTCCTTCCGAGTCCTCCTCGAGTGCGACCGTACTCGGGCGCCGCCATCGAGAGAGCGTAGTACTCGGATGTGCTCGGAGCCGGCCTCCCGGTAGGCTGTCGATGCGAATAGGCGCCCGACAGATCTTGAGCGTCTCCGCCCACCTTCATGAGCCAGCCCGAGCAGTTGATCATCGGAACCAAGGTCGTCTGTAGCGACGGCGACTGCGGCGAGCTGAAGCGGGTGGTGATTGATCCGGTCGCCCGCGCCATCACCCACCTCGTCGTCGAGCCGAAGCATCGGGAGGCCAGCGGTCGTCTGGTGCCGATCGATCTGGTCTCCTCGACAGGGGATGAGATCCGCTTGCAGTGCACTCGATCTGAGTTCCAGGCCCTGGACCAAGCGGAAGAGTCACACTTCCTGCCTGGCGCCAGCGGACCATGGGGCTATCCGCAAGGCGACATGCTCACGCTCCCTTACTACGGACTTGGGGGGCTCGGACCTGGACTGGGCGGGCTGGGCATGAGCGCGGGTCCCTACGTGGTCATCTCTGACCGTGTGCCGCCGGGTGAGGTGGAGGTGCGGCGGGGCGACCACGTCCGCGCCACCGATGGGAACATCGGGAGGGTCAAGGGGCTGGTCGTCGATCCCAGTGACCATCACGTGACGCACTTCCTGCTTGACGAGGGCCACCTGTGGGGCGAGAAGCGGGTGGCGATCCCGATCGGCGCCGTAAAGAGCGTCGAGGATGGCGTCCAGGTGACCCTCAGCAAAGACCAGGTGCGAGACCTACCACCGGTCGAAATCGATCAACCCGAGTGATCTGCGCGACCTGCCCCCGGTCGAGCTCGCGGACTAGGCGTTCGCATCGAAGGCGCTATGGATTGAGTCCGTCGCGCCCCTCGCGCGGAGGTCGCAGCACCAATGGCTTGTTTCGGGTGCGCCGCAGCACGAGGTAAGCCGTGGTCCCCCACATCGCCGGGACCCAGAGCGAGATGGCGTGGTACACGAGGGTGGCGGCCGTGGCGGTGGTCGCGCTCACGCCGAACAGCACGAACATCCCGACGAAGCTTCCGTCGAGGACGCCGATGCCGCCCGGGATCGGGATCAGGTTCGACAGGTAACCGATCTGGTAGGCGAGAACGATCGTAGATAACGGCGGAACCTTCCCGATCGCCCAGAAGCAGACGACCAGCGTCGCGATGTCGAACCACAGGTAGCCGTACGCGCCGATCAGGCGCCAGTCTGCAGAGAACAGGGTGCGGGCCGTGTGGCGGACCGTCACCGACGTGCCGCGAAGGGCGGTGACGACCTTCCCCTCGGCACGGCCGCGGAGCAGGCGATCGCACAGCGGCGGTAACGCGAGAAAAGCGAGGAAGACGATGACTCCCACGGCTCCGGGCAGCAGGGTGAGCAGGAGATGGTGGCTCCCGGGCAGGATCCCGACCCAGGTTCCCAGGCCTGCCGCAGCCAAGGTGATCAGGTTGACGGCGCTGGTCAGAAGGAACAGCACGGCAGAGCGTTCGGCGACGCGGCCTGGATTTCCGCCGCGCTCGATGAGCAGCCAAGCGCCGACGGCGATGCTGCCCGCGCCCCCCAAAGATACGGCCGACCCGAATGCGAGCTCGCTCAGGGCAACCCGTGCTCCGAAGCGGATCGGCGCGCGATCGAACACCTGCAGGAAGGCAAGGATGTAGGAGGCGCAGGAGAGGACCTCGAGGAAGACGGCGAGGGCGAGCAGACCTGCCGGCATGTGCGTCACCTCGCTGGCCACGCCGTGAAGCCCCGGCACCGCCAGCAGGAGGCCGACCACGAGAGCGACGAGAATGGCCAGCGAGATCAAGCCGTGTCGGAGGCTGCGCGTCGCTTTCTGCTCGTCCAGCACCGTTGCGTCGCGCACCTGAGGCGGGGAGGGCTGGTCCGGGGCGTCGTTCACTGCGGACATAGTTGACTATTCAATCATTGCCGTGGTGACATGCTCATTGCATGGGTTCTTACCTGGAAGTCGGATCCGGCGACCTCGTCGGCTTGAGGGCTGACAATCCCGGCCCGTTCACGCTGGGCGGCACCAACACCTGGATTGTCGGCCGCGGTCCGGCGTGGCTGGTCGATCCCGGGCCGGCGCTGGAGGCACATCTTGAGGCGATCCAGGCCGAGGTGGACAGGCGCGGCGGGTTGGGAGGGATCGCCCTCACCCACGACCATCACGATCACTCCGAAGCGCTTCCTGCGGTGCGGGCGCGCAATCCGGGCGCGCCCGCGGCAGCCGGGCGAGGGGAAGCCGATGTGCGGCTGCAAGACGGCTTGCGGTTCGGTCCGCTTCAGGCGGTTGCGGTGCCCGGACACGCTCCGGACCACTTCGCCTTCGTCGTCGATGGCGGCGTTGTGTTGACCGGTGACGCCGTACTGGGCGAGGGCAGCGTGTTCATCGCGCCGGACCCAGGTGCGCTGGCGAGCTACCTGGCGGCGCTGGAGAGGCTCCGGTCCCTGCGCCCCGAGGTGCTCGCTCCCGGCCATGGCCCCGTGGTCTTCGATGCCCAGGCGAAGCTGACGGAGTACATCGAGCATCGCCGGGAGCGGGAGCAGAGGCTGCTCGTCGCCCTCGCGGAGGGTCGGCGCAGCGTGCAGGACCTACTCGACGCCGCGTGGTCGGACGCGCCGGCGATCCTGCGGCCAGCGGCGACGGTCACGCTGGCCGCCCACCTGGACAAGCTGGACGACGAGGGACGCCTGCCACCGGGCGTCGAGCGACCGCACTGGCCGGTCGACTGGCCGCAGGTCTAAGGCTCGCCCGCCTGCGTCGCCCCGCGTCGGCCTGCCTCGGCTTGCGTCCGCCTCGGGCGCTAGGCGTACAGCCGCCGCCGCGCCAGCTCGAGGGCTGCGGTCAGCGGAGTGGCGTTGATCGCTTCGGCGTTGTCGAAGATGCGGTTCAGCGTGTCGCCGATCTCACGCACGCGCCGGCGGGCCGCGCTCAGGTGGTACCCGTCCAGCTCCACGGCGATGTTGATGATGCCTCCGGCGTTGACCACGAAGTCAGGCGCCCACAGGATCCCGCGAGCGGCGAGCCGGTCGGCGATACCGTCATCGGCGAGCTGGTTGTTGGCCGCGCCGGCGATTACCCGACAGCGCAGGCGCGGCACCGTCTCGTCGTCGAGGATGCCGCCGAGGGCGCAGGGCACCACCACGTCCACCTCGGCTTCGAGCGCCCGCTCCGGAGTGGTCCACCCGGCGCCGAGCTGCTCGGCCAGCTTGCGCTTGTGCTGATCGACATCGGAGACGATCAGCTTGGCCCCGTCCTTGGCGCACCGGCGGGCCACACGCTCGCCCACGTGTCCCAAGCCCAGCACGCTCAGGCTCCGCCCCTTGAGCGTCGGAGAGCCGAAGACCCGCTCGCAAGCGGTCTGAATCGCCACCTCGACACCGAGGGCGGTAAATGGGCTCGGGTCGCCTGAACCGCCCCGCTTGCGGGAGAGCCCAGCCACGTATTTGGTCTCTGACGCGATCAGGCTCATGTCCCGGCTCGAGGTGCCGACGTCCTCCGCCGTGATGTATCGGCCCTCCAGCCGCTCCACGGTGTCGGCGAAGTCGAGCAGGGCCGCCTGTCGCCGTGGGCCTGTCAGTTTGACGTTGGCCGGGATCATGATCACGCCCTTACCGCCACCGAGCGGTAGGTCGGCCACGGCCGCCTTGAACGTCATCGCACGGCTCAGACGCAGCGCGTCACGCAGGGCGGCGCGGGCGTCGTCGTAGCGCCACATGCGACAGCCGCCGAGGGAGGGTCCTCGAATGGTCGAGTGGATGGCCACGATCGTGTACAGCCCGGAGCGCTGCCCGCGCCGCACGAGCACTTCCTCGTGGTCCAGCTTTTCGAGATAGCGGTCGATCGCCGATCAGCTGCTGCCCGACGACGACCCCGAGTCCGATGTGCTCGACCCGCCGGACGACAAGGACGAACCGTCGCTCTCGTTCGGAGCGTTGGTGGTCTGATCACCACTGGAGGCTGAGCTGGAGCTGTCGGACGTGCTGTCGCTCGAGCCGCTTGCGTCGGCGGCAGTTCCTGAGCTGCTCCCGCTGGTCCCAGAACCCGAACTGGAGCTGACCGTCCCGTCCTGAGTGGAGCTGCCACTGCTCGTGGTGCCGCCAGAGCCGCTCACACCGTCCGTGGTGCCGGTGGCTGCTCCGGACGTAGTCGAGTCGGACGAGCTGCCACTCGACACGATCGGCGTAGAGGAGGAGGACGTACCGGTGGCCCCCACGGCGCTGCTGTCACCGGTGGAGGATGTGGTGGGGGTTGAGGTCGCCGTCGTGCCGGTGCCCGTCGTTGCCGGGTCCGTTGAGGTGCCAGAGGAGGTTCCGGAGGTGCTAGAGCTCGTCGCGCCGGCGCCGGCGCCGGCGCCGGCGGCAGCCGCCGTCGCACTCGACGCCGCGGCGGCCGTCGAGTCCGCCGGGTTCGCCGTCAACGGAGCGATCGGCGCACCCACCGGACCACCGCTGGCCCCTGCGGCGGCCGCCGTCGGCGGTGCTGCGCCTGCTGCCCCGCTGGACGAGGTGACGGTGACTACGGTTCGACGTGAGGTCGAACGAGAGTTTCCGACCAAGCTCGGCTGGATCGCGACCGCTCCGCCGGCCGTGACGATCGCCGCTGCGAGAAGCGTCGCGACATGTCCTGCCGTCGTCGTCATCAGACCTGTGGCCAGGACGCCGCCCGTGCCGAGGGCGCTGCCGGCGGCTACCACGCCACCGCTGGCGACCACCGCGCCGGTGCCGGCGGCGGCCGCCGCACTACCCGCGGCGGCCGCCCCGGTCGTGACGGAGGCGACGGCGGTGCTGCTGGCGGCAAGTGCACTGGTTCCGGCTGTGGCCAGCCCTCCGGTCGCGGCGGCGCCGGTTCCCGTGGCTGCCGCACCGCCGCTGGCAGCAAAGCTGCTCGATGCCGCCATCGCGCCACCGCCCGCTGTGCCGCCGCCTCCGGCGGCGCTGCCGCTGCCGGCCGCGGCTCCGCCACCGATCCCGAGAAGCTTGGCGAGGATGGCGATCGGGCCTACAGCGGGGGTCAACGCCTTGAACTCGTGGCTGATACTGCGTACCGAGTGGCGGAAGTCTCGGCAGCTGGCGCAGTCGTGCATGTGACGCCGAGCGGTCGCGGTCGGTCGCACACCTCGGTCGTGGCACTCGACCAGCTCCTCGCGGATGGTCGAGCACGCGGTCTCCCGGGCCTCGGCGGCGGCGGCCAGCCCGACACGAGCCCGAACCAGGAGCGACTTGATCGCCGAGACCGACAGCCCAAGCGCGGCGGCCAGGTCGGCGTAGCTCATGCCGCTGAGCTCGCGCATCAGGAGCGCCGAGCGCTGCTGCTCAGGCAGGCGGCGGACGTCAGCGATCAGGCGGCGGAGGGTCTCACGCTGCTCGGCCGCCGCAATGGGGTCCGAGAAGGCGCCGCTCGTCTCCACCGTCTCGCTGGAGACCGGGGCGTTACGGCGCAGCTGGTCGATGCACCGGTTGTGCGCCACCCGGTACAGCCAGGCGCGCAGAGCGAGCTCGCGGTTGTTGACCCGGAGCCCCCAGTAGGCCTTGACGAACACGTCCTGGAGGGCGTCCTCGGCATCCGCGCTCGAGCCGGCCAGCATCTGCCGCGTATAGGCGAACAACCGGGTCCGGTAGCGATCGTGGATCACCCGGAACGCGTCTTCGTTCCCCGCCC
>Ga0335074_10013408_pt1 | contig 11518 bp, 11 predicted proteins | sample Lox_Sample_23_FD_206715 | JGI IMG/M metagenome (GOLD analysis project Ga0335074, IMG submission 206715) | Soil microbial communities from Loxahatchee National Wildlife Refuge, Florida, United States - Lox_Sample_2.3 | ecosystem: Environmental > Terrestrial > Soil > Wetlands | place: USA...
GCTGCCCTTCCTCCATGTTTGAAGATGGATAGCTCATCCTCACCAACCTCCAAACTTTCCTCGACTGGTTTTCTTCATCTTGCCTATTTTGCGACGGAAATTACTCTCCACCGCCGAATTGTAAGGTCCCTCTCAGCGCCATCTCGCTCCTCTCCAGGTTCTCCCATTCCTCAAGTTGACCCGTATATCATATATATCTGCCGGTCGGCCGCTAAGACGCGCCTCATTTCGGCCATGGATTTTGTGAATCGTCTAACGCCTTCGCATCTCCGCTCCTTCTGGTACTTCGCCTCGAAAACAAACTTCGCTCTCATTGGCACCTTTGGCAGTTTGCTCTGGGCAACAGCACCAGGCAGAGAGGAAGCGGAATTTTACAGGATGCGCTTGAAGGAGTATCGGTGGACTTTGGGAGTCAGCGCGAGAGTTGGCACTGGGGATGGCGCAGGGAGTCGAGGCGTAAAAGGCTTGACCGAGTTTGCACTTGGAATGTTAGATACAAGCACCGGCCTGCTCAAGGCCCTCCCGGAAAAGCCCATCTTGTCTCGTCGCGGAAGCGAGATACCCATGACTGGCATCCAAAATAGTAGACCTGGATCTGACCTGCATTCGTATGGCAATGGATACAGCTACTCTGCCATGAATATGGCTGTTGGCGATGGCAGTGCGACTACCGGTACGGAGACGCAGAGCGGACTTGTTAGTCCTAGCACGAGCACGAGTAGTGGCGAAGTGAGAGATGGATTTGAGGCGTATCTTGCTGCGCATCCTATAATGGGCATGAGCGGTGTATCTTCTTCCGGAAGAGGTTTCGGGGACTTTGAAAGGAGTTGAGCACATAATTGTGTATATGTAGTCTTTGGGATACCCATGAGGGAATTCATATGACAATGGGCTTATGAAATGATGTGATGCATTATGATCTGTATGCGTGTGGCGTGTGGCATGTGGCGTGTGACAGCATAGTACTGAAGAATTTTCGGGATGGGATATAGAGCGTGGACTCGGGTACAGTACAAGACTATACGTTATGAGAAATACCCTGCTAGAACATTAGATGAAGTGGGAGGAAATGAGATTAAAAAATTCTTCTCACTCACAAGCTGTATGATTGATCTATTCTATTCTCGACCTCGCTCCGCTTGCATCTACTCTACGAGGGGATGTTCCTGGATGCAGAGCGAGATGGTGAACGCCATGGCCGAGCAAGCGAGCGAAAAGCCTTTGGAGAGCACATGAGTTCTGACTGTAAGAGAAATGGAGCAACAGAAGCTGCGAGGTCGGGGATTTTAGACTCGGTATGAAAGAGTAATTACGTACCATGGCTATACTTGAGGCTTTCAACATAGCTGCCAACAACCGTATCACGCAAAGAGGCCTCGAGCCGTCCCACATACTTGACGTCGGAAAGAACCCGTTCAATAATCTGCCCCAATCAGCATCTAACACTACGAATTCCTACGGTACACACGTGCGGAACCCTTACCTCTTCGCCACTCGGCAACCTTAGACGCTCCAGAAGCAGTGCTTTCAGCATCCACTTCTGCACGCTGCTCCCAAGGCTCACGCCAAGCACCGTGCCAATATTCCCGGAAAGATACAAGCCCCCTGTCGCGACGGCCACGTCTTCATGCGCCATCTTGGCGGTGAGCGCGACGAAGGTTACAGCGGAGGTGATGCCGGTGCCAAGACCGCCAGGAACTATATACAGGGACTCGAGGGTGTTGGTGTGGCCGTGCCAGCGAAGGATAAGGAGAATGTAGCAGGTGATGGCAAGGGTGGCGGCGAGGGTGGCGAGGTGTTTGTATTTCCCGGTTCTAACGGGTAGTTAGTTTGGGTCGCGAACATTTTGGATCTGGAGGAAGGGCACGTGCTCGCGGATCAGGAAGCCGGTGAAGAGGCCGCCGATCGTATTTCCTAGGACGGCGGGGACGAGGTGGGAGCCGGCTTTAGTGTTTGAGACGCCTTCGGTCACTTGGAAGTATAGTGGGACGGAGAACATCATCTAGGTTATGTCAGATTTGGGTTGCGTTGGGGCCACGAGATGCACATACTGCAAGTTGGGCTGCGATTTGGAGACTTAAAATCGAATATGATGTTGCTACATCTCGTTGCATCAAGAGTCGTGGCGGGAATATGGGCTCTCTGGCATACCTTGCCTCGAATATGAAGAAAGTGATGCCAAGGACGAAGGAAGCTGCAATGAGGGATATTACCAAAGGAGAAGTCCATGACTTTCCTTGGCCGGGTAAATCTACAGCGAGCAGAAAAGTTGCAATGGCTGAGCTGGTTAAAATTGCGCCGAAGAAGTCGATACGACCGAGCTTCGAAGTGGCAACTCCTATGCTGGGTGCTTGCATTTCGTTCTGCTCTGTTGAAGGGTTCTCTAATCCCCAGACAACTAATATAATAGCAAGCATAATGAGAGGGACCTGGCAGATTAACGACCTGCAGATGGCGTCAGCATATTTCCAAATTATCTAATGACAAGTCATTCAGTATACCATCGCCATCCCACCATATCGGCCAACCAGCCTTGTTTGAGTTAGTACTGCTCCTGGCCGACGCTGTGAAACCTACCTCCTATGGGTCCTCCAAGACTTCTTCCTACGGTTGCAACAACATTAACATAGCTCCTCCAAGTCGCAACTTGAATCTTTGGCACCAGATCTTGGTCTCATTAGCAACGTAGGAATTGAATGAATGGAGCGGGGGGAACACCAGTGATCAAAATGGAGACTATCACCATCATTCCCGAACCGCCTATACCCGCAACTCCTCTTCCGAGTATGACTTGCCATAAAGCTTGGCCCAACCCACTATAACTGTCAGATTTATGCAACCAAAAGATCCGGAATCCAAGACTAACCTTATCATAGTGCCGAAACCAAAGATCATGTAGCAGATTAGTAAGACCCCTTTCCTACCAAATACATCACTTAGCTTTCCGACCTAGAATGGCGATCAGCGATCATGTCGAAATCTCCTTACAAGAGGTTATTTCCTACTATGGGTTGTGCTGCGCACATAGCTAATACATAGCTTGTTGTCAGCCAGCTCGCATATTCCAATTGAGAAAAATGCGAGGAGATGGTTCCGTTGGTGGCCAGTACAACAGTTCCATCTGCATTGGCAATGAACACTCCTAGATGGCTTGCTTAGATTTCCTCTATGGACAAGGAAAGAATGATTTAGACTAGTGATTACCTATCATCAACAGAGAGATAATTCCTGCTACATTGATCTGTTTCCGGACCTTATTCGCTTGAATATCACTGTGCATCCCGGATGAACGATATCTAGTGAAATGTAAATGCTCCTGGGCGTCTAGCAGGACGGACTGTTCTGTGAAAACATCCTGATCCAGTCTGGGATAGGCGATCTGCTCGATATCTTGATCGACTTCCCACATAGTTCTTAGAGAATAGACGGCAATTTAAGAACTCTATCTCACTATTCCTGACCTAGGATGATTGAATTATACACGGGCGTAGAAATGAGTTAAATAGGACAATGTAAGGAGATTTGAAGATATCATAGCGTCCGCGACATTGGTATTGATGCATTCGGACCCATGGTACTGATGAATAACAACGATTCACAAATGGACTAGTCATTCCGCGAGTAGGATGATGCCATTCACGACGGGCTTAAAAGGCGGCATAAATGACCTTACTCGAGTCCCACATCCCGGAAGACTATGCGGCTTGTATGGAAAGTCGGGATGTGGAACTGCAGTTCATGCAGCAAAGACGCAAACGAGGCAGACGATTGTGCAATTGCCGAAGACCCGAGATAGAGAGATTCACATCGTCCTCCTCTCTGAGCACATCATCAATATTATCAATTGTGTAATGTAGATAGGACTGTAAGCATTGTATTTGCCGTTTTATTACTCCTTCTATCTTGAATTGTACCCTTATGTTGGCAGTTTGGTTGAAAGCGACTCGCATCATGCCATGGCCGTACCTCATCCTTGCTATTTTCTTTGTTATAGCAGCGGCTTTGGAGCAGGCTCCTCTTGGACCAGAGAGGAAGCCTAATATTGTTTTCATCTTGACTGATGATCAAGACCTTCATATAGACTCGCTGGATTATATGCCTCTTCTTCAAAAGTATATAATTAAAGAGGGCACGTCCTACAAGCGTCATTACTGCTCAACAGCTATCTGCTGTCCGTCACGTGTTACGTTGTGGACTGGAAAGTACGCGCATAACACCAACGTGACTGATGTGTTCCCGCCATATGGTGAGTGGTCTTGTCTATTGATACATCAAACGTACGAAAGTCAGACAGGCTGCTAAGCCCGAAACAGGTGGATACCCAAAGTTCGTAAGTCAAGGACTGAACGAGAACTATCTACCCATCTGGCTCCAAGAAGCTGGTTATAGAACCTTTTACACCGGAAAGCTCTTCAATGATCACTCGATAGAGAATTACGACAAGCCTTTTCCAGCAGGATGGACTACGTCGGACTTTTTGTTGGATCCCTACACATACCAATACCTGAACGCTACCACGCAGCGGAATAGGGACCTTCCAGTTAGCTGGGAGGGGTATTACTCGACAGACGTGCTCGCTGAAAAGGCATATGGACTCCTGAGCGATGCTATTACATTACAGGATCCATTCTTCCTAACGATTGCAACAAGCGCACCGCATTCCAATATGGGAAATTTTGATCCGGAAAGGGGCGCTCATCAGACGGCTAGCCTTATGACCAAGCCCATCCCAGCAGAGCGGCACAAGCATCTTTTCGCAGATGCCAATGTCCCCAGAAGGGAGAATTTCAACCCAGAAAAGGTTTGCAATCGATTGGAGCAACATCAAACTCTCTTCCTTTACTGATACAATTCTGATAGCCTAGTGGCAAATCATGGATAAAGGACCTTCCACGCTTGAACTCCACCGTGATAGCCTACAACGACAGGTTCTACCGTGCCCGGCTACAAGCTCTGCAAGCCGTCGATGAGATCGTTGAAGGAGTCATTACACGCCTCTATGATGCCGGTATCCTTGATAATACATATGTCATCTATTCCACCGACAACGGCTTCCATATAAGCCAGCATCGACTACCTCCCGGAAAGACGTGCGGCTACGAAGAAGACATCAACATTCCTCTCATCATCCGCGGCCCCGGTGTACCCAAAGGCGAGACCACAGATGTCGTCACTGCTCACACAGATCTCGCACCCACATTCCTCGCCCTCGCCGGCGCCCCTCCCCGGCCTGATTTTGACGGCACTGCCATTCCGGTGACCGAAGAGGAGCTTCGAGGGGCGAAAGGCTCACGACAAGAACATATTAGCGTCGAGTTCTGGGGCCGCGCCATTCCGGAAGGCATCTATGGCTTCTCAGTCGACGAGGGGAAGATGAGTAAGTCCCCTATTCACTCCCTCCAAATTCAGCAGTCCTCCCCTCTGTCCTAACGCCGAGCAACGAACAGTAACCTTCGCTCAAAATAACACCTACAAAGCCATCCGCATCATCTCCCCTTCCCAGGGATACAACCTCTACTATTCTGTATGGTGCACCAACGAACACGAGCTCTACAATTTAACCTCCGATCCCTTCCAATTACACAACATCTACCCACCTCCCTCAGTCACCGTTCCTACCCCGCATCCCCTCCACCGCCTGATCCAGCGCCTCGATGCTCTCCTCCTAATCCTCAAATCCTGCAAGGGGCAAAGCTGTATCGAGCCCTGGCGTGCTTTCCATGCCGGTGGCCAAGTCCGAAGTCTGGAAGGGGCAATGCATCCGAGCTATGATGGTCTTTACGCCCGGATCGCCACTGAGGCGAAGGTAGGATTTAAGGAATGTGCGGCGGGGTATGTGAAAGCGGTAGAAGGCCCCGAGTATGGCTCGCTAGGAGTGGAAGAGGTGATAGGGAGATATATAGATGAAGTGGGGGAGGAAGAGGACTTGCGATTTTTGCGGAAGGATGAGTATTAGGACGTATGACATGTCACGTGCCGCCTCTTTTCTCATAATCCCATCTCCGTCACAACTCAGCATAGGCAAAACAGCACAAAGATGACCGAAAAATATCTAGGTTCTACTTCTCAACACATACTCTCAAATATCATCTCCGTATCATTCCCCACAATTTTTCTTCCCCTGCAAAGCTCGACTTTTCTCTCATCACACCATACCACAAACGAAGTATGCAAGCAACGCAAGGCGTGAGCCCAGCTCTTTCACAAAGAGCCGTCGCATATTAATCTACTGGTAAGTGAAAACAGAAACTCGACATGCTGGCATGCACAAAGGCATGCACAAAGGCATGCGACGAAAGACAGATTGCCTCCCACGCTATTTTTCGCAAGATTCCGCCATGAGTCATGCAGGAAAATGAAAGATAAAAAAAAAGGAAACCAAAAAATATTTGAAGCTTTTGAAAGTCTTTTTGATGCAAAATTCCACCCATAGCAATAACGCATTGGCCGACTGAAAAAGGCGACCAAATAGGCATATTAACGTCGTTTTCCAGATGCAAGCATGAGCCACCACCTCTCCTCTCTCCTACTCCTTTTCCACATCTGGAACTGTCGAATTACAATAAGAAATTCGAATCGCTTTTTCATGAAAGTAACTTTTCCCGAGTCCAGCTCTTTTGAAAGGAAAGAGAAAGCCGGTTGCTTTTCAATGAATGGCGAGAACTTTTCGCCAAATGAGATATTTTGCGGTGACGAGGAGATGAGATGAGGTGCGACAGGGCATGATTTAGAGGTTCTTCTCCAACTTCATCAGCTCGCTGAACATTCCTTTCCAACGCTCGCTCTCCTCGCGCGTTGGGCGGGGCAATGGAGAGCGTGCATAGCCGCCATAGCCGAGACACCCCTGCATGCCAGCTTTTGTGCTCACGACACCTCCTTGAATAGCAGCCCAGTCGCCGCGGGCAAGGATCTCTTGCATTTCCTGCGCTTCAGAGATGGCACCGGACTGGAAAGCAGACATTGTTTGAATGCAGGCCTTAGGTGCCAGGTTAGCAAGACCAGCTAGTATCCCGTGACCACCGCCGACGAGCGACTGAACTAGGAAGTCTGCAGAGCCGCCAAGGACGATGAATGAGGGGTTGCCGGATGAGGTGGATGACCTCGTGGCGGCTACGATGCGGTTCAACTTTCCAGTATTGCCACATGTTAGTTTTACACCCACGATGTTCTCGTGCTTTGAGAGCTGGATAATTGTATCGGAGGAGAGATCCATGCCCCCGACTGCACCAGGATAGTTGTAGATGATGAGTGGTATAGGAGAGGCATCTGCAACAGTGGTGAAAAATTGCAAGACAGATTTTGAGTTGGGTGCGAAAAGTGGACTATAGTATGAAGGAGGGAGAACCAAGGCGTAATCGCCGCCAGCTTCATATGCTTCACGGCAATACTGAATCGTTTCCCGAGTTGACTGAGCCCCGCAACCCACAATGATTGGTAGGTGTGAATAGCCTGCTTCACGTAGAGCCCTACGGGTCGTCGAAGTTACTGTATGACGCTCGGAGTGCGTAAGATGCACAGCCTCGCCGTTAGATCCTTGAGTGGCCAAGCCAGCAACGCCGGCTTTTGCGAGTCTGACAGCATGACTGGCCGTGGTCTCGAGGTCAAGATCCTCAGACTCGGAGTCAAAGAAGCAGACTGTTGGGACGTAAATACCAGGGACGAGCGGGCGAGCCACGTGATCATCGGAATCGATCGAGGAGACAGAGGTACTATCAAAAGATCTGCTGAATTGTGACCCCGATTCGGAGTATACGCTGCTGGCGTTGCGTAATGAGGAGGAGTTTGTTGGCCGATACATGTTGATAAATGGGATGTAACTTCCAGGAGGTGAAGGGGCATCGCTATGAGGAGACATTCTTTCTTGGTAGGTGGTAGTGAAATTAATGCGTGATGACGTGATGAGTGACTTTTTAAAGTTCACTTGATACTGATCTGACGAATGCAAAGAGAAGGAGAAGAGAGGTAAAGATCTAAACGGAATCCTGAGATACGGAGATATCAAAGAAATAAGTTGAAATGCGAACTGACTTATATTTATATCCTGAGCCTTTCTTGTTCCCAGTGGCGGCGCCAAGAATAGGCTCGAAATCGTTTGAGGACTTGTACGAGAGTGTGGGGGTGGCTCCGATTTAGGAAAAGGTATTGTGCGCGGTGATTCCGGCGACGATCGAGTGATCGGCAGGGCCAGCCTTAGCTCGCTGTTATGCCGCTGCTCACGATAGTACGGTACATGTGTGTGGATGTACAGTAATAGTACTTGCGCAGGAATAGTAGTCAGATTAGTGGAGACAGTAGGTGACAGAACCGACCAGCATAAGAGATTGAGGGGTTAGCTTCTTCCGTAGTTGCATTAGAAGACGGGAGGATTTAGTGAAAATTGAGTTTGCAGTCCGGCACTCACTGAATGCAACACATGGCAGAAGTCGTTCGTTGGCGCAGCATTCCTACCCGCGGCATTCCAGCTTGTCTGGGGTTGTGAATTTTGCGATCGGATGACAGGTTCGGGGGGGGGGCAAGGCCCCTCAGCAAATGGCGTCGCTTCGTAAACCTCATGCTCCCCTGGCGCAGCGTTGGTCCAGGTTCCTGTAATATGCGCTTTGTCACTGAAATGTCGTTCCTGGGCGTTGGTATGGTGACAATGTTGTCATGTGGCTCTTTTGCTCGTCACAGGTTTCGCGCTCGTGCAACGCCGCTGGCGGTGTAAAGCAGTGACGGCATCACCAATCATGAATGCAAAAGAGGCATACAAATCAAGATCCGCTGAGTGTTGCTTTTTCCCACGGATCTGGGTAGATAAGCCTTTCCAAACTAGGCCTTTCTCCTGCCCCAAAAAGCAATTCACGGCAGACTCCTGACCGCGAGATATGTACTAAGTATTCTGTCACTCTGTGTAATGTCTCGTCAAACGATAGATCCAGAGTCCGCCTTCTCAGCCCCTGGTCTTCAGGCGTAATGGTTTTGCCCCTCCGTGGGGGTCCAGGAGCGATACGACGTCTCTGTGGTGGGTAACTATGCTAAGTAGGTTAAAGATTGATGAGTTTCGGAGAGTGCGAGGAAAGTGTCTTGCGTGGAGAGAGGGTGGAGGTAGTTAGAGGCGGACCCAAGACTTCGCCCCCATCCTTCTCGGCTGAGTCGAACTGCCAGAGTGGGCGCCTGGCGGCTCTCACAAACCGTCGGTTGGCGATCATGCTGTTTGGAGCCTAGCTGGCTTCTAGACGGTCGTCGTTACTTATTGCTTGAGTAATCTGCTGTCGAAGAGCGCACGCCGGGATCACCCAGCCAGAATATCCAACAGCATGGATCCTGGAATTCAGCTTGGCGTGCTCCGGGTAGGTCATCGTGGGGGTTAGTCGTCGTTTCGTCAGCACGCCAAATGCCCAATAGATAGCCTAAGGGATGCCATCCTGAGAACTCACACGGCATTTTCTTGTTAATGTTGCATGCTTGCGGCAATGAGGATGGATTAAGCAGTTCTATCCCGGATGCACCATCATGGTCGCCCGGCGTTAACATTCAGGAAATTTCAATGATGCTTCTCGCAAGGATGAGCCTTGGCACAGCTGAGGGAGAAAAAAGCCTTCTCGAAAGAGGAAAGAGCCAGGCAGCCAATGGACGGTAGACACACAGTGCAGCAGCATACATCGCTCCACACTTCATACTTTCATGCCCACCGAACCTGTTCACATGAGTACATCACGATACAAGTTACTTGTCCCATGCTTCGTATGTGCATGCAAGTGACCTCGTGTTCATTATTGTCCTAGAGGTCATACCGTGGGAGAAGATAAATTGGTGGAGACGAATTTGAAGTGAGAAAGTGACAAAACTTCTAAGTTATCTCCGCATTGTTATTAATATTTAGTGTGTACGTGAGGTGAGAGTTCTATAAGGAACTTTCTATGATGTAGTGTAACTTATTTATATAACCGACCTAACCAGTTTATCAGGTCATGTGTCCTGTCAAAAATAATTTGCAAGGTGGAGGGGCATGAGAAAAGAACGATGATGACGACGATGATTTTACGGTCACGTTCTCATGCAGATCGAAAAAGGTGGAGCCGAAAAAAGATGGAGAAAGCCTGCGTGGGGGGGGGTTCCGGTCCGTGCTCGTCACCCCCTTGCATTCTCGTGATAGTCGGCAAATGTTGCTCCGGAAAAGGCTCCAAGAAATAACCTCTCATTCTCGGAACTTATTCGCCATGTTCAATGACGTTCCCTACTGTCGCAATAATCTAGGCTTCTAACACCATCATGGAAAGCACCCTCATATCCACCCGCATATACCGTCACTCGCCGAGGAGGGCTCAACGTTATTGATTGATGGCTTTATCCTCCCAACAAAGAGAATCTCATACCGCGAGTAGTCTCCTCTTGTCAACCCACTCTTCCTTTCCAAAGTGACAGACTACTCTTACGGGCTGACCCCAAGTCAGTTCTCTTACACATGAAATCTCGAACACTATCCACCCGTCATAGTGCTTCGCAAAACTGCACCCGGAAAAGCTGAGGAGTCCGGTGTAAATCAACCGTCCAGCCTTTCAACCATTTAAGCTCTGAAACAGACCCTACATGTACCTTATTTCAACCTATGCCAGGGTGCCGAGCATCCGATTCAGCCTTCACTGACGCCTTACGACGTCTTCTTGCTCCGTTCCAATGAGGGAGCAGCCCTTGCCTGACCAGCCCAAAGTAACACACATCTCAAGCCTCAAAGCAGATTGGTGGAAGATCCCACGTGTTTCCCCACGCTGGCCCAAATATGCACGAAATCGTTAGCTCTTACGTCTTAGCGGCGGCCCGTTGTCCGTCGGGTATGATTGAAGGCACATGCATACATGAGGTCAAGGGGTCAGGAACTTATCGCGGGACACGACCGCTTTCTAGACCTTCTTTACAGCGTGTGCATTTAATATATCCTGCATGTCGTGGTCGTCCAGAGGTGTGCTGTCATGGCTGGAAAGATGCTGAACTAGTAAGTAATGTGGCGAAGGATCAGTGGTACAACCACTGATCCTGACCATATACGGTGGAATATTATTAGTCAAGAGAAACTGACCCTCATCCACGTCCTGCTCCGGTGCGGAAGTGGCTTCGGCTCTTACTAATAATAATATATCGTTAGGGTATAGGAGCTCTGAATTTTCATCTCAATATATTGCGGTTCGTCTAGCGATATTTCGTAATCATACTCTGTCTTTTCGATCGTCGCAAGGGCCTAGAACTCTTTTCATGCACTGTGGATAGCTAAAAGCTAACTTCAAATGCGATCTTCTCCGCGGTGTCCTAGCTCCACTTATTTCTTAGTGCCTGTTGCGACACACATCTCATCATGAGGATCGTATCTCATGCCCGCGACTCTACAGCTCTAGTCATCATTAGATTGCTCAGACTGCAATGAACTGCATTGGGAAGAGCGAACTCCGGGCAAAAACTTGTCCACGTCTCAATATACATCCGGATACAGCTGCACACATCTGTGAAGTTTTCACTCTCTTCACCTATAGCGGTTCTCCTATAC
>Ga0335074_10013409_pt1 | contig 11518 bp, 13 predicted proteins | sample Lox_Sample_23_FD_206715 | JGI IMG/M metagenome (GOLD analysis project Ga0335074, IMG submission 206715) | Soil microbial communities from Loxahatchee National Wildlife Refuge, Florida, United States - Lox_Sample_2.3 | ecosystem: Environmental > Terrestrial > Soil > Wetlands | place: USA...
ACTCGCCGTCTTACTTGGTGCAAGTTCGTGGCCCAAGTGTTCCGAGGTTCTTCCATCATCAAACGCCTTCGCAAAGTCCGCACTGGAAATGAAGCATTACCTTACTGGCTCCGATGGCATGGCCATCCCAGCTGCGAACATTCTTGACTTGTTCGATAGTGAAGAGACGCCAAGCTCGATGCTGGAAAAACTAGGCACATTTCTGCAGGAACGCACAGTCACCACAACAGCCGAAGCGAAGCCGACGGACCTACTCTTGTACTACACAGGGCACGGAGGATTTAGCGGGCCAGACAAGACTTACTTCTTGGCCGTTCGCACCACAAAATACCGCGAAGAAGGTGGATCTAGCATCCGCATGGTAGATTTGGCCACCAACTTGAAACGGTGGGCACTCGACCTTCGGCGGTACATTATTCTCGATTGCTGTTTTTCGGCAGCGGCATTCAAGGAATTCCAAAGCGCAGTTAACCAGGCAGTTTCTGCGCAGACGCTCGACGCCCTTCCCGCTACTGGAACGGCCTTGCTTTGTTCCTCAAGCCCCCGGACAGTCTCAGTAGCCAATGACGGCTACGGCTACACCATGTTTTCAGGTGCGCTTCTACAGGTTCTCCGAATCGGCGAAATAGGCCAAGCACCCAATGGGCTCTCGTTAGATGAAACAGGGGCCCGAGTCAGGCGGCTGATTCAAGAGCGACATGCGGATGACGGGGTGAGACCGGAAGTCCATTCACCCGATGAACGCCAAGGCGATGTCGCTGATATTCCCCTCTTTCCGAACAAGGCGTTGTCCGGCGCAACATGGAGAGCGATCGCCGAGCTCTCTCGCCGGATTAGCAGCATAGAATCAGTTGCTGATTCAAGTGGCGACAGCAAAACGAGCAGCTCCGTGCCGGCATCAGCGCGACGGCTCATATCGTACGTCATCGCTGGCGCACTGACGTTGGCTGCGGGGACGATCTATTTCGCTACAAGGACGCAACTGGATCGAAAATTCAATACCCAAAATTGCTTGGCCACCCATGACATCCTGGTCGAAACATGCCGCCGTCAAATCGAACAGTTGAACTTTCGGATCGAACTCTTGATCAAAGAGCTCTCGGCAACACAGGAACAGGGCCGGGTCTCGGCGTTAAATCACGATGTTGAAGAACTACGACATAACCGAGAGCAGTTGGAGGTCCAAAGGGACAATGCAAGCGTCGACAAGAGTCGGTGCTTTTACCCGGATGATCCGACACGACCGACGACGAGTAATCATTGATGCTCACCAGAACCAGACTTAGCATGTTTGTTCTTGGAGTCGTACTGCCCATGCACCCTCAGGCACAGGCTCAGGACAACCGACCATCACAGAAAAGTCGCCACTGCAAGATGGTGGAATCGTGCAGCGTAATCCCGCCGATACCCGAGTGCCTGCTTCAGGCCGATACCCGAAATTGCACGCGAAGTATCGGCATCTTCAACACGCAAATTCACGATCCTGTCTGTGAGGCAGCCAAAGCTGCACAGAATCAAACCTTTCAGGTCCAAAAGCTTGCCTGCGAGTCACAAAAATCTGCGGCTAAGGCCGAGAATGAATGGAAACGGCAACGCTGTCTCGCGGTTGCAAACATATGTACCCTTATGCTTCCACCTGCCGAAGAGACCAAATTCTCCGGGACACGGTTGCTTTGGGTTGATGATCATCCCGACAACAACATCTACGAGAGACAGGCACTTACAGAACTTGGTGCTACTATCGTAACCGCTAACGACACAGATCAGGCGATGGTGCACCTAACAAATGTACAGACGCGATTCGACGTAGTCATCTCTGATTTCGAACGTGTCGGAGACAACCAAGCAGGCTATACGCTGCTCGCAAGAATACGCAAACTCGCCGACCCGATACAAGTCGTTTTATACAGTGGAAGCTCTACGCGAGCGTTCGTCGCGGAGGCAACGAAACGCGGAGCCTTCGGTGAAACCAACGAACCGAAGGAGCTCATAAGCCTAGTGATCCGCGCGGCCGATCTCCATAGACGTACAGCGGCGAAACCTCCGAAATGAGTGCACATCTCGTTCTTCAAGAGACCGCAGCGAAAACTAGGGAACGGGCGATGGCAGTCATGTTTGATTCGTCCCGGTTACAGTGTGCAACCGCCGTATTCCATGGCAAGGTCGTGGTGGCAACGGGCATCCCTCCCTCGTCCCCTCCAAGACCGCTGAAATTTTTGGGCAGGTCCGTGTACATGTTTTGTACAAACGGCCTGAGATTCCTGCGAATATATCGAATCCTGCTTTCGTAATTCCAACAACTTGCAGGAACCGTCAATTATTTAATGCCACCAGAAAGGTGCCAGGGCCAGTCCGGTTAAGTCCGCCAGTTCCTTCACGAAATTTTCGCGTTGCGCCTGGCATCAATTTTGCCCTGAACCTTCTCCCAGAGATCGGCCGCATCCAGTTCGTCTTGAGAAAGCGCATGAGCGTAGATTCGCGCCGTTATCGCCGGGTTCGCATGCCCCAGCCGCTTGCTCACAGCCGGCAAGGGACTGCCCGCGGAGAGGAGCTGGCTGCCGTGGGTGTGCCTCAGCGTGTGCAGGCTGGTATCCTTCAGCCCTGCTTTGTCGGCGAGTAGTGACGCCTTCGCTCACATGCTATCGGCCGATCTCTCTTGCGCCGCTCTCAACTCGCGCCCAACCATTACCGCTGGACGCCTCACGGTTCTGGATATGCTTACTGCGGGGCTGCGATGAAAACCTGGGCGTCAAGCTTTGCGTCCTTGATCAGCAGTTCGAGCCGCACCTTGCGGAACTGTTCCATCTGTCGCGGGTCGGCCAACTCCGGCGAGCCTGGCGGAAGCGACAGGTACTTCGCTGTAATCGACGTTAGCTGCTCTGCGCTGGACTTGAATTCGGGATGAAAATACAACACTGCCGAAGCATCGTAAGGCCCCTGTCCCGCGCGTTCAATAATGCCACCCAGCCGGCCTCCGATCTGAATCGTATTAAATAAGGGGGTGAAACCTGCCGCCCTCAGCTCGGAAACCAAGTCTTCGAGGCGTTTGCTGGTTATGAGCTTCGCCGCTTGAGCGGGCTGCGTTATATAGATGTTAACCCATTTCTCGTCAGGCTTTTTCACGATTCGGTCAAATCGATCGTTCCCGATTGCGATGAAGGGCTCCTGGTCTAAGTTCGGAAACGCTTCCGAAACTGCCGTGTGGGTCACCGCGCGAGAAATCTGATTCAACTGAGTGTCGTAACGCTTCGTCAGTTCGGCGAGCCGCCTCTGCGCATCCGCGACCTTGGCCTCGAAGCTCGCGCTGAGTTGTTCCGCTCGCGTCGTGGCGGCAGTAAATTTGTTAAGCTTGGCGGTGACTTCGGCTCCCTGCCCCTCTATTCGTTTGCGTTGTTGATCGGCCAACTCAGATGTTTTATTCAGGGACTCCGTAAGCTTCGGTAGCCTCTTTTCTACATCAGCGAGCTTAGCCTGTCCGGCCTGTGCGCGTTGTTCAACGTCCTTCACAACGGGCTCAACCCTGCTTCTGGCCTCATCGACGATCTTCTGCTTGGCGTCCCGGATCGAATTAAAACCATATAGACCAAGTAAGAAGAGGGCTAGGGCACCAAGCCATGCGTAGCGCTTCAAGCGCTTCCAGATCTCGTCCTCGGCATCATTCGCAATGCTACGCACAACTGACGATTCGTCTTGGGTTTTGAGGGCAACTTCCTGCGCGACTTTGGCCGCGATATACGCATCAATTGCGGTCTTCTGGTCAGACGGGAGTAGCGCTAGCCCGCAGTTGGGGCAGTACATCTTGCCGGGAACCAGGAGGTCGTTACAATGGGGACACCTGCTCTCCGACGCCTCGGCCATATACACGATATGATAGCCCTCGCAACGGTGGGCTGCGTTAGCGTCATTCCGCCCGCCCTAGCGCAACGAGCCGGGCGTGGTGTGCGCGCGGATGGAGTGCGGGTGGATACAGGGCAAGCCGAGGGCAAGTCCAGGGCAAGTTCCCCAGGGATACAGGGTGCAATCAGGTGCACAAAAGTACATTGGCCATCCGTTTTGAATCAATAACTTATCCAGGCTGCACCCTGTTGCAATGAAGCGGAACGGCTTCGATTTCCGTTAGCGCTACCACGTTTGGGAATTTGGACTGGTTTAAGTCCGATCGCGACGAACTCTGAAGAGCCTTCGCGAGTACGGACGCTGGAAGCGGCCACAGCTTGATCCTCATTCTTTGAAAAGGCGCCGTCACCGACGGCCTAAAACAAAACAGTTCAGGATGGCAGGTATGCCCTGCCGGTAAAGTGATAAGGGATGGTTCCATCCCAAGCGCCGGGGCGGGACCATCTGGCCCGCTGTTTCCCGGCGCGAGAAACAGATAAGGATGGTGCGGGCGGAGGGACTTGAACCCTCACGGACCTTGCGGTCCAACGGATTTTCTTACCAACCACGGCTTTCGCCGCCGCCACGTGGCGTTTGTGGTCTGGACTATCCCTTCACCGTGGCCTTCGCTTTAGGTGCTGCCCGTCTAGTCTCTACACCTTCCCGTCGGAACATGTCTTCCGTCCGGGCTTGGCTCGGGATTGCCGTTTTATAGGTTTCCCCGAATTTGAGCAGTTCTGCATCGCCGGTTTCCCGGCGCGCACTCAAGTTTTGGATTAAGTCCGATGCGTCTGCCGATTTCGCCACGCCCGCTTGATCCTCTTCAGTATAACCGCTAACTCTGCGGATCATGCTCCTTTGAGGTCGCCGTTTTTCTCGACGGCTTCTTTTTGCGAACGTTGATCGCGGCTGCGTCCAGGCTCGTCTTGATGTGCGACGCGTAATATTTTTCGATCATCTCTACGCTGGTGCGGCAGTTCTTTGCGATCTGGTAAATGTCGGCTCCTTCCATGAGACGCAGGCAGATGTAGGTGTGGCGCAGGCTGTAGGCCGTGCGCGGCAGGCCTTCGCGGTCGGTCTTGAGATTCTCCTCTTCCAGAATCGTGTTGAAAAGCTCGCGGTGGGTTTTCGGGAAGATCGGGTCGGTCGGGTGCGGCTCCCTCCCTTCCTCTTTCGACTTCGCGGCGTTTCTTTCCGTGAGCCTTTCGAACGGTCTGACGGCACCGGTCGTGCTTTTGCAGTAGCCGACGCCTCGCTTGCCGCGCACCTCGATCTCAAGAATTGTTTCCTTGCTGGCGTCGTCCTCGACGATGGTCACGTCGCGAAACTGAAGGCGGTTCGCTTCATCCGGGCGCAGTCCGGTGTTGGCCATGAAAAGCACATAATCGTGAAGCTGCTCCGACTCCCATTTGTAGCGGGCGTTTAAGGGCGTTTTCGCCCGTTTTCTAGTCGCTTCATAGAGCTGTTTGTATTCTTCGGCGGAGAACCAGGCGCGGTGCGAAATCTTTGCAGAGGCACGGTATGGTTCGGAGAGATCGGGCAGCCGGTCGAGCCATCCGTGGCGGATCGCTGTCTTGAGCGTCTGCCGCAGCGTGACGATCTCCTGGTGCATCGTATTGCGGGCGGGCGGCTTTCCGCGCTTCTTCATCGTCTCTTCGAGGCGTTGAATCCGGTATTCCTGTACCGTGCCAGCGGTGATTTCCGACAGGCCCATGTGACCGAAGAACGGCACTAGGTGTATTTGCGAGCGCCGGTGCTGGCCTTCAACATAGATCTTGTTGCGCTCGCCCTGGGTGATAACGTCGTACTCCCGGAGGTACTGTTCCGAGGCTTCGCGAAAGGTCTTTTCAGTTTTGATTTCGCCGGCGCGGAGCTTGCCGCGAAGTTGCAGATACCAGTCCTCAGCGATCTCCTTGGCCTTAGAGAGGCTTTCTTCTTTGGTGCTGGTTCGGCGATTTTTGGATGCGAGGTAAGTGGCGCACTGCCAGTAGCTGCTGTTCGGGCGTTTATAGACGTGAACCTTGCCGCCCAGGATCGTGTGGGTTTCTGCCACGAGCGATTGGCCCTCCAGACGCCCTCGAAGGGGCGAAAGTGTGCAAGCTATGTGGAAGATAGCACTATTCTCGAAAATAGTCAACAACCTATTGAAACAATTGCCGTTATTAACCTAGACGTTGCTGGAAAAAGGATTTTAAGTCCCTTGCGTCTGCCGATTTCGCCACCCGGGCGGGCGCCGCGCGTACTCTTCATTGTAGTCGCGACGCAACCGCGCTCGTGAGCCATTCTGATTGGCCACATCGAGCCACTCATTTATCGAACTTACAGATCTGTAATTTCATTTACTGATATCGACGTAAACAATCCAGCAGGAACAACCGTCTCCCAGATGAGGCGCGTTCCAATGGAAGATGAAGACATTCGGTTCGCAAGCACGTTTCTGTGTCCCTTTCCGTGCCGGACGGAGGTGGAGGTGGACGGGTGCGGCCGTGCGAAGTGCCGGATCTGCGGCAAGGAGTTCGACCACGCCGAGGTCACCGAGCTGCTGCTCTCGCAAGGACGATTCTTCCTGGTCGAAGAGTGCGACAGCCGGCTGACAGAATGATACGCTGGATGTTCACTGACCTATGAGAAAACTGAACCGCATTTCCTTGCTCTCACTGGTAGCGCTCGCGGTCGCCCTGGTCCCCGCCGCGGCGCAGGACAAACAGGCCGGCAGCGCCAAGGCCGGAGCGAACGCGGGCGGGCAAAGCCAGCTCGAGCGCGGCCGCTACATTGTCGAAAACGTCGCGATGTGCGAGCTGTGCCACACGCCGCGCAACGAAAACGGGCAACCCGATCACGGGCACTGGCTGATGGGGGGGCCCGCGCAGTTGCGTCCGTCCTATCCGGCGCCGACCTGGGCGCTGGTGGAGCCGCGCCTGGCCGGGCGTCCGCCGGGAACCGACGCCGATTTCATCAAGCTGCTCACCACCGGCATCTCGCGCACCGGCAATCCTCCGAATCCGCCCATGCCGCCGTTTCGCATGACGCGGCCGGATGCCGAGGCGGTGCTCGCATACCTGAAATCCTTGACCCGATAGGATGGAACAGCTCGCCCTGGCCTGGGGCCCGGTTCGCAAGACCTTCACCGTCGCCGAACTGAACGCTCGCATCCGCGGCCTGCTGGGCGATGAGTTTGACGACGTTTGGGTGGCGGGCGAGATCTCGGGATCGAAACTGGCCACCAGCGGCCACTGCTACTTCACGCTCAAGGATCATGACGCGCAGTTGCGGTGCGTGTGCTTCCGCCAGTCCCTGCGCTATCTGAAATGCAAGCCGCAGGACGGCATGGCGGTGCTGGCGCGCGGCCACATCGACGTCTATGAAGCGCGTGGCGAGTATCAGCTCCTGGTGGAAGCCATCGAGCCGCAGGGCGCGGGTGCTCTGCAGTTCGCCTTTGAGCAACTGAAGAAGAAGCTGGCGGCTGAGGGCCTGTTCGACGCGGCGCGCAAGCGTCCCCTCCCGCGGCTTCCGCAGCGCATCGGCATAGTGACGTCGCCATCGGGCGCAGTGGTTCGCGACATCACCCAAATCCTGGCGCGACGGTTCCCCGGAATGCACCTGCGAATCTATCCGACTCTGGTGCAAGGCGAAGGGTCGGTGGAGGCGGTGTGCCGCGCCATCGAATACTTCAGCACTTCGGGGTGGGCGCAGGTGACGATTGTGGCGCGTGGCGGAGGGTCGCTCGAAGACCTCTGGACATTTAATGAAGAGGCCGTGGCGCGCGCCATCGCGGCGAGCCAGGTGCCCGTGATTTCAGCCGTAGGTCACGAAACCGACTTCACCATTGCCGATTTTGTGGCCGATCTGCGGGCCGCCACGCCGTCGGCCGCGGCGGAACTGGTGATTGCGCCGCGCGACCAGATTTTCGAGCAGCTCGGCGTTTTCGAGCACAAGCTGTTGCAGGCGGTGCGCTATCGGCTGGCGATGGCGGCCCGGTCGCTGCACGAACGCGGAGTGGAGCGGGCTTCGGCCGTGCTGCATCGTAACGTCGGGCGGCTGCAGCAACGCGTAGACGAGCTGGATTACCGGATGCGCGCCCGGGTGCAGGCCGGCGCCGGCTTGCGCGGCAAGCGCCTGGAGGAATGGACCAATCGCTTGCGTAGCCTGGACTTACGCCTCCAGATGAGCCGCGCCCGGCGGCGCTTGGAAGCAGCGGATCGAGCGGCGGTCGAGCGCATGAATCTGCTCGTGGCGCGGGCACAGGGGCGGCTGAACCCGCTGGTTGCGCACCTTACGCAGCTGAGCCCGCTCAAGATCCTGGATCGCGGATATGCCATCGTCACCAACCAGCAGGGAGCGATCGTGAAGCGGCCCGCCGACGCGCCGGTCGATTCCCAGGTGGGCATCCGCATCGCGCAGGGCGAATTGGCCGCTCGCGTGCTCAAGCCCCAGTAAGTGATGCGTTATCATGGGGGTTACGAGGCAAGGGAGGTGAGTTTCGATTGGCTGAAGTCCATGTCCAGGACGGCGAAACGCTGGAAGGCGCATTGCGGCGCTTCAAGCGCAAAGTCCAGCAGGAGGACATCATTAAAGAGATCAAGCGGCATTCGTTTTATCTGAAGCCGGGCGAGAAGAAGCGCACGAAAGAGGCGCTGGCGCGCAAGCGCAATCGCAAGAAAAGAAACAAGGACGTCGAGTAGCGTCGCCGCCGGCGAGAAAATCCCCAGGCCCCGGAGTTTTTCGGGGCTTTTCGTATTTTGGGGGCGAATTTCGGGGTGCTCGGCGCACTTAATCGGCATGAAAAACCTGTTGCTCGTGTTTCTCGCCCTGGCTTGGTCCGCGCTCGCCGGGCCGTTGACCATGTCGCACAGCCAGGGCAAATTCAGCGACGCCGAAATCGAAGCCACGATCAAAGCCAAACTGGCGAAATCCAAGATCGGCAAGGACGGATTCCAGGTTCACATCAAGGATGGCGTCGCCACCTGGACCGGCACCACCACGGTGATGCAGCACAAAGGCGCGGCCACGCGAATGGCGAAAGCCGCGGGGGCCATTCACGTGATCAACAACATCAAGGTAACCGGCGATGGCGCAGGCAAGGGAACCCCAGGCGCGCAGCCCCGGCGCGTTCAGGTGAAGGCCGCGGCGGGCGACGACGCCCCGTAGGTCGGGCGATCGCGTGATAAAATGAGTGCTTCCGTGTTCTCGGAAGTATTCACATGAAGATTCTCAACGCCCCTCTGATCTTTTGCGCACTGTTATGCGGCCAAGCCGCCGCTCCCGGTCAGCAGCCGTCTCCCGTTCAGCCGCCCGCTACCGTCACGCCCGGCGCTCCGTCGGTGAACGCTCCGTCAGCTCCCGCGGCCGCGACGCCCCCGACGCCCATCACGCCCGATACCGTGGTGGCCGAGGTGGATGGAAAGAAATACACTGCCGGCGAGATCGACAAACTGATCCGCATGCTGCCCCCGCAGTACCAGGCGGCGGCCAGGTCGCAGCCGCAGATGCTCAGCCAAGTGTTCCTGATGCAAAGACTGGCCGAAGACGCTGAGAAGGCGGGGCTGGATAAAAGAGATCCGTTTAAAGACCAGCTCGAAATGACGCGGATGCAGGTGCTCTCGACCGCGGAACTCTCCGACGTCAATAACTCCATGAACGTCACTGAGGAGGAAGAGCAGAGGTATTACAACGAAAATCCCAACAAATACAAGGAAGTGAAGGTTCGCGCGATCCGCATCGGCTTCGCCCCCGCCCTCCCCAAGCCGCCAGGCGTCCCTGCGCCGCCGGCCGCAGAGGCCAAGGGCGACGGCAACAAGCTCACCGAAGCGGAGGCGAAGGCCAAGATTGAAGACATCGAAAAACAGATCAAGGCGGGCGCCGATTTCGGCAAGCTGGCACGCGAAGTTTCCGACGACAAGGAGTCGGCGGCGAAAGACGGCGACTTTGGAACCATCAAGCAGGAGAGCCCGTATCCGCCCGCTTTGAAGAACGCGGTATTTGCTCTCAAGCAAGGGGACGTAACGGCCCCCATCCGCCAGCCCAACGGGTTTTATCTGCTGCGGGCTGAGGAAGTCACCATCAGGCCGTTCAAGGAAGTCCAGATGCAGGCCCTGCAGGCGGAGAAACAGGAGAAATTTCAGGCCTGGCTTGCGAAGATACGGGCGCAGTACAGTGTGAAGATTGAGAACCCGGCCTATTTTTCGGGTCCGCGGATACCGCCGCTGCTCCAAACTCATTAAGCGCCTGGAACGCCGGCTGGCGCATGTGGAAGGGCGGAGCGTCGCGGTGCGCTTCCTTCCGGCCTTGACCGCGGACCGGCGGCGGCTGTATTCCGAATCCCCTCACGGGCAGCCGGTGCACGCCGGATCGTTCATTCGAAAGCGCGAGATCGTGCTGGATCGGGAATTGGCGGACCGGCCGCGGGAACTGGCGCGCATTCTGGCGCATGAATTCTTTCATTTTGTCTGGGTGCGGCTGGGGAACCCCCGGCGCCGGTCGTTTGAAGCGCTGCTGCGGGCGGAATGGAAGGAGCGGGCGCGGGGCGAGCTGGGCTGGTCGGCCGAGTCGCGCAAACGGGGGCTGGCAAAGAATTCGTCGCGCTTCGCGCAGTCGCGGGTCTGGCGCGAGTACGTCTGCGAAAGCTTCTGCGATACCGGAGCATGGGTCTTCTCGGGAGTGCGCCGGCATCCGGAGTATACGCTGGCCGCGCGCCACTGCGATCGCCGGGCGGATTGGTTTCGCGCCACTTACGAGCATCGGGCCATTGCCATTTGAGGCCCGATATAATGAGTCAGGAGATGCCCGTGTCGAAAACAAAATTGGTGATGGGCGCCGGTTTGGCGACGGCCTGCCTGCTTGCTATGAGCGGTTGCGCGAAAAAGCCGGCCGAGCAGCACCTGGCCGAACAACACAAGGCCGTTCCGTTCGACCTGAAGACCGCCGTGGGGAAGCCCATGCCCGCGTTTAGCCTCAAGGACGCGGACGGCAAAGTGGTTCGCCCCGCCGACTATAAGGGCAAAGTGGTGCTGCTCGACTTCTGGGCCACCTGGTGCGGCCCGTGCAAAGTGGAAATTCCCTGGTTCATCGATTTCGAGCGGCAGTTCAAGGATCAGGGCTTCGCCGTGCTCGGGGTGTCGATGGATGAAGACGGCTGGAGCGCCATCAAACCCTATGTCCAGAACATGAAGATGAACTATCGCGTGCTGCTGGGCAACGACGACGTGAGCGCCGCGTACGGCGGCTTGGACGCGCTGCCGACCACGCTGCTGATCGACCGGCAGGGCAAGATCGCTTCGGTCCATGAGGGCGTTTCCATGGGGAAAGAGGAATTCAAGAATGCTATCGTTCAATTGCTCGAATCGCGCAGCGTTCGCGACTCTCGCGCTCCTCGCGGCGTGCTCGCCTGGCTTGCTGGCCCAGGCCCCCGGTAACGCGGTTCTGAGCATCGCGCCCGCGGCGCGCCTCACCATCCAGCGCGGGGCCACGGCCGATTTTTCGCTGAAAGCCGAGCTCGAGCCCGGGTTCCATGTAAACAGCAACATGCCGGGCGACGATTATCTGATCCCCATCCGGCTCACCTGGAACAAGGAACCGCTGGAGGCCCAGCAGGTGACGTATCCCAAGGCGCAGATGGAGAAGCTTTCGTTCTCGCAGAATCCGA
>Ga0335074_10013410_pt1 | contig 11517 bp, 12 predicted proteins | sample Lox_Sample_23_FD_206715 | JGI IMG/M metagenome (GOLD analysis project Ga0335074, IMG submission 206715) | Soil microbial communities from Loxahatchee National Wildlife Refuge, Florida, United States - Lox_Sample_2.3 | ecosystem: Environmental > Terrestrial > Soil > Wetlands | place: USA...
CGGCGTCCGCGCCATCTCGGTGCTCGGGCCGGAAACTGGTCACCCACAGGTAACCCGACCCGGCCACGAACAGGCCCGCGACGACCAGGTCGACCACCCGGTGCGGCGCCAGCGCCAGCAGCCGCCCGGCGGTAACCGCTATGGCCATGTGGACCGCGAACGCGGCGGCGGCTCCGGTCCATACCCAGGAGGGCCGGTACCGGGTGCCCAGCACCAGCGACGCGAACATCGACTTATCCGGGAGCTCAGCCAGGAACGTGAGGGCGAACGCGGTGCCGATTATGGCCAAGTACGGCAAGAGGACTTCCTCCGGTCGGTCAACCGGCCGGATCAGGGAAGAAGCTCCGGCCGGATGTGCTCAACAGCCGAAGGTCTCGTCCACCACACGCGTGGCCCGGTGGCCGGGCGCATCTGCACGCCGGTATGTCGGCCAGCCGACGAAGGACTACTCCCCTTCACCATCAGAATACCCGACTAGGGTCGCGCGTATGACTGACCCTGGCTCTGTCATCGGCTGGCTTTCTGACGCTGACCCATCGATCCGCTGGCAGGTGATGCGCGACCTGCTCGACGCCCCGGAGCGGGAGTGGAGGGCGGAGCGGGCCAAAGTGGAGACAGCGGGCTGGGGAGCCAGGCTCCTCTCACACGAGGACGAGGACGGGCAGTGGGCGGGCGGCGCCTTCCTCCCCAGCGGGTTCGACTTTCGCGAGTGGCAGGAGGCCGGCCAGCCATGGACGGCCACGGTGTTTTCGTTGTCGCAGCTGCGGGAGTTCGGCCTCGATCCCGCTTCGGACCGGATTCAGCGAGCCGTCGGACTGATCGGCGCCAGCTCACGCTGGGATCATGCCGGTGAGCCCTACTGGGAGGGCGAGGTCGAGGAGTGTATCAACGGCCGGGTCGTTGCCGACGGCGCCTACTTCGGGGTCGACGTCTCCGCCATCGTCGGCAGGCTGGTGGGCGAACGTCTCGACGACGGCGGCTGGAACTGCGAGAGGATCAACGGCTCGGTCCGCTCGTCCTTCGCCACCACCATCAACGTGCTGGAAGGGCTCCTGGAGCACCAGCGCGCCACCGGGGGCACGCCGCAGTCGCGAGAGGCGCGCGAGTCGGGCGAGGAGTTCCTGCTAGAGCGCAAGCTCTTCCGTCGTCTCAGCACCGGTGAACCGGCCGACGAGCAATTTCTGTGCTTCGTGCATCCGAACCGATGGCGCTACGACGTGCTCCGGGCCCTGGATTACTTCCGCTGCGCCGCTGCCCTGACCGGCGCCGCTCCGGACCCGAGGCTAGACGAAGCGGTCAGTCACATTCGTTCCAGGCGCCTGGACGACGGCCGGTGGCCCCTCGACTGGAGCCCGGCCGGCCGGGTCTGGTTCGACGTGAACGACGGAGCGGGCCAGCCCTCCCGGTGGGTGACTCTCCGTTCGATGCGTGTGCTCCGCTGGTGGGAGGGGCAGGGCGCGGCGTAGTTAATCCATGGAGCCTGGCAACTGCTCGGTGACGTTGGCTTCGGTGGCTGTCTTGTCGAGACCGAGCCCGGTGAGAACGCCTGAGCCATCCTCGAACTCGAGTCGGCCGACGACCCCGGTGCCAGGCGCGGGCATACGATGCTTACCCGGAGGTCGCGCTCAGGGAAGCCGTGGCTGGTGAAGATCGACGACGTTGCCCGCTTGGCCGGGGCGCTGACTGGCGTGCGCCGTACCACGTCAGCAGGGCTGGCCCAGTGGCGCTACCACGGCCGGCTGGTCGCGCGCCAGCTTGACGATGCGCACTTGGTGATCCGCGCTGATTTCGACGCTCGCGACTTGATGGTGCGCCAGTTTCCGGAAACCTTCAGTGTCCCAAGCCGGTTCACCAAGCACATGATGGTTGTCGCCGACCTCGCCCGGGCCGATGCCGGTGCGATCGAAGATGCCCTCGAAGGAGCATGGCGGCTTCAGCGCAGCGCCGGCTCATCGTCTTGAACCACGGAGCCTTGAACCACGGCAGGATGCCCGCGCGCGTCCCCAGCATCGCGGCGCGGGCCCCCGCCATGCCGCGCCAGTATACGAACACAAGTTCGAATTATCGAGATCCACACACCCTGCACAATGCCTAACAACTATCTAAATTGGCGTGAACTGCCCTGTTCGACCCAACTTGAGACTTGCCCTTCGGTAGGCTCAGCCGCGGCCAGGCCATGATCAGCCTCGTCGGTGTGAGGCCGGGCCGGATCGGAGCACCGGGACCTGACTCCGAGGGAGAGCGGTTATGGCAAGTGCCTTGGCGGCGGCCCATGTACGGGCGGCCTCTGGTGGAGTTCATCACAGACGGCGGGCCTGGTACGCGGGCCTTGCCCTGGTTGCCGTCTTCGGCATGACCGGGCTGGATGTGATCGGCGTTTCGGCGCCGGCGCAGGCGGCCGGCTCGGCGTGGTCGGTAGTGCCGAGCCCGGAACCTCAGCAGCTGGTGAACGGCGCGTTCAATGGCGTGTCGTGCGCGTCGGCCAGCTTCTGCATGGGAGTCGGCTACTACGAATCCTCCGACGGCAACCTCGCCGGGACCCTCACCGAGAGCTGGAACGGCAGTAGCTGGTCGGTCGTGGCCAGTGGCAATGCGGACGATGGGTATAACAGCAGTCTTCTTTACGGGGTGTCGTGCGTGTCGGCCAGCTTCTGCGCCGCCGTGGGCGAGTATCGCCATGGGCAAGGGGGCGGGGCTGACAACCCCATCGTCGAGATGTGGAACGGCAGCGGCTGGACCGGGGTTGCGGTGTTGCCCATCGCCGGGAGGCTGACCGACGTGTCTTGCCTCTCGGCCACGTCGTGCACTGCCGTCGGCTACAGCGTCGACTTCTCCACTGGCCTGGAGCAGACGCTGGCCGAATCGTGGAACGGCACCAGCTGGACGCAGGTGACGAGCCCAGACCCCGGTACCGGTGACAATGTTTTCGGCGGGGTGTCATGCCTGTCGGCGACCTCGTGCATCGCGGTGGGGAGCCAGACGACGAGCAGCCCGCAGACGCTGGTCGAGTCCTGGAACGGCACCGCCTGGTCGGTCGTATCCAGCCCCAGCCGTACCGGGACCAGCGGCCTGGACGGGATATCGTGCCTGTCGGCCAGTTCCTGCACGGCCGTGGGCAGCAGCACGGCGACCGCCAAGGCGCCCAGCAAGACGCTGATCGAGACCTGGAACGGCAGCACCTGGTCGATCGTGCCCAGCCCGAACAACGCCAGCGGTCACCCCAGTTACCTCAGCTCCGTGTCCTGCCCGACAGCCACCTTCTGCGTCGCGGGGGGCAGCCAGGCCCAGGTGTGGAATGGCAGCACCTGGTCGATCGTCTACAGCCTGGGCGAGTACTCCGGCGCTGGCCTGTCCGGGGTGTCGTGCCCGTCGGCTAGTTCCTGCCTCGTCGCCGGGTGGTCCCGGGACAGCAACAAGATCCCGCACACCGTGGCTTACACCTGGGACGGCACCGCCTGGGCAGCGGCGCCTGCCCCGCAGCACCAGGTGCTTGAAGACGCGCTGAGCGGCGTGACCTGCCTGTCGGCAAGTTCCTGCACCGCCGTCGGCTCGCGCACCTCCGGGCCCTTCTCGAGCGAACTGACCCAGACGCTGGCCGAGTCGTGGAACGGCAGCGTCTGGTCGGTGGTGCCCAGCCCCAGCCATTTCCAGAACGGCGCCGAGAACTACAGCACGCTGGCCGCGGTGTCATGCCTGTCGGCGAGTTCCTGCACCGCGGTGGGTAACTGGGAAGCGGATACCGCGGATAACCACGCCGTGCAGAGCCTGGTCGAATCGTGGAACGGCAGCGCCTGGTCGCTAGTGCCCAGCCCGGACAAGGGAACATTCACCGACGGCAACGAGCTGACCGGCGTGTCGTGCGTCTCGGCCAGCTCCTGCACGGCCGTCGGGTTCTATTTCCCCAACGGGTTCAACAACGAAGCGAAGACCCTGGTTGAGTCGTGGAACGGCACCAAGTGGTCCGTAGTCCCCAGCCCGGTCGAGGGGGTGGAGAGCAGCCTGGCCTCCGTGTCGTGTGTCTCGGCCAGTTCCTGCATCGCCGTCGGTTCCTACGTGGCCAGTGAAGGCGATGAGCCAGGGCCTCTGGCGGAGTCGTGGAACGGGAGCACCTGGTCGGTCAACCTGGACTCCCCGGACATCGGCAGTCTGTCCGGGGTGTCCTGTGTGTCGGCCAGTTCGTGCACCGCCGTCGGCACCAGCGGAACAAACAGAACCACTCTGGTCGAGTCCTGGGACGGCAGCACCTGGTCGGCCGTGACCAGCCCCAACAGCGGGTCGGGCAATAACGAACTGGACAGCGTGTCCTGCATATCGGCCACGTCCTGCACCGCCGTCGGCTCGTCGTCGGCCGAAGCCGATCTCGATGCGGCCAACACCCTGGTCGAGTCCTGGGACGGCACCACGTGGTCGGTCGTGACCAGCCCGGACGGAACCATTCCGGCCGGCACCCAGCAAGGGCCCAACGACCTCCTGGGCGTGTCGTGCGTGGCTGCTTCCTGCACGGCCGTGGGCGACAACCGCTCGGCCGGCCCCGAAAATAATCAGTACACGCTGATTGAGAGCAACGCCTAGGCGGTGCCGGGCAGGCCCAGGTCGCTCTGGCCAAGCAAACGCTCCGGGTGCGCAAAGTACCGGCGCACCCGGAGCAAAGGCAACGCTAGGGCCTAGCCTGAGGTTGGAATCCACTCCGCATTCGTGCCGGGAGTGCCCGTGGCCAGGTATACCTCTCGCCCAGATCCTGGGCTGACGAGATACGCCTTGGTGCCGTAATGAGCGTTGCCGTACTTGTTTTCAATTCGATAGTCACCGTTGGATAGCTCGTCCTGGATCCAGTACTGGGACGCGAGCCTCTTACATGAAATCGCGCCTATCCGGTTACCAGCGGCTAGATTCCATGTCATGCAGAGCCCGTTGGGTAGCTGCAGCTCGCAGGTGAGAGGGTTTCCCGAGGTGGTGCACTTGATCTCGGTAAGTGGAGTGTTATGGCTATGCGAGCTGGAAAAGCGTCCGCTATCTGAACTCCACCATAGCTTGCCGTAACCGGCGGCACTAACCCATACGTTGCCACCAGGCGCCGCCGTTGCTGGCCCCGCGAAAGCCATCCCGACGCCTGCGGCGACCAGCAGCCCTGATGCGATCGCGGCCAACCTTAACCTCAGCTTCATTTGCCACCTAGCCTTTCGAGTGTCTCCATGCGCAGCATTCAGCAGCCTCCCGCGATCGTGGGGAAGATGCCACGAACAATGACCGGCACTTTTACCGGAAGAATTCGGCCGCTTCGGGTGCGGCCACCGGGGACCGGTTGCCTGCGGGGCGGGGACAGGTGAACGATCAGCCAGGACCTAGGGCTGGCGTTCGGCCAACTGTCAAGATGACGCCAATACCGGTCTCCGTTGCTCATGTACTCTTCGGTTATGCGCAGCTCCGAACCGGCGTCTCTGGCGATTCTGATGGTGATCGTCCTACTAGCCGCTGTACTAGCGGCCGGGTACTTCATCGGCCGCGAGTACGTCAGCAGACGCGTGAACAGGCGCAACTGGTAATAGCCCAGGCCTGCTGCGTGGCCGCTCACCGGCCGCCACTTGCCTTGACTTAGAGCACGCTCTAGATCATATCGTCGCGGCCATGAAGGCCTCACCATGGTGAAGGTGCGGAACCCGGGCCGCGTGCGCGGGCGGCTTATAGCCCGGTCGCTGCGCCATCGCGACTACGCGCTGCTGTGGGGCGGGCAGACGGTCTCCGTTCTCGGTGACGGCATCTACACGATCGCCATCGCACTGGAGACGCTGCGCATCAGTGACCACCCGGCCACCCTGGCCTACGTCGAGACGGCGCGAGTGGCGCCGAACGCGCTGCTCCTCCTTCTAGCCGGAGCGATCGTCGACCGGCTCCCGCGGCGCCTGGTCATCCTCGGCGCGGATCTGCTGAGGGGCGGTGCCGTCGCCGCGATCGCTGTGCTCGCGGCTGTGCACGCACTGGACGTCACCGGGCTGGTTGTCCTTTCCGCCGCCGTCGGCGTGGGAGACGCCTTTTTCTACCCCGCATACCGGGCCGTCATGCCCGAACTCTTGCCGCCCGGGCTTCTCACCCAGGGGAACGCCTTCAACAGCGCGAGCCAGACCGTGGGGCAGGCCTTCGCTGGCCCTGCGATCGGTGGCGTGCTGGTTGCGCTGGGGGGCACGTCGACAGCGCTGGCCGTTGACGCTGCCAGCTTCGCGGTCAGCGCCATGTGCGTGATCCTGATGCGCCGTGTTCCCGCGCCAGCGTCCTCGGGGCGGTCCGTGGCGGCCGATGTCGGCCAAGGCATCCGCTGGACGATGCGCCAACGCTGGCTCTGGTTTGGGATCCTGGCCGTCGGGGTGGCCAACTTCGCCGGTTTCTCCCCGATGGCTGTCACTATCCCGCTTCTCGTCCGCGACATCCTCCACCAGGGTCCCGCAGCCTACGGAGCGACTTTCGCCGCTGCTGGCGCTGGCGGGCTTGCCGCTGCCGTCGTGGCCGCGCGGCTTGGCTCGCCCAAGCGCAGGATCAGCGTGATCTGGGCCGCCTGGGCTGCGGCTTCGTTTGCGCTGGCTGGCGTGGGCGTCGCCCCCGATGTCTTCGTCGTCGCGGCCTGCGGTGCCATCACGTACTTCGGCGTCGTCTACGGCAACCTTCTGTGGGGCGCCCTCATGCAGGTGGCCGTGCCAGCCGACATGCTCGGCCGCGCCTCCTCGGTCGACTGGCTCTTCTCGACCTGCCTCTCCCCCCTCGGCATCCTTTTCGCCGGGGCGCTCGCCGGATCGATCGGCGTCCGTCAGACCATCTTGCTGGGTGCGGGGCTGTCCGCGCTGTCCTGCCTCGTCGTCTTCGTGCCGGGCGTCCGCGACACCGGTCAGCCCGGCGACCGCCCGCGGCCCCTGCACACCAACCCCAGCGAAAAGAGCACCGCGCGTTAAGAAGAGTGGGTGGAGGACCCGTCGCGGCGGCCTGACGCGCGTGCCGGCGAAATAACGAAGGATCGGGGCTGGTGGGGAAGGCCCGGCGAGTTATCCCGCAAACTCGACATTTGTGCAGGTTGCTGTGCCCAACGAGCCGACACTGCAATGCGCTGGCGTGCCATAGTTCGGACCGTGGTTGCTGCCACCAATGAGGTAGTTCAGTTCTGAGACGTAATACCCAGTCTGGGCGTTCCCGGTGTCGGAGAGGGTATACGTTACCCCGGCTTCCTCAGGGGCGTAAGTTTGCATATTCGTGTGAGTCGAGCAATTGCCTGCAAGCCATATCTTGCTGGCTTCCGGCCGCAGACTCCCGCAGAAATAGAGTACCGTGTGAAGCTCGATCGAGGTAGTGGAATAATTGCATTCGACATGGCCGGTGAATGTGACGGACTGACCGTTAGCCGTAATATCGCTTATCGCGGGCATACAGGTGTCACTTGCCGATACCGCCGCACTGGCGGCGGGGGCGGCCGCGCCCAGCCCCGCCGTTATCAGCGCTCCGCACACCAGCAGTGCCTTGACTGATACGAGCATGCCAGCCTCCCGCTCGTCCTGGCCGTCCCGCGGGGACGGCGCATCAGGTCCCTAGCGCCTTGCACGCACCCGAGAACGGAACGGTTCAACGCGGTGAAGGAAGTCCCCTCACCGTCACCGCTGGGGCTGGTTCGCGAAGGTTCGTCGTTATTGGCGCCGCAGGTCAGGCCCGGTGCGTGGCTCCGTGCACAAGACCGTCAACAGGCCGTACAAGAGCGAACTGCAACCCGGAGTGCAACCCTGGCTACCAGTGATCCAGCTCGCGACGAGGCAGGCCGTGTAAGGCCGGGGTAGCCTCCAGCCAAGTGCCCGGAAGGTGCCGATCACGGTATGTTGACGCCTGAGCAGGAAGCGGCACATGCGCTTGGCTACGGCATCAGCAGGACTGACCTGAAACCAGAGGTACAAGCCGCCCCGCATTTCGTCGCCCTCGTCCGTGCCGGGGCACGGTTCGAGCGCGGCAGACTGATCGAGCGCGAACCCGCCGACAGCGATTCCGGGCTGCCTGGCACAAGGTCGGCCGTAGGCCCGCAGGGGGGTCCGGCGATGGCCCGGGAGATCTGATACGGGACGGCTACGGCCCTTTGGCTGTGCGGTCGGTCAGGAAGGGAATGACCTCGGCGAGGAACTGTTCCGGGCGGCGGCTGTGTATCCGGTGTCCTGCCGGGATCGTGACGAAGCTGCAGTGGGGGATGGACCTGGCCGCTTCGGCGAGGTGGCGGGGGAGGATGTGGCTGGTGGGGCCGCCGGAGATCAGCAGCGTGGGCGCTGTGATCAGTGGGAGGCGGTCCCACCAGGCGGGATCCGGGATGTGCAGCTGCCGGACCGCCGAGGCGACCGCTCTCCGGTCGTACCCGCTGTGGGTGGCCAGGCCCGCGAGTGCGGCCAGCAGGAACCGGGGACCGGACAGTCCGTTCCTGCCTTCGGTGTCGCGGCCGGGGATGCCAGGTTCTTCCAGGACCAGGCGGCTGACTCGATCGGGTTCGCGCTGGGCCAGCACGGAGGCGGCGTAGCCGCCGAGCGAGTGCCCGACCAGAGCGGCGGACCGGATCGCGAGGATATCCATCAGGCCGCGGATGTCGTCGCTGTAGGCGCTCAGCGGGTAGTCCCTGGCGCGGGAGCTGCCGCCGTGCCCGCGCAGGTCGGCCGCGATGACATAATGCCCGCCTGCAGCGAGGGCCGCGGTGAGGCGGTTCCAGGTGGCGCTGCTGCTGGCCCCGCCGTGCAGCAACACAGCAGCCGGCCCCGCCCGGTCTCCCGCCTCGCGGAAGCTGATGCTCATCCCGCCGACCGGGACTGCACGTGTCGTTGCCGGCTGGCTTGCCGTCGTCATCGCCGCGGTCAGATCAGGATCGAGTCGCGGCGGGCGCGGAGGGCGTCGGCGATGGCCTCGGGAGCCGTGTCGGGCGACCCGGCCTGGTAGGGCGGCTGCGGGTCATATTCGAGTGCGAGCTGGATCATCTGCGCGACGGCCTCGCCGGCGAGCTTTCCGGCGAGCTCGAGGGCCATGTCCAGTCCGGCGGACACCCCGGCGGCTGTCATGTACTTGCCGTCGGTGACCACCCGTTCGGCGGCCGGGACCGCACCGAGCCCGGCGAGCTTGTCCATGGCCAGCCAGTGTGTCGTGGCGCGGCGCTCCCCCAGCAGGCCGGCCGAGGCGAGCAACAGCGACCCCGAGCAAACGGAGGTCGTCCAGGCGCTGTGCTCGTCCGCGGCGCGCAGCCACTCCAGCAGCGCCTCGTCGGCCATGTGCGCGTTCTGGCCGGGTCCGCCCGGGACAACGACGACATCGGGCCGCTGGATGTCGGGCAGGGCGGCATCGGCGATCAGGCGCAGGGTGCCCTTCTCGTTCACCACCGGGCCGGGCGCATGCGCGGCGAAGACGACTTCCGCGCCCGGCAGGCTGCTGAGGACGTCATAGGGGCCGACGGCGTCCAGCGCCGTGAACCGGTCGAACAACACGATGGTGACAAGCACGATCCGTCCCTTCTAGTGTGAGTAACTCTGTTAGCCCTCCGGGCCGAGGTGCGCGTTGAGCGCGGCCTGGAGCAGGGGCCCGGGGTCCGTGAGCCCTGTCGCTAGCTGGAGGCTGCCCCATCCCCACAGCTGGGCGATGCCGTGCAGGTTCGCCCACAGCGCGCCGGCCACGACCTCGGGGGCGGCGCCCGCCGGCGGATGCGCGTCGGCGACCAGCGTGGTGACCATGCGGAACAGCGGCAGGCTGACGTCCCGCAGTCCCAGCCGGTTGCTTTCGAGCAGGTCGTGGCGGAACATCAGCTCGTACATGCCGCGGTCGGACCGCGCGAAGTCTAGGTAGGCCCGGCCCAGCGCGGCCAGCTTGGCACGGGCGCTTCCCATGCTGGCTGCGGCAGCCTCGCCGAGCTCGGCGGCCAGGCTGGCGAAGCCCCGCCGCGCGACAGCGGACAGCAGCTCAAGGTGAGTCGGGAAATACCGCCGGGGGGCGCCGTGGGAGACCCCGGCGCGCCGCGCGATCTCCCGCAGCGACACCGCCCCGGTACCTTCGCTCGCCACAAGCGCTACGCCAGCGTCGACCAGCCGGTCACGAAGCCCGGCTTCCATCCTGTCCACCGGTACTGTCTACCACGGGGGGTAGACACTGTCTACTAGCCGTGATAGGGAGGGACTGTGACTGATTTCCGAACCGGCCCGGCGCTGGTGCTGGTCAGCGGGCCCGACGGCGGCGGAATCGCCGTCATCACGCTCAACCGGCCGGAGAAGAAGAACGCGCTATCGATCGCACTGCGCGAGGATGCCATCGCGATCCTCGGCCGGCTCGCCGGTGACCAGGCGGTCAAGGCCCTGGTCATCACCGGGAGCGGCGGCTGCTTCAGTGCGGGCTTCGACATGCGGGAATTTACCGTGACCGGCCCAGGCCACTCCGAACGCCTCTGGCGGTCCTCGGACCTGTTCCACCATGCGGTGCACCGGTTCCCAGTCCCGGTGATCGCGGCCGTTGACGGCGCCGCGTACGGTGGCGGCTTCGACCTCGCCGTACTATGCGACGTGCGCATCGCCACGCACCGCGCGACCTTCGCCCATCCCGAGACCGCACACGGGCCAGTGGTCTACGGGCCGCTGCACGACCTGGTAGGCGGCGCCATCGCCCGCGAACTGGTCCTGACCGGCCGTGAGATCGACGCCCGGGAAGCTCAGCGGCTGCACCTCGTCAGCGAGCTCACCGACCCCGGTGAGCTCATGGAACGGACCGTTGGCCTGGCCCGGCAGGTCGCCCGGGCGCCTCGCGAAGTCCTGGTACGGAACAAATCGAAGTTCACCGCCCGCTCCGGCATCGCTCCGCAGACCCAGACACTCGACCTGTAATTAATGTCCGCCTGGCGACCGGCAGGTTCCAGGGACTGCCCCATTCTGACGGCCCGTCCGCACGGTCCATCTCCGGCGGCGACCAACGACCCGATCCACAGGTCTTGACAAATGTCGCCTCTTCGTCTCGAAGTCAAAACACGTCACGGATGGCCAGCGCTGCGACATTCCTGACCTGGGAAGCATCGTCCGTAGCTGTCCGCTGACGTCCATCGGTGGCGGCGGCGATAGTTACCCACTGGTTAGTCGGTTGGCTGACACCCTCGGCCGACCTCGGCGGCGGCGGACTATCGGCTTGGGAAGGAGGCGGAAGGCGGTGTTCCTGCCCGCCCGCAGCAAGGCTGGGCTAGGCGCTGGGTTCCGCATTCACGACCTGCGGCACACCGCTGCCTCGCAGTTTCCAGGCTGGCTATCCGCCGAAGATGGTCCAGGAGATCCTGGGGCATGCCACACGACCACGCTGGACCTGTACGGGACCTCTACCCTGGCGACATGGACCGCTACGCCGATCGTCTCGACAGCGCCGCCGACGAGGCTGGTAAGGCCAAAACAAGGCCAGATGACGGTGAGGACCAGTAGGCCGCAGAGTGATCAAGGTGTCTACCTGCGGAATCAATGGCGCGCTCGGAGGGACTCGAACCCCCAACCTTCTGATCCGTAG
>Ga0335074_10013411_pt1 | contig 11517 bp, 12 predicted proteins | sample Lox_Sample_23_FD_206715 | JGI IMG/M metagenome (GOLD analysis project Ga0335074, IMG submission 206715) | Soil microbial communities from Loxahatchee National Wildlife Refuge, Florida, United States - Lox_Sample_2.3 | ecosystem: Environmental > Terrestrial > Soil > Wetlands | place: USA...
CAAGCCCCGCTCGGCCGCGGCACCCGAGTGCGCGGAACGCGGCAGGCCGAGGCTCTGTCGGTGGTGCTGGACGGGCTGGAGGGGTTCTGCAGCGCCCAGCAGATCCATGCCGAGCTGCGCAACCGGGGTGAGCACGTGGGGCTCACCACGGTCTACCGGCACCTGCAGGTGCTCAGCGAGGACGGCCGGGTTGACGCCATCCGCGATGCCACCGGCGAGACGCTGTACCGCAAGTGCCGCACCGACACCCACCATCACCACCTGACCTGCCGTAACTGCGGACGCAGCGTCGAGGTGGAAGGCCGGGCTGTGGAGCGCTGGGCCGAGCAGGTAGCTGCCGAAGCCGGGTTCACCGATGTCGGGCACACCGTGGAACTCTTCGGGCTCTGCCCGGACTGCAGCCGCCAGAGCTAGCCGCCGTCACCGGCAGGCTGGCTCAGCGGCCTTCAGAACCGACGTTGGCTGCGAGCCACCTCCCGAGCGGGCGACTGGCCTCCAGGAACGTCGCGATGTGGCCCTTGGCCGCGCTGGTCCCGAGCCACGGCTCGACCGGCCACTGCTTCCAGGTGATCATCCCCTTGCAGCGCAGCAGGCCGATCCGCGGATGGTCGGCCGGGTAGCCCCTGGGCGCGGACTTGAGCATCTCGTGGCCTCGAACGGTGATCTGCTGCTGCTCGATGCCCGCGATGACGCGGGCCAGATCCTCGCCGGTCTCGTCGCTGTCGACTGCGAGCCGGTACCGGGCGAGCTGGCCCGGGTCCATCGCATACATGCCGGTGCCCGCGGCCAGGCCACTTGCGGACAGCTGGATGTAGCCGTCCGTGAGGGCCGCGGCGATCGCTGTCTTGTACGGGGACTTGTCCTTGCTGAACCGGAGGTCGCGGTACGGCCGGAAGATCTTGGGCTCGCCGAAGTCGGCGCTGAGCTCTTCGACGAGCTCGGTCATGGGACCCAGGACCTTCTCCTCGTAGACCACCTTGTGCGCCGTCCAGTAGGCCTTCGAGTTGTCGGCCTCCAGCCCCTCGTAGAACTCCAGCGCCTCGGCTGGCCAGCCCTGGAACGCCATTCCGGTCCCTCCTGCTCTTACGCTTCCTCCAGGATTGTGCCCTAAGCTCCCCGATCATCTGAGCCGGCCGAACCAGGAGGCATGCCTGCCGTGTCCACCCCGAACAGCAGTGATCTCAGCGGGCTGACCGCCCTCGTCACCGGCGGCGCCTCGGGAATCGGCTTAGCCACAGCGAAGCTGATGACCGCACGGGGCGCCCGCGTGGCAATCCTCGACCGAGAGATACCCGAAAGCAGCAAAGACTCAGGACTGCACCCAGTCGTGGCCGACGTTACCGACGACGGCGCGGTCCGCCTGGCGGTCGCCGCGGCGGCCGAGGCCCTGGGCGGCCTGGACATCCTGGTCAACAACGCGGGCATCGGCGCCGCCGGCACGGTGGAGGACAACGATGACGCGCAATGGCATCACGTGCTGGACGTGAACGTGCTCGGCATCGTCCGCACCACGCGGGCTGCGCTGCCGGCGCTGCGCGCCGCCGTGGCCCGGCGGGGCCAGGCTGCGATCGTGAATACCTGCTCAGTGGCGGGCTTGGCCGGGTTGCCGCAGCGCGCCCTGTACTCGGCGAGCAAGGGCGCCGTGTATGCGCTGACGCTGGCCATGGCGGCCGATCACGTGCGCGAACGCATCAGGGTCACCTGCGTCACCCCGGGAACCGTGGACACGCCGTGGGTCGGCAGGCTGCTGGACGCCGCGCCGGACCCGGAAGCAGAGCGCGCCGCGCTGCAGGCCCGCCAGCCCATGGGCCGCCTGGTCACGGCGGAGGAGGTCGCCGCGGCCATCGCCTACCTGGCCAGCCCGCTAGCCAGCGCTATTACTGGCGTCGCCCTCCCGGTCGACGGAGGCATGGCGGGCCTCCGTCTCCGCCCGGCCGGCTAAACCGGAGGCGGCGTGGGGCAGCGGTGACGCTTGCCGTGCAGGATCGGGATGCAGGTGGGGCTGGGCGTCGGCGACGGTGACACCGGCGCGGTCGGCTGCACGGTGGGCGTCGGCAGCGGTGGCGGGAGGGTGGTCGGCGCCGGCGCTGGTGTCGGGGACGGGGTAGGGGTCGGCGCCGGAGTGGACAGCGTGGTGGCGACCGGACTCGACGACGTGGCTGACGGCAGCGGCGACTGGGACGGGCTGGACGAAGCGGGCGCCGCGCCCACCGCGTGGACGGGCGACGCGGTCGGCGCCTGGGAGCCAGTGGCTGAGGTAAGGGCGAGGAAGAGCCCCGTGGCCGCCAGCAGCCCGAGGGCCACGCCTCCCGCGGTCAGGACGCGCCGGGACCGCCCGGTCGCTGCCTGGTTCGGTCCCTGCCGCATCCAGCGCAGCCCGCCGAGGCCCTGGCCGGCTGGCCCGGCCGAGCCGTGATCGGCGGAGAGGTAGCCCGCTGCCGCCGAGCCGAGGAAGACCGGCCCCACGATGGTTCGCAACGGCCCGCCGAGGTCGGCAAGCTCGGCGTCCTGGGCCACGGGGAACTGCCTCAGGTAGGCCTCGCGCAGGGCAGTGCGGGCCTGGCGGGCGAGGTCGACGGCGCCGTTGGGGGTGAGGCCGAGGACGGCGCCGGTCACCTCCAAGTCGCAGTGCTCGATGTCGGCGTGCCACAGCACCGCCCGCATCCGCTCTGGCAGCGACATGAACGCGAGGTACAGCGGCGACCTGACCAGGTCAGCGATGGCCGGATCGGTGAACAGCGGCTCACCGACGCCTGCGGCTTCGGTCGCTGTGGCGTCAATGCCGGTGATCACAGTTGTGGCTGCGTCGCCCGATACCACTGGGCCTGGCACCTCGGTGCCCGCTGCCGGCAGCGTGTCCGCGCCGTTCCCGCTGCCGCCGGCCAGCCGCTCGTGCGCCGCCCAGCGGACCGAGGTGAACAGGTATGGGCGCAGCGCCACCCTGGGGCCGCGGCCGTCCCTGATCAGGTTGCCGATCTGGCCGAACGTCAGCGCGACGATCGCTTCCGCGGCGACCCGATCCGGGCAGAGCTCGGCGGTCAGGCCGCGCGCTGCCGCCGCATGACGCTCACGGAGCATTTCGAAGGCAGCTTCATCGCCGGACCCGGCCGCGTTGATCAGTTCCGCGTCACTTCTGGGCAGCGGCTGCGTGAATGACTCATCCATAATTCGTCCGTTTTATGTTCTTAATCCTGTTGCTTCGGACAAATCATGTCATGCTCCTAAGGGCTGCGTGGTGACTTCGCCGCAGCCGGGAGGATCGCGTTTCCGGCCGCGTGACCTGGCCAATCCAAGTATGAGCCGGATTGGCCAGCACGCGGTTAGCCGAAATTGGCCTCAGGGTAAGGATCCGGTGCCCACAGGCAGCGCGGCTTCGGGGTCAGCTGGCTCAGGCTCGCGGATGCCGTAGCGCGCGTACAGGCGGCGCAGCGGGCGCGGCGCCCACCAGTTCACCGGGCCGAGCAGCCGCATCACCGCTGGTACCAGCATCACCCGTACGATCGTGGCGTCCACGACGAGCGCGACGATCATCCCGACGCCGAGCAGCTTGATGAACGTGATCCCGGACGCGGAGAACGCGCCCACGACTATGACCAGCAGAAATGCCAGGCTGGTGATCAGCCCGCCGGTACGCTGCAGCCCGCTCGCGACCGCCACGGTGTTGTCGCCGGTCACGTCGTAGCGCTCGCGGATCCGCGAGAGCAGGAACACCTCGTAGTCCATGGACAGCCCGAACATGATCCCGAACAGCAGGATCGGCATCGCCGGGTCGATCGTGCCGGTCGGCGTGAACCGCAGCAGCCCGGACAGGTGGCCTTCCTGGAAGATCCAGACCAGCACTCCGTACATAGCCGACAGCGACAGCACGTTCATCACGATCGCCTTCACCGGCAGCACCACCGACCCGAACGCCAGGAACAGCAGCACAAACGTGGACAGCGCCACGACCAGGCCCATCCATGGCAGCACGGATCCGAGGGCGGACAGTTCGTCCACAACTCCCGCGGTCTCCCCGCCCACGTACCTGGTAGCGCCCGCAGGCGGTGGCACGTCCCTGACCTGGCCCACGACCGCCCGCGCCTGCGGTGAATACGGTGCAGGGCCGTAACCCATGTCGACCCGCGCGACGTCGCCGTGCACGCCGGTCAGCCGCGCGCTGCTGACCCCGGGAACGTGCCTGAGGTCGCTGACGTACGACGCCAGGCCCGCCTCGCGGGCCGGGGAGCCGGCCACCGGACCAGGGAACCGCAGCACGGACTCGATCGGTGCTGTCGGGTTGCCAGGGAAGTCGCGGTTCAGCGCCTCGGTCACCACCCGCTGCGGGGCACCAGCCGGGAGCGAGGTGGCGTCGGTCCCGCCCCAGGTGATCCGCAGGAACGGTGAGCCGAGCAGCAGCAGGACGGCCACGATCGGGACCGCATAGAGCAGCGGACGGCGCATCACGCTGCCCGCCAGCCGGTACCAGACCCCCTCGCCCTCCGCACGCGGCGCCCGGCGCACTGACCGCCGCACCCGCAGCGCGTTGACCCGGGGCCCGAGGACGGCCAGCAGCGCGGGCAGCACGATCAGCGCGGCGAGCATGTCGACGAGCACGGTCGCGACGCCCCCGTACCCCATCGAGCGCAGGAACGTTATCGGGAACAGCGTCAGGCTGGCCAGGGCCAGCGACACGGTGATACCGGACACAGCCACGGTGCGCCCAGCGGTGGCCACCGTCCTGGCTACAGCGTCTTCCACTGATCCTTGCCGGTGCAGTTCCTCACGGAACCGGCTGACCATGAACAGCCCGTAGTCGATGCCGAGCCCGAGGCCCAGGATCGTGGTGATGTTGATCGAGTACGTGGAGACCGTGGTGGTCAGGGTCAGCAGCCGCAGCGCGGTGAACGATCCGAGGATCGCGATGCCGCCGATCGTGACCGGCAGGCTGGCGGCGACCAGGCTGCCGAAGATCACCAGCATCAGGATCAGCAGCACCGGCAGGGAGAACGCCTCGGCTCGGCCGATGTCCGAGGTCACCTCTTTGCTGATCGCCTCGTACGTCGGCACCGGGCCGCCGACCTGGGTGGTCAGCCCCGGGGCGCCAAGCTCGCCCTTGATCGCGTCATAACTCTGCTGCCTGGCGTCGTCCGTACTGCCTGCCATCTCGAGCACGGTGTAGGTCTCGTGCCCGCTGGCGCTGACGAACTGCGGCGAACCGGTCGACCAGTAGGTGGCGAAGGACGCGACGTCGCTCTTCGGCAGGCTGGCCAGGGTCTGGGTCACTGCCTGCCGGAAGGCCGGCGAGGAGCGCACCGTGAGTGTGGGGCTGGAGTAGAGCACCACGACATCGCCCGCGTCCCGGCCGAACGCCGAGGCTGCCAGGTTCGCCGACTGCTGGCTCTGGCTGTCCGGCGGCGTGAACCCGCCCGACGACTGCAGCTTGCCGAACACGCCGGTCCCCCATACAGCGGCGAACGCCACGACAACCAGCGCGAGCCCGAGTACCAGCCGCCTGCGGCGGTACATGCGGTGCCCCCAGCTCTCGAACATGGGGTTCCTCCCCCGGTTAGGCTTACAATCAGCAGGTCAGTGAACGGTGTAAACTGCTAATAGCGTTAACTTCGCATACGCAGTTAACAACTGTCAAGCGCGCTCATGGACCAGGAGGTTTGGAACTGGCTGAGGCACCGAGCCGGCGCGACCGCGTACGGGCGGCGACGACCGAGGAGATCAAGCAGACAGCCCGGCGGATCCTCGTGGAGGAGGGACCCGAGGCGTTGTCGCTGCGCGCGATAGCGGGCGAGATGGGGATGACCGCGCCCGCTCTCTACCGCTACTTCGGCAGCCGCGACGAGCTGATCAAGCATGTCTGCGCTGACATCTTCGGTGAGCTGGCACAGGCTATTCAGGACGCGATCGGCCAAGCGGCCGCCGCCTCGGAAGGTGACATGACCGCCAAGGTGCTCGCCGCGTGCTGGGCGTTCCGCGGCTGGTCGCTAAGCCACTCCCGCGAGTTCGGGCTCGTGTTCGCGACGCCGCTGCCCGGGCTGCACGTGCAGAAGGACGAGATCACGTCCGGGCCCGGCAGCGAATTCGGGAACACGTTCTTCCTGCTGATGCTGGACCTGTGGCGCAAGACGCGGTTTGCTGTGCCTCCAGACGACGAGATCGACCCCGGGCTGCGTGTCCAGCTGGAGCGCTACCGTGAGGGGCTGGCCACGCTGGCCGAGGGACTGCCGCTCGGCCTGCTGCTGACGTTCTTGCGCTGCTGGGTACGGCTGTACGGGATCGTGAGCCTGGAGGTCTTCGGGCACCTCAGCTTCGCCCTGGACGACGGCAGGCCGATGTTCGAGCTGATGCTCGCGGAAATGGCCCCGCAGGTGGGGCTGGCGTACCCACCCGGGACATAGGCAGCTCCGGGTGAACGCCCCGTGACCCGGCTAGATCCCTGGGGTTGCCCGGGGCCAGTGCCCGCCAGGGAACGAGGTGTTGTCCACGGCTGCGCCGTGCAGCGTCGCCATCTGGGACGCCTGGGCGACGAGGAGCGCGGTCAGCGTGCTGACAGACGCAATGACCAGCCCGGAGCTCACTGAGATCTCCCCGATAGCCATCGCGATGCCTGCCAGCGAGAACACCAGGCTGCCGAGCGCGATCACCGCCGCGGTCAGCGCCGCGATGGCCTGGAAGATAATGACGCCGACCGCTACATAGAACGCGGAGGCTGCGGCCGCGCAGGTGGTGAGCGCGGTCGCGGTCTGGGTCGAGATCGTCGCGACCTCGCCAGCCGCCGATGACTGCGGGGCCACGGTCGTGGAGTAAGCGGTCGCGGCGGTCCCCGTCCAGTCCTGGCTGATGCCGACGACCGGCAGGGTCAGCTCACCGGCGACCGTGCTCGCGATCCCCCGGACACCCGCCCATTCATAGGCGTACTCGAACATGTAGGCCGGAGCGACCACGCCCTTGAGCAGATCCTTTATTTTCTCCCAGAACGACTCGGCCATGTCGACCATCTTCTGGCAGAGCCAGCGGACCGTCTCCCTGACTATTGGGGGGATCCACCAGTTGCCCATGGCCGCGTTGCATGCCGCAGTTACGTCGTCGATCTTGCCGCCGAACATATCGGCGCCCGAGCTGACCTTCTCGGTGACTGCCTGGTACTGGGCGAGGCTATAGGTCATGGCTAAATCCCCTGCATTGCGTGCACCCGGAGGATGTTGCTGGCGGTGTCCTGCTCGGCCTGGCTGTATGTACGGGCCGAGAGTTCCAGCGCCGAGGCGATGCCGTGCATGCTGTGCGAGCCTTCCTCGCACCGGGCCGACACCTGCGCGACGACGGCGTCGTAGGGCGCCACGATGATCTGGAAGATGCCAGCTTCCATCCGGTTCATGTTCATCACGCTGACCCTGGCCGAAGCAGCCTCAAGCGCTGTGGCCTGCTGATCCCAGACGTGGGCGGCGAGACCGAGCGACCTCGTTACGACCTGCAGTTCACCTGACTCTGACATGACGGGCTCCATTGCGGGACGGGGGACGGGACTCGCTGCTGATCAGCTCCAGGGCTTCGGCGAAGATCTGTCCCAGGACAGCCGACTGACGCGCGGCGTCGGCGGCGGCGGCCGCCGCGACTGCGGCGAGGCTGGCCCGGGCGGCGGCGAGCGCCTCACCAAGTGCCCGGGTCAGGCTGGTTGCGGTCTGGCCCGACACCCACTCGGGATCGGCCTGGCAGGATACGAGCGAGGACGCCGACAGCGTCAGGGTGAGCTTGCCGTCGGCCGCTTGGCCGGAGCCCTGCGGCGGACCCGGCGCAGACTCCGCGCGGCGCCCGGCCGCATCGAACGCGCTCAGCGCGTTCTCGGCCAGCACGTGCAGGGGCCTGGGCCCGTTCTTGCGTGGTTTGCCCGCGAAGGCGGCCGGAATCTGGCTGACCGGGGTGCCCGCGGTATCCGCTTTGGCCTGGTCACCCGCGGTCCGGTCGGCTGCCGTCTGGTCAGCTGCGGTCCGGTCGCCCGTGGTCTGGTCACCCGTGGTCTGGTCGCCCGTGGTCTGGTCACCCGTGGTCTGGTCACCCGTGGTCTGGTCACCCGTGGTCTGGTCACCCGTGGTCTGGTCACCGGCGGTCTGGTCAAGCTGATCGCGGAGCTGGTCCACCCGCGACTTCCAGCCCGCTTGTTCTAGCTTGGCAGCCCAGGCATCCATCCGCTGGCGGGCGGCCGCCATGCACGCCTCGCCGACCGCGTCCGCGAACGCGTCAGCGGGCACCCTGCGTTTCCAGTCGCTGGTAACACGCAGCGAGCGCGGAAGCCCGTCAGGCCCAAGCCTGACGTGTACCGCACCGCACGAGTCAGTGCCCTCCGCACGTCCCGGCGCGCTTGACTGGGCTTCAGCGATGACCTGCTGCAAGCGGCTGGCCTGCTCCTGGAGGAGCATTAACTCCTGCTGGAGATCATCTGGCACGGTGAGACGTTATCATCCGGTTACATAACGGAGAACCGTAAATGAACCAATTGGTCAACAAAAAGGACCAGCTCACCGGCCGGGCCGGACCAGCTGACGGCGGAGACGCGACCCGTTCGCGTCACCCCGTGTTCTTCGTTCTGCTTGCCTGTTTGTGACTGTCTTTTTTTGGGGCAACCAGAGAGACACGGATGTCGGATGAAGTCCGGCCCTTGCTGATCGTGACCACGTCAGGCAGCCTTGACAAGAACGTACGGAAGCTCCGGCTGCCGTAGTTGCGTTCATCAAAAGCCGGGTCCAGGGCAAGCATCTTGTTCTTCAGCCACGATGCGCTGGCTGAGTCGTCGGGTGCCTCCTCCATGGCCGCCACCACCAGCCGCCCAGCGTCGGCGATGTTGAAGTTGGCGCCGACCTCGGCCCGTACAGCCGGGTTGACCTCGGCGACGAGCGTTCCCCAGTACTTGTACTCCGAGCACACAGCGACCAGCCGGGAGCTTGCCGACGCTTTGGTGCCGACCCCGACGACCCGCTTCCCCCACTCGCGCAGCCGCTGCACCAGCGGCGAGTAGTCACCGTCGCCCGCTACCAGCAGGAAGGTGCCGACGTCGGGGTGGGTGATCAGCACCTCCATGGCATCGACGGCCATGAGGATGTCGGCGGCGTTCTTCTGCTGAGCCCCGAACCTGGTCACCTGGATCAGCGTGATCCCGTTCTGGGCCAGGCTGTTCTGGTACCGGCCGAACTCCGGCCGGGACCAGTCGGCGTAGGCCCGCCGGATCGTCGCGTTCCCGTAGTCGCGGACCAGCAACTCCAGCGCCTTGTACGGGATCGGGTCGGCCTGCCCAGGCAGGTCCTCCCCGGCGCCCAGCGCCAGGTTCTCCAGATCGATGAATACCGCCACCATGTCCCCATGCGGCGCCTCGACCGCGGTCATCGGCGGCATCAGGCGCCATCTCCAGCAACGTTCTTGTGCATGCAGGCAGTATCGCTGCTCGGCCGCGAGCCGTGCGAGACTCCGCTCATGGCGGCCGTGCCACCGGACTACGACGACGACCCCGGGCGCTGGAGGTCCTGGAAACCCCCGCTTGACGCGCTCGACATCGTCGCCCCTGAGCTGCGCGGGCCGGTCCTGGACGTCGCCTGCGGCGAAGGTCGGCTCGCGTCCCGGCTCGGCGGCCACGTCCGCTGGGTCGGCATTGACTCATCGCCGACGCAGGTCGCTGCCAACCCCTGCCGGCCCGTGCTGCTCGGTGACATGCGGGCTCTGCCGTTCCGGGACGGCACGTTCGCCGAGGTGACGCACTTGTGGTGCCTGTATCACCTGGAAGACCCGGTGCCAGCGATCGTGGAAGCGGCGCGGGTCACCCGACCTGGCGGCCGTTACTACGCGTGCACAGCGGCGCGCGACTGCGATCCGGAGATCATGCCCGGGGGATACCCGCGGTCCTCGTTCGACGCTGAGGAGGCTGCTGACATCGTGGCCTCGGTCTTCGACAAGGTCGAGGCCCAGCGCTGGGACGGCCTCTTCTACCCGCTGCGGACCCGCGACGAGGTCCGGGCCTACTGCCGCGCCCACTTCATCCCGGCCAGCCGGGCGGAGACAGCCGACGTGCCGCTCTGGCTGACCAAGCGGGGCGTGCTCGTGCGCGCCCGCAAGCTGCCTGGCTAGCCTGACCGCCCTGGTCAGGCGCTGGCCGGGTCTGGTCAGGCTCTGGTCAGGTGTGGTCAGGTCAGGCTGGTCAGGCTCCGGTCAGGCGACGAAGGGCGCCGCTCCGGAGTCCGTGGCCATCGGGCGGCCAGCCGCCGCCCAGTCCTGCATGCCGCCGGCCACGTTGACCGCTTCCCATCCGCCGGCGCAGAGTGCCTGGGCCGCCCGCGCCGACCGCGCTCCGGATCTGCAGATCACGTAGACGGTCTCATCCTGCGGTATCTCCGCGCTGCGCACGCTGAGCTGGCCGAGCGGGATATGCCGGGCGCCGGCGGCGTAGCCTGCCGCCCACTCTTCTGGTTCGCGTACATCGAGCAGCCACGCGCCATCGGGCACGCTGGCCGCCGGGACCTCGTAAAGCTGACGCCCCTGCGGACTTGGCCGGCCGGATCCCCACTCGCTCACCGTGATCAGCACTCCCCTGCTGCCGTCTCGGGCGCCCGGCGGTACGCCAGGCGACCTGGACAGCCTACGACACGCGCCGGGAGCGCAGCCGACCCGGAATGCCGCGCCGGATCACCGGGTTTGAGCACCCGTGACCGACCCCGATGTGATCGTCCGGAGTGCACAGCCCGGTGAGCTTGCTGAGGTCGGCGAGCTGCGGGTAAGCGCGTACCAGGCCGGCGGCTTCCTGGCAGCCAAGTCCGACTACGAGCCGGTCCTGCGCGGCCTTGGTACCGCCGGGGACGGCACGGTGCTGGTGGCGGTGCCGCGCGGCGACGAGAGCCGGATACTCGGGACCGTCATGCTGCAGCCGCGGCCGCACGCCGGGGAGATCGCCGCGGGCCAGCACGAGGCCGAGATCAGGGCGCTCGCGGTGGCGCCGGACGGCCAGGGCCGCGGAACCGGAAACGCGCTGCTGCGGGCCGTGATCGACCTGGCCGCACAGCGCGGGGTTGCGCACCTCGTACTGCTGACGCAGCACGGGATGCGCGTGGCGCAGCACATGTACGAGCGGGCAGGCTTCCGCAGGCTCCCCGAACGCGACTGGTCCCCCGCCCCCGGCATCAACCTCCTCGCCTACGGCCTGCCCCTTCGCAGTGACCTTCGTGCCACCCGGACCTTCGTGCCACCCGCTGACCCGGATTGACTGCCACCCGCACGTTCCCGGCCTGGCATCCTGAGTGGTATGCCCGGATAATTACCTTCACCAAGACCATGCCTGACCAAGAATGCACCAATAGTCCGGTCACAGCAAGACCATCAGTGCATTCTTAACCGCGAGCGGCTCACCAGACACCTCATCCGAGCCGCCGCACAGCGGGACCGGGGCGCCCATCAAGTTGGTGGATTCGGGGCGTATTTAGCCTGCTATCGACCGCGTTATGAGTTTCGGTCGCCCCTGGGGGGCAGCAGCGCAATTACGGTTGCCGGTTG
>Ga0335074_10013412_pt1 | contig 11517 bp, 11 predicted proteins | sample Lox_Sample_23_FD_206715 | JGI IMG/M metagenome (GOLD analysis project Ga0335074, IMG submission 206715) | Soil microbial communities from Loxahatchee National Wildlife Refuge, Florida, United States - Lox_Sample_2.3 | ecosystem: Environmental > Terrestrial > Soil > Wetlands | place: USA...
TCATCGAAACCCGATGTCGTCCGTTCGCAGGACTCACCATGCCGTTCGGCAGCGGACTCGTAAATTCCTCGATCTCGTAGAAGATGCTGGCCATGCCGTGCTCAGATCGACTCTGGTGGATTACGTAGCGACTCGATCAGCCGCCATACGGCGGTCGACGGATTCGCGTCCGGTGGCTCGCCCAGGCGCTTGGCCCGCACCACGGCGTCGTCGACTCCACCCCGAAAGTCGGAGAACTTCAAGTTGGTCTTGTCCCAGCTGGGCAGGAGACCCTTCAGGTGCCGGTCGGCCTGCGTCGCGTTATTGAATCCCGGACAGCCCTCCGACACATGGAGGATCAGCCAGACCTCGAAAGACGGCAGCGAGAGCGTTAGCTCGACTTCGCGCTCAGCGGCCGCTGTGATGGCGGGCTTGACGTCAAATTGGTCCACGTCGCAGACGACCCAGGCTTCGTCGTAGGCGTTGTCATCGCGGATCCTGGCAGCTCGCAGGACAACAGCAGTCGGCTCGCCGCGCTCGAGCTTCACCTTCACCTTGTCAGCCGTGACCCACGGTTCCCGGCGGAGGGCGTCGAAATAGCTCATTTCGGTGCTCACCCCGTTGGTGACCACCAGAACCAATCGACGCTCCTGCCGGGTATTGACCCGGCGCCGTAGATCGGTCTCGCGCCTGAACCCGGCATTGCGCGAGCGCTGGGCCTTACTTGGCATCGGCGTCGGTCCGAGAAGTCAAGGCCTGCTCGAACACGCGCATCGAGACCTCTGGTATCGCCCCATAGCTGCCGTTGAGGTAGCGTTTCTGCCGGTTCTCGCCCTGTCGGCGAGGCTTGAACTCAGCGAGCGGAAACAACTCCGATGCGCCGTCACCACCCTTGCTGGTGAACCACACTTGATCGCGTTCAAGAACGTCGTCACCGTCGAGGCTGCCGAGCAGCGTGGCGTCATGGGTGGTGAAGACCAGTTGCGCCCGACGCTTGTTCGCTGACGGAGACTGGAACAGCTGAACCAGGCTTGCGGTCAGCAGTGGATGCAGGCTTGCGTCGATCTCATCGACCAGGAACAGGCCGCCCTCCTCAAGAACCATAACCGCTCGGGCGGCAAGTTCGAGAAGCCGCAGCGTTCCTGAGGACTCGTCCGCGATGTCGAACGACACGTCGTCCGCTGTTCCTTGATGGAGGAAATGAACCTGGCCCCGGTCGAGGTTCTCAGGGCGCTCGGCCCGCACGCCCTTCAATCCGATGTCAGCCGCGCGCAGCAGGTCAGCCACTGCCGGGTAAATGGCCGGATCGGACAGCCAAGTGGAGTAGATGAGAGTCCGGCTTCGGGCGCTCGTAATATGCCGGTCACGCGACACGCGTTGCCACAGCCAGGAGAAGGTGTTGTGGAGGATCGCCGTGGTTTCGTCGCGCTCACTGTCGGTCGACCTTTGCGGATCGAAGCGCGCCGCGACCGATAGAAACAGCGCGGTGGGAGCGACGATGTCGGCTAGTTTTCGCGCGTTGGACCGGCCCGACTCCTCGCCCCAGTGGAAATCCTGCCCGGTGCGTTCGAATACGACTCGCTTCTTGCGCTTCGGGTAGGTGTAGAGCCATTCTTCGAGGATACGGTCGCTGTCGACGGTAAAGCCGTAGGTGTGGCGCACGCCATCGATCAGCAAATCAACGGCGTAGTGCGAGGGGAGCGTCCTGGTGGCGGAATCCAGGCGGAAGGGACGCCGCGCGGGGCCAACGCCGGGTTCGGACTGCCGATCGGACGTCCCCACCATCTCGCTCAGGTAGCCGAACGCGTCGATGACGTTGGACTTGCCAGACGCGTTGGCACCGAATATCCCGACCACCGTCACCGCCTCGAGCGGAGCCTCGCCGTCAGCGTCATAGACCGGCAGCAGGTTCAACTGCTGTTCGTCGCGGAACGAGCGATGGTTGGCGAAACGGAAACTTAGCAACACAGGACCTCAGACCCTCCTGTTTTGACGGTCTCATGCCGGTTCTCGCAGAAACACTGCACGGATCGCCTTGTAGTCCACTACAGGCTATGAAAGCACACATGAACGCCGACTCGCACCGGCACGCCCGGTCGTGGCCCTAGGATGGAGGGTTAGAACTGCCGTGTGACAGCGGTTCTGCCGTTCTCGAAGGGGTGGTAATGAGCGACCAGGTGCTGCTGCGGGACCTTGTCGAGATCCCTGACGAGGTCCACGCGGGCGATTTCGTGCTCAGCCTCGCCAAGGGGTCGGCGAGAAGTCCACGATCACCGAGTACGTGGTCACTCCACCGCTGGCCGGCAACTTCGACCGGGCGCTCGGCCTGATCAGATCCGCCGTGGAGACCGGGTCGTCTCGGGCCGCCTATCTGGATGGCTCGTTCGGTTCTGGCAAGAGCCACTTCATGGCGGTGCTGCACGCGATCTTGTCGGGCGATCCGGATGCCCGGGGCAAGAAGGGCCTGGCCGATGTGGTGGCCAAGCACGACGCCTGGTTGAAGGACCGGCGATTCCTGCTCGTTCCTTACCACCTCCCCGACTCGCAGTCCCTCGACGCCGCGATCCTCGGCGGCTACGTCAGCCACGTGACCCGGCTGCACCCGGGTAAGCCGCTGCCGGCGGTCTTCCGCGACGACGAGCTCATCGCGGACGCACGCGAGCTCAGGGAGCGCGCAGGCGACGACGAGTTCATCGCTCAGCTCCCGGTCGGCGACGACGAGTGGGGCACCCCGGACTGGGACACGGCATCCCTCGACCGGGCCTTCGCCGAGCCGCCGCACGGCCTCGAGCGCAGGAGGCTAGTCGGCGATCTGCTGGTGGGCCCATTCAAGCGTTACGCGCGGGCGGTCCGGGCCGACCAGGAGTCCTACATCTCGCTCGACGAGGGCCTGTCGGTCATCAGCAAGCACGCCAAGGACGTCCTCGGCTACGACGCCATCGTGCTCCTGCTTGACGAGCTCGTGCTGTGGCTGGCCGGCTACATCGGCGACACCACCAAGGTCAGCGCCGAGGCGCAGAAAGTCTCCAAGTTGGTCGAGTCGGCCGAGCACGAGCGCCCGGCGCCGATCGTCAGCTTCGTCCCCCGCCAGCGCGACCTGCGCGACCTGGTCCGCAAGGACGCCTACGGTGCGGAGACCACCACGCTGTTCGACACCCTCAAGTACTGGGACGGCCGATTCGACTCAATCCGCCTCGACGACCGCAACCTTCCCGCGATCGTGCACGAGCGCCTGCTGAAGCCCAAGGACGAGAGCGCCAGGCTCAGTCTCGACGACGCTTTCGCGCGATCGACCGCTGTGCCCGCGCAGACCTGGGAGATCCTGCTCGGCACGCACGGCGACAAGGGCGACCGGGACGCGTTCCGCCTCACCTACCCGTTCAGCCCGGCGTTCGTGCACACGATGGTGGACATCTCCGGGGCGCTGCAGCGGGAGCGGACCGCGCTCAAGCTCATGCAGCAGCTTCTGGTCGACTACCGCGACGTGCTCCCGGTCGGCCAGCTGATGCCGCTCGGCGCGATCTTCGACGTGCTCGCGAGCGGCGCCGACCGCCCGTTCACCGACAAGCTCCGCGACGAATTTGAGCAGGCGAAGCGGTTCTACACCGACAAACTCCGCCCCTACCTGCTGATGAAGCACCAGATCACCGCCGATCAGGTGCCCGGTCTCGGGCCCAAGCACCTGTTCAGGGCCGACGACCTGGTAGCGAAGACCCTGCTGCTGGCGGCGCTGGTGCCGAACGTGCCCGCGCTCGGCGGGCTCACTGCGACCCGGCTAGCGGCGCTGAACCACGGCTCGATCGTGACCATGCTCCCCAACCAGGAGCGCGGGCAGGTTGCGCGAACCCTGAAGCAGCTGTCGGCGCAGTTTGGCGAGATTCGGCTGTCCGGCAGCGAGGACGACCCCCGAGTCGACCTCGCGCTCATCGGCGTGGACACCGAGGGGATAATCCGCGACAACCGGCACGCCGACGATGACGCCGCCCGCCGACGGCTAGTCAGGGAGCTGCTCTGGGACGAGCTCAAGCTCAAGGACGAGGGCGCCTTCGACGTCAAATTTCCCTGAAGCTTGCGGGCGGCGCGATAGAGTTCGCCGACTTCCTCCCCGAGCTTGAGGCACTGAGACGAGAGGTCCTGGTGATCCAAGCCTCGCTCGGCTTCCATCCGCCTGACGTAGTCCTGGATATCGGGCAGGGACGCGCCCAGATTCAACGGCTGCATGTCGTCACCTTGCGTGCTCAAGTGGATCGCCTAGGTGAGTGACTGTAGCGGACCATGAGTATCCCGGTGTGCCGGTTTACCGGCCGCTGACAAAGCGAAGTCAAACCCGCAAAATCCGTCATCTCGAACGGACCCTGCCCTCCGCGTCCACGGTCAGCGCCTTCCGCTACCGGGATTCGCCTTCCTGTAGGAATTTCCCTTCACTGTCACGCTCCGGCCGGGATGACGGCATGCCAGCGTCCGCGCTTGAGGATGATCGTTCCCTCCGGGGTGATGGTGGCTCGTGCGCCATAGGCGGGCAGGGAGCCGTTGTCGAGCCAGGCCCGGCGAGTGTTATCGAGGAGGGTCCACAGTTCCCGGGGGCCTGCCTGGTGGACGGCGGGGGGTTGGTCGCCGACGGCGCTGGCCCGTGCCCATGATCCGTTTACGATGTTCAGACCATGCGTAGAAGAGTCAGTTCTGAACAGTAGGACCGATCAGGTGTCGGTTGATTCCTTCTGGGAGCGCCGCCACTCGTTGAACTTCTGTTTCATGGTGCTGGCATCCCAAGTAGGCAGGCCGCTCCCGAAGGGGATCATCTCCTCGTAGGTCCTACGCAGTCGTTCCGGTGGCAGTAGACCAAGTTGCAGCGCCGCCATGAGTAGGTCCTCAACGGTAAGTATCGAGAGTCCCTCGATGCTTGCCAGCGTCTGACCGCCTTGGTCGTCGATCACAACGTAGACCTCATGGCCAGCATCGGCGAGTACCTTGGCATGGCCGATGACGACGGCCTCTCCGAGGTCGCGGCTGACCGACAGTGCCAACTCCGTTGACGTTCCGCGTACCCGAACCACGGTCGCGACTACGTCGGAGCGGCTATCAGTGATGGTGAGTTCATCCAGGATGCGGACCCGAGACGAGGATCGCAGACGTGGCCATTGGGCCTGGACCTGCCCCGTCCGCCTGCGCAGGACTTCTCGTTCCACCTCGGCCGGAATGAGGATCTCCATGCCAAGTCCTGCAAGGATGCTGACGAGCAGTGCGTACTTGCCCGCCGCGCAGAAGTAAACGCAGCAGACCGCATCTACTACGCTAATCCGGCGGCCGTCCCCTGACGCGTCGCTAGCATCTTCGCTGCCGTCTGTCACGAGCCCGGCCGATCCTCCACGCTATCCCGCGCAGTGGCACGGCTTACCAACGCGTTAACGTCAGCCCGCCGAATTGTTGGCGTAACGAAGACGCCCGCCTCGGTGAGAGCTTGTTCGATCTGCGCGACCGGAAGGTCCTGAAGTTTCGCCAAGACGCCGAGTCCCAGCTTACCCTCCCGATAGGCGACGATGGCGCGATCAAGTATCCGGCGTGGCGCGCGTGATTGGCTGGCTGCCGCTTGCTCGCTATCGAACTGCGGCCCCCAGCCGAAGCGGTAAGCCCAGCGCCGACCGCTAGGCAGACCCACGAATTGGAGTTCACCAGGCAACAGTTCCATACGGTCGAGTTGAATGCGCGCCACATCAGGACTAACGCCAAAGTGTCTGGCTAGCAACGCCATAACCCGCTCATCAACACGGGTCTCTCCGACGGTTCTATTGACTCCCTTAAGCCACGCTCGCACTCCATTCTGGGGAATGAGCAGGTGTCGGGCAAATTCATCACAGAGGATTTCCTGTGGCGACCGATTGCCATCCATATCATCCACGTGAGTACCGTCACCGAATAGCAAATGCCCAAGTTCATGGGCTAGGGTGAACCGTTGCCGCTCAGCAACATCATTGCTATTGACTAGGACGACAGACGTAACGCGTTCAGGGTCGGTCACGCAAATCCCCGGCACTCCAGACGGCAAAAGCGTCGTACCGACATCAACACCGGTGAGATGCTCCACGGATTCCACGAGGTCTGCGATAGGCGCGTTACCGGTGTTCAGTGCATTTCGCACTTGCTCGGCGGCAGCCCTGCCACGATCCTGGACACTGCCGACGGCAGAGATCTCTGGCTTCCAATGGGTAGCTTCCTGCCGCAGGTACGGCACGACGGCGTCGAGCCGGTCATCGAGCTTGAGCAACTCAATACCCTGCCTCAGAGCAGCCCTCAAGTCAGCCTCAGCGCATCCGCTCGTCCGGGCGGCCGCCAGCACGCGAGCCTCGACAGGAGACCCATAAAGAAGCTCGTCAAGGCCAACGCTCAATGCCTGAGCCAACCTGTCAAAGTCTGCGAGGGCGACGTTGGTCCGCTTGCCTGTCTCCAACCGGTGCAGCATCGACTGAGACATCGAAGCTCGCGACTCGAGATCACGCTGCGACAACCCCGCCCGTTCCCGTTCCACCCGAATACGCTCGCCGAGGCGTGCCAAGTCCACGTTCATGAGACATCCCTTCTGAATCAACTATACTACCTTGATTCAGCATCTCGGGCGGTCGCCCCTACGGGGCCTCCTGGCGGATGCACCTACAGCGCGCAGGCTCCTGGCAGCAGTACGGTCGCAGCGTGCTCAGATCAGCCTCATCTGAGCACATCAAAAAGGGTTGCCTCAACGCTCGCCAGCGCCGCATAACGCCGGGTACGCGCACCCTAGGCCCATGAACGGCGTGGGGTTCAGAAGAGCCGCCAGTGGCCCTCGGAGACGATCTCGACGACTCCGTCGACGACCTTGACGGCGGTCTCGTCGTCGATGGCGTAGGCCGGGTTGGGCAGGGTGGCCGCCCAGCGTTCGGCATCGGCCATCGTGTTCTCCGGCAGGGCCGGGTGGTCTACATGCGGGAACAGGGAGAAGTCGACGAGGCCGAGGGTCTCGTCACTGCCGGTGGGCGACTTCCATCCGACGAAGTCCTGCCCGATACGGGGCGTCATCACCATGCTGCCGGCGCTCAGCCCGACCCAATACCTTCTCGTGCAGCGAGGGGAGCAGCTCGGCCAGGCCGGACTGGCGCATTCAGTGGCACAGGTACAGCGCGTCGCCGCCGTTGGCGAGCAGGACGTCGGCCTGCTGGACCCGGGGCACCCAGCGCTCCGCGCCGATGCTAGGCAGCGCGGTGAGCTCAAGGACGCCCATGGATCTCCAGCCGAGCTCGCACATCGGGGTGGTGGCCTGCCCGGTGATGAAGCGCCAGGCTCCGGCCGGGCTGCCCATGGGGTGTCCGTAGCCGGCGGTGGGAATGCACAAGGCGTCGGCCTCCTCGACGGGCTTGCCCAGAAGGCCAACCAGGGCCTGCCGGATGTTGGGGTTCTTCACTCCGGCGGAGGTGAGCAGCAGTTTCACGATGCCTCCGGCGCAGGGGGAGTCGTCCCTGCGGATAGGGGCGGACCCCGCCGTGTCGGGGCGGGCGGCCGCGAGTCAGCCTGGGTTGCGACAGTGTGGCATACAGGACGACACCAGCTTCACGTACCCCCGCGACTCGAGCACGTACAGGCAGTACCCGCCGACCACCAGCAGCGACGCAAACACCATGCAGGCCACGAACGCCGGCGCGGCGATGTCGGAGGCGACGCAGAATCGCAGGCCGACCGCCACCCCGGCGAACACGATCCCGAAGCCCCACGAAGCAAGCCCCAGGCTTCGCGCCGCGTACGCGAACCGCACCAGCTCATCGGTCGCATTCCGGAACGCAAGCGCGGTCACAACGGTATAGCTGAACTCCCGCGCCTCCCTCCGACCCGGCGACGGCGCTTTGCCATTCGAGGTCTGATCCGGCGGGTTCGTCGGTGTCACTGCCACCTCATTCGCCTTCCCCTTACCCCGCCCCCGAAAAATTGGCATCGCCGACTAAAAGGTTTCCCATGTCCACGCTGCGCCTCGGCGTCTCCCTCCAGCCGCGCTGGCCGCATGCGGACGCAACAGCGGTGCTGCGTGCCGCCAGCCACGCCGAGGACCTCGGCTTCGATCACATGGCGATGGGCAACCGCCTGCTCGACAGCGGCTTCGGCCTCGACGCGGACCCGCTCGTGCTGCTCGCGGCGGTGTCGGCCGCGGCGCGGCGCCTGCGCCTGCTCACCTCGGTGCTCGTCGCGCCCTACTATCCGCCCCTCGTGCTCGCCAACCAGGCGGCCACCCTCGACGTCATCTCCGGCGGCCGCCTCATCCTCGGCATCGGCACCGGCTGGAACCCCGACGAGTTCGCCGCCCTCGGCCTCCAGACAAAGGAACGCGGGGCGCGCACCGACGACCACCTCGCGGCCGCCAAGGCCCTGTGGTCACAGCGCCCGGCCGACTTCGACGGGTCGTTCACGACCCTGCGCGGCGCGCGTCTCGGCGTTCCCCCCGTCACCCCGGCGGGCCCGCCGCTCTGGATCGGCGGCCACAGCGACGCTGCCCTGCGCCGCGCGCTGCGCTTCGGCGATGGCTGGTACGGCACCGGCGTCAGCGCTGCCGACCTCACCGACCTGCGACGCCGCCTCCACGAACTCGACGACGGCACGGGCAAGGCGGAGCGCCTCACCCTCGCCGCGGCGGCGTTCCTGACGCCGCCCGGCGTCCCCGCGGTCACGGAGCCACCGGGACGCCCGCTCGGCGGCGACGCCGCCACCGCGGCGAGCGTCGTCGACGACCTCGGCCGCCTGGCCGAGGCCGGGCTGACCACCTGCACCCTGTGGCTGCCGATCGCGGCCGAGCACGTGGAAAAGGCGATGGACTGGGTCGCGGCCGAGGTCGCGCCGCAGCTCGGCTGAGACGCCAAGTCAAACCCGCAAAATCGTCATCTCGAACGGACCGTCTTCTCCGCGCCCCCCGACCGCGTCTCCCAACCCGTCGAAACGGCACCCGAGCGGGCGAATGATACGAATGGAGAGATGGAGCCCCGTCTGCTGCTGGTTCACAGCCCGCTGGTCGGCTCGGATACCTGGGAGCCAGTCGCGAGCAGCCTCGCCGATAACGGGCACGCGGTGATAGTTCCCGACCTGGTTGGCACGCTCACGGCCGGGCCGCCGTATCACCGGCGCCAGGCTCGGCTGATAGCCGACAGCGCCCGCAGCCGGCCGGTGGTGCTCATCGGGCACAGCGGAGCAGGTCCGCTGGTGGCGACGGCCGCGGCGACGCTCGGAGAGGGCGCTCGTGGCTATGTCTTCGTCGATGCCGGGCTGCCGACGCCCGGGCGTTCCTGGATGGAGACGGTGCCGGAGGATCTCGCCGCCCAGTTGCTGTCAATGGCCGATCCGCAGGGCTGGCTGCCGCCGTGGTCGCAATGGTGGGGCGAGGAGGAGCTGGCCGCGCTTCTGCCGGATGCCGAGCTGAGGCGGCATTTCGTGGCCGGGTGCCCTCGGCTGCCGCTGGCCATGTTCGAAGAGACTCACCCGCCCGCGCCGGAATGGCCGACTGCCTCCGGCGGCTATCTCCAGCTCAGCGAGGCGTACGAAGCCGACGCGGCCAGGGCGAGTGAACTCGGCTGGCCGGTGATACGGCAGCAGAGCCATCACCTCGCGCTGCTGACCGAGCCCGACGTGGTCGCCGCCGAAATCCTGAGGCTCATCGGGCGACTCCCTCTCATCCCAGATGACTGACCGAGGCGATATCCAGGACCCTCAGGCCTTCGAGCGTGGTGATCGCACAAGGCGGGACACCCTCAGTGAGCAACCGCGGTGCCAGCCCGCGATCGCCGGCCAAAGTCCGCAGCAGATCCACCGTCACGCCACCGTGGCCGCAAACCACGATCACGCCGGTCTCCGTGGCGGCGTCCCGGAGAAAGGAGCGGAACCGCTCGCCTGCCTGCCACGACGAGTCCCCTGAGCGGGGAACGAGATGGCGATCCCGATCACAGGCTGCCCAGTCGGCCATGAAGTCCTCAAACGGCCGGTCGCCATCCCAGTTCATCCGCTCCCGCAAGCGCCCGTCTTCACGGACCGGCACGCCAACAACCGACGCGATCACGTCGGCGGTCTCGCGAGCCCGCCGCAACGGACTGCTGAAGACCGCGGTGACTCCCGCCTGGCTCAGCCACCGGGCAGTGCGTGCAGCTTGGCCACGACCGACCTCGGTCAGCCCGGGATCACCAGGGAGCCGTTTCTTCTCGCCATGCTGCACCACGTAGAACACCGTCACGGCAACACACAATGCCCCCGCTACCTGGATTTGGCACCTGAATATCGCGCCTAGAAGCGCCGCAGCTGAGAGCCGTACCTGCCGGTGATGTCCTGAAGTCAGACGATGAGAAAGATCCCGAGCGCGACGATGATCACGAGAACCGACAGCACGAAAATCGCCGCCGCGACGTTTCCACCACCACGCGGCCCGCGCCCGAGGCGCTCCGCCACCCGGCTCACGATAATTGGCGTGCCCATCGGACCGAGGGTCCATCACGTCCGTGTACGGCTCCCGCCGCCTACTCGGGCCGGCCAAAACCCGTCTTAGTCGGCTCAAGAAGCTTTGAAGACGGTGTCGAGGTGCCATCGCAGGAAGTCCGGATTCGGCCGGTCCTCCCTCCGCTGCGGCAACTCGATCACCTCCCCGGCCTTGGCGTAGAACGAGTCGCCGTTCCCGAACTCGCTGCGCAGCCGCGGGCTGACCCGGAGCCGGTACGACGGGTCGACGCCCACATAGCCGTGGTCGAACATCACGTGCACGTCGGAGCGGAGCAGGAGCCCGTTGTCGAGGCGGTGCTCGCCGCCGTGGGCTGGCTTGACCGGCAGGATGTGCGCCGCCTGCAGGGCCGGGCGGATCTTCGACCCGGTGATTGCGCAGCGCCACTGGTAGGCGTCGGCCACGACCGCCTTGAACGCCTGCTGTCCGAGCCGGTACGGCGCGAGCCGCTGGTCGCCGAACACCGGCCCCGACCGGTGCCACGGCCGGCTCAGGTCGAGCTCGACCGCCACCCCGAGCACCATCTGCATCAGGTCGGCGAAGTACCGCGAATAACGGGGATCGCCCATGTCGTACGACTTGCCCTGAACGATGTTGGTGGAGAAGTCCGGTGGTGCCTCGAACGTGAGGTTATCGGGGAAGAAGGTCACGTCCCGCACGAAGACGCAGCCGATCTCCGGGTCTTCGCCCGTCGCGATCGGCTCCTTGCGGTAGTGGGCGATGCGGCGCAGCATCGCCTCGTGGCTGATGGCCCCGTTGGCCTCGCCGAGCAGGTCCCAGGCCTCCGACACCCGCAGCGGCGCGAACCCGCCGAAGAAGCCGCCGCCGACCACCCGGTTGTCAGGAGCGTGGCTCTTGAAGAAGAACGGCTCGCCCTCCGCCACCGCGTGAAAACCGCGGCCGCCGCCCGGCCGCCAGAAGTTCACCTCACGCAGGTCCCGCGCCCGGTCGGCCAGGAACCGGTACCACTCCCCGTCCGTCACCCCGACGTAGCCGCGCATGAGGGAATTGTGCTCCACCGCAATCAGTCGCGCATGGCGATCGCCGGGGCG
>Ga0335074_10013413_pt1 | contig 11516 bp, 10 predicted proteins | sample Lox_Sample_23_FD_206715 | JGI IMG/M metagenome (GOLD analysis project Ga0335074, IMG submission 206715) | Soil microbial communities from Loxahatchee National Wildlife Refuge, Florida, United States - Lox_Sample_2.3 | ecosystem: Environmental > Terrestrial > Soil > Wetlands | place: USA...
CGAACTCGGCGAATGGGGATTTTGCCCGGCGCCCTGGGATCAGCTCGACATTGTCGGCCATTGGCGTGAATTCCTGCGCGAGCCGGATTCCTATTTCCGGCATTTGCTTGAGGGCTAGCTGACAGCTCGCTGGAATTCGGGACAATAGGCGGGGCGTTGGCCTAGCCTTACTGGCTGCGTGACGTTCGGGGTATCGGTGGGGGAATCATGAAAGGTCGGCGACGGGGGGCCAGGCTGGCCACCGTGGCCACGGCGGCGGCCGCCTGGCTGACCGCGGGCTGGCTCGCGCTGCCGGGAGCGGCCGCGCTGCCGGGAGCGGCCGCGGCGCCGGGGGGGTGCGCGGGCGGGATGTGCCGGAGCGGCGCGCCGGCCGCGCCGGCCGCGCCGGCCGCGCGCGACCTGGGCGCCACCCAGCAGGCGCAGCTCAACGGCTACTTCTGCGGCCCGGCCACGGTCTCGGAGATGCTGGCCCAGATGGGGCGCACCCTGCCCCAGCAACGGGCGGCCGCCGAACTGGGCACCAACGAGGCCGGGACGGGCTGGTCGGACCTGAGCGGCAACCCGGTGCCGCGGGTGCTGAACCAGAACCAGCAGCGCAACAACTACGTGGCCGTCGCCCTGCCGTGGGCGCCGACCAGGTCACAGGTCCGGGCCTACGAGCGGAATCTGGTCACCGACATCAACCGCCGCGGCGGCGTCCCGCTGGCCGGGGACGCCGACGAGGTCCCGGGCGGCCCGCACCTGGTCGGGCATCCGGTGAATCAGACGATATTCCACTGGTTCGATATACGGGGTTACCAGCAATATGGCGCGCTGACCGATTATGAGGACTCGGTGCACAATGCGGCAAGCATCGGGTGGTCGGCGACCGTTCCGGCCTATTCGACGCTGCCATCGGCGACAATCGTCGACATTATCGGGGCTCGTGGTTACGACTGGTAGGCGGCGCCGTCCGGCGCCCGGACGGACCGCCGCCGTGGTAGTTGCCGTCGCGGTGGCCCTGGCCACCATGACCGGCTGTGCCCCCGCGCCGCCCGGCCGGCCGACCGCGGATGCCTGGCCCGCCTGGAGCTCGCTGTGCCCGGTGCCAGCGCCGCCCAGCCTCGCCGCCCAGCTCCGCCGGGCCGTGCCGGAGTCGCTGCGCGGGGAGGTCATCCCTCTCGGCATGGCCGGGTCGCTGGCCTTCGTCTCGGAATGGACGCCGACGTTCTCCGGCGTCGCCGCCCTGAACCTGGCCACCGGCCGCATGCGCCCGATCCGGTCCTTCCCGCGGCCGGGGCAGGACCAGGCCGACGGCTCGGCCGACGGGCGATGGGTCGTCTGGGAGCAGACCGTGTCGCTGCAGACCCTGGACAAGTTCACGGTCTACGCCTGGGACTCGGCGACCGGCCGCCTGCTCACGCTGGGCAGATCGCTGTCGGGGCCGGGCGGGGTGACCTGGCCCAGCCCCTGGCACCCGCCCGCGGTCAGCGGGCACTACGCCGCCTGGGCCCAGGGGTACGGCCCGGACGGCAAGGTCGAGGTCAGGCTGGCCGACCTGGACACCGGCCGGGTGCGGGTCGTCCGCCAGGGGCACACCCAGCCGCCGTTCTTCTACCGGAACCTGCTGGTGTGGGCGGAATCCGATCGCCCCGGCGCGCAGACCGCACTGCACGCGATCAGCCTCGGCACCGGCCGCCAGGCCGCGCTCCCCGCGGCGCTGCGCGCGGTGCACGGAACCGACGTCGTCGTCACCGACGGGACCCGGACCGCCTATCTCAGCCCGGACCTGACCAGCCTGTACTACTCGCCGGTCGCGGACCAGCGGGCCCGGGTGGTGCTCCGGCTCCCGCCGGGCGGGTACTTCGCCGGCCTCGCCATCGGCCCGGGATCGCTGGCCTGGACGACGACCGCGGCGACGTACCTGGCCAGCACCGGGACCGGCGCATACGCCAAGGTCACGCCGCGGTACGGCGACGCCACCGGGTCCGGGCCGGGCGTGATGATCTCCGATCCGCCCGCCGAGAAGGTCGCCCATCCGGTGCTGCCGCTGCGCGTGGTCCGCACGGCGGGCCTGCGCTGGCCGTCCTGCCCGTCAAGCTGATCGGCTGCGCGGAAGCCGCCCCGCGGGGGCCGGGAACACGAGATGATGGCCCGGAACCAGTCGGACTAAGTGACCGAACCGGGACGATAAGTAATGGGCGAGTCAACCTCCGAGCCGGCATCCAGGGACGACGCCGGGCTGGTCAGCGCGATCGCGTCGGGCGACGCGGCCGCGTACGCGCAGCTCCACGAGCGTCACGTGGCCGCGGCGCGCAGCCTGGCCGACCTGGTCGCCGAGCCCGGACAGGCGGAAGAGGTGCTGTCCGAGGCGTTCGCCCGGCTGCAGGCCGAGCTCCGCGACGGCGGCGGGCCGCGGTCGGCGGTGCGCCTCTACCTGCTGACCGAGGTCCGGCGGGCGGCCGGCCAGGGCACCGACGACCCAGAACTGGCCGGGTCGCTGCTGGCCCGGGCATTCGCCGCGCTGCCCGAACGCGAGCGGGCGGCGCTCTGGCACGCCGTGGTCGAGCAGGCCGATCCGGCGCAGACCGCCGCCATCCTCGGCGTCCCGGCCGGCGCCCTCGAGGACCTCGCCGCCGACGCCAGCGCGGCCTACACCCGGTCCTACCTGAAGCTGTACGAGGCCGGCCTCGGCCCGGAGGACTGCCGGGAAGCGGTCGGCGGGCTCGACCACGACGTCGCCGGCGCGCCGAGCAGTCTCGACGCGTTCGCGACGCTGCCCCACCTGCGCGCCTGCCGTGAATGCCGGGCCGCCGCGATCGAGCTGGCCGATCTGGGTCGCTCGCTGCCGGGCTGGGTCGCCCCGGTCTACCTCGGGGTGGCGGCCACGCCGACGTACCTGGCCTCGGTCCGGGTCAAGGTCGGCAAGAAGGCCGCGCCGTCCGGCCGGGCCGCCGGACGGCGCCGCCGGACGGGGGAGACGCCGCGCCGGTCGGCGAGGACGCCGCGTCCGGCGAGCCACACGCCCCCGCCCGCCGCGGCGACCGCGCCCCTGCCGCCCCCGGCCGCGCCCCTGCCGCCCCCGGCTGAGGCCGCCGCGCCCCCGCTGCTTCCGGCCGAGGACATCGCGCCCCCGCTGCTTCCGGCCGAGGACATCGCCGCGCCGGCCGCGCCGCCGTCGCGCCCGGAAGAGCACGCCGCCGCGCCGGCCGCGCCGCCGCCGCGTCCAGCGGAGCACGCCGCGCCGCCGCCGCGCCCGGCCGGCCGGGCGCGTGGCCGGTTGCGCAACGCATCCCGCCAGCAGCGCGTCCTGGCCGCGGGCGGCCTGGCCGTGGCGGCGTTCGCGGCCACCGGCCTGGCGCTGACCCTCGCGTCGAGCAACGGCCCGGCGCCGCCGCCCGCGCAGCACCCGGCGCAGGCCGCGATCGCGCCGCCCAGCCCGGCCGCCCCCGCGCCGACCTCGGCGCCCTCATCGGGCCCGGCACACCGGCGCGCCCATCCGGCCAAGCCCTCGCCGTCCAGTTCGCCGTCGCCCGCGCCCAAGCCCTCCGCGACGGCATCGCCGACCCCCTCGCCGGTCGCGACGGCACCGATTCAGGACCCGTTCCCGCGGCACCACCACCATCACCCTCCGGCGTAGCCCCGCAGCGCGCCCCGGCCCCGGCACCTCCTGAGTGGACGCATACTTAGGGGAAACATCGGATCTATCGGGGGACGGAGGGTCTCCGGTGGCAGTGACGGACGAGGCCATCGAGAAGATCAAATCGATGATCGTCTCCGGCACGCTGCGGGCCGGGCAGCGGCTGCCCAAGGAGGCGGACCTGGCCGCCGAGCTGGGCCTGTCGCGCAGCTCGCTGCGCGAGGCGGTGCGGGCGCTCTCTTTGGTCAACATCCTGGACGTCCGGCGCGGCGACGGCACGTACGTGACCAGCCTGGAGCCCGCCGTGCTGCTCGAGGCGCTGAGCTTCATCGTCGACTTCCACAAGGACGCCACGGTGCTCGAGTTCCTGCAGGTCAGGCGGATCCTGGAGCCCGCGGCCACGGCCATGGCGGCCAAGCGGATCACCGAGGAGGAGATCGGAGGACTCGGCGCGCTGCTCGACAGCCTGGGCAAGCACCCGGAGATCGAGGACCTCGTCGCCAACGACCTGGAGTTCCACCGCCGGATCGCGGCCTGCTCGGGCAACTCGGTGCTGTGCTCGCTGCTGGAGACGCTGTCCGCGCCCACGACCCGGGCCCGGGTCTGGCGCGGGCTGACCCAGGCCGGCGCCAAGGAGCGGACGCTCGACGAGCACCGGGCCATCCTGGACGCGCTCGCCTCGGGCGATCCCGAGGTGGCCAGGTCCTGGGCCACCGTGCACATCGCGAGCGTGGAGCAGTGGCTGGCGTCCGTGCTCTGAGATTTTTTTTAACGCCCCGTCCGCACCACGTCGAGCCCGTAGACGGTGATCGTGTTGCCGGCGAACACCGCGGCGATCTCGTCCGGGCCCAGCCGGGTACCCAGGGCGCCCCGGGCCAGGTCGAGCACCTCGGCATAGCTGGCCGCGAGCGTGCAGACCGGCCAGTCCGACCCGAACATCAGCCGCCCCGGCCCGAAGCAGTCCAGCAGGTGGTCGATGTACGGGGCGATGAGGGCGGGCCGCCAGCCCGGGCCGGCCTCGGTCACCAGGCCGGATACCTTGCAGGACACGTTCGGCCGGGCGGCCATGTCGCTGATCAGGGAGGCCCAGGGCTCGCGGTTGCCGGCCGCGATGCCGGGCTTGGCCCCGTGGTCGAGCACGAACCGCACGTCGGCCAGGTCGCCGGTGACCTCCAGCGCGGCCGGCAGCTGGCCCGGGCGGACCAGCAGGTCGTAGGCCAGCCCGGCCGCCCCGACCGCGCGCAGCCCGCGGCGCACGTCGGCGCGCCGCAGCCAGTCCGGGTCCGGCTCGTCCTGGACCAGGTGCCGGATGCCGACCAGCAGGCTCCCGCCGGGCAGGGCGCGCAGCCGGGCGATCTCGTCGGCCGCGGCCGGGCTGGTCAGGTCGGTCCAGCCGACCACGCCGCGGACCAGGTCCGACTTGTCCACCGCGGCGAGGAATGCGGCGGTCTCGGAGGCGTCGGGCAGGACCTGGACCAGGACGCTGGCCGTGACCCCGGCCGGTGCGGCCTCGCGCTCGTAATCGTCGAGGCCGAACCGGCGGTTCAGCGTCGGGAACCCCTCCAGCCAGACGTGCTGTCGTCGGGCAGGATCCCAGACGTGGTGATGCGCGTCGATCATCATCGGCTGCCCCCGGCCGGATCCGTGACGAGGCCATCCTCGACCAGCTCCTCGAATAGTCCATCAAACACCGCGTCGTGGAGTGACGCCGACAGGTATCCGGCGTCGTCGCGGATCTCCTCCGGGCGGCGCGTCCCGACCACGGCCGCGGTGACGGCGGGATGGCGCAGCGTGAACCGCAGCGCGGCCGCGCCGAGCGGAACGCCCCGGCGGGCGCAGGCCGCGCCGATCCGCCGGGCCCGGTCGACCAGGTCCGCGGGCGCGGGCCGGTAGTCGTAGGTGGCGCCGGGCCCGGGGTCGGCCAGGACGCCGCTGTTGAACACGCCGCCGGCCAGCACGGCCACGCCCCGGCGCGCGCACTCGGGCAGGAGCGACGCGGCGGCCCGGGTGTCCAGCAGCGTGTACCGCCCGGCCACCAGCACGCAGTCCAGGTCGGCCCGGGGCAGGAACCACTCGAGCATCTCGGTCTGGTTCATGCCGAGCCCGACCGCCCCGATCACGCCCTCGGCGCGCAGGCCGGCCAGCGCCGGGTAGGCCTCGTCCAGGGCCTGCCGCCCGTGCTCGTCGGGATCGTGGATCAGCGCGACGTCGACGCGGTCGGTGCCGAGCCGGCGCAGGCTGTCCTCCAGGCTGGCCAGCACGCCGTCGCGGCTGTAGTCGCGGACCCGGGTCAGCCGCGGCGTGCCGTAGAAGCCATCGGTGCCCTCGACGTCGCGGTCGGCTGGCACCAGCCGCCGGCCGACCTTGGTGCACAGCACGTACCGGTCGCGGGGCCGCCCGGCCAGGAACCGGCCCATGCGCTGCTCGGACAGGCCCACCCCGTAGTGCGGGGCGGTGTCGAAGGCGCGGATGCCGGCCGACCAGGCGGCGTCCAGCGTGGCCAGCGCGGTGTCCTCAGCCACCGGCGCGAACAGGCCGCCGATGGGCGCGCCGCCGAACACCAGCCGGGTGACGCGCAATCCGGTGCGCCCGAGCGGGGCGTCCGGCAATGTCATGCTTTTACCGTAGCCGCCCAGGCGGGGCCGGCCGGGAACGAGAACTCGGCGAGTGCCTCGGGTCGCAGCTCGGTGGACGCGCCCGGCTCGGACGGGGCGAGGTAGCGCCCGCGCCGGACCCGGGCCGGGGTGACGAACTGCTCGTGCAGGTGATCGATCCACTCGATGGCCCGGCCGTCCGTGGTCCCGGACAGCGCCACGTAGTCGAACATGGCCAGGTGCTGGACGATCTCGCACAGGCCCACGCCGCCGGCGTGCGGGCAGACCGGGATCCCGAACTTCGCGGCCAGCAGCAGGTTGGCCAGGTTCTCGTTGACCCCCGCCACCCGGCACGCGTCGATCTGCATGATGTCGATCGCGCGGGCCTGCAGCAGCTGCTTGAAGATCACCCGGTTGGCGACGTGCTCGCCGGTCGCCACCCGGGCCGGGCTGATCTCGTGGCGGATCCGGGCCAGGCCGAGGATGTCGTCCGGGCTGGTCGGCTCCTCGATCCACTCCGGCCGCACCGGAGCCAGGGCCCGCATCCAGGAGATGGCCGTCGGCACGTCCCAGACCTGGTTGGCGTCCAGGGCGATGCCGGTGTCCTCGCCCACCGCCGCGCGGGCCACGCCGCAGCGCCGGATGTCGTCCTCGAGCCGGGCGCCGACCTTGAGCTTGACCTTGCCGAAACCGTCCGCCACGGCCTGCGCGCAGAGCTCGGCCAGCTTGTCGTCGGAGTAGCCGAGCCACCCCGGCGTGGTCGAGTAGGCCGGGTAGCCGTCGCGGACCAGGATCGCGGCCCGCTCCTCCCGCCCGGCCCGGCCGCGCTCCAGCAGGTCGAGCGCCTCGTCGGGGGTGAGCGCGTCGGCCAGGTAGCGGAAGTCGACCTGGGCGACGATCTGCGCCGGGGACAGGTCGGCCAGCAGCCGCCAGAGCGGCCGGCCGGCCCGGCGCGCGGCCAGGTCCCAGCACGCGTTCAGCACGGCGCCGATGGCCATGTGCACCACGCCGCGCTCCGGGCCGAGCCAGCGCAGCGGGCTGTCGCCGACCAGGGCCCGGGACAGGCCGCCGATGTCGGCCAGGGTCTCGTCGAGGTCCCGGCCGGCCAGGAACGGCTCGAGCGCGCGCAGCGCGGCGAGCTGGATGTCGTTGCCGCGGCCGATCGTGAAGACGTGCGCGTGGCCGGCCAGCCCGTCCGGCGCGTCGGTGCGCAGCACCAGGTAGGCGGCCGAGTAGTCGGGGGCCGGGTTCATCGCGTCCGACCCGTCCAGGCTGCGCGACGTGGGGAAGCGCACGTCGTAGGTGTCGAAGCCGAGGATCTTGCTCATTCGGCGGTGGCCTCTCCGCCGATGATCCTGGCCAGCAGCAGCGCGAACAGGATGACGCCGCCGTCGACCGCCTCGATCCAGTAGTTCGAGACGTTGGACAGGTCGAGGATGTTCTGGACCAGGCCGAGCAGTATCACGCCCGACGCCGCGCCGACCATGTTCCCGCGGCCGCCGCGCAGGCTGACCCCGCCGATCACGGCCGCCGCGAATACCGCGAAGATGATGCCTTCCTGGTAGCCCTGGGTGCCGGTGACCGCGCTCACCCGGCCCGCCTCCATCAGCCCGCCGATCGCGGCCAGGACGCTGCCGGTTATGTAGACGCCGATCCGGATCCGGTCGACCTTGATCCCGGCCGCCCGGGCCGCCTCGCGGTTGCCGCCCACCGCGTAGATCGCCCGCCCGGCCCGGTGGTAGCGCAGGAACAGGCCGGTCCCGACGAAGATGATCGCGGCCACGATCAGCGAGACCGGCAGCTGGCCGAACTCCTTGGCGCCCAGGTCGTTGAACGCGGCGGGCAGGTTGAACAGCGTGTTGCCCTTCACGATGCCCTGCTGCACCCCGGCCAGCACGATCGTCATGCCGAGCGTCACGATGAACCCGTTGAGCCGGCCCTTGACGATCAGCAGTCCGTTGATCAGGCCGATGGCCGCGCCCACGACGAGCAGGACGACGATCGCCAGGTACGGGTTCAGGTTGGCGCCCGAGCCGTACTCCAGGACGGGCACCATCAGCCAGGCCGCGACCGTCGGGGCCAGGCCGTAGGTGCCCTCGAGGGATAGGTCCATCCCGCCGATGAGCAGGATCAGGCTCTCCCCGACCACGGTCACCCCGAGCGCGGAGACCTGCTGGCCGATACCGGAGAAGTTGGACGCGGTCAGGAACGCCGGGTTGACCACCGTGCCCACGACGATCAGCACGATCAGCACCGGGACCAGCGCCGCCTCGCGGACCAGCGAGATCGCGGCCGCCCGCCGGCTGCGGCCCTGCAGGATCGCCTCGACCTCGGCCCGGCTCCGCTCGGAGATATCGGTCATGCTGTGCCCCGCTCGTCGGTGTCGGTCGGTGCTGGCGGGCCGCCATCGCCGCTGGCCAGGCCCTCGGTCGCCGCGATCAGCGCCTCGCGGTCGAACGGCGGCGCGCCGAACTCGGCGAACCGCTCGCCGCGGACCAGGACCACCACCCGGTGGCAGATGTCCAGGTCGGACAGCTCGTCGGTGGCCAGCAGCAGGCCCGCGCCGCTGCGCTCGGTCACCGCGGCCAGCTCGGCCAGCAGCAGCGATTTCGAGGCCACGTCCACGCCGCGGGTGGGCGCGATGGCCACGATCAGCCGCGGCCGGCGGGCGATCGAGCGGGCCACGGTCACCTTCTGCTGGTTGCCGCCGGACAGCTCGCCGACCGGCTGGCCCAGGCCGGCCGAGACGATGGACAGCGTGCGCGCCAGCGGGGCCATGGCCGCGGACCTCGCCCGCGGCCGGAACCAGCCGAGCCGGCGGGCCAGCCAGTCGACGATCGTCATCGTGCCGTTCTCGGCCACCCCGAGCAGCGCCACGAAGCCCTCGGCCTGCCGGTCCTCGGGGATGTAGCCCACGCCCGCCTTCAGCGCCCGGTCCCGGCGGCCGGACGGGAGCGGGCGGCCGTCGATCGCCACCGTGCCGGACTCATACGGCGCGGCGCCCGCCACGACCCGGGCCAGCGTGGTCACGCCCGCGCTGAGCAGACCGGTCACCCCGACCCGCTCACCCGGCGCGATCTCGAGCGAGACGTCGCGTACCGGCCCCTGCGGCGAGGCCGCGCGCAGGTGCTCGATCTGCAGGCAGGCGTCGGCCGGCGCGGACGGTTCGCCCGGCAGTGCACCGGCCGAGTGCGACGCGGGGCCCGCCGGGGCCAGCGTCGCGGTTTGCGCGCCCACCATGGCCGAGACGGTGCGTTCCTTAGAAAGGTCTTTGACCTTGGCGGTCAGCACCAGCTCACCGTCGCGGATCACGGCGGCGTCCTGGCAGATCTCGAACACCTCCTCCAGGTGATGCGAGATGTACAGGACGGCGACGCCGCTGTCGGTCAGCTGCCGCACCCGCTCGAACAGCCGGGTCACGGCGGCCCGCTCGAGGGCCGCGGTCGGCTCGTCCAGCAGCAGGCAGCGGGTGCCGGCGGCCAGGGCGCGGGCGATCTCCACGATCTGCCGCTGCTCCACCGACAGCCGGGCGCAGGGCTGGTTCACGTCGAGCGGGAAGCCCCAGTCGGCCATGATCTGGCGGGCCTGCTCGCGCATCGCACGCCAGTCGACCAGCCCGCGCGGGCCGGGGTGGCTGCCGAGAAACACGTTCTCGGCCACGGTGAGCTCGGGCACCACCATCGAATGCTGGAACACGGTGGCGATACGGCGGCGCCACTCGCCCACCGCCCCGAGCGGCGGCGCGGGCCTGCCGTCGAAGCGCACCGTCCCGGCGTCGGCCGGGTAGATGCCGGACAGGATCGAGACCAGCGTCGACTTGCCGGCGCCGTTGCGGCCCACCAGGCCCAGGCAGCGGCCCGGCTGCAGGGTCAGGTCCACGCCCCGCAGCGCCTGGGTGCTGCCGAACTGCTTGAAGATGCCCGTCGCCTCGACGGCCGGCGTGGCGCCGGCCGCCGAGGCTGCGGACCTGGCCGCTTCGGTCATCCAGCCGCGGCGGCGGCGCTGCACACCCCGCCGTGCTGGCTGCCGTAGACGTTGCCCCACAGCTGCGCGTCGCTGACCGGGGTGGTGGTGACCGTCCCAGACAGCCCGTCCACCGGCGTGACGGTCAGGCTCTCCGAGGTCTTGGTCACGAACGGCGCGACGATCGGGTCGCCCAGGTTGGAGTCGCCCTGGTAGGAGAGCATCTGCAGGGCCGGGGCCCCGCCGCCCGGGTCGCCGGCCTTGAGCTTGACGCCCTTGGCCGCGTCGACCGCGTACTTCAGCGCCCACTCGGCGTACAGGTTCGCGGGCTGGGACTGGGAGGCGTTGGTGCTGCCGTTGCCGATGTCGCACATCTCGAACGGGACCCCGTCGTCGCTGACCACGAGGACCTTGCCGGTCAGGCCCTTCTGCTTGAGCAGCGGCAGGATGCCGGTGTCCGGGCTGCTCCACTGCGAGTAGATCGCCTTGAGCTTGCTGCCGTAGGCGTTGACCGCGTTCTGGGCGTCGGTCACCGCGGTCGCGTCGACCCACACCGTCGGGTCCTTCAGGATCTTGACGCCCGGGTCGTTCGCGGCCATGCAGGCGTTGAACGCGTTGGTCCGGTCCGCGCCGTTGGAGGAGGTCAGGTCGCCCTCGAGGTCGAGCACGTAGCCGGACTTAACCTTCGAGCTGATGTAGGCGCAGGCGTCCAGGCCGTAGATCAGGTTGGACGCGCGGACCACCATGTAGACCTTGCCGACGCCGACGATGGTGTCGACCGAGATCAGCTTCACGTGGTGCGCGGCCGCGTAGGAGATGGCCGGGCCGAGGCTGGTCGCGGTCTCCGGGTTGACCACGACCGCCTTGGCGCCCTCGTTGACCAGCTCCTCGATCTGCTGGTTCTGCAGGCTGGCGTTGGCCGCGGCGAGCTTGGGCCCGATCAGCTTGATGTTCAGCTGCTTGGCGTACTGCGACTCGTAGTTGATGTACGCGGCCCAGAACGCGGTGTTGTTGTAGGTCAGGTCGATGCCGATGGGGATCGGCCCCGAGCTGGATGACGAGCTGGTGCCGGAACCCGAGCCGGAGCTGGAGCCACACGCGGCCATACCCGTGACGAGCGCCGCGGCCGCCAGGCCGGCCACGGCAGTTGCGCCGAAGCGTCTGCGAAACACCATCGGTCCTCCTGTGTGCCGGGGCTGCGCGCGGGGGCAGCGCTCACACGTGCCTGGAAAATAGATCGGATGTATGCGGGATGTCAACGGGCGGCCGGGGCCGGGAGCGGTACCGTCACCGAATCGATATCCAGGGATTAAGGAGGTTTTCTGGGTGCGGGGCGCTCA
>Ga0335074_10013414_pt1 | contig 11514 bp, 8 predicted proteins | sample Lox_Sample_23_FD_206715 | JGI IMG/M metagenome (GOLD analysis project Ga0335074, IMG submission 206715) | Soil microbial communities from Loxahatchee National Wildlife Refuge, Florida, United States - Lox_Sample_2.3 | ecosystem: Environmental > Terrestrial > Soil > Wetlands | place: USA: Florida...
CGAGCAGCGGGAGGATCCCGTCGCCGTCGGCGGCCACCTCGACCGTCCGCTCGGTCACCTCGAGGCGGCCGTCGGCCGTGACCTGGATGCCGGACGCCACCACGATGGTCTCGGTCTGCGGGGCTTCTTCCGCCTCCGCGGCGACCTCGGGAACCTCTCCGTCGGCCGCGGCCTCCTGCAGCGGGGCGTCGGCCACGAACTCGGGTATGTGTCCCGCCCGGTCGGCCGGCAGCGCCGCCTCGGCCACGCTTTCGGCGTCCGACGAGACCAGCCCGATGCTCACGGCGTCCGGGCCAGCCTCGCCGATCACGGCCAGGGCGAGCGGGCCGTCGACCGGATGCCAGCAGGAGAACCGGTGCTCGGACGTCTTGCCGGCCAGGGACGGCTCCTCGGCACGGCACTTGTCCGTGGCCCGGCTGCACCGCGCCGCGAACCGGCAGCCCTGCGGCGGGTGAGACAGGTCGGGCGGCAGCCCGGGAATCGCGTGCAGCGCCTTGTTGGCGTCCTGGTCCAGCTGCGGGATCGAGGCGAGCAGGGCCTGGGTGTACGGGTGGTGCATGTCGCTGAAGAGCTCGCGCACGTCGGCGGTCTCCACCACCCGGCCCGCGTACATGACGTTGACCCGGTCGGCGTGCCCGGCGATCACGCCCATGTCGTGCGTGATCAGCAGCATCGCCATGCCCAGGCGGTCCTTCAGCTCCCTGAGCAGGGCGAGGATCTGGGCCTGGATGGTGACGTCGAGCGCGGTGGTGGGCTCGTCGGCGATGAGCAGCTTGGGCTCATTAGCCAGCGCCATGGCGATCATCACGCGCTGCCGCAGGCCACCGGACAGCTGGTGCGGGTAGTCGTCAAGCCGCTCCTTGGGCCGGGGCAACCCGACCAGGCTCAGCACTTCGACCGCCCGCTCCAGCGCCTGGGCCTTGCTCACGCCCCGGTGCAGCCGGACCGGCTCGGCCACCTGGTAGCCGATGGTCTTGGTCGGGTCGAGCGAGGTAAGCGGATCCTGGAAGATCATCGCGACCTCGTTGCCCCGGACCTGCCGCAGCTCTTCCTGCCTCAGGCCGACGAGCTCGCGGCCGTCGAGCTTGACCGAACCGCTGACGATCGAGCCGCCAGGCGGCAGCAGTCCCATGATCGACAAGCCGGTCATGGACTTTCCACAGCCAGACTCCCCCACGACGCCGAGCGTCTCACCGGCGTCGATGTGCATGTCGACGTTGCCGACGGCTTGCACGACCGAGCTGGTCAGCTGGATGTGGGTCGACAGGTTCTGGATGTCAAGGACGGGGGCCATGTGGCCGCTACCTCTCGTTTTGTGATGGCTGGTCAGGCATGCTACCCAACGGGTGCGGATGCTAACGCCGTCTCAACCGGACGTCCAGAGAGTCACGGAGCGCGTCACCGATGAAGTTGAGCGCCATCACGGTCAGCACGATGCAGACGCCGACCGGGTAGATGAGCCACCAGTAGCCGTCCTGCATGTACCCCACGCCGTCGGAGATCATGTCACCCCAGTCCAGGTTGGGGTAGTGCAGCCCGAAGCCCAGGAAGCCGACGTACGCGACGGCCAGGATCGCGTCGGCGACCTGGAAGGTCACGTTGACGATCATCACGCCGAGCGCGTTCGGCAGCAGGTGCCTGCGGATCAGCCGCCAGTTGCCGCTGCCCGCCGTCCGCGCGGCCGCGACGAAATCGCGTTCCCTGATCGTGAGCACCTCGCCGCGCACCAGCCGGGCCGGCACCTGCCAGGAGAACCCGCCGATGACCAGCGACAGGGACAGCACCGACGCGCCGTACCTGGCCGCCAGGATCAGCACCACGAAGAGGAACGGTATGGACAGGAATATGTCGACCACGCGCATCAGCACGGTGTCGATGGCCCCGCCGGCCAGGCCGGCGACCGCGCCGACCAGCGCGCCGATCGTAATCGCGACGAACGCGGCGAAGAAGCCGATCTCCAGCGCGGCCTGCCCGCCCTTCATGAGCTCGCCGAGGACGTCGAAGCCCTGGGTGTCCGCGCCGAGCGGATGGCCGGCGCCCGGCGGGTCATGAGCGTCGATCAGGTTCACCTGGAGCAGGTTCGCGTGGTAGAAAAGCGGCCCGAGAAAACAGAAGACCACGAAGAACAGCAGGATGCCGACGCCGATGACAGCCAGCCTGTTGCTCGCGAACTCCCGCACCGCCAGCCGCCACCCGCTCTGGATCGCGCCGACCTCGCCGCCCTCGGGGGCACGGCTCGTGTCGAGCGGCGGGAGCGATGTTCCTGCTGCCACGATTGCCTCCTTGCCGCGGGCCGGTCAGGCCAGCCGGATACGCGGGTCCGCGACGGTCAGCGCGATATCCGCGACGAAGTTGCCCAGGACCACGAAGACGGCGCCGACCAGCGTGTAGGCCAGCAGCACCGGGTAATCCTCCTTGCCCAGGCTGGTGAAGAACAGCAGGCCCAGGCCCTGGTAGTTGAACAGCGTCTCGATGATCAGGTTTCCGGCCAGGAGGGCGGGGATGAACAGCCCGATCAGGGTGATCATCGGCAGGGACGCGTTCCGCACCATGTGCCGGGCCAGCACCAGGCGCTCGGGCAGGCCCTTGGCCCGCGCCACCTTGATGTAGTCCTGGGCGAGCACGTCGATCGACGAAGAGCGCATGTACCTGGAGAAGTTGGCCACGGTGAGCAGCGTGAGGGTCAGGATCGGCAGGAGCATGTCGTGCCAGTCGCCGATCACGACCCATATGTTGGTGGACTGGCTGGCCTCGAAGCCCAGGATGGGGAACGACAGCGCGAAGACCTGGATGAGGATGAGCCCGAGGAAGAACGACGGCATCGAGTACAGGATGAACGCCAGGCTCGTGCCGATGTTGTCGCCGAGCGAGTTCCGCCGCACCGCCTGGAAGATGCCCAGCGGCAACGCGATCAGGATCGCCAGCAGCAGCGAGATGCCGGACAGGTAGATGCTGCGGGCCAGCCGTTCCTGGAACAGCGCGGCCACGGTCTGGTTCTCCGCGTAGGAGTAGCCCAGGTTGCCGTGCAGCAGGTTGTTCATGTAGCTGAGGTACTGCACGAGCACCGGGCGGTCGTACCCGTTCTGCTTGTTCCAGGCGGCGACCGCGGCGTCAGTAGCCCGCAGACCGAGCGCCACCCTGGCTGGCGAGGGGAAGACCGCGTGTAGCAGCAGGTAGGTGAAGATGGAGATACCGATCAGGACGATGATGGACGTCCCGATCCGGCGTAGCACGTAGGCGCTCACCGGTGGGATCCTCCCTTCCAGGCTGGTGGCCTGTCTCCCGGTTTATCACCGGGAGACAGGCCAGTCCAGCAGGTGATGCTGGCTACTGCTACTTGGTCACGTAGAAGAACTCTGGCGTCGGGTCGTACTGGGTCAGGTCCTCGAACGCGGCCGGGGTGGTCGCCGAGATGTTCGTCTTCCAGACGTAGACGTGGTCACGCAGCGGCTGCCACAGCACGGGCTCGACCGTGTCCAGGTACGACAGCTCGTTAGTGACCGCGGACGGGTTGGGGCTGCTGATGGAGTCATTGATCAGCGCGTCGGCCTTCGGGTCGCTGAAGTCGCCGATCTGACCGGACCCGCCGGTGTTGAACAGCCCGAACGAGGTGGGATAGGTGGAGAAGGACTCGCCGCCGAAGTCCATCATGGCCCACTTGTTGATGTTGGCGGGCGCCGCCGGGTCGATGTAGTTCTGGATCATGAAGTCGAAGTTGCTGGCCGACAGCGTGATGTTGACGCCGGCTGCCTTGGCGTTGGAGGCCAGGTCCTCGACTTCCTGGGTGATCGGCGAGGCCGCGTTGTAGATCAGGTTGAAGGCCAGCTTGGTGCCGGCCGGGATGCCGGCCCCGCACTCACCCGCGCCCGTGCCCGGCTTCGCGCACGTGTCCGTGCCGTTGGGCGTGACGGTCCAGCCGTTCGCCTTCAGCATGCTGATCGCGGTGGAGACGCTGAACGGGTACAGGATCGACTTGCCGTTGGCCGGCAGGAACGGGCTCTGCGGGTAAGCGCCGATCGGCCCGGAGAGCGGGTCGCCATCCCCGTTGAGGAAGGCCTTGATCTGGCCTGGCTGGTCTTCCAGGTGCTGCATCGCCTGCCGGAAGTAGAGCTGGTTGACGATGTTGTCGAAATCGCCGGTCGTGTCCTTGAAGTTATAGGCCGCGAAGTAGTCGCCCCAGGCCGGCAGGCCGTAGTAGTCATAGCCGGAGCTCTTGAGCGAGGGGATCTGCGGGTTGTCCTCCGCCGGGAGAGCGACCATATCGACCGATCCGCTCTTGACGGCATTGAACGTGGCCGCGTCGGAGGTGAACGGGACCCCGACGAAGTTGGACTCGGGAGTCGCGTGCGGGCCGCTGTAGTTCGGGTTCGGCACCATGGTGAACGAGCCGGTGGTGGCGTTGTAGGCGCTCAGCTTGTACGGCCCGTAAACGAGCTGCCAGAGCGGGTTGGTGGCGTAGGTGCTCACCGACTTGGCCTGCGCGTTGAGGAAGTCCCAGATCTTCTTGGCGTTCGCCGGGTTGGTGTAGTCCAGGAGGGCCCCGCTCGCGGAAGCCTTGGCCCACGCGTGCGCAGGCATGAGTCCGATGTCAAGGATGTCTTCCTGCAGCCAGACCGGGTTGACCGGCTTGGACATGTTGATCACCAGCGTCTGGGCGTTCGGCGTCGACATGCTGGTGATCGTGTCAGGGAAGTAGCCGGGCACGTAGTTGGCCCAGTTCGCCGGGGATTCCTTGACGGCGGCCTTGATCACGTCGATCGTGAATTCCATGTCCTTGGCGCTGAGGGTCTGGCCGTCCGACCACTTCCAGGGCTTGATCGTCATCGTGAACGTCTTGCCGCCGTTCGACGACGTGGGCGCGTTGACGGGGCTCAGCGCGGCATCGACGGCCGGGGAGGCGCCGTTCCACGGGAACCACGTCGGCCGGTACAGCTGCCACCCGAAGACGAAGCTGTTGTAGACCGAGTTGTCGGCGGCGGGGATGATCGGCAGGATCCAGTTGGGTGCGTCAGCCGACAGGTACCCGTACGTGATGGAGCCGGCCGTGCCCGATGGGGTCCCGGCGGCCGGGATCCCGCCAATGGAGCCTGGCTGGGTTGTCACACCCGGGGTGGTGGTCGTGGTGCTGCTACCGCTGCTGCTGCTACTGCTGCTGCAGGCGGCGAGCGCGGTGATGCCGGCCACCGCGAGGGCAAGCCCGGCGAAGCGCTTTGTCGCGGTTCTGGTCATCGGCTCTCCCTCCTTGCGCTGTTGGCGCCACTGGTCCGTCCTGGGGTCATCAGCTTGTCGCCCTTCTCTCTCGCAGTTCGCCGGTGATCCGCTCCGCCACCGTGCCGGGGTCACTGGGTCGCAATCCCCCGCCACGGTACGGCCCGTCTCCCCCGGCACATCCGCGCCGGCCCGCGATGGGTCGGCCGGTCAGTTACCGGTGTTATGAGTTAGCGGAAGCGTAAGTTCCATATTGCATCGATCTCCAGGCAAAAGAGTCACAACTTGCCATCAATCCCTTGGGAGCAGCGTCCGGCGGTGTCCGCGATAGCATTAGGACATTTCCGGATTTGGTCGCTTGTGTTAACTTTAGCCCCAAGAGTGGCAGGGGACGCGGACCACGTGAAGGCTTGCCGCGGAAGCGACGTCTGACCGCAGAATCTCCGTCCGCGGGCGCCGTCGCCGCCAAGAACGTCAGCGAGCCCGCTCTCGATCACTCCCCTGGGTCCACCGGTGCCGCCCCTCCCCGGTGACTACTAAGCGTAATGAATTAACGATGAGTAGGCAAACAGCCACGCCATGTATTACCAGGTCGGCGGACCCTGGTTACGGCGCGGCGCGGGCGGGATTCAGCGGAAGATAACCGTGCGCCGACCGTGCAGCAGGACGCGGTGCTCGGCGTGCCAGCGCACGGCGCGGGCCAGCGCGACCCGCTCGGCGTCACGGCCGATGGCCGCGAGGTCCTCCGGGCTGCTGGTGTGGTCGACCCGGGCCACTTCCTGCTCGATGATCGGGCCCTCGTCCAGGTCGGCGGTGACGTAGTGCGCGGTCGCGCCGATCAGCTTCACCCCGTGCGCGTGCGCCTGGTGGTAGGGCCGCGCGCCCTTGAAGCTCGGCAGGAAAGAATGGTGAATGTTGATGATCCGGCCCGGCAGCTTGGCGCACAGCTCCGGCGACAGGATGCGCATGTAGCGGGCCAGTACCACGAAGTCGATGCTCAGCTTCCCGACCAGGTCCAGCAGCCGGCCCTCGGCCCGCTGCGCGGACAGCGGATCGCGCGGATCGACGGGCACGTGCTCGAAGGCCACGCCGTGCGCCGCCGCGAGCGAGGCCAGGTCGGGATGGTTGCCGATCACCAGCGGGATGTCGATCCGCAGCGACTCGGCGGCCCGGCGGTACAGCAGGTCGTTCAGGCAGTGACCGGCCTTGGACACCATGATCAGCACCCGGGGCCGGACGGCGGTGTCGTGCAGTTCCCACTCCATGGCGAACTCGGCTGCCACCGGGATGAACCCGGAGTACAGGTCCCGGTAGGTCGTCGCGGGGCTGGCTTGGCCGCCTGCGGCGGCGGGCGGGCGCAGGCTCTCCACGTGGACCCGCATGAAGAACCGGCCCGCGGTCCGATCGCCGAACTGCTGGCTGTCCAGCACGTTGCAGTCGGCCTGGTGCAGGTAGGCGGCGACCGCGTGCACGATCCCGACGCGGTCCGGGCAGGACAGGGTGAGGACGTACTCGGTGGCTCTGCTGGCCTGGCCGCTGGCCGCGGCGGGCATCAGGCGCCCACCGCGTGCACGCCGCCGTCCACGTGCACGATCTCGCCGGTCGTGGCCGGGAACCAGTCGGACAGCAGCGCCGCGCACGCGCGGGCGACCGGCTCGGGGTCGGTGATCTCCCAGCCGAGCGGAGCGCGGTCGCCCCACACGCCCTCGAACCGGTCGAAGCCCGGGATCGACTTCGCGGCCATGGTCCGCAGCGGCCCGGCCGCCACCAGGTTGACCCGGATCCCCTTCGGGCCGAGATCACGGGCCAGGTACCGTGCGCACGACTCCAGGCCGGCCTTGGCCACGCCCATCCAGTCGTAGCCGGGCCAGGCCACGCTCGCGTCGAAGTCCAGGCCCACGACCGAACCGCCGCCGCCCATCAGCGGCAGCGCGGCCATCGTGACCGCCTTCAGCGAGTACGCCGAGACCTGGACCGCGGTGGCCACGTCGGCCCACCTGGTGCGCAGGAAGTTCCCGCCGAGGGCCTCGTCCGGATTGGCGTACGCGATCGCGTGCAGCACGCCGTCCAGGCCGTCCAGGTACGCGGTGACCCGGTCGGCGAGCGAGTCGAGCTGATCCTCGCTGGTCACGTCCAGCTCGAGAACCGGCGGCGGAGACGGCAGCCGCTTGGCGATCCGCTCCACCAGGCTCATCCGGCCGAAGCCGGTCAGCACGACGCTCGCGCCCTCCTGCTGGGCCACCCGGGCCACGTGGAACGCGATCGAGGCATCGGTGATGACCCCGGTAACCAGGATCCGCTTGCCCGCGAGGATTCCCATCACAGCCTCTCTCCCGTGGTGTCCGGCACACGTCCCACCCTGCCGATCGATCCCGCTAACTTAAATGACCGGCGACAGGAACGTTTCGCGCCGGAGCTTGTGCGCAGCCGACAAATAGAGCCTCAGTGCCCCATCCCGAGCCCGCCGTCCACCGGGATGACGGCGCCGGTGATGTACGCCGCGTCCGGGCCGGCCAGGAACGCCACCGCCGCGGCGACCTCGTCCGCGGACGCGAACCTGGCCAGCGGCACGGCCCCCAGGATGGCCGCCTTCCGGTCCTGCGACAGGCCGGCCGTCATGTCGCTGTCCACGAAGCCGGGGGCGACCACGTTGGCGGTAATACCGCGGGAGCCGAGCTCGCGGGCCAGGGACCGGGCCATGCCGACCAGCCCGGCCTTGGAGGCCGCGTAGTTGGCCTGCCCGGCCGAGCCGTACAGGCCCACGACCGAGGAGATGAAGATCAGCCGCCCGCGGCGCATCTTCATCATGCCGCGCACCGCGCGCTTGGCCACCCGGTACGCGCCGGCCAGGTTGGTGTCGAGCACCATGCCGAAGTCGTCCTCGCTCATCAGCGCGAGCAGCTGATCGCGGGTCACGCCGGCGTTCGCGATCAGCACCTCGACCGGGCCCTGGGCCTTCTCCACTTCCCCGAACGCCGCGTCGACCGACGCCGCGTCGCGCACGTCGCAGCGGACCACCTCGAGCTCGTCCACCGGGTCGCCGGAGCGCGAGGTCACCGTGACGCTGTCGCCGCCGGCCGCGAGCCGCCGGGCGATGGCCAGCCCGATACCCCGGTTCCCGCCGGTCACCAACGCTGAACGCCCCACGCCCACCTCTTTCCTCGGCTCACCGAGGGTATCGGGTTTCGCTCCGTTTCGGGACGCGGCGCAGTGACGCGCGGGAACGGCGGGATGAAGGGTGGGACGGGCCGGGGAGGAAGGGTGGGACGGGCCGGGGAGAAAGGGTGGGACGGGCCGGGGAGAAAGGGTGGGACGGGCCGGGGAGAAGAAAAGCGTGGGATAGGTTTTGGTTTCGTGGATGATCGAATCGACCCTGAGTTCACCGCGCTGCCGTTGCGCGATCTGGCGGACGCGGCGCTTGCGCAGGCCAAGGCCCTCGGCGTCCAGCATGCCGACTTCCGGGCCGAGCGGCTTCGGAGTCAGCGGATCGGCCTGTCCGACGGGAACCCGCAGACCTTGTTCGACGCCGACGACTCCGGCCTGGCCGTGCGCGTCATCGTGGACGGCACGTGGGGTTTCGCGTCGGCCGTCGACCTGACCGCAGACGCCGCGGCGCACGCGGCGCGGCAGGCCGTCGAGGTGGCCAAGGTGGCGGCGGCCCTGAACACCGAGCCCATAGAGCTTGCTCCCGAGCCCGGCTACGGCGACGTGACCTGGGTATCGGCCTACCAGACCGACCCGTTCACGATCAGCGCGGCGGACAAGGTGGCCCTGCTGGCGCAGTGGAGCGAGATCCTGCTCCGGCACGCCGCGGTCAGTCACGTGGACGCCTCCCTGCGGCAGGTCAAGGAGTGCAAGTTCTACGCCGACGGCGCGACCACCGCGACCCAGCAGCGGGTCCGGCTGGCCCCTGAGCTCACCGCCGTCGCGGTCACCGACGACGGCCGGTTCGACACCATGCGGACGCTTGCTCCGCCCGCCGGGCGCGGCTATGAGTACCTGACCGGCACCGGCTGGGACTTCGACGCCGAACTAGCCGAACTGCCCGAGCTGCTCGCGGCCAAGCTGGCCGCCCCTACGGTCCAGGCCGGCCACTACGACCTGGTGATCGACCCGTCCAACCTGTGGCTGACCATCCACGAGTCGATCGGACATGCCACCGAACTCGACCGGGCCCTCGGCTACGAGGCCGCCTACGCCGGGACCTCGTTCGCCACGCCGGACCAGCTCGGCACCCTGAAGTACGGGTCGGGCGTCATGCACGTCACCGGCGACCGTACCGTCGAGCACGGCCTGGCCACCGTCGGCTACGACGACGAGGGCGTGGCCGGCCAGTCCTGGGACCTGATCACCGGCGGCATCCTGACCGGTTACCAGCTCGACCGGCGGATGGCTCGCAGCCAGGGCTTCGGGCGGTCCAACGGCTGCGCCTTCTCCGACGGGCCGAACCACATCCCGCTGCAGCGGATGGCGAATGTGTCCCTGCGGCCCGTCCCGGCAGGCGGCCCGTCCACCGAGGACCTCATCGCCGGGGTGGACGACGGCATCTACATCATCGGCGACAAGAGCTGGTCGATCGACATGCAGCGGTACAACTTCCAGTTCACCGGCCAGCGGTTCGTCAGGATCAAGAGCGGAAGGCTGGCCGGTCAGCTGCGGGACGTGGCCTACCAGGCCACGACCACCGACTTCTGGGGCTCGATGGAGGCCATCGGCGGACCGCAGACCTACGTGCTCGGCGGGGCGTTCAACTGCGGCAAGGGCCAGCCCGGCCAGGTCGCCCCGGTCAGCCACGGGTGCCCGGCGGTGCTGCTGCGCGGGATACGGATCCTCAACACGGTGCAGGAGGGCCAGTGAGCGGGCTACAGCCGGCCGAAGCCGTCGAGCGGGCGCTGGCCGCCAGCCGGTCCGACGACTGCGTGGTGATCGCCGAGGAGACCTCCAGCGCGAACCTGCGGTGGGCGGGCAACACGCTCACCACCAATGGCGTGTCCGGTTCGCGCCAGCTCACCGTCATCGCCATCGACCGGCGGGCGGAGGGGGCCTCGGTCGGCGTCATCTCGCGGGCCGGGGTCCGCCCCGACCAGATCGAGGACGTGGTCCGTGAGGCGGAGCACGCGGCCGCCGAGGCGATACCGGCCGAGGATGAAGCACCGGTGCCCGGGGCGGATCAGGCCGGACCGTTCGGCATAAAAGAAGAAATAGAAGACGAACCACGCTGGGACTCCGCACCAGGCCGGACCGAGATCGCCGTGCTGCGCGACTTCGCGGCCACGCTCGGCGAGACGCTGCGCGAGGCTCAGGCCGCGGACCGCAGGCTGTACGGGTTCGCCGAGCACGATCTGGTCAGTACGTTCCTGGGCACCTCGGCCGGGCTGCGGCGGCGCTACGACCAGCCGACCGGGCGGGTCGAGCTGAACGCGAAGTCCGGCGACATGACGCGGTCGGCCTGGACCGGGGCGGCGACCCGTGACTTCACCGACATCGACATCGCGGGCCTGGACGCCGGGCTCAGCGAGCGGCTGGACTGGGCCAAGCGCTCGCTCTCGCTGCCCGCCGGGCGGTACGAGACGCTGCTGCCGCCGACCGCCGTGGCGGACCTGATGATCTACCTGTACTGGTCGGCCGGGGCCAGGGACGCCGCGGACGGGCGGACGGTGTTCAGCAAGGCCGGCGGCGGGACCCGCGTCGGCGACCGGCTGTCGACGCAGCCCGTCACGCTGTCCAGCGATCCACGGGCGCCCGGCCTGCGCTGCCCGTCGTTCGTGATCGCGCACGCGTCCGGACCCGACTCCTCGGTGTTCGACAACGGGCTGCCGCTGCGCTCGACCGCCTGGATCCAGGACGGCTCGCTGGCCGCCCTGCACTCATCCCGGCACTCGGCGGCGCTGGCCGGCCTGCCGGTCACGCCCGCCATCGACAACCTGATCCTCACCACCTCCGCGGCCGGAGCGCCGACGCTGGAGGAGATGATCGCGTCCACCGGCCGCGGCCTGCTGCTGACCTGCCTGTGGTACATCCGCGAGGTCGACCCGCAGGTCCTGCTGCTGACTGGCCTGACCAGGGACGGGGTCTACCTGGTGGAGAACGGCGAGGTGGTCGGCGCGGTGAACAACTTCAGGTTCAACGAGTCGCCGGTGGGCATGCTCGGGCGGCTGCTGGAGGTCGGTGCTACCGCACCGACGCTGCCGCGGGAATGGGGCGACTACTTCAACCGCGCCGCGATGCCGCCGATGCGGGTCGAGGGCTTCAACATGTCCTCGGTGAGCCAGGCCAGCTAAGAGGCTTCTTGGGTCCGGGCGGGTC